>ERZ833515.2340-NODE-2340-length-11100-cov-2.849977_pt1 | contig 11100 bp, 10 predicted proteins | sample MGYA00519949_ERZ833515 | MGnify/ENA primary metagenome ERZ833515 (study PRJEB31850, sample SAMEA3708741) | human gut metagenome | biome: human gut; feature: human-associated habitat; material: faeces | place: China | collected 2014 ...
TAATCCGTACCTAAACTTACCAAGATAATCGCTTCCGAGGCACTTCGCACCGACAGACAGCTATCTGTCGTAGCCAAATCTCCTCCCTTCGGCAAGACGATACGGATACGAGAGGCGAAACGCATCCCTTTCATCTCCAACGTATCCACCCCGTCCGGCAGTTGTCCCCGCATCAGCAAGTCCTTTCCGTCCAAAGAGATCGTCGCATGCTCCGGACGATTCATACCCAATGAGAAATTCAAAGCCCGATCCGCATCCGCTACCAAATGAATCACTCCCAGATCCCCGGAAAAAGAGGTAAACATTTCCCGTTGATAATTCACATTCCCCCTTTTAAAAGAGACGGAAGCGATAGCCTCGCTTAGGTTCAACCGCCTGCGATACTCAGCGATAGAATCCGATTCATTCGGATACGTATATTTCAGCACTAGATTTCCGAATAATTGGTAACTCCCATACGGAGCGTTCGCCCCGTCACCCAGATTACTTCCGGTTCCTTTGCAGACGAAAGTCTTATACATCAAATCCTGTGCCTCGTCATTCCGTCCCTCAAATAAAAGGCGACGAATATTCGCCAAAGAGTAATACGCATAAGGATTGTCCGTATCTTGCTTACTTCCGGACCACAGGGAGATCTCATTCAGGACCACATTCTCCCGCTCAATACCACCATCCGGCATCATACCGATACGGCCGTTTCCCAAAGGCAAGGTCTCTTCCCATATCTGCGCCGGTTGGTCAAAATAATATGAGACCTCCTTCCCGGTCTGCATATCCGGCAAATTACAACCGAAAAGGAACGATAACAAAATAAAATAAAGTCCTTTCATATTCATACGATTATTCCTTGTTATTGTTTTTCCATCAAAAGCCGAAGAGGCGATCCACTGCAACCCGGGTTACAGTATCACCCTAAAAGCTTTGCATATCACATAGTCGTTTATAATAGCCATCCAAAGCCAACAACTCCTCGTGTTTACCCCGTTCCACGATCTCACCCTCATGCATCACACAGATCTCATCCGCGTTACGGATCGTGGAGAGACGGTGGGCGATCACTACAGTCGTACGGTTCTTCATCAAGTTCTCCAACGCTTCTTGTACCAAACGTTCGGATTCCGTATCCAAGGCGGATGTGGCCTCATCCAAGATCAAGATCGGGGGATTCTTCAAGATCGCACGGGCGATACTGATTCGCTGGCGTTGTCCGCCCGACAGTTTTCCACCCCGGTCGCCGATATTGGTATCGTAACCTTTCTCACTCGCTATGATAAAATCATGAGCGTTGGCGATGCGGGCGGCTTCCTCCACCTGTTCCATCGTAGCCCCTTCCACTCCAAAAGCGATATTGTTGAAGAAGGTATCGTTAAACAAGATAGCCTCTTGATTGACATTTCCCATCAATCCCCTAAGATCGAAAAGGGTGGCCTCACGGATATCCGTATCATCAATACGAATATTCCCTTTATTCACATCATAAAAGCGAGGCAATAGATCCACCAAGGTACTTTTGCCCGAACCGGACTGACCGACCAAAGCCACGGTCGTTCCTTTCCGGATATCCAGATTAATCCCTTTCAAGACCCAAGCTTCCTGATATTTAAACCAAACATCTTTATAACTGATTTTCTCTTTCAAGGCGATCTTCTTCGGATGTTCCGGATCATGAATATCCGTCTCCGCCTTCAAGATCTTATCGACACGCTCCATGGAGGCCAGACCTTTCTGGATCGCATAAACCGACTTACTTAGATCTTTCGCAGGATTGATAATACTATAGAAAATAACCAGATAATAAATAAACGTAGGAGCGTCGATCGGGCTATTCGCGCTCAAGATCAGCGTACCTCCATACCAAAGTACGATAGCGATCGTAACGGTTCCCAAAAACTCGCTCATCGGGTGCGCCATTTGTTGGCGGCGATAGATACGGTTTGTCAACCGGCGGAAGGTATCATTGCTTCGCTCGAAACGGTCTTGTATCTTCTTCTCGGCGTTAAATGCCTTGATAATACGGAGTCCGCCTAATGTCTCCTCGATCTGGCTCATCAGGAATCCCCATTGTTGCTGTCCTTCCAAGGACTTCCGTTTCAACTTCTTGCCGACTTGCCCCATTACGTAACCCGCCAACGGCAGCAGGATCAAGACGAACACGGTAAGTTGCCAACTGATAGCGATCATACCCACCAGATAGATCACGATCAGGATCGGGTTCTTGAATAACATGTCCAATGAACTCATGATGGATGTCTCAATCTCGTTCACGTCTCCGGATACACGGGCGATAATATCTCCTTTTCGCTCCTCGGAGAAAAAGCTCAACGGTAACTGCGTAATCTTCTTGTTAATCTGATTACGGATATCACGAACGACTCCGGTTCGAATCGGGATCATCGTATAAAAGGCCAGATACATGGTCGCCACTTTCAAGAAAGTCGCCACGATCAGGAAGATTCCCAACATAATCAAGGCGAACGAACCTCCGTGTACCTCTATCAGATCGGATACATACCAAAAAAAGTTATTCTTGATCAACTCCGGCAAGGCTTTCCACGACTCCCAGCTTCCCGCGTTAAAATTCCAATCCATAAAGGTGTAATTCCCCTCATCCATCTTAAACAAGATCTGAAGGATCGGGATAATCAAGGCGAAAGAAAACAGGTTCAAGATAGCGGAAAGTACATTGAACACGATGTTCAGAACCATATACTTTTTGTAAGGGGGAACGAAACGCTTTAAAATACGTATGAAATCTCTCATAAATTGATCTGTTACATTGAAGTGGCAAAGATACAAAAAGTCATCACATTTTCTTACGCATTCGCATGCAACTATTTTGCTGCCCGATTCATCAAATAAATAGAATCGTAAATAAAAATAATTTACACCATGAAAAGGATGCACTTGCAATTGTTGAAAAAAGCCAACTGCGTATTGGCGAGTTTATTAATGCTTTTAGGTTTCTCCTGCACTGACGACGAGGGAGAAGGTCCCATAATTTGTGAATATGGCACTCCTTACGCCAATTTTCAGATAAAAGGAAAAGTCGTGGATACAAACGATAATCCGATACCTAACACCCAAATACGTATCAATCGAAATGACGCAAGAATTTATCCTTACGGATGGCTGCATACCGATACCGTAAGGACTGACGCTAACGGAGAGTTTGATTGGAAGAAAACTGATTTTCCAATCCTAAAATACCGATTCATCACGGAAGACATAGATGAAGAAATGAACGGAGGACAATTCGCATCCGATACGACTCAAGTAATCTTCGACAGCGAGGAACTTACCGGAGGTGATGGATGGTACGAAGGTAGTGCCTCTAAGGAAATCAAGATCACACTTAAGGAATATGTAGATACACATACGGAACCTTACGCATTGTACACGATCTACGGAAAAGTAACTGATGATCAAGGCTATCCGCTGGCCGGAGTCGCAATCTTAACCTCACCGGCATATACCCCTACTCAAGAGGACGACCTTTCCAGCTTTCCGGCCATCACGGATGAGACCGGACGATATCAATTCACCTACGATAAGGCTACGGCTATCGAACATACCATCTACACAAAATTATCTTCGTATTGGAATGACCCAAACGCTTGCAAAACTGATTCTATTATCGTAAATTTCGCCGAAATTGAATTATCACAAGGGAAAGGGATGTTAATGGGTAAAGGATCAAAAGAAATTAACTTCCAACTAACACGCAAAAACTAGAAAATGGAAACAGTTTATCATTCCATATTAAAAGGTTTTAACTGGATTTTAGCGGGGCTTCTTTCTCTACTAGGCTTCAGCGTTACTTCCTGTGGCGCTACAGATGAGTATGGTAGCCCTTACGCAGAATACGAGTTGAAAGGAAAAGTTACAGATATGAACGGAGATCCCATCCAAGGAATAGAGATCAACTATGGGGGCATATATAATAACGTATTATCTCCCTCATATATAAGCGAAATATATAAATCGCCCCAAACCCAAAAAGACGGAAGTTACGATATAAAATTCGAGGATTCCCCAATGGGCATCGTACGCATTATCGCTAAAGATATTGACGGGCCTGAAAACGGATCATTCGAGACGGATTCGATAGATGTCAAGATCGAAGGGTTTGAGGGAGGTAAATCTTGGTTCCATGGGAAAGCGGAGGTTAACATCCCCGACATCAAACTTAAAGAGAAAAAAGAATAAAATATGGACAAACGCCCAAACATCAAAAAACGTATCGCCCTAGAGCTCTTTCGAAGTATCAAGAAGAACAGGGCTAAATTACATGAATTGCGTACACTCTTTTGGGAGTGTACGCTTCGTTGTAATGTATCCTGCCGTCATTGCGGGAGCGATTGCCATGTCTCGGCCTCTGTCCCGGATATGCCTGTCGAAGACTTCCTGAAAGTCATAGACGATATCACGCCTTACGTCGAGCCGAACAAAGTGCTCGTCATCTTTACCGGAGGCGAGGCGCTGGTTCGTAAGGATATCGAGAAATGCGGGTTGGAACTGTATCGCAGGGGATACCCTTGGGGGATCGTCTCCAATGGTTATCTGATGACCCGGGAACGGCTCGACTCGCTCTTGGCTTCCGGATTGCACTCGGCGACTATCAGCTTGGATGGTTTCGAGGAAGCGCATAACTGGCTTCGCCGTAATCCTAAAAGTTTCGAGAAGGCACTGAATGCCATCTGTATGTTGGCCGAGGAAAAGGAGATCATCTGGGATGTGGTGACTTGCGTAAACCAACGCAACTTCAAGGATTTGATGCTCTTCAAGGATTTCTTGATCGAGATGGGCGTAAAACGGTGGCGTATCTTTACGATCTTCCCAGTTGGGCGTGCCGCGACTGAGACCGATTTGCAACTGACGAACGAGCAGTTTACATGGGTCATGAACTTCATCCGCTTCTGCCGGAAAGAGGGTAAGATACACGTTAGCTACGGCTGTGAGGGCTTCCTCGGGAATTATGAGGCAGAGGTGAGAGACTCGATTTTCCAATGCAACGCCGGTATCAATACGGCCTCTGTCCTCGCTGATGGCGCTATCTCCGGTTGTCCCAGTATCCGGGCCAACTTCCACCAAGGGAACATCTATAAAGACGATTTCATCGATATCTGGAATAATGAGTTTAAACCTTATCGTAACCGCCAGTGGGCTAAAAAAGGGGAATGCGCGGATTGTAAGATGTTCCGTTATTGCGAGGGCAACGGGATGCACTTATACGATGATGAGGGGAATCTGCTCGTATGCCACTATAAAAGGCTAGTTGACAGTTGAGAACTGTCAACTAATTCCTATCTTTGCCCTAGTTAATATTCTAAAATAAGCAATCGTATGAAAAACACTTTCATCCTTTGTGCCTTTCTGGCACTAAGTTCTTTTACCGTAGCCCAGCAATCCGAGAAATACCCGCTAGGCGACTATACGGAATTGACCGACACGAAACCGCATGACAGCGACGAGATCTGGGACAAGTTATCGGCCCCAACCCAATTAAGCTGGGGCACGACCGATATACGATATCCGAAACTCAGTATTCCCGATGTCAAGAAAAGCAATCGCTGGCAGACGAAAGCATGGAAAGGGGAACGGGTAAACGCACAAGCCGTGTTATGGACCAAGGTGGGACTCGAGGATGCCTCTATCACCGTGAGCGACTTGAAGAGCGGTTCTTCCATCATCCCATCCTCCGCGATCACGACGAACTTTGTCCGATACGTCATGACCGATGAATTGAATAAAGACCGCCAAGGCGGTTGCGGCCACCGAGAGAATAAGGCGGAATGGGATTCCTCCGTCGTAGCAGATGTATTGGATATCGTAAAGATCCGTGATATCAAGGCACGCACCACCCAGCCGATCTGGATGAATATCTGGGTACCTCAATCCGCGAAAGCCGGTAAATATAAAGGGACATTGACCGTCACGGGAAAAAATGCCTCCCCCATGGAATTACAAATAGAAGTGGACGTATTGAACCGCACACTTCCCGCCCCGAAGGACTGGGCTTTCCATCTGGACTTATGGCAGAACCCGTATTCCGTGGCCCGTTACTACCAAGTTCCTCTTTGGAGTAAAGAGCATTTCGACGCTATGCGCCCGATCATGAAGATGCTGGCGAACGCCGGACAGCGCGCTATCACCACCAGTATCATGCATAAACCTTGGGCCGGACAGACCGAGGATCATTTCGACAGCATGATCACCCGGATCAAGAAGATAGACGGCACTTGGGCATATGATTACGCCGTCTTCGACAAATGGGTGGAATTCATGATGAACGAGATCGGTATCGATGATATGATCAGTTGCTACACCATGATCCCTTGGGCTTTATCTTTCGATTATTACGACAAATCGTGTACAGTTTCTCAACACGAAACCGGGTGATGCCGCTTACGCAGACTATTGGGGTACTTTCCTAAAAGATTTCTCCCGCCACCTTCGCGAGAAAGGTTGGTTCGAGAAAACCGCTATCTCTATGGACGAGCGTCCGATGGAGGCGATGCGTGAGGCGATCAAGGTTATCAAGCAAGCCGATCCGGAGTTCAAGATCACGCTGGCCGGAAATTATCATCCGGAAATTCAATCGGACTTATACTATTTAAGTATTCCCTATGGGCATAAATTCCCAGAAGACGTAAAGGCTGCCCGTGATAAAGCGGGACAGATCAGTACCGTTTATACCTGTTGCGCGGAAGCGTTCCCGAATACCTTCACCTTCTCCGACCCGGCGGAAGCGGCATGGACGGTCTTGCACGCCGTAGCTGGTGGTTACGACGGTTATCTACGTTGGGCAGTTAATAGCTGGACCGCCGATCCTCTGCGTGATTCGCGTTTCCGCACTTGGGCGGCAGGCGATACATACAGTATTTATCCCGGTCCACGCAGTAGCATTCGCTTCGAACGTTTGGTCGAGGGTATACAAGATTGCGAGAAGATCCGCATCCTCCGGGAAGAGCTGACAACAAAAGGAGCTAAAGGCAAACTCGAGAAGTTGAACAAGACGGTTGCCAAGATCACTCCGGAAGGTTTATCCGAGACACAAGAATCCGCTACGCAGATGGTTAATGAGATTCATAAACTTCTGAATACATTATAAATAGTACAGGACGCCGACTGCGCAGTCGGCGTCCCCTAAATATATCATCAAACCCCTACAATGTTTGATATTCATCAAAAAACGAAATCCTTACCTCCGATACCTTTCTTTTTCTTTGTCCGCCTCGATTCCTTCGCCTACTTTTGGGGCACTGAAAAACACAAAAACCATTCTATATGAACAAACTATTAATGGGCGCATGCCTTACGATGGCCATGCAAGTAGGGCACTCCCAAACCTTGCCGCAATTGGGTAAAGATCCTATCGAGAAAATCGTAGCCGCCATGACTGCCGAAGAGAAAGTATCCCTGTTAGTCGGAACCGGAATGCCCGGGTTCGGCGGCCAATCAGCCGTAGTCGGCAGCACGCAAAATATAGTGCCGGGAGCCGCCGGAACGACCTTCCCGATCGAACGTCTGGGAATCCCCGCTATCGTAGTGGCCGACGGTCCCGCCGGATTACGTATCTCCCCGACTCGCGAGGGGAACGAGGCGACCTATTATTGCACGGCATTCCCGGTCGCTACCTTGCTAGCCTCCACATGGAACACCGCATTGGTCAAAAACGTAGGCAACGCCATGGGCGACGAGGTGAAAGAATACGGTTGCGACGTACTCTTGGCCCCCGCGCTGAATATCCACCGAAGCCCTCTCTGCGGACGTAACTTCGAGTATTATTCCGAAGATCCCTACTTGACGGGCCGGATAGCGACAGCGATGGTAAACGGTATCCAAAGCAATGGCGTGGGAACCTCCATCAAGCATTTCGCCGTCAATAATCAAGAGACCAACCGGACAGGAACGGATGCCCGCCTCACCCCTCGTGCCTTGCGGGAGATTTACCTAAGAGGTTTCGAGATGGTCGTAAAAGAGGCAAGCCCGTGGACGGTCATGTCTTCCTACAATAAGATAAATGGTGAGTATGCCTCCGAAAGCCGTGATTTATTAACGACCATCCTCCGTGACGAATGGGGCTTTAGCGGCCTTGTCATGACCGACTGGTTTGGCGGCAAGAACGCCCCCGCCCAGATCCACGCCGGAAACGATCTGCTGATGCCCGGACGGACGGACCAGAAAGAGGCCCTCCTAAAAGCGCTTGAGGACGGTTCTCTCTCTATCGACGACGTGGATACGGACGTAACCCGTGTATTACGACTGATCCTTCAAGCCCCCCGCTTTGCCCAATACGCCTATTCCGACAAACCGGACCTAAAAGCTCACGCCGAGGTAACCCGTGCGTCCGCTTCCGAAGGTATGGTTTTATTAAAGAATACGAATAATGCTTTGCCGCTGGCCCCGGGTATCAAGAAGATAGCGGCTTACGGTACCACCTCGTACGATTTTATCGCCGGAGGCACCGGCAGCGGCGACGTGAACGAGGCTTATACCGTATCCCTCGTGGAAGGTCTGGAGAACGCCGGTTATACCATGGACGCCGAAGTGAAAGCCTTATACGAGAAATACAGTACCGAGGAAAAGGCGAAACAGCCGAAAGACACGAGTCCCGCCGCCGCTTTCTTCAACCACCCTCGTATCCCGGAGTTCGTACCGGATGCCGCAGGGCTGGCCGCTAAGGCGAAAGAGGCGGATATCGCCTTCGTTACGATAGGCCGTAGCTCGGGAGAGTTCCAAGACCGGAAGATCGAGGGAGATTTCAACCTGACGGAGAATGAGCGAGCGTTGATCCAATCGGTTTCCGACGCTTTCCATAAGGAAGGGAAGAAGGTGGTCGTAATCTTGAATATCGGGGGCGTGATCGAGACCGCCAGCTGGAAATCGGAACCGGACGCCATCCTATTGGCTTGGCAAGCCGGGCAGGAAGGGGGTAACACGGTAGCCGATATCCTGTCCGGAAAGGTGAATCCTTCCGGTAAGCTCCCGATGACTTTCCCCGTGAGCATCGCCGACGTAGCCTCCACGAAGAATTTCCCGGACGCTTCGGGTATCGACCTGAAAGAAATGTTAGCCGGTTTCATGGGAGGAGGCCCGGAGCATACGGATCGTAAGAATATTGACTATACCAACTACGAGGAGGGTATCTACGTGGGCTACCGTTACTTCGATACGTTCGGCGTGCCCGTCTCCTATCCGTTTGGCTACGGACAGTCGTATACTACTTTCAATTATTCGAGCTTGAAAGTGTTCATGGGCGATACGGACTACAGCATCAGTTGCACGATCACGAACAATGGCCCGGTAGCCGGGAAGGAAGTGGTCCAGCTATATATCTCTGCCCCCGGCAAGAGCATGGATAAGCCGGCGAAAGAGTTGAGAGGTTTCGTCAAGACCCAACTCCTCCAGCCGGGGGAGAGCCGTGAGATCATCTTCAAGGTGAAAGATACGGATCTGGCCTCCTTCGACGAGAGCGCCAGTCATTGGGTCGTAGAGTCCGGTAAATATGAGGCGCAGATCGGTTCCTCCGCCGCCGATATCCGCCTAAGGGATTCCTTCAACGTGAAGGGGCGGGTAACGGAGAAGGTTCATGCGGTACTGTTGCCCGGCGAGAGGATCGATCTTCTGAAAAGATAAGCCCGGAGGTATCTACCTAGTTATCGGGAGGGCGGGGTATCAACCTCGCCCTCTACTTATTTAATCACCCGAGTGTTCCGGCTTCCTGAAAGTAAGGTAGGTCTCCACACGCCCCTCCAGCTTCGCCTCCATGGTCCCTTGCTCCGACACGAAGAGATATTTGTCCTTTTTCTCCTCCTCGGTCCATGTATCGGGAGTGTAGGGAGCGATCTTCCGGTCGCCGGCAGTCCTCATGAAATAGATAGCGGGCAGAAGGCCGTTCAGTTGGATCTGGTTCGGGTCGATATAGCGTTCCTCGTATTGTCGCGAGAAACGCGAGCTCACCCTCTCCAGCCGGAAGCGGTCGAGATTATTCATAAACAGGTAATCCGTGCCTTCATCTCCCGGCAGGGAGGTGTAGATCATAGATGAGACTTTCACGGCACCGGCCGGTGTCGTGTACAAATAATAGAAATATACAGTCCATGTATTCTTGGAGCGGGTTTGAAGGGTATGTGTCTCCTGCAAGGAATGCAAGGCCCAAAATCCCGGGGGTGTGCATCTCACCCTTTGTACGAATTTATCCTTCGCGATTTCCACTCTTCCCCGGATCTCCAGAAAGACCTTATAGGCCACGGCCTCTATTTCCTCGTTTGTCATTGATGGCGTAAACATGATTATTTTTAATTTTTAAGGTAAAGAGACATAAAGGTACGATTATAAATGGGGATTCCAAGGGTTTCAAGGAAATGTGGATGAAAGAAAGACAAAAAAGAGAGGCGAACTCGTACCCTTATCTTTTTTATTCCATATATTCGTGATGAAAATCCCCTAAGACCCATTTAAAAGAGAAAAAGTTATGACTGAAGATATAGATTTAATATGCGTCACTGGCGTGGAATATGTCAAGGACTATACCATGCGATTGGAATTTAGCAACGGTAAGGTGAAATTAGTGAACTTCCTCCCTTTACTGAAAGGGAAACTTTTCGAGCCATAGAAAGACCTCCGGAATTTCGTCCAGTTCAGGCTCACCCACTGGACACTCGAATGGTACAACAGGGCCGACTTCGCTCCGGATTACTTGTACAGGAATGGGGTGGAGGCTTAAGACAAGGCCGGCGGTTCGCTTCAGGTTTCGTCCTCACGAACCGCTTTACGGAGAAGAGCGATATTGATCTTGTGGTGGATTTCAACAAAGAAGTGGAACAGGTGGATTACGTAAATAATTTCTTCGATCTGTGCGACGCCTTATCTGCCATCTTCCATCGGGAGATCGACTTGCTAGAGGACAAGTCGATCCGGAACCCGATCCTAAGAAAGAATATTGATAATACAAAATTGCTGATCTATGGATGAATATATCGAGAAACATCTTTATGATGTGCTACTTTCTATCGAAGAGACTGAGAGTTACTTTAAGGGTAGTAAACTTCCAATTTTAGGGTAGCCCCTTTTAGACGGGCGCCAGTCGGCACCCGT
>ERZ833515.2341-NODE-2341-length-11098-cov-2.406411_pt1 | contig 11098 bp, 10 predicted proteins | sample MGYA00519949_ERZ833515 | MGnify/ENA primary metagenome ERZ833515 (study PRJEB31850, sample SAMEA3708741) | human gut metagenome | biome: human gut; feature: human-associated habitat; material: faeces | place: China | collected 2014 ...
CGGCCTTCGGCGGCGACCCGGCGGAAGTCTACGGGAAGCTGGTCGACATGGGGGCCACGATGATCCAGACGGACCGTCCCGAACTGCTGATATCCTACCTCCGCTCGCGCGGGCTGCATAATTAAGGAGCTGCAATGAACCGCATTTCCCGCTTCTACCGCATCAGCGCCCCCGCTCCCGCCCGGGAGATGGACGAGGCCGCCCGCGACAAATACTACCGCCGCCTGCGCATGCAGGCCTTCATCGCCGCCACGCTCGGTTACAGCCTCTACTACGTCTGCCGGACGAGCCTCAACGTGATGAAGAAACCGATTCTCGACAGCGGCTCGCTGGACGCCTCGCAGCTGGGCGTTATCGGCTCGGCGCTGCTGTTCGCCTATGCCATCGGCAAATTCGTCAACGGATTCATCGCCGACTACTGCAACATCAAACGCTTCATGGCCACCGGCCTGATCGTCTCTGCGGCGGCCAACATGCTGATGGGCGTGCTGGGGCTGATGCACTCGGTCATCCCCACGGCCGTGATCTTCATCGCGTTCGCCGTGATGTGGGGCCTGAACGGCTGGTCGCAGTCGATGGGCGCCGCCCCGGCGATCATCTCGCTCTCGCGCTGGTATCCGCTGAAAGAGCGGGGGACCTACTACGGTTTCTTCTCGGCGAGCCACAACCTCGGGGAGTTCTTCTCGTTCCTGTTCGTGGGTTCGATCGTGACCTTCGCAGGCTGGCAGGCGGGCTTCTTCGGCTCGGCGATAGCCGGGGCCATCGGCGTGGTCGTGATCCTGCTGATGCTGCACGACACCCCGGAATCGAAGGGGCTGCCTCCGGTGGAGGCGCTGGCGCACGAGAAACCGGCGGCCTCGGCCGACAAGTCGGTGAAGGAGATTCAGAAGCAGGTGCTGCGCACCCCCGCGGTATGGATTCTTGCCGCTGCGAGCGCCTTCATGTACATCTCGCGCTACGCGATCAACGGCTGGGGCGTGCTGTTCCTGCAGGAGGCGAAGGGTTTTTCGGACGTCGAGGCGATCTCGGTGGTCTCGATCAATGCGCTGCTGGGCATTCTCGGCACGGTGCTCTCGGGGTGGTTCTCGGACAAGCTCTTCAAGGGCGACCGGAAGGTTCCGGCGCTGATTTTCGGCGTGCTGAACGCCGCGGCGCTGGCGCTGTTCTTCTACGGAGGCAACGCCATGTGGGTCAACGTGCTGTCGATGGTGCTGTTCGGCATCGCCATCGGCGTGCTGATCTGCTTCCTGGGGGGCCTGATGGCCGTCGACATCGTGCCGCGGAAGGCTACGGGCGCCGCGCTGGGCGTCGTGGGGATGACTTCCTATATCGCTGCGGGCATTCAGGACGTGGCGAGCGGCTGGCTGATCGACTCCAACATCACCGTTGCCGTCGACGGGGTGAAACACTACGATTTCGGCCCTGTGGCGATCTTCTGGCTTGCGGCGGCGGTCATCTCGTTCCTGCTGCCGCTGTTGAACCGCGGCAAGGTCAAGGAGTTTTAGAAAACCCGGAACAGATTCGAAAAAAAACGTTGCAGGCAAAGGCCCTGCAACGTTTTTTCGTTTGTGCGGAGCGGACCGCTTTATCGGTCGACGCCCTGTTTTCCCTGCTCCGCAGGCCGGACGGTGATGATGCTGTCGACGACGAACTTCGTGAAGCCCCGCCAGGGCAGCGCCCCGAAATACTCCTTATAGTGCAGTTCGAGCGTCTTTCCCCCTTGCGCGCCAGCGCTTCGTTCTCGACCGAGAACTCGAACTCGTAGGACTGGATCGACCCGGCGGCTTTCGAGCGGATGCCGGTCTGGATCAGTTTGCCTTCGTAGGTCTTGAAAAGCACGCCCTTGTAGACGACGTAGTTCAGTTCTCCGCTCTTGACGCCCTCGCCGAAGACGAAGAAGAACCGGAAGTAGGCAGCCGCCGCCAGCACGGCGGCAATCGTTATCGTAATCAGTACCCAATGCTTTCTCATGGTTTTCGTGCGCCGGTTTTGTCCGTGCCCTCGCCGCAAAGATAAGCATTAAATCGTGCCGCCGTGCATTTTCCGCACGCGGGTTTCCGGGCTTTTTCGTATATTTGGGCCTGTGAAGGAGTCGAAATTCGTCAAAACGAAGATCGTGGCGGGCTATCTCCTGCTGATTGCGGTCTGTATTCTCTCGGTGGGCTACGTCTACCGGGTGGCGGTCCGTTTCTCGGCGCCCGACCGCAGTTACGCCCTGCTGCATACCAAGCGCAGCGCCGTCAACCGGACCCTCTACCACCTCTACCAGGCCGAAAGCTACGGACAGCTGATGATCGCCGGATACGCCTCTTACGAGGCGCGTTACAGGCGGGAACTGCGTACCGTGCGGGCCTCGATCGACTCGCTCCGGGCGCTGACCGTCGGCGGGGATTCGTTGCAGACGATGCGTCTGGACAGCATCACGCGGCTGATCGCCGACAAGGAGCGCCGCACGGTGAGCCTGCGCCGTTCGATCCGCGCCGGGGCCACGGCGGGCCTGCTGGACAAGAACATCCGCAGTCTGATCGGTCCCCGGGAGGCCGTCGTGGCCGATACGATCCCGTTCCGCAGCATCGTGCGGCAGGACACGACGGCCGTGCCGCGCGCCAAACGCCGCTTTTTCCAGCGGCTGGGCGATCTGTTCAGTCCCCCGGAGGCCGATTCGAGCCTCGTGATCTCGCGCCGCGAGACCATCGCCCCGGTCATCCCCGTCGACGCGGTGAAGGACACCATCGTGCTGGTGCTGCAAGCCTTGCAGGACAGCGTCACGAGCAACCGGCAGGGCATCTACGACCATGCGTGGCAGGAGGGGCTGCGGTTGAGTTACAGCAACGAACTGGTCAATACGAAGATATACCGCCTGATCATGGACTTCGAGGCCGAGGACACGGCCTACCTGATGCAGCGTATCGAGCGCAACGAGGCTTTCCGCAGACGGTCGTCGCGCATCCTGGGCGGCGTGGCCATCGGGGCCGTGGTGCTGATGCTCCTGTTCGTCGGGATGCTTTGGCGCGACATCAATCGCAGCAACCGTTACCGCCGCGAGCTGGAGCGCGCCAACCGCGACAAGGAGTCGCTGCTGGAGGCGCGCGAGAAGCTGATGCTGGCCATCACGCACGACATCAAGGCCCCGCTGGGATCGGTGATGGGCTATATTGACCTGCTTGCGCGGCTGACGGGCGACAAGCGGCAGGAACTCTACCTGCGCAACATGAAAGGGTCGTCGGAACACCTGCTGGCGCTGGTCAACAGTCTGCTGGATTTCTACCGGCTGGATATTAACAAGATCGAGGTTTGCTGCGTGGCGTTCAGTCCCGCGCAGCTGTTCGAAAACATCCGTGCGGGATTTGCCGCCGCGGCCGCCGCAAAGGGGTTGGAACTGCGTCTGGAGGCCGAACCGGCCGCCGCGGGAGAGGTGTCGGGCGATGCGCTCCACATCCGTCAGATCGCCGACAACTTGATTTCCAACGCCTTGAAATTCACCGACGAGGGGTCGGTGACGCTCCGCGTGGACGTGGTGCGGGGGCGGCTGGTCTTCTCGGTGCGCGACACGGGCCGCGGCATCGGCCGCGAGGAGAGGGAACGCATCTTCGCCGAGTTCGTGCGTTTGAGTTCGGCGCAGGGAGTCGACGGATTCGGGTTGGGGCTGTCGATCGTCGACCGTCTCGTGAAGTTGTTGGACGGTACGATTTCGCTCGAAAGCCGTCTCGGAGAGGGGAGCAAATTCATCGTGTCGGTCCCCGTCGGCGAAGCGGCGGCCGAGAGTGCGGCTGCCGGAGCCGAAGAGTCTGCGCCCCAGGCGGGACTGCGCGTGCTGCTGGTCGATGACGATCCCCTGCAACTCGAAATGACCGCCGCGATGTGCCGCCGTGCCGGGGTCGGATGCGAGAGCTGCCAATATCCCGAGTATGTCGCCAAACTCGTCGGCGAGAGCCGTTTCGATTTGGTGCTGACCGATTTGCAGATGCCGTCGGCCGACGGGTTCGGCGTGCTGGAGGCGGTGCGCGGGGTCGATCCCGGGCTGAAAGTGGTCGCCGTGTCGGCGCGCGGGGACCTGGGCGCTGCGGATTTCGCGGCCCGGGGGTTTGCGGGGTGCCTCCGCAAGCCGTTCACTTACAGCGAACTGGTGGCGGCGATACGGGCGGCCTGCGGCAGCGGGGAGATCGTCCCGCAGGGCGGGGACCCGGAGATCCCGTCGGCGGACGGGGCCGATTTTACGGCCCTGACGGCTTATGCCGGGGACGATCCCGAGGCGGCGCGAAGCATCCTGCGCTCGTTTGCCGAACAGACGGCGGGAAATTGCGCGGAGCTTGAAAGGGCGCTCGGCGAGGGGGATGTCGCGACGGTGAAGACGCTGGCGCACAAGATGCTGCCGATCTTCACGATGCTCGGGGCGGCGGAGGTCGCCGAGACGCTGCGCCGGGGCGAGACGTGCGAAGGGCCGTTGCCGGAGGCCCTTTGCGGCGAACTGCGTGCGGCGGCGGGAAAAATCCGCGCGATTGTCGCGGAAGCTGAAAAAACGCTATCTTTGTGAAGCCTATGGAAGAGCGGATTCTGATTGTCGACGACGATATTACTTTTGCCCTGATGCTGCGCACGTGGCTCTCGAAACGCGGTTTCGGAGTCGGGACCGCCTCGTCGGTGGCGGCGGCGCGCACGGCTCTTGAGGCGGGAGGCTTCTCGCTCGTGCTGAGCGACATGCGCCTGCCGGACGAGGACGGCATCGCCCTGCTGCAATGGATGGCGGGAGCGGGTGTCGCGGCGCCGGTGATCGTGATGACGAGTTACGCCGAAATCCAGAACGCCGTGCGGTGCATGAAGCTCGGCGCACGCGACTATGTGGCCAAACCGGTGAATCCCGACGAACTGCTGAAAAAGATCCGTGAAGCGTTGGATGTTCCGGCGGCGCCGGCCGCGAAATCCGCTTCGAAGCCCGCGCCGCGTGCGGCCGGGAGCTTTTCGGAGCAGCCGCTCAACTACATCGAGGGCCGCAGCGACGCCGCCCGGCAGTTGTACGAACACATCCGGCTGGTGGCCCCGACCAATATGTCGGTGCTGGTCAACGGTGCGAGCGGCACGGGCAAGGAGCATGTGGCGCAGTTGATCCACCGGGAAAGCAAGCGGGCCGGAAAGCCCTTCGTGGCGGTCGACTGCGGGGCCATTCCCCGCGATCTGGCGGCTTCGGAGTTTTTCGGTCATGTCAAGGGGGCCTTCACGGGGGCTTTGGCCGACAAGACGGGCGCTTTCGAGGCGGCCGACGGAGGCACGCTGTTTCTCGACGAAGTAGGGAACCTGGGTTACGAAACGCAGGTACAGCTGCTGCGCGCCCTGCAGGAGCGGCGTATCCGTCCCGTCGGCAGTAACCGCGAGATTCCCGTCGACATCCGTCTCGTGGCCGCGACCAACGAGGACCTCGAAGCGGCCATCGCGCGCGGGACGTTCCGCGCCGACCTGTACCACCGCATCAACTCCTTCACGCTGCGTATGCCCTGCCTGCGGCAGATGCGCGGGGATATTCCGCTCTTCGCCGACTTCTTTCTCGACCAGGCCAACCGGGAGCTGGACAAGCGGATCGTCGGGTTCGACGCCGCGGTCGCCGCGGCCCTTGCCGCCTATGACTGGCCGGGGAACCTGCGGCAGCTGAAAAACGCGGTGATGTCGGCGACGCTGCTCGCCGCGGGCGAGTACATCACCTGCCGCGACCTGCCGGCCGAAGTCACCGGAGGTCCGGCGGAACCTGCGGAGGCGCCTCTTTCGCTGCGCGATCCCGCTTCCGAGGAGGAGCAGATCCGCCGCGCCCTCGCAACGGCGGGCGGCAACAAGTCGCAGGCCGCCAAACTGCTCGGCATCGACCGCAAAACGCTCTACAACAAACTCCATCTTTACGGTATCGAATAGGAGGCTTCCCGCCTGTCCCGTTCCGGTTTCCGGACGGCCGTTCCACACTCCGGCTGTGGAATTTTTCCACACTTTCTGTCCCGTCTCCACATTTTTCCACACCTTCTCCGATTTTTAGCGCAATGGCGTTTGCATTGGAAATCTGCTTGTTGCGTATTTTGCGCCGTTGTGGCACTTCGCTTGAACTTTCAGAAGTCAGAACGCGAGTAAGACGACCCGCTAACGAAAGAATGAAGTTCAACCATTTAAATTTTAAAGCTATGAAAAAGACGATTGTGATGATGGCGGCGCTGATGCTGACGGCCGGAGGAATGGTTTATGCCCAGCAGCCCGAAAAGCAGGACACGCCCCAGAAGGAGAATCCCACCGCTCCCGAGCAGAAGCAGGAGCCTACCGCTCCGGAAGAGAAACCCGACCCCGTGAAGCCGGAACAGACTCCCGCAGAGCCGGAATCGGAGCCCGCCGAGCAAAAATCGGAGCCGGTGAAGACGGAGAAGAATGCAAGCCTGGAGAATCAGTCGGGAGAGGTCGTCCGGTAATCTTCCGCCCGAAATCATTTAGTTAAACAATTGTTTGCCTGGTCCCCTGCTTCGGCGGGGGATTTTTTTGCGCGAAAAAAACGCCACCCGAGCCGGGTGGCGTTTTTCGGCGCCGGGGGCATTTACTGAATCCATTCCACGTTCGCGGCGTCGCGGAAAAGGATGTTCAACGGCCGGACGAGTCCGTCGGCATCGGCGGCAAAGAGGAAGGCCACCTTGTCGAGCGTACGGAGATAAAGGTCGTCGAGGGGTAGCCGCCGATCATGTCGATTTTGTCGAGCAGCGCCCAGACGAAGATTTCGAACGGCATCTGGCCCGGCAGCAGCGTCAGCCCCTCGAACCGGTCGGGGTAACCGGCCGACGAGCTGTCGGCGGGATGGGGCTTGAAGAAGATGTCGTAATCGCTGCCGTACTGCTGTATGATCCGTTCCACATAGGCCGCCTGCTGCTGTTCGCTCGCGGCGGAACTGTGGCTCGTGCCGATGATGATGAGGTTTTTCTTCGGCGACAGGTCGAACAGCCCCGCGAAGCGGGCGTAGTCGAATTTGGCCATGCGGTAGAACTGTTGTTTCGAAGCCTCGGGAAGGGCTGTCAGCAGTTCGTAGGGCTGGACGCTCTCCATCTTCATTGCAGCCAGCCGGTCGGCGATGAACGGGCAGGAGGACTCCATCAGGCTGCTGTTTGCAGCATCAGCCGGTAATCGGGGCGCGTCGAGAGGTAGTAGGGCCAGGTGTAGGAGGCGAACTCCTCCGGCGCGCGGGTCTCGGGATAACGGCCGCCGTGGTTCCAGTCGAGGGCTTCGACTTCGGCGGCGTAGTCGTTCCAGTTCTGCTCGGCCGTGGCGGCATCGCCGAAGTAGTTGTGGAAATTGTTGTAGGTCGCCGTGCCGTCGGAGAGCATCGTCACCTTCACGCGTGCCGAGTCGATGCCCTGCGCCACGAACCAGTCGTAGCCCAGGCGGCACCGCAGGTCGTCGACCCATAGCCCGAAGACCGCTGTGGGGTCCTCGGCGTTGATCTCCAGGATGCGGCGTTTCATCGCTTCGCTCATGGCCCGTAATTCCTCGTTGGTGGCATGGCCCGTGGGGTCGGCGACGGGGTACACGAAGGCCCGGTCGGGAAATTCGGCGGCGTCGAAGGTGCTTGCGCGTTCGTAGGAGACGTAGCTCGGTTTGTCGTGCGAAAGCAGGTGCAGGCCCGAATAGAGGGTCGGCATGGTTCCGACCGAAATGTAGAAATAGTAGTCCGGGGCGTCGAATCCCGTGCCGCCCGCACTTTGCGAGACGGTGAAAGCCAGGGTCTTTCCGTCGCAGGAGAAAAGAAGCGACGCACTGCGGGCAGGACCCGGATTCTCGGCAAAGGTCACGTCGATCTCGGAGTACCCTGCCGGTCCTTCTTCTGCGGAGAGGGTCAGCCAGTCGGGTTTTTCGTCCTGACCGTAGTTTTCCGGCGCCAGCGTCACGCTCCAGGGCGCCGGAGCATTGACGGTGATCTTGCCGCTGCGGGCGAGGTGGTCGAGCGACAGAAAATCGGTTCCGCCGTTGATGCTGACCGACGGAGTTCCGTCGTCCGCACAGGACCAGGTTCCGGCCGCGAGGCCCAGGATCAGAAGAAGACGAAATAATCGTTTCATGCGAGGTGTTTTTTAGTTGAGTCGTTCGTATCGTTAAATGCGGAAATGTGCGGTTTACTGCACGGCATGCAAAATTCAGGCCGCCCGATTGGCCGGACGGCCGTGGGGGAAACAGGGCGTTTTCAGGCGTTCCGCTTTTTCTTGATGCGTTCGAAATGTTCGCGCAGGCGTTCGCTGAACTCCTCGCGGCGGTGTTTCAGATTGGCCCGCCACCCCAGCCAGCGGGTGTAGCGCAGGCGTTTTTCGGGATAGATGTCGCGGATCGTCACCAGGATGCCCGTCTCCTCCACACCGCCGAAATCGGGGTTCGACACCGTGTCGAAAACCCGCATCGTGGGCGAAAGGTTCATGTAGGCGTTGATCAGCGGCGGGATGTTCTCGTTGAACTTGCGGATCTGCTGGATCAGGATGCGGTAGTTCTCCATGTAGGTCGCGCCGCAGAACAGTTCCTCGTAATAAGGGTCGTCCAGGTCGAGCCGTATGGGATGGATGCCCTCCACCAGCTGGTCGCGGTCGGGGAAATAGCGGCGCAGGAACCAGATCAGCGCGTTGCGGGCCACGGCCTTGTAGGTCGTGTACATGGTGACTTTGCCGAAAAGGTATTTGGCCTTGGGGTTCAATACGATCAGCGCGCCCAGTCCGTCCCAGAGGTTGTCCAGCGCATAGATGCTCTTGGCGTTGCCGCGGGCCTGGTAGGCGGGCTGCACGAACGAACGCCCCAGTTCGATGGTCCGGGGCAGGAACTTCCGGCGGAAACGCTCGCTGAAACGGAAATAGTGTTCGGTCGAGAGATGGCGGGGGTTGGGCGTGGTGCAGACGATGAAGCGGTAACCGCCGACGATCTCCTGCGCCGAGGGGTCCCAGACGATCAGCTGGTAGTAGCCGTCGCCCGCGAGGTCTTCCTCGTCGATGTCCACCTCCTGCCCCGTGCCGCCGCCGGCGCCGCGGAAGGCCGCTTCGCGCAGGCGGCCCACCTCGCGCATGAGCGAGGGGCATTCGGCGGCCGAAAAGATGTAGATTTCATTGCCTGCCCGGTGGGTGTTGCGCATCTTGCGGGCGGGCGTCAGTTCTGCGAGCAGCAGTTCCCGGGCGACCGGTTCGATGATGGGTACTGTATTCTCTTTCTGTTGCATGACAGGGCAAAAATACCAAAATTAGCGGTTTTGATTCGGGCCGGCGAGCGTTTTTTCCAAAAAATACGCTTTTTTACGTACTTCCAGCGCCTGTTCGTGCAGCGACCCGAAACGCTGGAGTTCGGCCACGGGAATCGGGTCGCCGACGACGATGCGGAAATGGCGGCCCTTCTGCGAAAACATTTCGTCGGGCAGCCACAGCATCTCGATGTTAAACTTGACGCCCAGCGCCTTGCGGATCCGGTAGACGCGGTAGAAGAACTTCGACAGACGCCCTTCGACGAAGACCGGAACGATCTGCCGCTGCGAGGCGTAGGCCTTTTTCAGGAAGCTGATTTTCCACTCGGGGTCGGTCACCTCGCCGCCGTTGGGGCGCGAGCAGAGACCCGCGGGAAAGGTCAGGACCGGCAGATCGCCGAAGAACTCTTCGTCGAACTTCCGGGCGTAGGAGGCGCTCTGCGCGCCGTGCTTGTTCACCGGAATCCACAGCGGGCGCAGCGGTTCGAGGTACATCAGCAGGTCGTTGACCACCACCCGCGCGTCGCCGAAACGGTCGATCAGCTTGTCGGCGAGCATCATGCCGTCCATGCCCCCGAACGGATGGTTCGAGGCGAAGAGGTAACGGCCTCCGGGGGCGAGCTTGTCGAGTCCTTCGATCGAATAGGTGACCTGCCATTCGCGGAAACAGGCGCGGATGAACTCCTGCGGAGGCAGCGACCAGTAGTGTTCGAGGATATGGTTGATTTCCGACTCGTGGATCGTGCGGCGCAGCCAGTTCACGACCGGACGGGGAATCCAGCGAGCCAGCCGCGGGGCTTTCTGCCTGAGTACGGCGCCGATGTCGATTTTGGGCATGGAATGTTCGGAAAATTATATCCACAAATATAGGCATTCTTTTTTGAAAAATCCCTAACTTTACACCCAAATAGACCTTTGCAAATAACTATTATGTCGCAATACCATACTCCCGTACTGCTGGAAGAGTCTGTGGGACTGCTCGCTGTCGAACCTGCGGGCACTTACGCCGACCTCACTTTCGGCGGAGGCGGCCATTCGCGCCGCATCCTCTCCGACCTGGGGCCGGAAGGCCGTCTGTACGGCTTCGACCAGGACCGCGACACGCTGGAGAACCGTCCCGACGATGCGCGTTTTCACTACGTGGAGAGCAATTTCCGCTTCCTGCGGGGGGCGCTGCGGCTGCGCGGCGTGACGGAGGTCGACGGCATTCTGGCCGACCTGGGGGTTTCGTCGCACCATTTCGACGCCGTGGAGCGCGGATTCTCGTTCCGCGGAGAGGCTCCGCTCGACATGCGCATGAACCAGAGGGGGCGGCTCACGGCGGCCGACGTGGTGAACGACTACACCGCGGAGGACCTGACCCGCATTCTGGGCGACTGGGGCGAGGTAGAAACACCGTGGAAGGTTGCCAACTGTCTGGTCAAGGCCCGTGCGGCGGCGCCCGTGACGACCACGGCGCAGCTGGTCGGAGCCGTGAAGCCCTGCACGCCCAAAAAGGACGAGGCGAAATTCCTGACCAAACTTTTCCAGGCCCTGCGCATCGAGGTCAACGGCGAGATGGAGGCGTTGAAAATGGCGCTGGAGCAGAGCCTGCGGGTGCTGAAGCCCGGCGGCCGGCTGGTCGTTATCTCCTACCATTCGCTCGAAGACAGGCTGGTGAAGAATTTCATGCGCAGCGGCAACTTCTCGGGGCAGGTCGAAAAGGACTTTTTCGGTCGTTCGCAGGCCCCGTTCGACCTCGTGACGCGCAAGGCCGTGACCCCTTCGGCCGAAGAACTCGACCGCAATCCCCGTTCCCGTTCGGCGAAACTCCGGGCGGCCGTAAAACGCTGATACGATGTACCGAGACCACGAATTCGACCCGGTGACCCCCGAGGA
>ERZ833515.2345-NODE-2345-length-11078-cov-11.851764_pt1 | contig 11078 bp, 5 predicted proteins | sample MGYA00519949_ERZ833515 | MGnify/ENA primary metagenome ERZ833515 (study PRJEB31850, sample SAMEA3708741) | human gut metagenome | biome: human gut; feature: human-associated habitat; material: faeces | place: China | collected 2014 ...
AGCGGTGACAGATGGGGATGGGCCAATCTGTCACCGAGACGGCCGCGGCGTCTGGGCCGATTGCCGCCACGACGGTGTCCGGGCTGACTGAGACCGCCGCAGGCTACAGCTCGACGGGCTGCCACTCATCGTGGTTGCAGATCCATGCCTGGGGCTCCTCGACGCTGAAGAACGTGAGCGTGGGGTCATCCGGCCCGTCATAGTGCTCGCCCAGCCCCTCGAGGTGGCGCGAGCCCGCCTCGCGCATGGAGGGGTTGGCGCGGTCCTCGAGGCCGGCACGCCCGCGCAGAATGAGCCAGCCGTGCCCCGGCCACCAGGCCGTGGCCTCGAAGCGCTGGTTTCTCGTGAGCTCCTCCCAGACGTCCTTGGTGGTGGCGGTGCAGAACCACAGCCTGCCGTCCTGGATGGCGGCAAACGAGAAGGGCCTGACGTGCGGCTGGCCGTCCACGGAGGTTGCGAGGTACCACGCCGGGACGGACGTGAGGTAGGTGAGGACCGTCTCGAGCCCGCTCTTGTCCATGCTCATGGGCTCTCCTTTCGGGGAGGGTGACAAGGGCTATCCCCTTTGTCAACCAAGTGCGTTTATCGCGAGGGTCATGGCGAGAAGGACGACGTAGACAAGCACGGCCACGGCGTCTCGGGTGCCGAGTCTGAGCGGGCGCAGGGTCGTGCGCCCCTGTCGGCCGTGGTAGCAGCGCGCGTCCATGGCCTCGCTCAGCGTCTCGGCGTGGCGGAAGACGCCCGCCATCAGGGGGATGGCCACGCTCGAGACCTGGCGGATGCCCCGAACGGGGCTGCCGGCGAGTCTGGCCCCCCGGCTTTGCTGGGCGAGGCGGATGTCGTGCATCTCGGCGACGAGCTGGGGAACAAAGCGCAGGGCGATGCCGGCGATCATGCCCAACTCGTGCGCGGGGACCCCAAAGCGGGCGAGTGGCGAGATCAGCGCCTCCAGGGCCTCCGTGAGGTCGAGCGTGGGCGTGACCATCGTGATGAGGGCCATCCCCAACATCATGAGCGTGATGCGCGCCGCCGTGAGCGCCGCCGCGTGCAGGCTCCCCGTGCTGACCTCGATGATGCCCCAGCTCACAAGCGTGGTGCCGCCCTGCTGCGTGAAGAGCCTGAGCAGGGAGACGAGCACGACGATGCCCAGCGCGATCCGGTACCAGCCAAACGCCTTGAAGTCGTGCCTGCGCACGAAGCCCGTGAGCCAGCGGATGGCGGCGAGCGACACCGCGAAGGCCACGACGAGCCCCACGGCCATGATGCCCCACTCGTTTGCCCCCATCGCGGCACCCTTGAGCAGGAACTTCACAACCTTGAGCAGGCTCGCGCCGAACATGACGGGGATGGCGAGGAAGAACGTGAACTCGGCCGCGACGGCACGCGTGCAGCCCAGCAAAAGGCCGCCGATGATCGTGGAGCCCGAGCGCGACGTGCCCGGCACGAGCGACAGCACCTGGAAGCAGCCGATGCCGAGCGCCGTCTTGTAGCTGATGTCGTCGATGCTCGCGATGGCGCCAAAGTCCTCATCGGCATCCTTGACGCTGTAGTCGTCCTGCAGCTCACTCTCGACCATGACATTATCGCCCAGGTCGTAGTCGTTGTTCTCAAAGCTGCTGTCATCGTCGTCAAACTCCTGACGCATATCGACGGCGTTGCCTTCCTTATCCTGCACAACGATATCCAGACCAAGGCTCTGCAGCTCCTTGAGCATAACGCGGAAGCTCTCGGGGATACCGGGGCGCGGGATCGGCTCGCCCTTGACGATGGCCTCGTAGGTCTTGACACGGCCCACGACATCATCGGACTTGATGGTCAGGATCTCCTGCAGGGTGTAGGCGGCGCCGTAAGCTTCCAGCGCCCAGACTTCCATCTCGCCGAAGCGCTGGCCGCCGAACTGCGCCTTGCCGCCCAGAGGCTGCTGGGTGACCATGGAGTAGGGGCCGGTGGAGCGGGCGTGGATCTTATCATCGACCAGATGATGCAGCTTGAGGTAGTACATATAGCCTACCGTGACCTTGTTGGGGAACTGCTCGCCGGTACGGCCGTCATACACAGTGGTCTTGCCGTCATCGGTCAGGTCGATCTTGGAGAAGTCAATGACATGGCCCTTCTCGCCCATCAGACGGTCGAGGTGGGTCGGGTACTCGGGGGCGTTCTCGCCGTGCCACTTCTCGCGGGCATCGGCGAAGCAGTCGCGCAGGTCAGACTCGTGGGCACCGTCAAAGACGGGGGTCTGGACCTTCCAGCCCAGCGCCTTGGCAACATAGCCAAGGTTGACCTCCAGAACCTGACCGATGTTCATACGGGAGGGAACGCCCAGGGGGTTCAGCACGATGTCCAGCGGGGTGCCATCGGGCAGGAAGGGCATATCCTCCTGCGGCAGGATGCGGGAGACAACGCCCTTGTTGCCGTGACGGCCTGCCATCTTATCGCCAACGCTGATCTTGCGCTTCTGGGCGATATAGCAGCGCACGCACATGCGCACACCGGGCTGCAGCTCATCGCTGTTCTCGGGGGTAAAGACCTTGACATCGACCACGATGCCGTAGGCGCCGTGGGGCACACGCAGGGAGGTGTCGCGGACCTCGCGGGCCTTCTCGCCGAAGATGGCGCGCAGCAGGCGCTCCTCGGCGGTCAGCTCGGTCTCGCCCTTCGGGGTGACCTTGCCGACAAGGATGTCGCCGGTCTTGACCTCGGCACCGACGCGGATGATACCGCGGTCGTCCAGATCCTTCAGTGCGTCATCGCCGACGTTCGGGATATCGCGGGTGATCTCCTCAGGTCCGAGCTTGGTGTCGCGGGCCTCGGTCTCGTATTCTTCAATGTGGATGGAGGTGTAGACATCCTCGCGGACGAGCTTCTCGTTCAGCAGGACGGCGTCCTCGTAGTTGTAGCCCTCCCACGTCATGAAGCCGACCAGAGCGTTCTTGCCAAGGCTGATCTCGCCGTTGCGGGTGGCGGGGCCATCGGCCAGCACATCGCCGGTCTTGACGGCATCGCCGACATTGACGATGGGGCGCTGGTTGTTGCAGTTGCCCTGGTTGGAGCGCATGAACTTGATCAGCTCATAGGTATCGGCAGAGCCATCGGCGCAGCGGACAACGATCTTGTCGGCGTCAACATACTCGACCGTGCCGTCATGGGCGGCCAGCACGCAGACACCGGAGTCGGTGGCGGCCTTATACTCCATGCCGGTAGCGACAATGGGCTGCTGGGTAACCATCAGAGGCACAGCCTGACGCTGCATGTTGGAGCCCATCAGGGCACGGTTACAGTCATCGTTCTCGAGGAACGGGATGCAGGCCGTGGCCACAGAGACCATCATGCGGGGAGAAACATCCATAAAGTCGACCTGAGAGGCCTCAAACTCCTGAATGTCGTTGCGGTGGCGGCCGGAAACGCGGCTGCGGACAAAGCGGTTGTTCTCGTCCAGCGGCTCGTTGGCCTGCGCAACAATATACTCGTCCTCCTCCTCGGCAGTCATATAGACGACCTCATCGGTGACGATGCCGGTGGCCTTGTCAATGCGGCGGTAAGGCGCCTCCACAAAGCCGTACTTGTTGATCTTGGCGTAGGTGGCCAGATAGGAGATCAGACCGATGTTCGGGCCTTCAGGCGTCTCGATGGGGCACAGACGGCCGTAGTGGGTGTAGTGAACATCGCGGACCTCGAAGCCTGCGCGGTCACGGGACAGACCGCCGGGGCCCAGAGCGGACAGACGGCGCTTGTGGGTCAGCTCGGCCAGAGGGTTGTTCTGGTCCATGAACTGAGACAGCGGGCTGGAGCCGATGAACTCCTTGATAGCGGCCACGACCGGGCGGATGTTGACGAGGCTCTGCGGGGTGATCTTCTCGCCGTTCTCCTGATTCTGCAGGGTCATACGCTCACGGATGACGCGCTCCATACGGGAGAAGCCGATGCGGAACTGGTTCTGCAGCAGCTCACCAACGCTGCGGACACGGCGGTTGCCCAGATGGTCGATCTCATCGGTCACGCCGATGCCGTGATCCAGACCCAGCAGGTAGTTGACAGAAGCAAAGATGTCGTCAACGGTGACGGTGCGGCTGATCAGAACATCGTGGTTCTGGCGCAGCAGCTCCTTCTGCTCCTCCACATCGGAGGTGGTGTCGAGGATCTTGCGGATCTCGGCGAAGTTGGCGCGCTCGTTGATGCCGGCCTCCTCCTCAACATTGAAGCTGAAGAAGTTCTGGGCATCGACACAGCCGTTGGAGATAACGATGAAGGGATGAGGCTCCTCGCCCTTGTGCTCGACCAGAATGACCACGCGGGTAACACCGGCAGCATCGATCTCCTCGGCCTTGGCCATGTTGATCTTCTCGCCCTTGGCGGCCAGCAGCTCGCCGGTCAGGGGGGCGATGATATCCTCAGCCGCCTTGTAGCCGGCGATGCGGCGGGTCAGGCTGAGCTTATTGTTCATCTTGTAGCGGCCGAAGCGGGCCAGATCGTAACGGCGCGGGTCAAAGAACAGGTTGTTCAGATGCGCGCGGGAATTCTCGACCGTCGGCGGCTCACCGGGGCGCAGCTTGCGGTAGACCTCGAGCAGGCCCTCCTCGGTATTGTGGGTAATGTCCTTCTCAAGAGAGGCATTGATCTTCGGCTCGGAATCGCCGAAGAACTGCTTGATCTGGTCGTCAGTGGACAGGCCCAGCGCACGCAGGAGCGTGGTGACGGGCAGCTTGCGGTTCTTATCAATGCGGACATAGTACACATCGGAGGAATCGGTCTCATACTCCAGCCATGCGCCGCGGTTGGGGTTCATGGTGGCGGTAAACAGATCCTTGCCGGTACGGTCCTTGCTGGAGCCGTAGAAAACGCCGGGAGAACGGACCAGCTGAGAGACGATCGCGCGCTCAGCACCGTTGGAGATGAAGGTGCCGGCATCGGTCATGAGCGGGAAGTCGCCCATGAAGATCTCCTGCTCCTGCACCTCGCCGGTCTGCTTGTTCAGCAGGCGGGCCGTGACATACAGGGGTGCCGCATATGTGGCATCCCGCTCTTTGCATTCTTTAATAGAATACTTGGGGTTCTTGTCCAGCCGGTAATCGACAAACTCCAGCACCAGATTGCCGGTGTAGTCCTCGATCGCGGCAATGTCGTGAAAGACCTCGTGCAGGCCCTCCTCCAGGAACCAGTTGTAAGAGTTTTTCTGGATCTCGATCAGATTGGGCATGCCAATCACTTCGTTGATGCGGGAAAAGCTCATGCGGGTCGTTCTGCCGTTTTGTACGGGCTTGACCTTAACCATAAAACGCGACCACTCCTATTCCATAGATTGACAAAGTTGGCGAAAGCCGCCCGAAAAAGCGTTGTGAAAGGTAGGCATATTCGTCATTTTTCACAAACTTTTTGATTTCGCCATTTTTGCGAAATCCCTTTAGGGCGCTCTATTCCATTTTTGTGATACTGTACCAGTATACAGGGAAAAAGGCTTGCTGTCAAGGGTTTTTCAGCTTTTTTATGAAGTTTTTCGCTCATGTCGAACGCCCGGGCGGGTGTAACAAAATTTCAGCATTTTGCTGATTTTGCACCGTCCGCCCGCACTTGACAAATTCAGCAAAGCCGATATGCACCCCCACTTTCAGCAGTTTTCACAAGGATCGCCTACAGTTTTTAGAGAGGTTTACCCTTGACAAGCAGGTGTTTTTTACGACATAGTTATAGTACTATTTCTTATTCTATAAAGATTGGATGTTTTGACATGAGCATTTTGGAGCAGAAAATCAGCGCACGGCGCATCTTAGGCATGATCGCGGGCGTCGTCATCATCGGCATCGGCATTGCAGTTTTCAAGTTCTCCCATCTGGGCAACGACTCCATCAGCGCACTGAATTTGCGGTTGGCTGAGCTGGTCGGCCTGCCGTTCAGTATTGAGAATGTGCTTATGAACCTGTTTTTGTTTGTACCGCAGCTGATTTGGGGGCGGCGGTACATTGGGCTTGGCACCATCATCAACAGCTTTTGCATCGGCTTCATTGTCACCCTCACGAGCAATGCGATGGCGGCGGTATTCGGTTCTGCCGACACCCTGCCCGCCCAGCTGCTCTGGGTGGCTGTCGGCGTGTTGGTCGTGGCCTTCGGGTGTTCCCTGTACCAGACAGCGGATTTGGGTGTTGCGCCCTATGACGCGCTTTCGCTGATGATGTCCGACCGGCTGCCGCTCCCCTACTTCGGTTGCCGCGTGTTTACCGATGCGCTGTGCGCCCTGCTTGCCTACCTGCTGGGCGGACTGATCGGATTGGGCACGCTGATTTGCGCGTTCGGGCTGGGACCGTTTGTGCAGTTTTTCACGAAGCATTTTTCGGAGAAGGTTTTGCGGTACAGCCCAGCGAAAAAGTAAGCGGCTGCGGAAACGCTCCCGGGGCATCGAGAACGCCGACCCCTACAACGAGAAAAGCCTTCCCCTGTGGGGGAAGGCTTCTTTGTTTTTACATCTTAATAATCCCGAAGGCATTTGCAACCGAGCTTGCCAGAATGACAGCGGCAAAAATCGGGCAGAGCCAGCGGATCATGAAACGGAATACCTTTTTGCGGCGGAAGGGCTGACCATCCAGCTCAACCTCTTCCTCGATGCGCTCCACACCGATCACGCGGGAGACCAGCAGGCAGGTGGCAATGGCCGCAATCGGCATCATGACCGAGTTGGTCAGGAAGTCGAAGAAGTCGAGGAACTGCATGCCGATGACCGTCACACCGGCCAGCGGGCCGTAGCCAAGGCTGGACAGCGTACCGAGCGCGACCATGATCACGCCGACCAGCACCGTGGAGCGCTTGCGGCTCCAGCCCAGCTCATCCTCAAAGGTCGAGACGGCGCTCTCGGTCAGGGCAATCGAGCTGGTAACCGCCGCAAACAGCACCAGCAGGAAGAACAGCACGCCGACCAGCGTACCCAGCCCCATGCTGGCAAACACCTTGGGGATCGTGATGAACATCAGCGCCGGGCCGGCCTGCAGCGTTTCCGGGTCCCCGCCCGAGAAGGCGAAGACCGCGGGAATGATCATCAGACCCGCCATGATGGCGATGGCCGTGTCAAAGATCTCCACATTCTGGGCAGATTCCTCAATGGCAACATCCTTTTTCATGTAGGAGCCAAAGGTCACAAGGATGCCCATGGCGATCGAGAGCGAGTAGAACATCTGGCCCATCGCCGCCACGACCGTCATCCATGAGAAGTTGGCCGGGTTAGGCACCAGAAAGTACTTCACGCCGGCCAGTGCGCCGGGCCGCGTGACCGAGTAGGCCGCAATCACGACCGACAGCACGACCAGCACCGGCATCATTAGCTTGGAAACGCGCTCCACGCCGTTGCGCACGCCCGCAAAGATGATGCCCAGCGTGAAGATCGCAAAGAGCAAAAAGCATAGCTCTGCGGAGGCACCATCCGCAATAAAGGTGCTGAAGTAGCCATCCGCAGCCACCCCCTGTGCATTGCCGCGCAGGTACTCAAACAGATATTTGATGACCCAGCCGCCGATGACCGAGTAGTACGGCACGATCAGTACCGGAATGATGGCGTTGATCCAGCCGCCAAAGCCGAGAAAACCGTTCTTGCGGCTCTTGCCCACAAACGAGGCATATGCACCGACCGGGCTTTTGCCGGTCATGCGGCCGAGCGCTGTTTCGGCCATAATCATGCTGTAGCCAAAGGTCAGCGCCAGCACGATGTAGATCAGCAGGAAGATGCCGCCGCCGTATTTGGCTGCCAGATACGGAAAGCGCCAGATGTTGCCCAACCCCACCGATGCACCGGCCGCCGACAGCACAAAGCCGATCTTGCCGGAAAATGAACTTCTGTTTTGTTTTTGTTCCATGATTCTCCTATTTCCTCCGTGTTTTTATATTTCGCACAAGGGCAAGTGTAGCACAGTCACGGAGTATTTACAATCAACCATATTTCAATGAAGTATTGACAAGAGCGCAACCCCCCCCCGCAAAATTTAGCGGTTGCCGCCGCGTGCAAATTGCCGGGGGGGATAAACTTTCCCTCCCGGCAAGTCATTTTTTTGCAAACAAAAGTCCCATGCCCAACGCCTTGGCGGCGCGGGCATGGGACCTACTGGTTTCCTTTATGTATCTATCAATCCAGGAAATCGCGCAGCTTCTTGCTGCGGCTGGGGTGGCGGAGCTTGCGCAGCGCCTTGGCTTCGATTTGGCGGATACGCTCACGGGTGACATTGAACTCCTTGCCGACCTCCTCCAGCGTGCGGGGACGGCCGTCCTCAAGGCCGAAGCGCAGGCGCAGGACCTTCTCCTCACGCGGGGTCAGCGTCTTGAGCACATCGGCCAGCTGCTCCTTCAGCAGGGTCTGGCTGGCAGCCTCGGCGGGTACAGGGGCATCATCATCGGGGATGAAGTCACCCAGATGGCTGTCCTCCTCCTCGCCGATGGGCGTCTCGAGGCTGACAGGCTCCTGCGCCACACGCATGATCTCGCGGACCTTGTCCACCGGCATTTCCAGACGCTCGGCGATCTCCTCGGCGCTGGGGTCGTGGCCGTACTCATGCAGCAGCTGGCTGGAGACCTTCTTGACCTTGTTGATGGTCTCGACCATATGAACGGGGATGCGGATGGTGCGGGCCTGATCGGCGATGGCGCGGGTAATGGCCTGACGAATCCACCATGTCGCATAGGTGGAGAACTTGAAGCCCTTGGTGTGGTCGAACTTCTCGACAGCCTTGATCAGGCCCAGATTGCCCTCCTGAATCAGGTCCAGAAACTGCATGCCGCGGCCGACATAGCGCTTGGCGATGGAAACGACCAGACGCAGGTTTGCCTCGCTCAGGCGCTGCTTGGCCTTCTCGCCATCGGGGCCGCCCGCCTGGATCTTGAGGGCCAGCTCAGTCTCCTCATCGGGGGTGAGCAGCGGCACGCGGCCGATCTCCTTCAGATAGACCTTGACGGGGTCGTCGATCGTGATGCCGTCGGCGGTCAGGCCGTCCTCGTAATCATCGGCGCCGTCATCTGCACCGGAGACCGTATCATCGACTTCCACGGGGGTGTCGTCCACAATCTCAATGCCGTTGCTCTCAAGCTCCTCATAGAGCTTTTCCATTGCCTCAACATCCAGAACGTTGCCGTTTTCCTCCATTGCATCGCTGATCTCACTGCTGGTCAGCTTGCCGATGCGGCGGCCGGTGTCAATCAGCGTGCGGATCGAGTCTTTCTTCTCTGCCATAAGTAGGTTCTCCTTTTGGTTTTATATTGTTGCAACAAATCTGTCGGAATATCGTTATTCTTCTGGTTCCTCAGCCTTGGCGCCCTTCTTTTTGCCCATGTTGGCAAAAAAATCGGAGAATTGGCTGTCATCCATCTGGCGGACCTTCTCGTCCAGCGGTCTGGCGTTTTCCAGCCGGTCAAGGTACATGTCGATGTCCTGATGCTGCAGGGGTGCATCGTGGTTCTGCGCCATTGCAAGCGCGATCTGCTGGAACGCCTTGTCGTCCAGCAGCTGCTGCAGCGTTGTCAGGTTCAGCAACTGGCCGCTGTCAGCACACTGAAAGATCGCCTGCAGAACGTTTTGCAGCTCCGGCACCAGCACGGTAGCCATATCAAGGCGGCGGCGCACATAGGGAATCTCGTCCGGATTCTGCATCAGGGCTGCCGCCAGCTGGCGGGCCGCTGCCGCTGCGCCCAGCGCAGACTCCCCGCTGCTGGTGTAGGGCACCCGGATGTCAGCGGCGATCCCCTGCTTGGACAGCTCCTGCTGCTGTCTGCGGCGGTCGCGGCGCGCCGCCGTCTGGACCGCGCCCTGCAGCTGGGATACGATGGCCTGCTTGGACACGCCGGTCTCATCCGCCAGCCGCCCGGCGTAGACATCCCGCGCCGTGGGGCTGACACCCCGCTCGGTCAGGATGCCGATAGCCTCGCGGATATAGCTGAGCCGCCCGTCATCGCTGCGCAGGTCGTACTTGGCCTTCGCCTTTTTCAGCTGAAACTCCGTTGGGTTGGCCGTGCCGTTCAAAAGCATCTCAAACCGCTCGCGGCCGTACTTTTTGATGAATTCGTCCGGGTCCTTGGCGCCCTGATAGCTCAGCACGCTGACCTTCATCGGCGTGTTGGCCATAATGCCCAAGCTGCGCTCGGTGGCCTTTTGGCCGGCTTCGTCCGAGTCGTAGCTGAGAACGACCTCGTCCGCATACTCGCTCAACAGCTTGGCCTGCTCAGCGGTCAGCGCTGTGCCGCAGGCACAGACCGCCGTGTCGAAGCCGGCCTCATGCATTGCGATGACATCCATGTAGCCCTCGCAGAGGATGTAGCGCTTGCTCTTGGACTTTTTGGCGATGTTGAGCGCAAAAAGCGTGTGGGACTTGTGGTAGACCATCGTTTCGGGGCTGTTGATGTACTTGGGCTTGGAATCATCCAGCACGCGGCCGCCGAACGCAATGATCGCACCGCGCACATCAATGATCGGTACCATGACGCGGTGGCGGAAGATCGTGTACAGGTTGCCGCGCTCACTGCGGCGTATCAGGCCGGAATGCTCGAGCTCATCGTCCTGAAAGCCGCGGCGTTTGAGGTAGTTGACAAGGCCGAAGCCCTCATTCGGCGCATAGCCCAGCCCGAACCGGCGTATGGCCGCATCGGACAGGCCGCGCTTTTCCTTCCAGTATTTCCGGGCCAGCGCAGCCTCCGGCGTCTGAGCGTTCAGATTCTCATAAAAATAGCGGGCGGCACAGCGGTTGATCTCCAAAAGGCGCTGGCGCGCGCGGGATTCACGGTCATCCTCCTCGGGCAGGGGCATTCCGGCGCGGGCCGCCAGCTGCTTGACGCTCTCGACATACCCAAGGTTATTGTATTTGCGCACAAAGTTGATGACATCCCCCGCTGCGCCGCAGCCAAAGCAGTAAAAGCTCTGGGTGTCCGGATAGACAACGAAGGACGGCGTTTTTTCATTGTGGAAGGGGCACAGCCCGCTCAGGGTGCGCCCGCGCCGGCGCAGCTGCACATACTGGCCGATGACTTCTTCAATATCGTTACGGCGAACGACCTCCTGTATGTATTCTTGGGGGATCAACGGGTGACTGCACCTCCTTGTCAGATTGTAGGGGCCGGGGATG
>ERZ833515.2348-NODE-2348-length-11062-cov-3.425093_pt1 | contig 11062 bp, 7 predicted proteins | sample MGYA00519949_ERZ833515 | MGnify/ENA primary metagenome ERZ833515 (study PRJEB31850, sample SAMEA3708741) | human gut metagenome | biome: human gut; feature: human-associated habitat; material: faeces | place: China | collected 2014 ...
CTGACCGAAGCTTAACGCGGAGACCGGCCAGTTGCGGAACTGGTAGAGGCCGCAGATCTTTAAGGTTGCATAGACCCGCTCCTTAATCTCCTCCTCGGGCACGCCGCGCACCGCAAGTCCCAGCGCCACCTCATCATAGATCATCGGTTTGCTGATCATCTGATTCGGATTCTGCATGACAAGTCCGATCTTCTCGCCGCGCTCCTTGATCGACCAGTCTGCAATGTCCTCGCCGCCAAACAGAATCCGCCCCTGACCGGGCTTTAAAAAGCCGCAGATGAGATTCGAGAGCGTCGACTTTCCGGCACCGTTCTTGCCAACAATCGCCAGCATCTCGCCCTTTTGTACCTGCATATGGATGTCGGTTAGAATCGGCGTTCTTCCGTCATAGGAAAAAGCAAGATTCTCCACCGAGAGGATGACGTCATCCCCCGGTTTTTTCTCCGGCAGTGCAACCTTCTCGTTCCAGCGGCACAGCGCCTCCTTATAACCGGACAATTCCATCGTCTCCACATGCGCCGGATGCGTCTCGGGACGGATCTCGCATCCCGCATGCTTAAGCGCCGTGATGTAGAGTGGCTCGCGGATTCCCTCCTCCGCCAGTACATTGGCTGCCAGAAGTTCATCCGGCGTCGTATCCGCCACGATCTTTCCCTCACCGACGACGATGATGCGGTCCACATCCCGGTACAGTGCATCTTCCAGACGATGCTCAATAATCAGGATCGTTGCCCCTTTTGCCTTCTGTAGCTCATCGATCAAAGCGATCGTGCGCTTTCCCGTCGCCGGGTCCAGATTGGCAAGCGGCTCGTCCAACAACAGGATATCCACATCACAGACCAGCCCGCCCGCCATGGATACGCGCTGCTTCTGTCCACCAGACAATGCTCCTGGTGCATGATCGAGCAGGTCTTTTACATCCACAGCGTCCGCCGCTTTGTCCACGCGCCCGCGCATCTCGTGATATTCCACTCTGTCATTCTCCAGCGCAAATGCGATATCCTCCGCCACCGTAAGCCCGATGAACTGACCGTCCGTGTCCTGCAAAACCGTACCCACAGACTTCGACAGTCCAAAAATACCAAGCTTTGCGGGATCCTCGCCCTTAATGCGGTAAGTCCCCGTGATGTCTCCGGCATAGGAAAACGGCACAAGCCCGTTGATGCAGTGCGCCAGTGTCGACTTTCCGGAACCGGACGGTACGACAATCAAAACCTTCTCCCCCGGATAAATGGCGAGATTGATGTCCTTTAGCGTCGGTTCCTTCTGGGAACGATATTTAAAAGAAAAATTCTGAAATTCTATGATCGGTTCCATTCCGAAATCCTCGTCTTCCTCTCTTGTGGTACTTCCCGACTATTATACTTGATAATAATTCCAAATGGAAGAAAAAGTGCGCGGAACCGGTCACATTTTGCACCCCGTCTCCGCGCACTCTGTCTGCTTCTGTCTTTCTGCTGCTGCCGGAATCCGCCTAGTCCTCCTTGGAGAGACTGGACGATTTTGCTCCGATCTTGGAGTATCCTGCTGCGATCAAAGTACCAAGAATACCAATAATAATCACGTTTCCAAGGCATGCCCATGCACCCTGTGCAAATACCTTGTTGGCAGGCTCTGCGTAGATCACAATGTCAAGTACCGGCGCAACGATCACCCATGCAGCGAGGTTGGCAACAACCTGCACAACGTTGAACAGCACGATCTCCTTGCCGCCGAAGCTGCCCTCTTTTACTTTATACTTCGCAGCAAACAGGCCAACGATGATGCCGAATACAGCGTCCGGGAATACCCAGCTCCACCATACGCTTCCATAAAACAGTGCATCACCGATTGCATGTCCCAGAAGACCGACAATACCGCCGACTACCGGACCGAATACGGCTGCAAGGAATGCGAGCAATGCCGCTCTCGGCTGTAATGCGGTGTTCGGGATAAATCCCAGAGGGATCTGTACCTCTGTCAGCGCAACGAACAGCGCGGTGCCAATACCGGTTGCAACAACTTCCTTAATACCAAACTTCATTTTCATAACAAAGTCCTCCTCTCATTTGTATCTGCACTGTAGTATAACACACACTTTTCCGATTTACCAGATAGAATTTATTCCTGCCATGTGTTTCTACCAGAGCTTCAGCACGCCGATTGCCGTCTTCATGAACTTGTACTTCACCGTCTCGAGTTCTCCCGCCGCCGCTTTTAACTCCCCTCGGATCTCAATATGCTGCGGACAGTGCTGCTCGCATTTGCCGCATCCCACACACTGTGAGGCGCTCGCCGGATTCTTGCGGAATGCCGTACACTGCAGATAATCCCTGCGGCCGGACTTTTTTCCTTCGGAGTACATCGCATTGTAGCAGCGGAATGTCCCGGGGATATCCACCCCGCGTGGGCACGGCATGCAGTAACCGCAGCCGGTGCATCCCACCTTGACGTGCTTTGTGATCTCCTGCCGCACCGCTTCCACCAGCGCGCGGTCCGACTCCGTCATACACCCGACGCCATATTCCGAAGCTGTGCGCACGTTCTGTTCGACCATCTCCATGGAATTCATGCCGGAGAGCACGCAGGTCACCTCCGGCTGGTCGTACAGCCACTTGAGTGCCAGTTCTGCCGGGGTGCGGTGCTCCTCATCCTGTGCGAACAGTTCCTTCGCCGACTCCGGCAGCAGATTGACCAGCCTGCCGCCGCGCAGCGGCTCCATGATAATCACCGGAATCCCCTTCGCATGCGCGTAGCGCAGTCCCTCCGCGCCCGCCTGCGAATGTTCGTCCATATAATTATACTGGATCTGGCAGAAATCCCAGTCATAGGCGTCGATCAGCTGCATGAACATATCCGATCTGCCATGATAAGAAAATCCGATGTTGCGGATCTGTCCGGACGCCTTTTTCTCCCGGATCCAGTCCTCCATGCCGAGCTTTTTTAACTTTTCCCAGGTTGGAAGATCCGTCAGCATATGCATCAGATAGTAATCAATGTAATCTGTCTGTAAGCGGCGCAGCTCCTCCTCGAACATCTTCTGGGCACCCTCCACCGACTTGATCAGGTAGTGCGGCAGCTTGGTCGCCAGATAGATGCGCTCCCTGCAATGATTGCGCGCGAGGATCTCCCCGACCGCCGCCTCATTTCCGGCATAGACATATGCGGTATCGAGGTAGTTCACACCGGCATCAATCGCCGCCATGACCTCCTTTTCCGCCTTATCGATATTGGCATGCCCGCCCTCCTTGGTAAAACGCATACACCCGTAGCCGAGCACCGAAATCTCATTTCCGTTTTTATCCTTGCGATACTGCATGATCATCCGATCTCCTCCAACTGCTGCAGCCAGACAGCCGCACACGCGTCCGACGGCATCCGCAGATCCCCGCGCGGAGAGACCGCCACACTACCGACTTTCGGTCCGTCCGGCAGACAGGAACGCTTGAATTGCTGTGCAAAAAAGCGCCGGTAAAAGGTTTTCAGCCATTTTAAGATCGTCTCATCGTCGTAGACGCCGTCAAACGCCACTTTTGCGAGACGGTACACCTTTTTCGGTGCAAATCCAAGACGCAGCATGTGGTACAGGTAAAAATCATGAAGCTCGTACGGTCCCACAAGATCTTCCGTCTTCTGCGAGATCTTTCCGTCCTCCGGCGGCAGAAGCTCCGGAGATACCGGCGTGTCCAGCACATCCGTCAATACCGCGCCAAGCTTCTCATCCCCGCAGGTATCCGCGTAGTAGCGCACCAGGTGGCGCACCAGCGTCTTCGGAACGGAGGCATTGACCGCATACATGGACATATGGTCGCCGTTATATGTCGCCCAGCCGAGTGCAAGCTCCGAGAGATCGCCGGTTCCGATGACCATGCCGCCCTCCTTGTTGGCAATGTCCATCAGAATCTGCGTCCGCTCTCTTGCCTGGCCGTTCTCATAGGTCACATCATGAACGGCCGGATCCTGCCCGATATCACGGAAATGCACATTCACCGCTTCCTTGATGTCGACTTCCGTAAAATCCGCGCCGAGGCACCAGATCAGGGACACCGCGTTGTCATAGGTCCGGTCCGTCGTCCCGAAGCCCGGCATCGTGACTGCCTTGATCCGGTCGTGCGGGATGCCGAGCAGATCGAACGCACGCACGGTGACAAGCAGTGCCAGCGTGGAATCCAGACCACCCGAAATGCCCACAACCGCCGTCTTACAGTGCGTATGCTCCAGACGCTTTTTTAATCCCGCTGCCTGAATGGCAAGGATCTCATCACAGCGTCTGATACGGTCCGCCTCATTTCCCGGCACAAACGGCATCGGGTCGATGAAGCGGGTCAGAGCCGTCTCCTCCGTTTCAAGAGAAAAACGCACCTCCACATAGCCGTCCTCCGCCATCTCAAACGTCGTCATCCGGCGGCGCTCCGCCTCGATCCGCTTGACATCGATCTCCGTGCAGATCACACCGCTTCCGAACCGCTCCGATTCCTTTAGAATATGACCGTTCTCGGCAATCACATTGTGTCCGGAGTAGACGACGTCCTGCGTGGACTCCCCGTCTCCCGCACTCGCATAGATATAGCCGCACAGAAGTCTCGCCGACTGTCCGTTTACCAGCTCCCGCCGGTAGATGTCCTTTCCGGTGGTCTCATCTGATGCGGACAGATTCACAAGCAGCGTCGCACCATTTCTGGCATGACGGATACTCGGCGGCTCCGGCGTCCACAAATCCTCGCAAAGCTCCGCGCCGATCTTTAATTCTGGCAGAGACGTACACACAAATAAAAGCCTCGTCCCCATCGGCACGCACTCTCCCTCGAAATCGACCTCGACCGGATCTGCCATTCCTCTGGCAAAATGTCTTGCCTCGTAAAATTCATTGTAGTTCGGAAGATAGGTTTTGGGCACAAACCCGAGCACTTCCCCGCGGCAGAGCACCGCTGCCACATTATAAAGTTTTCCGTTGTACGCAAGCGGTAGACCGACAAAAAGGATGGCGTCCACCTCTGCTGTCTCCTCCGCGATCGTTCCGAGCGCCCGCTTCGCCTGCTCTAAAAGATATTCCTGCAAAAACAGATCACTGCAGGTATATCCCGTGATGACAAGCTCCGGCAGCACGATCACCTTCGCGCCTGCCGCCGCCGCTTCCCGGATTCCTTCCACGATCACGCCGGCGTTGTATGTTGTGTCCGCCACACGGATCTTCGGTGTGACGGCGGCAACTTTTACAAATCCATCTCTCATTTTCTCATTTCCTTTAACTCGTCGATGTCAAAATGGTACGCTTTGTTACAGAACTGGCATTTTACCTCAATCGACTCTCCGTCGCTTACGATGTCGTCCAGATCCTTTCTGCTCAGTGTCGCAATCGCACGGGAGACGCGCTCCTTGGAGCAGTCGCACTGGAATGCGGCATCCACCGTATCGTTGATCTCAAGCCCGAACTCGCCGAGAATCAGCTCCAAGATCTCCTCCGGTGTCTTCCCATCTTCCAGCATCTCCGTGACGGAGGCAATCTCCGTGATCTTCTTCTCGAGACGATCCACCACGTCGTCCGGTGTAAACGGCATCAGCTGGATGATAAATCCTCCCGCCTGTCTGACCGACCGGTCCGGATTCACGAGAACACCGAGTCCTACCGCGGACGGCACCTGCTCGGAGGTGGCAAAATAGTACGTCAGATCCTCCGCAATCTCACCGGTCTGCAGCGCGATCTGTCCCACGTACGGCTCCTTTAATCCCATGTCCTTGATGACGCTCATCACGCCAAGCCCCAGCGCACCGCCGACGTCCAGCTTTCCCTGTGCATTTAACGGCAGTTCCACATCCGGAACATTCGGGAATCCCTTGACATGTCCGTTTGCATCCGCGGTCACCGTAAAGCCCTTCGCCGGGCCGCCGCACTGGATCTGTATCGTCAGAAGATCCTTCTCCCCCTTCATCATCGTTCCCATCATCGCCGCACCGGAGAGAAGTCTGCCGAGCGCTGCCGTAATCACCGGGCTGGTGTCATGATCCACTCTCGCCTCCTCCACCAGATGGCGCGATGTGATCGCAAATGCGCGGATACTTCCCTCCGCTGCGGTAGCTCTTACAATATAATCTCTATCCTGACTCATTTTGTTCTCCTTTTCTATTGTTGCTGTATTTCAGATTTGCTACATCTTCTTTTCCTGCTCCGTTTTCATGCACGGTATCTTTTCTTTCTGCTCCGTTTTCATATACTGTATCTTTTTGTACTCAGTTCGGATTCGTTGTTCCTGCATCTTCTCAAAGCCTTCTACCTGCGTGGGCGCGCCACCACATAGATCCGCTCCGAATCCTCCTTGACCGGCTCCTTTGTGAACGCGTCGTAGGCTGCCAGCAATTCCATTCCCGCATCCGCAAGCAGTCTGTCAATCGTCTTTAAATCATAGGCCCGCTGATAATGCACTTCCTCAAACCGGCGGTAGGTTTCACCGTCCTCGCGGATATAAAGCGTCAGATCGTATTCGTTTACGGCACTCGCCTCATCGAAATAATTCTCCCAGATGAAGCTGCCCTCCTCACGGTTTTCCGCAATCGTCGTCTCTCCCAGAAGATCCCGGTACTTGTATACCGTATTCAGGTCAAAAATAAAGACGCCATCCTCCTCCAGATACTCGTGCACACGCGAAAACACCTCGCGCAGATCCGCTTCCTCCAAAATGTAATTCATGGAATCGCAGACCGACACCACCGCGCACACGCTTCCGTACAGTTCCAGTTCACGCATATCCTCGAGCAGATAGAGAATTCCCCCATTGGGCAGTTCGTCGAGCTCATCCGGTTCATCCGGCTCATCCGGCTCGTCCGGCTCATCCGATTCTTCCGGTTCATCCGGCTCGCCCAGTTCTGCATATTCTTCCGGCTCATCGGTTTCGTCAGCTTCGTCCCATGCTTCTGCCGCACTCCACGCATCCGCCTCATACTCTGCCTCGCGTGCGATCTCAAGCATCTCCTCGGAATTGTCCACGCCGATCATATCGTACCCTGCCGCCGCCAGCAGCCTGGTCATTTTTCCGGTGCCGCAACCCAGTTCCGCAACCGTTCCGCTGCAGATGCCGTATTCCCGGAGCAGCCCCGTAAGATAGGAACCCCATTCCTCATAGGGAACATTATCCATAAACAGATCATACACTCTCGCAAAGCTCTCGTATGCACCCATATCGTTCTCACTTTCTCTTCCGCCAGCATGCGGAACATTTCTATGTAATACTACCAAGTTTCCAATGTGAAATCAAGGTTTGCCGACAGATTCCCCCGCACAAATCTTCTTGATTATTTTTCCGGTAAACCGTATACTTATTCCATAAAATGCCGTTTTTTCCGATGTTTCTGGAAACACAGCAAAATACAGCAAAGGATCTTACACCTATGCCCGATCAGTTTGAACACTATATTACCAAAAATATAAAGTCATTCTACAAGTGCAGACTGCTGACACCGATCCTGTATCTGATTTTTCTTCTGGTACTGTGGTTCGTTCTCTCGCTGTCAGCGCCGCTTTTTCCGGACACGCTCGATGCCCCGGATACCCTCGAGAGCACCTACAGACGGCATGAAGAATACATATCCGCCACCTTATCCGATCTGAAGTTCACCGGTTATACTCAGTCCTTTCTGGGGCACATCAGCGGTTACTACTATTACACGATGCGGAATGACGAGTGCATCATCGTGCTGCTCTCCCCGAATACCAGTGAACAGGGACTTCCGGAGATTCCGCAGGTGTCCGTCCGTGCCAAGATTCTTCACGGTTCCGAGAATTTTGATGAGCTGTTAAATCATCTCGCTTCGGATCTGAACTGGACCGAAAACGGCATTCACAACAAAGTCTCCCAGTATGTACTGAGTGAGCCTGATTACAATCTGCTCGGAAACACGCTGCTCTACGTCGTATTTTTTGCGACCGGCGGCTATGCCCTGATCTGCATTGTATTTTTCATCCTCTATATCTGCTTTCCAATTCTCTCGCCCGCGTGCCAGGATCTCGCGCTGTTCGGCAATCCGAAAAAGCTTTTGGAGCAGGCAGAGGATGAACTTGCGACGCTGCCGCAGCTTGCAACGGAGGATATGTTTATCACAGAACATTTCTTCATCGAGACCTCGGTGTACGGCAATGCCATTGTACCGATCGATGAGATCATCTGGATCTACAAATACTCGACGCTCCACAAGTTTTTCTGGTACCACTTCAGCATCTCCTACACGCTGCATATCAGTGCGAACCGGCATCTCTACATCCAGTGCCCGAAGAACATCAAGTCGGACATCGACGGTATCATGGATTACCTCGCCGAGGCGAACCACAATATTTTAGTCGGATTCTCCGAAGCGAACCGTCTGAAGGTGCAGGAGATCCAGGGAACGCCGATGCATTTTGAAAAATTTATTGCCTTCCTGAAAAAACGCGTTTAAATGCCGCGCCAGCACAGAACGGATCTTTTGCAATCAGCTCTGAGTGTCCTTTGAGCGACAGGTAATATATAAAAAGATTACATCTTTCAATTTCAGATGGAATGCATATGAAAATTCTGTTCAAAAATGCGGCATTTCTAACCAGCCGGATATTTGCATCCGCGATGATCCGTGTCTTTCCAAGTTTGGAACACTCCACGGGTCATGTCCGCACCCCGAAGACAATTTGTAGGACTTTTGTGCCGCCCTTACCAGTACCAAACAACGGATGGCATAAATCAGCCATCCTTATGTCGCAATAAAACATAACCGCGCGAAGCCGATGTCTGAATTGCCATCTGCCTTGTTTTTAATAGCAGATGGCAACGAGTTTCGGTTCGCGCGGTTTTATATTGTCTATGAGGGAGTACAACTAGTGCGGCTTGTACTATAAGCATGTAGATACATTATGTATGTATCCGCATGCTTATTTTTATTATAATAAAAGGCGGATAAGGCTAGTGCGGTGGGACATAGCTCCCGTTTTTTAGAGTTTATTCCGCCTCTTATTATAAGCATTCGTTTAAACAGGTTGGATTAAATACATCCGTGTAACGAACAAGTCTGAATGGTAATAAGTCTGGCGGAGAAAAGGAGGATTTGCATGAAACAAATAGTAAGTGTAGGAATCGATGTATCAAAAGGGAAAAGCACTGTCTGTGCCATGATACATCCTAATACGATTATTAAGGAATCGTTTGAAGTTTTGCATACCGTAGAAGAAATGTCAATGTTAGCTGATTACATCGGATCACTTGATGGAGCAATTCGTATTGTAATGGAATCAACAGGGCATTATCATCTTCCGGTTGCACAATTTCTGTATCAAAAAGGCTTTTTTGTATGTGTTGAAAATGCATATATTATACGACAATTTTCACGCATTATGCTGCATGGCGCAAAAACAGATCCGCTTGATGCAAAAAAATTAGCAAAGTACGGTTTGGCATACTGGAGTGAACTGAAACCATATAAATTTCATCCAAGCTGCTACACAGAATTAAGTCTATTATCCAAGCAGTATCAGACATACATAAAGCTTTTGATTGCTGCTAAACAGAATGTAATACATTTGATGGATGAGATGCTTCCTGGTTTCAAAGAAGCGCTGGATACAGCAAGCAGTGTTCAATTCTCAAAAGTGAAATATGTGGATTTTGCAAAAGAATTCTATCATGTTGATATGATAAAAAGCATGGGAAAAGAAATTTTTCGAGAGAATTATAAGCAATGGTGTAAAGAAAAAGGATACCGTTTCCAATCAGAAAAGGCAGACGAGCTTTTTCACTTGGCGGAAGACGGTATCCCTACACTACCAACAGAGTTCCCTTCAACCAGACTCTGTATGGAAGTAGCAACAGAGCAAGTAAGCCAATTAGGTTATGCTCTAGAACAAATATTATCACAAATGCAAAATCTTGCAAAGACTTTACCAGAATATCAAACGATACGCCAAATGGGAGGCATGGGTGAAAAGTTATGTGTAAGGTTTATAGCTGACATTGGAGACGTTCGACGTTTCCATAATGGCAAAGCATTAGTTGCTTATGCGGGAATTGATGCTCCGCCTTATCAATCAGGACAATATACCGGCACCAAACGTAGAATAAGCAAACGCGGAAACAGTGCATTAAGGAAAACCGGTTATGAGGTTATGAAAAGTCTGAAATCCCATCCGCCCAAAACAGATACTCGTGTCTATGATTTTATAATTAAAAAAGAGAATGAAGGAAAAAGTAAGAAACAAGCCAAAATAGCCGGTTTAAATAAGTTTTTGCAAATCTATTATGCAAGAGTAATGGAAATATATAAGAATATAGTATAGTTGCATAAGAAAAAAGCCTGAATAATCAGGCCTATTTCTTATGCAAAAAAAATTAAAAATTGTGTTGTCGGCACTGGCACTATGTTTGCTGTTCACACATAAGATCTACGCTTCGGAAAGTCAGTCGGCAAGCAAGAACTACACCTATCTATCAGACATTTCATACGACAAAGACAAATCATTTGCGGCAAGTGGTCACAGTATTCATCTTGACGAGAATGATTCCAATCAAATGATTACATTGAAAGTGAATGAAAAAAGTCAACCCTATATCAAAGGACTTTGTGCATGGGCAACTTCAGAGATTGTTTATGATCTCAAAGATTATGATTATGACTATTTTACAGCGGATCTTGGAGTTGATATCAGCGAGCAGAGTACATATTTTAATACCGGAGTAAGATTTTATATTTATACATCCGATGATGGGGAAGAATGGACGGAAAAATATAATTCTAGTACGTTTTATGGGTGGAGTGAAGCAAAATCTGTAAAAGTAGATATTAGAAATGCAAAATATTTAAAATTAACAGCGGATGATAACAGTGACAACTGGTGGTCTGCCTGGTACGATGAAGCGGTCTACGCTAACGCAAAACTAATCAAAGAAGATTATAAAGAAGACACTTCCGATATCGCAGAGATCAAAACAGTTGACACTTATGATCAGCAATTAAAACAAAATGATCTTCAGGAAATCACAGGAGACTATGAATTAACACTTTTACAGAGACAGTTTGTAAAAAGTGTCGGATACGAAATTTTACAGGCACTTGCAAAATACAGTGATGA
>ERZ833515.2352-NODE-2352-length-11047-cov-26.647380_pt1 | contig 11047 bp, 7 predicted proteins | sample MGYA00519949_ERZ833515 | MGnify/ENA primary metagenome ERZ833515 (study PRJEB31850, sample SAMEA3708741) | human gut metagenome | biome: human gut; feature: human-associated habitat; material: faeces | place: China | collected 2014 ...
ATTACCCCGACCACCAGAAAATCACCCTGAAATGGGCGCAGGTGGAAAAGTATATCGACCTGATGATCCAATCCGACCGCTACCTGACCGATGAGGAAAAAGAGCAGCGTACCACTGTACAGGAAGAAAACGGCTACAAAGTCGGTGACGATGTAATGGTTGATTTGCCCACTGGAACCATCGAGGGCACCATTGGCTATATCGGCGAAACGGATGTTCGCATCGACACCAGCGCACACGGACAGTCGTGGGATAACGAAGTTATCAACAAACGACAATTCGAGGACGGTCTGCGGCAGAATGAACCTAGCCAGCGTGTGGATGAAATGCTGGAGCAGGCAGAAACCATCTACAAGGAATCCGAGGTGCCGGAATATGAGCGTTTTTCTGTCCGCGAAGTGGTCGGAGGTACGTCCCAGCTTTTTGCTATCTGGGATGATCTCAATGAGGGCTACTATGCAAATGATAACGGAATGGCGCAATTTACAGACAAGGAGCAGGCCGAATCCTATTGCACCGCTTTGAAAAAAGAGACGGATGAACGAACCGCCGCCGATTGGCTTGCAGTGGAAAAGGCAAAGTTTTTGGCAGAAAATGAACCTGTTCCCGCTCTCCCAAAAGAGCGTGATTACCGTGTGGGCGATACAATCCGTCTGGACGGTAAGGATTTTACGGTCGAAACTGTCGGAACTCTGAACATCCAGCTTCGTGACCCGGATGAGGTCTATCCGGTTGCCCGCTCGGAAAGCAAGGAAAATCTGGAACGGCTGCTGCGCCAGCCGGGCAACATCCATCTGCACAACCTGACGGTCAATCTCACTCCTGCGCATGAGCCGGACGAGGACAAACCGCCGCTTACGGACGAAGAACTGGACGAACTCCCCATCTCTACTGTGATGGACGGAAAAGTGCAGACCTTCCCGGATGCCGCTGCCTTGGATGAAGCTCTGAATGCTGAACCTGCGCCGGAGCCTGCCGGGAACTTCCACATCACAGATGACCATCTGGGCGAGGGCGGTGCAAAGCAGAAGTACGCCCGGAACATTGAAGCAATCCGCACCCTGTTCCAGTTGGAACAGGAGCACCGGGGTGCCACCGCCGAGGAACAGCAGTTGCTTTCGCAGTATGTTGGCTGGGGCGGTCTGGCAGATGCCTTTGACCCCAACAAGGACGGTTGGGCAAAGGAATACGCCGAACTGAAAGGGCTGCTTTCCGAGGACGAATATGCCGCTGCCCGTTCCAGCACCCTGAACGCTCACTACACCTCCCCGGTGGTGATTCGTTCGATTTATGATGCAGTCGAAAAGATGGGCTTTAAGTCTGGCAACATCTTGGAGCCGTCCATGGGCGTAGGCAATTTTTTTGGAATGCTACCCACCAGCATGGCAGACAGCCGCCTGTATGGCGTGGAACTGGACAGCATCACCGGGCGCATTGCCAAGATGCTGTATCCGCAGGCTGACATTACTGTTGCCGGCTTTGAGACCACCGACCGCCGTGACTTCTACGATCTGGCGGTGGGCAACGTGCCATTTGGTCAGTATAAAGTCAACGATAAGGCGTACAACAAGTTGGGATTCAGCATCCACAACTACTTTTTCGCCAAGGCCATCGACCAAGTGCGTCCGGGCGGCGTGGTGGCGTTCGTCACCAGCCGCTACACCATGGACAGCAAGGACAGCACCGCCCGCAAACACATGGCGGAGCGTGCCAATCTGCTGGGGGCTATCCGTCTGCCCAACAATGCGTTCAAGGCGAATGCAGGCACCGAAGTGGTTTCGGACATTATCTTTTTGCAGAAACGAGACCGCCCTGCGGACATTGAGCCGGACTGGGTGCAGCTGGGCAAGACCGAGGACGGCTTTGCCATCAACCAGTATTTCGTAGACCACCCGGAGATGGTGCTGGGACAGCTGACACTGGAAAGCACCCAGTACGGTCACGACCTGACTGTTGCACCCATTGAGGGTGCAGTGCTGGCAGACCAGCTTGCAGAAGCGGAACAGCACATCAAGGGCAATTACACTGCGGTGGAGATTGCTGCCCCGGACGTCGCAGATGCGGAAGCACAGCGCAAAACGCTGCCTGCAGACCCGACTGTGAAGAATTTTAGCTATACGGTTGTTGATGGCGAGATCTACTACCGAGAGAACTCTATCATGACGCAGATCGAACTGTCCGACAACGCCAAAGGCCGTGTAGCTGGTATGGTGGAGTTGCGGCAGATCGTCAACGAACTGATTGACCAGCAGCTGAACGACTTCTCGGACGAGAACATTAAGGCATCGCAAGCAAAATTGAACGCCGCCTACGATGCCTTTACTGCAAAATACGGGCTGATCAACGACAAGAAAAATGCCCGCCTGTTCGATGATGACAGCTCCTACTATCTGCTCTGTTCATTGGAAAATCTGGATGAGAATAAAAATCTCAAATCTAAAGCGGATATGTTCACCAAGCGGACGATTCGCCCGGAACGTGTTGTCACCAGTGTGGATACCCCCAGCGAAGCACTGGCGGTATCCATTGGGGAACACGGCAAGGTCGATTTGCCTTATATGGCTGACCTGTTGGGTACACCCGGTGATTATGGGCGTATCACCACCGAGCTGTCTGGTGTTATTTTCAAAGATCCTGCCGCTGATGCAGACGACCCGGAAGCCGGCTGGCAAACTGCGGACGAATACCTTTCCGGTAATGTGCGCGATAAACTGCGCATGGCACAACTTGCTGCAGAAAGCCGCCCGGAGTTCAGGGTCAATGTGGATGCGCTGACCAAGGCGCAGCCCAAAGATCTGGAAGCATCTGAAATTGACGTGCGGCTTGGTGCCACATGGCTTGCCCCCTCTATTGTGCAGCAGTTCATGATGGAAACTTTTCAGCCGCCTTACCGCATCCGCTACAACAACTCCATTACTGTCCGCTATTCTCCCTATACCTCCGAATGGCGGATCAGCAATAAATCTGCTACTGGCTTCGGTGACATTATAGCCACCGAAACCTACGGTACCCGCCGAGCCAACGCTTACAAGATTTTGGAGGATACCTTGAATTTGCGTGACAGCCGCGTTTATGATACCATCGAGGAGGATGGGAAAGAAAAGCGTGTGCTGAATCAAAACGAAACCACCCTCGCCCAGCAGAAACAGCAAGCCATCAAGGATGCGTTCGCTGGCTGGGTCTGGAAAGACCCTCAGCGGCGTGCCTTATTGGTGAAGAAGTACAACGAGCTTTTTAACAGCACCCGCCCCCGTGAATACGATGGTTCCCACATTCATTTTGTGGGCATGAACCCGGAGATCAATTTGCGAGAGCATCAGCGCAATGCGGTTGCCCATGTGCTGTATGGGTACAACACCCTTTTGGCGCACGAAGTCGGTGCTGGCAAGAGTTTTGAGATGGCGGCTTCCGCTATGGAACTGAAACGTCTGGGCTTGTGTCAGAAAAGTCTTTTTGTCGTGCCAAATCATTTGACGGAACAATGGGCCAGCGAGTTTTTACGCCTGTACCCCAATGCAAAGCTGCTGGTTACCAGCAAAAAAGATTTTGAACCCGGTAATCGAAAAAAATTCTGTGCGAGAATTGCGACCGGTGACTACGATGCGGTTATCATCGGGCACAGTCAGTTTGAAAAAATACCCTTGTCCGCAGAACGACAGGAACGTCTGATTCAGGAACAGATGGATGAAATCGAGGAGGCCATCGAAGAAGCGAAAGCGCAGGTTGGCGAGCATTTCACGGTAAAGCAGCTGGAAAAGCTGCGCAAGTCTTTGAAACAGAAATTGGAAAAGCTGCAAGGCACAGACCGTAAAGATGATGTGGTTACGTTTGAACAATTGGGCGTAGACAGGTTGTTTGTGGATGAGAGCCAAGCGTTTAAGAACCTCTACTTGTACACGAAAATGCGTAATGTCGCAGGTTTGAGTACGAGCGAGGCGCAAAAATCCAGCGATATGTTCGGCAAGTGTCGCTATCTGGATGAAATCACCGGTGGCCGTGGCGTGATTTTTGCAACGGGTACACCCCTGAGCAACAGCATGACCGAGATGTACACCCTCATGCGCTACCTTCAGTACAACACCTTGCAGCAGAAAGGGTTGACCCATTTTGATGCGTGGGCATCGACTTTTGGCGAAACTACTACCGCCATCGAACTTGCCCCAGAAGGCACCGGATACCGTGCACGCACTCGTTTTGCGAAGTTCTTCAATTTGCCTGAACTGATGGCGATGTTCAAAGAAGCAGCAGATATCAAGACCAGCGACCAGCTTCATCTCCCGGTGCCTGATGCAAAATTTGAGACGGTAGTGGTCAAGCCTTCGGAAATCCAACAGGACATGGTGCAGGCGTTGAGCGAACGTGCAGCCGAAGTCCACAGCGGTTCTGTTGACCCTTCTGTGGATAATATGTTGAAAATCACGTCGGATGGTCGCAAAATCGGTCTTGACCAGCGGTTGATGAATTCCGCTCTGCCCGATGACCCCAACAGCAAGTTAAATGCCTGCGTCAACAACGTCCTGCGCATCTGGAACGACACCAAAGAGCAGAAGCTGACCCAGTTGATTTTCTGCGATATGTCTACTCCCAAGGGGGACGGTTCGTTCAACGTTTATGATGATATCCGCTCCAAGCTGCTCAACGCCGGTGTGCCCGAACAGGAGATCGAGTTCATCCACAACGCAGATACGGAGAACAAGAAAGCAGAACTTTTCTCCAAGGTACGCAGCGGACAGGTGCGTGTGCTGCTGGGCAGCACTGCCAAAATGGGAGCAGGAACCAACGTCCAGACGCTGCTCGTAGCGGTGCATCATCTGGATGTAGGCTGGCGTCCGTCGGATATGACTCAGCGCAATGGCAGAATCATCCGTCAAGGCAATCAAAACAAACAAGTGTACGTCTATAATTACGTCACTGAATCGACATTTGACGCCTACTTGTACCAGACCTTAGAGAATAAGCAGAAGTTCATTTCGCAGATCATGACGAGCAAGTCGCCTATGCGCTCCTGCGATGATATTGATGAGCAGGCTCTGTCTTACGCTGAAATCAAGGCTCTGTGTGCTGGTGACCCGCGCATCCGGGAAAAGATGGATCTGGATGTGCAGGTAGCAAGGCTCAAGGTGCTGCGCTCGGATTACCAGAACCAAAAATATCGTCTGGAAGATAAGCTGCTCAAGCATTACCCGGAGGAAATTCAGAAAGCGAAGAACCGTATTGCGGCTCTGAAAAACGATGCCCAAATCGCAGACGCACACCCGCAGGATAAGGAGAACTTCTGCGGCATGACGATCAAGGGCATGGTGTTCGATGAGAAAAAAGCATCTGGTGAGCGGCTGATGCTCGCCTGCAAGGAGATGCCGAATGCGGATATGATGCTGCTGGGCACCTATCGCGGCTTTGAGCTGAACATTCGCTTTGACAGTTTCAAGAATGAGCATCAAATCGTTCTCCGCGGCGAGCTGAGTTATCCGGTACCGCTGGGCGATGACCCTCGCGGCAACATCGTCCGTCTGGACAATGCCATCGGCAATTTTGCCGACCGCATTGCCGATGCTGAGGCCGCACTGGATTCTCTGGAACAGCAGAAGCAGGCCGCAGAGGTTGAAATCGCCAAGCCGTTTGCGCAGGAGGAAGAACTGCAAACCAAGTCTGCCCGCCTTGCAGAATTGGATGCGCTGTTGAACATGGAGCATCAGTCCAGCCGGACAGAACCCGAAGCGGAAGAAAAGCCGGATGCCCGCCCCTCTGTGCTGGCAGCTCTGGAAGAAAAGGCTGATAAAGTGGAGCCTGTCCGACCATTCAAATCTTACTTGGATAAGGATGGTGATGCCCGGTGAACGACCGTCGCGACCAGCAGCTCCATTTCCGGGTCAGCAAAGTCGAACTGGAACGCATTCGTCAGAAGATGGAAAGTTGCGGTATTTTGAGCATTGGCTCTTATCTGCGAAAAATGGCTCTGGATGGTTACTGCCTGAATCTTGATTTACCACAGCTGCGTCGGATGGCGTACCTTCTTCAGAATTGCAGCAACAACCTGAATCAGGTGGCGAAACGGGCCAATGAAAGCGGGCAGTTCTATGCCGCCGATTTAGAGGACTTGCGTAGTCGGTTGGATGAGCTGATAGCTATTGGCAAGCAACTTCTCGCCAAACTCACCGAACTCTAAAAAATTTCCCGCAGTAGGAGGCTGCGGGTTTACATAACGGTTGACATCCTTGCAAGGCAAGGGGCGATACCTTTATAATAGGGGCGAAAAAGAAAGGCTGGTGTTTGATATGAGGTTTTTATTCAAGATGATGCTTGCCCCGATCTCTCTGTTCGTGGCTTTTCTGGCTCTGATGGCAAAGTGGCTGCTTACTCTGTCCAGCTATGTTGTCGCGCCGTTGATGCTGTATATCTTTGGCTGCGGCATCTACACCGTCTACCGCCAGACTTGGGATCAATTTCTGATTCTGCTGGTTGCCGAATTTCTCTGCTTTGTCCTTTTTGTCGGCGCAACTGCAATGGTGGAGGGCGTTGAGAAATTCAGCGGTTGGCTCCGGGACCTGATTTGATTTTGAATCTTCTTGCCGCCTTCGGGCGGCTTTTTCATTTAGGAGGTGATCTGCTCTGGCTGCTACTCGTCTGATCGCACTGCATCAGCACAAAGGAAAATCTATTGCCGCCTGCCTGAAAGACCGCACCAACTATGCACAGAATCCTGACAAGACTGAAAAAGGCGAACTTGTCAGCAGCTATCAATGCAGCCCGCTTACTGTGGACGAGGAGTTCATGCTCACAAAAAAGCTGTACGAGCAGGCCACCGGGCGCAGCCAGAAAAGCAATGTGATTGCTTATCAGATACGGCAATCCTTCCGGCCCGGTGAAATCACGGCAGAGGAAGCAAATCAAGTTGGCTACGAATTGGCCTCCCGATTTCTGAAAGGCAAACACGCCTTTATCGTTGCCACCCATACCGACCGGGAACACATTCACAATCATATCATCTACAATTCCACTGCGTTGGATGGTACAAGAAAATTCCGGGATTTTTTCTTCTCTGGGCTGGCAGTACAGCGGTTGAGCGACCTGATTTGTCTGGAGCATCAGCTCTCCGTAATCGAAAAGAAGCCTTACCGGGAACGGCAGAAGCGCATTACTTACCCGCCGAGGGAAAGCAACCGCGACCGGCTGTGCAGCGTCATCGACGAAATTTTGCAGCAGAAACCCACCGACTGCGAAGATTTTCTGCAAAAGCTGGAACAGCAGGGCTATGAGGTGAAGCGTGGCAAACACACGGCGGTGAAGGGCGCACGGCAGAAACGATTTATCCGTTTCCGCACACTGGGCATCGGCTATGGCGAGGACGAGATCAAGGCAGTGCTGGAGGGAAAGGCGAAGCACCACCCCTATCAGAAGCAGCCGCTCAAAGAACAGCCGTTCCAGTTATTGGTGGACATTCAGGGAAAAATGGCAGAGGGCAAAAGCGTTGGCTACAAAAAGTGGGCAACCAAGTTCAATCTGAAAGAGATGTCTAAGACGCTGCTGTTCTTGCAGGAGCAGAAAATCGGCAGTGCCGACGAACTACGGGAACGTGCAGCGGCGGCAACGGAACGCTATCATGTCATGGGGGATTCCATCAAGGCAGCAGAAGCAAGGCTGACGGAAATTGCCGTGCTGAAAACCCACATCATCAACTATGCCAAGACCCGCCCGGTCTATGATGCCTATCGCAAGTCGGGGTACAGTAAAAAGTTTTTGGAAGCCCACCGGGAGGAGATCACCCTGCACAAGGCGGCAAAAGCGGCCTTTGATGAAGCAGGGCTGCAAAAGCTGCCGAAGGTCAAGGAATTGGATGCGGAGTTCGCAGAACTGCTGACAAAAAAGAAAGCAGCTTACCCGGACTACCGCAAGGTACGGAATGAGATGCAGGAGTTGGTTCGCGCACAGAAAAATGTAGAACGATTTTTTGCAGAGGAAAAAGACACCACAGAGAAAACCCAGACCCGGTAAACGAATACTGCCGAGGAATCTTCCCATTTGGGAGGGTTTCTCGGCGGCTTTTTTGTGTATAGGGCAGCAATTCTTGACCGTTTTTGTGAACTACTGATTATCGCCGTATTCTCGTCATGAAGTTCTTTTGTCGGTATAATTGGAATTAAAGGACGGCGAAGCGTAGTGGCAAAGAAAAAGCAACAGCGTGCTCCGGTCAATCCGGAACTGACAAAAGTGAAGTCCGTGTTTCAGCGAAACGTACACATGGCCTACAAAGTCCAGCGCACACAAAAGAGCGATTTTGTGTGACGGTATCATTCGATCGGCAGAGATGTATAATGTAAGATGCCCCGTGGGCTTAATGCTCACGGGGTTTATTATTGAAAAAACGCTTGACAAATATACCCATTGGGTATATAATAGGGCCAATGAAAGACGCAACATCAACAAACGGGGGGCTGGACATGAAAAACTATTTTGAAGTCAAAAAGAATATCGTTCTCACGGGAAACAGCCGAATTTTCAATAACTGGGCAGAGCATTCCAGCATCACCGCCGATGATTTCATCGTTGCGCTGGAATGGGTATGTGATGACCCGCTGGATGCGAATGGAATGCTCACAAGGGAGATCGCACTTGCTCCTGACGGAATTGTAAAACTCCGCCGCATCAACGATCATCATACTGGTATTACCTCTTTTTACAAATTCGAGGGTGATAACGGCGGCGAGAATGGCAAATTGGGAACCATCTGGGGCGGCGAGATTTTCGATGATGGCTTTATGCGTAAGATTTCGCTTTCTGCAAAAGACCGTGTTTGATGACAAAATAGGAGGACACAATGTATACTGCTGCTGAACTTTTTAACCTTGCTACCATGGCTGATGCAAAAGAAGTTTTTCTGTCTAACGTTACGATGAGCATTCCAGATGACCTTCCCGGATGCGCCAATCTTGATGCCGAAAAAGATCGGCTATCTAAAATCTGGGAAGTTGCCCACATGAGCATCAATGAAATGGTTGCTGCCGTTGGTCTTTCTAAAACTAACTTTGCAAAAGAAACGGGCATCCCGTTTAGGTCGATTCAAAACTGGAGCCTCGGAGAGAGAACGCCGCCTGTGTACATTCGTTTTCTTTTGGCAGAACATTTCCGGTTGCTCTAAATAAGCATAGCAAAAGGCCTGTAGGCGTTTAACCTACGGGCCTTTCTACCCTGTTATGATAGCAGCGATCCTGTTTTACAAGCCAATCTTCACACAGCCGTTGGGCTTCGTCGTTTGTGCAGCCGGTGCAGTTGAAAAGCCAGCACAGGAAAACGAGCAGGCTCGATAAGAAAAGATTGCCGAGAGTTGACCGAGAGTGGTCGGCTCCCGGTATTTTTTATGTTTTGCTATCCTGTCGGAAATAACACAGTCTATTGATTGTGTATTGGACGCACCACAACAGGTATTCTATGGAGTGTAAACAACTCTACTGAAATGGAGCGTGCTATGAAAGAATTATTCGGGCAGCGCCTGCGGGAGCAGCGGCAGAATCAGGGCTTGACGATGGAGCAGCTTGCAGAAAAAGCGAATCTCTCCACCAATTTTATCGGTGCAATTGAGCGTGGACTGAAAGAGCCTAGTCTCTCTACGCTCATCAGCATTCTGAACGCGCTGGATATTCCGGCTGACGTTCTGCTCCGTGATTATGTTGGAACAGCATCCCATGTGACCGATGAGGAAATCTGCAAGCGGCTGGAAGGCTTGACCCCTATTCAGAAAAAGGCAGCACTCGACCTGTTGGACACCTATATCGCCAATCTCCCGTATCTTACAAACGAAGAATAATCAGCAACCCTTGCAAGCGTATCGGCTGGGATTTAGCCGGTACGCTTTTCATTTGCATCGCTTTCGGCTATAATCATTCTTATAGAGTGTGTTATACTCTAAAGAATTGATTTGGAGGTGCTGAAATGAGAGAACCACGGTACAGTATTTTAGTGGATATTCAGGATGCAACCGAGCGCGCAAAGCAGGGCAAGCTGGCGTTGTATTGGCAACGCACCATCCAGCGGGAATACCGATGCAAGAAAGTAACCCCTGCCGAGCAGCAGGCGTATGAGCAGTTGCAGAGCATTCTTTCCGAAGTGCCGCAATGGAGCGATGAAGAAGAACTGCACCATGACATGGAGAACATCGGGGGCAAACTCTGGTTCTGCCATTTCTGGATTGACCACAATTCCATGGTGCAATTGACGGAAGATTGCAACGGCAGATTTCATGCTGCCTATGTTCTGGACACGGACACATCCCCAGAGGTACGCCGGGAGGCTGCACAACTAGCGCAGAAGGATCTTAAGAAATGTATGCAGAATTGGGGTGCTGCGCTTCTGGATGCGCCGGTGCTGGAACAGATGAAGTATGCTTCTTTGGCAGAAGCGGCATCACACCTTATGCAAGTCCTCGATGACCCGGAGAGCATCACCGGGTAAAAAGCGTCCCGCAGGGATGCGCAGCCTGCATTGAAAAAATGCAGAACAAAGGGGGTTGGGGCACTCCCCAACAAGCATTTTGCAACGCAAAAAGTGTTTTTGTATAGACGAAAACATTGCTTGCGTAAGCTATGCGTCCTTTCAGTCCGCAAATTAAAAGTTGAAGATCTTGCAGGAACTGCAAACAAGAAAAAGTGTGACAGCGTTTTGGTTTGAATGCTGTCACTCTTTTTTGTTGTCTGAATCACAGACGAAATAGCCGTATCATCTTGAAAACAGCGTAAAGATTTATTATAATAAGATAAATGGTTGTAGCTTTTTGCAAAGGAGCTGTGAGGAATGAATCGAAACTGCCGCCGCAAAACAGAAAAGGTCTATGTGAAGGTGAACTCTGATTTTGACGCGACTGGCTATATGCAGCCCCGGCAGATTACATGGGGCGATGGCCGGACATATCCTATTGAACAGGTGCGGGACTTTCGCCCTGCAAATACCATTGCCGATATGCCCGGCGACTGTTATACTGTAATGGTAAAAGGGCAGGAGCGGCACCTGTTTTTCGAGCGTTCCGACCCACGGTTTCCCTCCCGGTTCGGCAGAT
>ERZ833515.2354-NODE-2354-length-11047-cov-2.734534_pt1 | contig 11047 bp, 7 predicted proteins | sample MGYA00519949_ERZ833515 | MGnify/ENA primary metagenome ERZ833515 (study PRJEB31850, sample SAMEA3708741) | human gut metagenome | biome: human gut; feature: human-associated habitat; material: faeces | place: China | collected 2014 ...
TGCAGATAAGAGCAGGTAGGTGTTGATATGGGCAGTACGAAAGAGATTCAGACTCGAATGAAAAGCATTCAGGACACCATGAAGATCACCAATGCCATGTATATGATTTCTTCATCCAAGATGCAGAAGGCCAAAAGAATCCTGTCCGATACAGAACCGTATTACTATAATATGCAGGCGGCAATTTCCCGAATCCTGCGTCATATGCCGGATACAGAGCATCCTTTTTTCAGTATCCGTCATAAGATCGCAGAGGAAGACCGTAAGATCGGCTGTATCGTAGTTACCGGTGATAAAGGTATGGCAGGTGCCTATAACCATAATATCCAGAAAATGACAGAGCAGTTTATGGCAGAACATGAGCATTGCAAGCTCTATGTGCTGGGTATGGTAGGCCGTCAGTATTTCACGAAGAAACATATGGATATCGCAGAGAACTTTCCATATACAGTACAGAAACCGACCATGCACAGAGCGCGTCTGATCTCAGAGGAGATTGTCAGAGCGTTCCTGGACAGAGAACTGGACGAAGTACGTATTTTCTATACGGAGATGCAGAGTGCAGTTGCAATGGAGCCGGTGAATATGCAGCTTCTTCCATTGAAGAAGGCAGAGTTCCTGCCAAATCAGGCAATGCTTGCGGACATGCCACAGGAGGAAATCGTGCTGTCACCATCAGCCGATGTACTTCTGAATACCATGATTCCCAATTACCTGACCGGTCTGATCTATGGATGTCTTGTAGAAGCGTATGCCAGTGAAAATAATGCCAGAATGATGGCAATGCAGTCCTCTACGGACAGTGCAAAGAAGATGCTCAGGGAGTTATCCATTGAGTATAACCGTGCGCGTCAGGCTGCCATCACACAGGAAATCACTGAGATTGTCAGCGGTGCAAAAGCACAAAAAAGGAAGTGACGACGATGAACAAAGGTAAAATTGTACAGGTTATGGGACCTGTTGTAGACGTTGTTTTTGAAGATGGAAATCTTCCTGAGATCAAGGATGCCCTTGAGGTAGAGAACAACGGTAAAAGATGTGTAATGGAAGTTTCCCATCATCTGGGAAACAATATGGTACGCTGCATTATGCTGAGCGCAAGCGAAGGCTTACAGCGTGACAGAGAAGTCATCGCCACAGGAAGCGGCATTAAGGTTCCTGTAGGTGATAAGACACTGGGACGTTTATTTAACGTACTTGGTGATACAGTAGATGACGGTCCTTCCCTTGAGGGAGAACAGAAATGGGTCATCCACAGAGATCCACCCAGCTTCGCAGACCAGAGCCCGGTTGTGGAGATGCTGGAAACCGGCATCAAGGTCATTGACCTGCTGGAGCCGGCCGGTGAGAAAAACAATCCGAGACAGCGCAGCACGGGACACTCTATGAGCCAATATTTCGGTTATGAAGCATTGGGATTATTCCAGTCGGACGAAGAAGCCAACAACTGGCCTCAACCGCAATTCGGCAAAGCAAAGGCGGGTGATATCAAATACAAAGACCAGAACGGCGATGGTATCATCGATGCGGAAGATGAAATAGCTATCGGACGCAGCAACTATCCGGAATTGGTATACGGACTCAATCTGAATGCCGAATGGAAAGGTTTTGACATAACCTTCTTCTTCCAGGGAGCAGCACTGGCAGACTTCTATTACAATGGTTACCTGGCCTTCCCATACATCGAAGGACGCGGAGGAGCCCTGCTCGAACATCACATCGGCAACACGTGGACACCCGAAAATCCGAAAGCTGAATTTCCACGCTTGTACTATGGAGGCAATGCCAATAACCAATTGTTCTCTTCTTTCTGGATGCGTAACGGTTCATACCTCCGTCTGAAAAATGTAGAAATAGGTTATGACTTCAAGAAGTTACTGTTATCCAAGGTATCGGAAATTCAGGGACTGCGCCTCTACTTCAGCGGCTCCAACCTGCTGACCTGGTCGCAGATCAAGTACTTCGACCCAGAATTGCGTTCCACCGACGGAAGCGCTTATCCTCAAATGAAAACCTTTGTGTTTGGTGCTAACATTACATTCTAAACTTAAAAATTGAAACGTGATTATGAAAAAGATAAATACAGCCCTGTTTTGCTTATTTGTATTGCTCTTCTGTTCGTGCGATGTACTGAACAAAGCTCCACTGGACGAAATAGCGGACGACTCCTTCTGGTCGGACGAAACACTGGTGAAATATTACGTAAACGATCTATATAGCGAAATCTCCGTAGACGGACTGCAACTACAAGAAAACCGCAGCGACAATTCCGTCTCGGCACAGCGTGATAAATACCGTGCAAGCTGGTTTAAGTTCAACTATGACATGGTCAGTGCTTCCGATCCGCAAGATGACGACGTATGGGAAGATTATTACGTAAAAATACGTAAATGCAACCGTTTCTTCGAACGAATCGGTACATCGACCATCGAAGAAAGTGAGAAGTCAAGGCTAACAGGAGAAGTTCATTTCTTGCGCGCCATGTTCTATTTCGAAATGGTAAAGCGCTATGGCGGAGTGATCTTGTTGGATAAAGTGCTCACCATGGAAGATAACTGGGAAATCCCCCGTTCATCTGAGAAAGAATGCTATGACTTCATTCTGGAAGACCTCAAAAAAGCAACAGAAATGTTGCCTGCCTCGTATGGTTCGAGAGAAAAAGGCCGGGCTACCAAAGGTGCCGCTTATGCACTGAAATCAAGAGTAGAGTTGTATGACAAACGATATGAAGACGTTATCAAAAGTTGTGCCGAAGTATATAAATTGGGATATGAACTGGTAGATGGAACCACCCCGGAGAAATATCGCTCCATCTGGTGGACTACCAATAAAGATAACAAGGAAATTATTTTCGATGTACAATACAAAAGCCCGGACGTATACAACAACATGATGGTGTGTAACATGGTGACGTATATCAACGATAAATACGGTGATCGCGGATGGGGTGGACTCGGTCCTACTCAGGAACTGATTGACGCATTTGAAATGGCAGACGGTACTCCCGCTACACAATACTCTCAAGCTCCTGCCGATCAGGTATTCGATATAAACACTTGCGGTATTTACGAGGGACGGGAACCACGATTCTATGCAAACATCGTGTTCCACGGTTCGCAAATTTTCTTTAATGCAGATAAAGGTGCCGTGACAGTAGACCGCTACCTGATGGATACTCCTGACAAGGGAGACGGTTCCCTTACCGGATATAATGTTTGGAAATGGATTGATTATGACAACTATAACTATCCGTACGCAGGTGCCGGCAGCCCGGACTTCAGTACTAACTGGATCATACTCCGTTATGCAGAGATTTATCTGAATGATGCAGAAGCACGCCTTGAAACAGGCGATGTGGAAGGCGCACGGAAAGCAGTCAATATGATTCGTCAACGAGTGGGATTACCGGACCTCACCGAATCGGATCCGGAAAAATTGCGTGAATTGATCCGAAAAGAACGCCGTATCGAATTTGCCTTCGAAGAACAACGCTTCTACGACGTCCGTCGCTGGAAGATCGGCCCCGAGACACAGACCACCCTGCACGGAGTACGTTTTGTTTCTCCTACAGAATTTAAAGTTACCAAGACGGACATTCGTACCTGGAATGACCGGTTATACCTGACACCGGTACCTCATGACGAGATTGTCCGCTCCAGCGTTCTAAAACAAAATCCGGGATATTAACGATTGATTTCATCACACTTTTAAATATAGCATAATTATGAATAAGATAATTTCTATACTGATTTGCTGCTTCATTGCCGGCTGCCTCTTTGTTTCATGTGAACAACCCGACATACCGGACGTACCGAATTATGATAAAACGGAGATATTGACATTTAAAGTTTATAATCAGGATAAAGAAGAAGTCGGTACTCCTGTTATTCTTTCGGATGAAGGAGTCGTTACCATTACGGTAGATGAAGGTACCGATCTGTCCAATGTCTTTGCCACCTGCACCCTCTCTTCCGGAGCTACCTTGTCTCCCGCACTCGGAGGTTATCAGGACTGGAGCGGGCTGAACAAAGAATTTACTGTAACCTCGGCCAGTGGCAAACGTTCGAAACCATGGACCGTAATTTTCAAAACCAAGTAACCGCATAATGAAATATGTAATAATACTTATCCTCTGCATCTGCTCCTCTCTGCAGATGCAGGGTGCACTTTCCGCCTTAAAAGGCGGAAAGTCTAACCTCGCCCTCCACCTCGACGGGAAAGATAATAATGTACGGACAGGTATGGGAATATTGGAACCTTCGTGGACACTGGAATCCTGGATTAAAGGGGATGATTGCCAATGGGATAGTCTCGAAGTAATCATCGGAGGAGGAGAATATAGTGAACTGAACTGGGTGGATTATCTGCCTTTGGTTGTGAAAGAAGGCAAGATTCACTCTAGCCGTGCCAATCTCTCATCACCCCAAACACTGGATGACCAATGGCATCACGTGGCACTGACCTGTGACGGAAAGCAAACCATCCTCTATCTTGACGGTAAACAAGTAGACAAAGCTGACACGGCGACAGCTATTCTTCCCGGAGCCATCGGAGTGCATGACGTATATTATACTTTCGGGGGATTAATCGACGAAGTACGTGTCTGGCGCAGCGCACTTCCGGAGCAAACCATCCGTCGTTGGATGAACCGTCCGGTAGAAGCCACTCACCCGGCATTTAAATCTTTGTGGGGATATTATAACTTCGATGACCTGAAAGATGAAACATCTGTCAATTGGGTAGGTAAAGGACATCAGGCTTATCACATCCGTAACGGACGTAACAAATACAACGAAAAAGCTCCACTGGCACATGCAGTCCCCAACGACAACCCTGCTTTTAAAGAGTTTGACGGAAACCAACAGTTATTCAATGCCGTGATTATCCAAAGTGAATGGGATGCTGATCAGGGAAGTAAAAACGACCAGGCGCTAAAACTGAGGATTGCCGTACAAGGTTCCAAAAACCCACTGAAACTAACGGAACTGAAACTTGACTTCACCGGAACTACCGACCTTGCAGACATTGAGCAAATCCATATCTATTCTACCGGTAGCGAAGCACGTTCCACACAGCGCAAAGAGCTGTTCGGCAACGGACATACTCCCGAACAGTCATTGACACTCCGTCCCACTCACGGAGAAGAGATTCTGCTGCAACCGGGCATCAACTATTTTCTTCTCACATTCGATGTCCGCTCCAAAGCAACTCCTGGACATACCTTATATGCCTCAGTACCTTTCTTCAAGTTGAACGGGAAAAAAATTATTCCCGAAACATCTGCCGAAGAAGTACGTAAACAAGTGACTTGCAACAACCAAACACAATCCAATATAGTAAAAGTACTCCAATGGAACATCTGGCACGGAGGTATCCATCTGGGTAACGAAGGCCAACAACGAGTACTCGATCTGATTCGAAGCAGTCGTGCAGACGTTATCATGATGCAAGAAGCTTATGGCATCCAACAAATGCTGGCAGATTCGCTAGGATACCACCTCAAGACACGTTCTCTCAAAGATAACCTGGCCATGTATAGCCGTTTCCCATTGGAAGCAATCGCCTGGAGAGAACCTTTCAAATCGAATCCTGCCAAAATCACCTTACCGAATGGTAAGCGGATAATGTTTGTTGACTGCTGGTTGCGCTATGCTTACCGCCCGGAATATACTAGCGGCTATGCTGAAAAAGGTCTCGATCCCTCTGTATGGGTTGCAGAAGATTCCATATTGGCATTACCCGATATCCGAAACATCTATACCAAGGATATAGCCCCGAACCTTGAAACGGACATGCCAGTCATTGTCACCGGAGATTTTAACTCGTGCAGCCATCTTGACTGGACCGAACGGGCTAAACCATTACACCACGGATATGGTCCGGTAGCTTTCCCGGCCTCTCGTTATATGCTGGAGAATGGCTTCAAGGACAGCTTCCGCGAGAAGAATCCCGACGAAATTGCTTATCAGGGAGGTACAGTTGCAGCCATTTACGGGCAAATGCAAATGTCCCGCATTGACTTCATTTATTATAAAGGAGGACTCAAAGTATTATCTTCCAAGATCGTACGTACTGCTCCTGAAATAGACTATGTATGGGCATCAGACCATGCAGCAGTACTGACCGTATTCGAAGTGGAATAAAAATAACAGGCACGGATGTAGCCGAAAAACAGATATTTATAATCTTGTGAAATCCGCATCATCCGTGCCTAATCTATCAGCATAAGAACACCATGCTACAAAATCACGCGTTTATAGGGTTCTTTCTGATAATCTTTTATCTTGATTTTCCACCAGTTCCAACTGCTTCCATTAGTCGGCGAAATAATTCCCGCATCCGGATACTTGTTATAGAAATCAATCGTTTTTACCCTCTTGGGAAGTTTTGGAAACACAAGTGTCAGTAAAACAGAGCGCCCCTGACAACCTTCCACCCACAGCAATTTATTCATTTCAATGCCATGTGCTTCTTCCTGAACCGGATATTCATCACCAGTCTTGCAATCTACTATACACAATCCTTTATTGATGACTAACCAATTACAATCATAATGAATAGGTACACTCAAAACAACCAACGTCTTATCAGGCAAAGTTTCAATCTTCTGAATCTGCGTTCTTCCACCATTGTGACGAGAAGAAACAGACAGCTGATTCGCATTAAGAGTCACTTCTTCCAATTTATCAGAACGTAGAGGTCGTCCCTCTCTGTCATATTCGGCTTGACGGACAGCTGTCGGCTGAAAATTATCAACTTTCAGATTATCCAACGTCCATGCGCCTCCATTGGGCGGCGTCAATCCTTTCTCTTCCGGAAAACAATCCCGGATACTTACTGTCTTTACTTTCCGGTCAAGGGGAGGAAATACAAGAGTAAATTCCAACATTTGCCCTTCTTGCCCCACAACCCAATAAACCCGGTTTAACTCAATCCCACGGGTAACCGAACGAATACGGTAAACATCCTTCGAATCTTCGTCAACGATGGACAACCCCTTTTCAAATTGCAACCAATGCCTGTCATAATGTATTGGAATAGCCAAAGTAACACGAGTATCTTCTTTAGACCGTTCAATGAACCGCACATATGCATTATTTTTACGTGGAGCACGAGACAATACAACCTGATCAGCCCGTAAATCGATATCCATGGTATGATTTATATTTTGCTCCTGTGAAAAAGTTCCATCCGAGCTCTCTGCCGAAAGTGTATCCAGAGCCTTCGGTACAAAAATTGAGACTTGCGCAAGCGGCTGTCCGGCCCCGGATTGAACGATGTGAGCATCCCTTGATTGTACATAGTGAACTATCTTTGGAGTATCCAGCAATAAAAAGTCTTTCTCATTACCGGCACTGTCTACTGTTACTTCGGGTAATACGACTTTCGGAGTTTCTGCCTTTATCGGCACAGATACCATCGGCAATACGGGTTCGACCAGCACCGGATTTTCCGTAAAAGAGAATAAAGCCAGTACACCTATACATAAAGGAAGCAACGCTATCTTGCGTACCCCTGCCAAACGTTCTTTATATTGATGTTTCATCATGATAAATCGTTTTTTAATTAATGAATTATGAAAACCATTTGCAACCTTCGGGCTGTATCCCATCAACTCTTCGAATAAGATGCTTTGATATTCAAATAATTCAATCTCGCCGGAAAGCAAACAACGATCCACCTGAAATTCATGGAGGGCTCGCAGTTCACGTTTTACCAGCCAGACAAACGGATTAAACCAACATAAAATAGACAAACCTTCAATAAATAAAGTGTCCCGATAGTGATGATTACGAATATGCGCCTTTTCATGAAGCAGAACTACACGCAACACTTCGCCTTCTAATTTCCGGTTGATAAAAATCATCCGGTAGAACGAGAACGGCGAAACGACCTCATTGTTACGTACGATGCAAATCCCATCGGCATCCGTAGTACAAGTTCCCCAACGCTTTAAACGCCAGATCCGCACCATTTCGACCAATAAATGCACCAAAAGGATAAATACTCCCGAACCGTATACGATCCAGGCTATTTGCCAATAATTCCACGAAACATAAAAAGGTTCTTCGACTATTTCTTCTTCCGTCTGATGCGTGACAGCTTCATTCACATCCGTCAGCATTGCTGTTGCAAGCGTATCCGGTTGTATCCCATTATTATCTATTTGCATCAAAGAAACTTTATCCGTTTGCGCTTCCTGCGCCACCACTATTTGTTCCATTTTTACCGGTTTCACCACCTCTACCGGGTAAACCGGAATACGTAACACCGATACTGCCCCGGCCAACAACACCGAAAACAGCAAATAATTCCGGCATTGGTTGAAGGGTGCTTTACGATCGAACAACAAGTAATAACACAGCCATAACACAAATGAAGCTCCTATGAAACGAAGAATAGCCCATTCGCTATAATCAAAATCGATCATACCTTATTCTTTTTTGTTTTCCTTCAGCATTTCAATCAGTTCGTCGATTTCCTGCACCGACATTTTCTCTTTTTTGGTAAAGAACGAAACCATTGCTTTCACCGAACCGCTAAAAAAGTTATCCACAACCCGATTCATAAAACGATTGGTATAACTCTCTTTTGAAACCAACGGATAATATTGATAATTCTTTCCGAAACTACGATAAGCTACAAAACCTTTGTTTTGCAACACACGCAACACGGTAGAAACTGTATTATACGCCGGACGTGGTTCTTCCAGCTCCTGCAAGATTTCATTCACAAAAGCATTTTCTTTCTGCCAAAGCACCTGCATGATCTGGAGTTCTGCTTTTGTCAATTCTTTCTGTTCATTCATACCAAGTAATTTTAGATTATACTTCTATTCATCAAGTATTTGGGATACAACCTGAATGGAATGACACAAATATATAACTATAAATATAGATATAGAACTATATTTATAGTATTTCACATATAAAAGTCATATTTAATAAAACATTCACATATAAGAAGAGGCCGCCTTTAAATAAGACGACCTCTCAGTTCAAATATACAATATAGTTAAATCATTATTTCTTTGGCAGTTCTTTCAATAAACAATCTACTGCAGCTTTCAATTGTGCATCTTCACCCTTCAACGAAGCGGCAGGCTCGTTATAGATCAACACATCCGGTTCAAGTGTATGGTTTTCCAGATAATTACCCTGCATATCCATACAACCTACCTGCGGAATGCCAAATACAAGACTCGGATCGATCTGACGTTCCCACCACACAGCTGTCATAGTTCCGGCCACCGGAGTACCTACAAGTTTGCCGATACCTAATGTTTTGTAAACATATGGAGTACCATGTGCATTACTATAGTTATCTTCACAAACCAGCATACACGAGGGCTTCAGCCATTTATTGAACGGATCGCTACCAATATACTGTCCGCGGGGAACAAAACGCTGATATTCTTTTCCACTCAGAAGCGTCACCACATCATCGTGCAACCAACCACCTCCATTATGACGGACATCTACGACTACAGCTTCTTTATTACGGTAGCGTCCCAATAATTCAGAATACATCTTACGGAAACTTTGGCTGTCCATACCTTTAATATGCACATATCCCAAACGGCCACCCGACAATTCTTCTACTTTCTTGCGATTACGTTCTACCCAACGTTTATACAATAATTCACGCTGCGCGCCATAACTGATTGCTTTCACAGTCTCTTCAAAACGCTTTTTTGTAGCAGGATCATAGACAGAGAGCAGCACCTTGCGTCCTACTTTCCCCTCAAATAACGGGAAATAGTCTTCACCTTTCTTAATAAGAGTACCGTCCACTTTCTCGATAATGCACCCCGGCTTCACATCCGTCTTTTTCAATGTAAAGGGACCTTGCTCGATAATTTCTTTTATTTTTAACCCATCACCGTTATATGTATCGTCATAGAATACACCCAGTGCTGCTGTTGCTAATGCACCTCCTGCACCGGAATAACGGGCTCCGGTATGTGAAGCGTTCAACTCACCAAGCATCTCACTCAGCAGTTCGGCAAAATCGTAGTTATTATTGATATATGGCAAGAACTTTTCATAGCTCTTCTTATACAAAGGCCAATCTACCCCTTGCAGATCTTTCACATAAAACTTATCATCGACCTGCTGCCACACATGATCGAAAATATAAGCACGTTCGCCACCCGGCTGATAATCAAAGAAAGATTCAAATGCAATCGGTGTTGTTTTACTACCGGCTATCTCAATTTTCTTCATACCCCCACCGGTACACATAAAGATGTTCTCACCTTTTTTATCGGGCAATAACGAACCGCCTCCAACACCTTTCAACAGAATCTTGGTAGAATTCTCTTTCAGATCATGTTCCCACAAATCATAACCGCTTTCAAAAGCTGCCAGATAATAGAGTTTATCACCTTTCGGTGTCAATACAGCATCACCCATGAAAGAAGAATTGACGGTCAGGCGTACAATACGGTCAAACCGATTGTCGAGATCGAACTTCAAAGGTTTCACCTCTTCTTTCTTTTCTTCATCCCCATCTTTCTTGTTTTTCTCTTTGGCGTCTTTTTTCTTATCGTCTTTTTTATTCTCTTTCTTTTTCTTTTCTGCTTTTTCTTTCTCGGCCTTTTCAGCTTTCTCTGCCTCTTCAAGCAAAGCAAGATCTTCCTTATTCATGCGGAAACGGTCGTAAGCATCTACATCGAAGAACATAATGTAAGCATCGTACTGAGCGCCCCAACTACCATGACTGCGATAGCCTGCACGGTCACTGAACCACACCATTGCTTTACCACCCAACACCCATTTTGCATTTCCATCCGAATATCCACTCTCGGTCAGATTGTGCATTTCTCCTTTACCATCGGCATTCAGAAGCACAATGTCTTTATTATTCCAACCACCGATACCTATAAATTCAGAAAGAATCCATTTACTATCGGGACTCCACTCAAACCACTGATCACCATCACTATAAGAATACTGATATTGTGCATCCATCACAGTACGTACCTTCTTAGTCTTAAGATTGATGACGCGGATTGCCGTACGATTTTCAAGACATGCGATTTCTT
>ERZ833515.2360-NODE-2360-length-11030-cov-28.175945_pt1 | contig 11030 bp, 9 predicted proteins | sample MGYA00519949_ERZ833515 | MGnify/ENA primary metagenome ERZ833515 (study PRJEB31850, sample SAMEA3708741) | human gut metagenome | biome: human gut; feature: human-associated habitat; material: faeces | place: China | collected 2014 ...
GAGCGCATCCTTGGTAAGGATGAGGTCTCCAGTTCGAATCTGGATAGCAGCTCCATCGAGAAAAACCACTTGAATCCTTGCGATTCAGGTGGTTTTTTGTATTTCCGGTCATTTTTACCACCCGGTTTTCTTTTTGCTGCGCAAAAAGGCCCCCCGGCACCATGCGGACGTGCCGGGGGGCTTTGCAATATGGAGGAAGCAGGGCGATGCGGTACGCCCCGCCGGGGTAAGTCAGTGGATCAGCTCGTTATGAACTGCGCCGTTGATGGTGAGCCGGGCCTCGCTGCCGTTGTGGGTAAGCACAAAGGGGGTAGCATCGGGGCCCATGGCCAGCATCTCGTCGATGACAAGGCTGGACTCCCGGCTCCGGGTGCGGAACACCACCACATCGGCACCCTGTGCCTTGATGGCCCGCAGGTCGCCCAGCACAGCGTTGAGGGCGGCATCCTCAGAGGGTACCGCAATGATGTACCGGCCATCCACCACAGAGGTCTCGTAGGTCTCTGCACCGGTCACGGTGTAGTTGGGGGCCGCAGAGCCGTTCTCCTGAGGCTCCGGTGCGCCGCAGCGGGTGCAGACGCCGTTCTTGTACTCGTGGCCCAGAGGGGCAACGAGATTGGTGCGCTCACCGGTCTCCTTGCCGCAGACGCTGCACTTCTGTACCGTGTAGCCGCTTTCCGTGCAGGTGGGGGCAACGGTGATCTCGACGAACTGATGGCCCAGAGCCTTAACGATGTTGGTATGCTGGCCGTTTTCCTTGCCGCAGCGGCTGCACGTGTATACCGAGTAGCCGTCCTTGGTGCAGGTGGCCGGGAATTTTACCCACACGTAATTATGTCGGCTAGGGTTTACAGCAAGCGTTTCCACCCTGGTGATCTCACCGCAGGATATGCACCGGTAAGTCTGAGAGCCAGTTTCCGTACAATTCGGGTAGACATGCTCTGCCGCGTATTCGCCCTTCTTATGCTTGCACTTTTCCGTGGGCTGTTCCGTCTTCCCGTCGGTCACCCATTCGCCGTTCTGACGTGTTTGGGTCACCGTGTTCGGGCCGTTACGGCCTATATTGGTCATTTTTACTTCTGCACCGTCCTGGATGCTGTCCTTGTCAGTGGTAAATTCATTCTTGCCGTTTTGGACAGTATCAGTACCCTTCTTACCGGTCGTTCCGCCATCGCCAATGGCAGCGCCCGCGCCATAGGCACCGCTGCCTCCGTGCTTCTCGGCACTGCCGGTGGCCTTGACCTGCGCGCTGCCGCCAATGGTCACATGGCCCTTGCCATTTGCGCCGCCGCCGATGCCTGCGCCGCCGCCGTACCAGTCACTCTTCTGCACAGCCGTCACCTTGGCGTTGCCGGTAATCGTAACATTCGCATCGCCGCCTGCACCGCTGCCAATGGCTGCTGCGTTGTCGCCGCCCTCAACATTTACCACAGCGTTTTCAGAAATTTCGATTTTAGCGTTGCCGCACACTTCTCCTCTGCGTACACCACTGCCAATGGTTCCGTTTTTAACAGTCACATTGGCGTTTCCGGTGATGGTAACGTCCGTTTCACCGGGTTTTTCTGTACCATACCACTCAGGAAGACCAATGCCGCCGATGCCGCCGTCTCCCACATTGACCACAGCATTTCCCTGGATCACAATGCCGGTAGCTGCGCCGCCTCGAAAGCCGCTGCCGATCTGGGCATTCGTGTTGACGGTGCCGTTGCCCTCGATCACAATGTTCTTTGTGCCATAGCCGCCGTATTTTCCATCGGTTTTTCTTCCTCCTCCACCGATGGCAGCACCCTGGTTATCCTGACCCAAGGAAAATTCATCGACCTTTACATCGAGGGTATCACTCTTGTTGTCTGCGGTAATGGTGAGCGTGCCGGTATTCTCTTTACCATCCTGAGTTTTATCGTTTTTCTGGATACCGGCGCTCCCGCCCGAGCCTGTCAGGGTGTTCTTGCCCGAAAACTTGAGCTCTACATCACCGCCCTGCACATCAATGGCCGCCTGTCCACGAGCCGAGGTATCTGCCGCAGTCGGCAGATCGATATGCGCATTGCTCAGCGACACCTTGATCTTCTTGGCGGTATTGTTGATGATCTGGATGATGCTGGTACGCTCTCCCTCGCCGCCGCTGCGGGCCGGAGCCTTGTGGGGGCCATTGGAGGCGTTATCAGAGGTGTCGTCAGAGGCGCTGGCAGAAGCCTCTGCAGAGGCCTTGGCCTCTGTTTTGAGCTTGGGCTGGCCCTCGTCCTCTGCTTTGGACTCCTGCCCCTCGCCAGCGGAAGCATTCAGCTCCCCGTTTGCAGGGGCATTCTGCTCCTTCTTTTCCTCGTTATCAGGGTCGCTGTTGTTATCCTTATTTTCGGTCTCGGTATTCTGCTCAGGGTCAGCCGGAGCTTCGGTATCCTTCTGCTCCTGCTTTTTCTCAGCAGCGGGGGTGTCCTCTGCCTCCGGGGTCTCCTCCGAGGTCTCCTCCTTGGCCGGAGCCTTAGCCGGAGTCACAGGCTGGTTTTCTTCCTGCCGGTTCTCCTCAGCGGTCTGCGTAGCTCCATTAGCGGAGCTATAGGTACCCTTGATCTCGATTTCCTCATCGATGCTGTACGTAGACGATGTTCCGTCGTCCCGCTTCACGGTGATGCCGCTATCATTCGCCGTGATCACAAGGCCGCCGTTGGAAAGATCAAAGGTGGCCGCAAATGCCGGGGCGGAAAGGGATACCGCCATGCTCAGGGCCACGGCCGCCGCCGCGACTTGCCGGAGCAATTTTTTTCTTCGCATGATTTTTACCTCCCGTTTTGTATTTTGTGGCTTTTCTGCCAAATTTATTATACCCCTCCCCCCTACCGCCTGTGCAATATGACGGTTGAACAATCTTGCCCCACTTTTTTTAGCAAAAATGACAAAAAACGCCGTTGGCCCGCACCTTTTGTGCAGGCCAACAGCGTTATCGTCCATGTATCCCGGTTAAAATATCACGCTCGTGCGTTTGCCCCCACTGCCCCAACCGGCCGGAGCAAACAAAAAAACACCCCGAAGCCTTGATGGCTTCAGGGTGTTCTGAGCTGGAGCTGCTATCCAGATTCGAACTGGAGACCTCATCCTTACCAAGGATGCGCTCTACCAACTGAGCTATAGCAGCACACTCACAGCTCAATTATAATACCATAAACTCTGCCGCATTGCAAGCGTTTTTTGCAAAAAAATCTGGCATTTTGCGTTTTTCTGCCCGGATACAGAAAAACGGCTGCCGTTTTCCACGGCAGCCGTCTGCATTGTTGAAACTATCACTCGATGAGGCCGTTCAGCAGAGCCAGGCACTTGCGGCTGTGCAGCTTGCGGATGGCCTTTGCCTCGATCTGGCGGACGCGCTCACGGGTGACGCCGAAGTCGCGGCCCACCTCTTCCAGCGTGCGGGGACGGCCATCGTCCAGACCAAAGCGGAGACGGATGACCTTCTCTTCACGGGGGGTCAGGCTCTTGAGAGCCTGATTGATCTGCTGGGCCACCATGGCGCGGTCAGCAGCCTTGCCGGGAGCCTCGGCGTTCTCGTCGGCGACGAAATCGCCCAGAGAGGAATCCTCTTCCTCGCCCACGGGGCTTTCCAGGCTGGCGGGCTCCTGTGCCATCCGCTGGATCTCACGCACACGCTCGACGCTCATGTCCATGGCCTTTGCCAGCTCTTCCGGGGTGGGCTCGTGGCCGTTCTGGTAGACCAGCTGGTTGGTGGCCTGACGCATCCGGTTGATGGTCTCGACCATATGCACCGGGATGCGGATGGTGCGGGCCTGGTCGGCGATGGCGCGGGTGATGGCCTGACGGATCCACCAGGTGGCGTAGGTGGAGAAGCGGAAGCCGCGGTCGCAGTCGAACTTCTCAGCCGCCTTGATGAGGCCGATGTTGCCCTCCTGGATAAGGTCGAGGAAGGCCAGATTGTGGCCCACGTGCTTTTTGGCGATGGAGACCACCAGACGGAGGTTCGCTTCGCTCAGGCTGCGGCGGGCGTTCAGGCCGTCGCGGCGGGTCTTCAGCAGCTCCTGACGGCGCTCCTCGGTCAGGGGGCCGTTCTCCACAGCCTCCATGGCCTCTTCCTCAGCGGCCTTTTCCTCGGCGTCCACGCTGGGCTTCTCGCTGCCCTCTTCGTCGATGTCCTCGGTGTAGCTGCGGCTGTTCTCGTCTTCCTCGAACGAGAAGCGGGCGCTGTTCTTCTTGATGTACTCGGGCGCACCGTACTTCTGGCGGTCGGCCTGCAGGATATGGGCAGCCTCGGCGCCGGCGTGGATGCGCTTGCTCAGGTCAACTTCCTGCTCCGCGCTCAGCAGAGGGATCTGGCCGATCTGCTTGAGGTAGTTCTTGACGGGGTCGTCCAGCAGCTCATCCATCGCAGCCTTCAGGTCGGCGGGGTTCTCCTCGGCGGCTTCTTCCTCGTCCTCGCCGCCCAGACCCAGCTCGTCGCTGTTGTTCTCGGCGTTTTCCACCTCGGCGATGATGCTGTCCACGTCCAGATTCACATCGGCGTCGGCCTCATCCTCGATGATCTTGATGCCGCGCTCTTCAAGGAGCGTATAGAGCGTTTCCACATCCATCCTGCACTGTGCAGCCAAAGTTTTGGCCTCCTGTGCCGACAGGGTGCCTTCGCCTTTCGTCAACAGTTCCTTCAAAGTCATGCCCATTTCGCTCTCTCCTTCTCACTGCGGGGGAAGCGCCCCGCAAGTGAACTTGTCTCATAGTTTCGGCCTTGCTTCTTAGATCACAAGACCTCCGTTGACGCCGAACACCTGGCCGGTGATGTAGCCGGCGTCTTCTCCGGCGAGGTACAGCAGAAGCTTTGCCACCTCTTCGGCGGTGCCGAGACGGCCCACAGGGGTCTCTTCGGCCAGCGCCGCTTTGTCCTCAGCAGTGAACGAGGCCATCATATCGGTGTCGATGACGCCGGGGGCCACACAGTTCACGGTGATGCCGCTGGGACCTTCTTCTTTTGCCAGCGCCTTGGTCAGGCCGATGAGGCCCGCTTTGGCGGCGGAATAGTGTACCTCGCAGCTGCCGCCGGTCTGGCCCCACATGCTGCTCACGGTGAGGATACGGCCCGCTTTGCGGCGTATCATCCCGGGCAGGGCCAGCTGGCAGAGGTTGAACGCACCGGTCAGGTTGACGTCCAGCATCCGCTGCCACTCTTCCGGCGTGATGTCGGTGAACAGCTTCTGCTGGGCGATGCCCGCGTTGCTCACCAGCACATCCACCCGGCCCAGCGCCTGCTCGGCGGCGCGGAAGGCCAGCTCACAGCTGGCCCGGCTGGCCACGTCACACTGGATGGCCAGTACGCCCGGCAGCTCTTTTTGCAGGGCTGCGGCGGCCTCGGCGTTGGTGTGGTAGAACACGGCCACCCGATAGCCCGCCGCATAGAATGCGCGGGCTGCTGCTGCGCCGATGCCCCGGTCGCCGCCCGAGATGAGGACGGTGCGGCCCTTCGCCGCCGGGGCAGTGCTCTGGGGCTCTGCCGCAGGTTCCGGCTCGCGTTCCGGCTCCGATGCCGGCGTGTTCTCCGGCGCAGCGCTGACCGGCGTTTCCCTCGTTTCCTGCACCGGCGGTGCGGCCACAGCCGCTTCTTCCGGCTCGGGCAGGGTCGGCCTGCGCTGTTCGTTCTTCGGCCCGGCGTCTGCAAGGTCAAATGTCAGCTCAAATTCGTCGTTGTACAAGAGTCAAACCCTCCTGTCCACTATTTTCGGCCGCAGCGCCTCTTCGTGTCAAAGCCTCTGCGGCGGGAAAGGAAACAGCTTCCCCCACCCCGCCGGAGCTGCGCTCTGCTCACTTTTTCCGGTCTAGGCCGGCTCTGCGGCGCGCCCGGCGGCATTTGTGTGGTTTCGACAAGTTTCCATTGAATAATATAGCACAATCGGGCGAAAAAATAAAGTGGTCACCGGTGATTTTTTCACGCAGTTCCCACTTTTTTCACAGATTCAGGGATTCACGGGCGGCTTCCAGCGGGGCTTTGCGGCCCGCCTGGCCCGCAGTGAAACGAAAAATTCCTGCAAAAGCTGCTGTGCCTCATCGGCCCGCAGTCCCTTTTCGATGACGGGGTGATGGTTGAAGGGCTGGGCGAAGAGGTCTGTCACCGAGCCGCAGCAGCCCGCCTTGACGTCGGCGGCGCCGTACACCACCCGCTTGATGCGGCTGTTGATGATGGCGCCGCTGCACATGGGGCAGGGTTCCAGCGTCACGAACAGCTCACACTGCCACAGCCGCCAGCCGCCCAGCTTTTTGCAGGCCGCGTCGATGGCCAGCAGCTCAGCGTGGTGAAGGGCGTTTTTCTCCGTCTCGCGGGTGTTGTGGGCGGCAGAGATGATCTCTCCGTCCTTCGCCACCACCGCGCCCACCGGCACTTCGCCCAGCGCAGCGGCCTTCCGGGCCTCTTCCAGCGCCGCACCCATCAGCTCAAAATCGGTCATCCCATTCCCCTTTCTGCCAGCCGTGCGGCAAACACGAGGCAGTTATTTATAATATGTAACGCGCTGCCGGGCCATACGCTCTTCGCTTTCTGAGCCGCCCAGCCGAAGATGAGCCCCATGCCCAGCGCATAGGCCCGGGCCGTCCAGCTGCCGTGCAGGGCCGCAAAAAGCACCGCCTGCACCACCACAGCCCCCGCGCCGCCCAGCGGCTGCAAAAGATAGAGCGCCCCGCCCCGGAAGGCAAGCTCTTCCGCCAGAGGGGTCACAAGGCAGATGCGCAGCGCAGCCCACGTGAGGGCCGCGCCCTCGGGCAGAGCCGTCTTTTCCGCCGGGAGCAGCAGCTGTGCTCCCGCCGCCAGCAGCCACCAGAGCACGGCCGCCTCGGCCAGGACCCGGCACTGAGCCGGAAAGGACGGCTTTTCCGTTTCCCTTGTCAGTCTTTTCACGGCGCACCCCCCTGTCGGCGGACATTGTACCATACTGCCGCCCCGTTTTGCAAGCAGTTTTTCGTTCATTCGAAGAAATTTCACTCAAAAGATTGACATACTGCCCGGCGTTCTGGTATACTTTGTACGACTTTTTTATGGATTTGTCGTTTTACCAAAGACACACGATGAACGCACCCATGGAGGTACGAGCTATATGATACGCATTCTTACCGATTCCGCATCCGACATCCTGCCCGCCGAGGCCGCGCAGCTGGGTGTGGACGTCATCCCCCTCAACGTCACCCTCGAGGACGGCACCGTCATCCGGGACGGCGTGGACCTGACTCCCAGCGAGTACTACGAGCACATGGCCGGCTGCAAGAAGCTGCCCACCACCAGCCAGCCCAGCCCTGAGCTGTTCGAAAAGTTCTACGCCGAGGCTGCTGCCGCCGGAGACGAGGTCGTGGGCATCTTCCTGTCCCATGAGCTGTCCGGCACCTATCAGTGTGCGAAGCTGGCCGCAGACCTGGCCAATGTGGACAACGTCCTCTTCGTGGACAGCACCAATGTCTGCCTCGGCGAGGGTCTGCTGGTGCGTATGGCCGCACACCTGCGGGACGAAGGCAAATCTTCCATCCAGATCGCCGCCACCCTCGAGCACGCCAAGGAGCACCTGCACCTCGTCGCCGCCATCGATGACCTGAAGTATCTGCGCAAGGGCGGCCGTCTGCCCGCCGCCGTCGCCGTGGCCGGCGGGATGCTGGGCATCAAACCCCTCATCACCATCAAGGAGGGCAAAGTCGCCATGGCCGGCAAGGCCCGGGGTCTGCCCGGCGCATACGTCGCCCTCTTCAAGAAGATAGAGGAGCTGGGCGGCGTCAATCCCCGTTTCCCCTCTCTGGCCGGTTACACCATCAGCCCCCGCGAGGTGAACCCCATCCAGACCTATCTGGTGGACAATCTCGGCCTTTCCGAGCCGCTGGTGCGCCAGATCGGCTGCGTCATCGGCACCCACGCCGGTCCCGGTGCGTTTGGTCTGGCCTTCTTCGATAACGGGCTGGTCATCGACTGACAGGATATAGGAAGAGGCTGCTGTGCATCTGCACAGCAGCCTCTTTTCGTTTTTCCTTACAGCATATCCGTGATGAGCTTGCCCAGCAGGAGCACCAGCACCACGAGCATCATGGGGCGGATGAACTTTGCGCCCTTTCTCAGGGCGAAGCGAGAGCCGATGATGTTGCCGACGATGTTGCTGATGGCGCAGGGGATGCCCACCGGAAAGACCACCAGCCCGCTGCTCAGATAGGTGAAGAGGCTGGCGTAGTTGCTGGCGAGGTTGAGCACCTTGGCGTTGCCGTTGGCGGTGCGCAGGTCGAAGCCCATCAGGCTGGTGAAAGCGATGATGGCAAAGGTCCCGGTGCCAGGCCCCACCATGCCGTCGTACAGACCGATGCCAAAGCCGATGGCCAGGGCCAGCAGAGCCTTTTTCAAATTCAGGGTGCCGTCGTCCCGGTTCTCGTCCGGGAGGTTGCGCTGCCACAGGATGATGACTGCCGCGATGGGCAGGATGATAAACATCATCATCTGCAGCACCTCATCACTGAGCATCAGGACGATGTGTGCGCCCAAGGCACTGCCTGCAAAGCTTCCGATGGCAGCGAGGATGCCCACCTTGAGGTTCATCGCGCCGTTCTTGAAGAAGCTGGCCGTGGCGAACGTCGTGCCGCAGGCGGCGCTGAATTTGTTGGTGGCGTAAGTATAGTGGGGCGGCAGGCCCGCGAAGAGATAGGCCGGCAGGCTGATGAGTCCGCCGCCGCCCGCTGCCGAATCGATAAAGCCCGCAAAGCCGGTCATGAACACCAGAAATGCCATCATCGGCAGGCTGATTTGAATACCCATTGTTATGATTCCCCTTAATATTCCTATTTCTTCCACGATTTTACTTGTACAGCTCACCCTCGCAGGCCAAGATCTGGTCGAGTATCATCCGGGACACCCGGGCACCGTAGACCATGGAGGGATGGTCATTGTACTCGATGATGTCGTGGAAGTCCTTGTTCATCAGAACGATGACATACTCGCCGTAGGGGGTGTGGACGATGCCGCCGTCGTTGCGGCAGGCGTTCATGCTGCCGCTCTTGCTGGCCACCCAGATGAGCTCCGGCTCGCCGGTCTCCTCGCAGTCGAGATAGAACTGAGGAAAGTCGTGGGTCAGCATGGTATTGTAGTGCTGCTGACGGAAGATGGCCAGCATCTCAGCGCTGGCCTCAGCGCTGACGAGCGTCCCCTTTGCCACCTGCGCAAACAGCGAGGCGTAGTCCCGGGGCGTCGTGGTGCCGAGGTCGTCGTAAAGATCAAAGTGGAGCGGGTTGTGCAGGACGGTGTGGGCAAAGCCCATCTCCCGGATGCAGGCGTTGATGGTGTCCAGCCCCAGATAGTCGATGACCATGTTGGTGGCGATGTTGTCGGAGCAGATGATCATCATGGTGGCGGCGTCTTTAACTTTCAGACTTGCGCCCACGCCCAGCGCCCGGAGCATACCGGAACCGTCCACAAAGTGCTCGGGCTTGTAGGTGATTTTTTCCTCGAGGCTGGCTTTGCCCCGGCTGGCCTGCAGATACAGGGCTGCGAGGATATATGCCTTGATGGTGGAAGCCGTCTCAAATTCCTCGTCAGCACCGATCTCGACCGTGTGGCCGTGCAAGTCGTCCACAAAGACGCTCATCTTGCCCTGATAGGAATACAGCTCGGCGGCAATACGCTTTTCCAGCGTCATGTTTTTATCCATTTTGGAATCTCCCTGTCGTTTTATACATTATTTAGAGGTTTTCTTCGAAGAACCGCCGGGCGTTGCGGTAGAAAATGGCCTCTACCTCGTCCTCGGTGAAGCCCTCGCGGCGGAGTGCGTCGGCCAGCAGCGGGAGCTTGGAGCAGTCGTCCATTTCCAGCTTGCCGCCGATGCCGTCGAAGTCACTGCCCAGACCGATGATCTCAATGCCGCCCACCTGCTTGAAGTGGGCCGCGTGCTTTGCCATCAGGGCCGTGGTGCTGCGGCAGAGCTTTTCTTCGGGCTGGTTGTCGAGGAAGCCGCTGCAGTAGTTCAGACCCACGAGGCCGCCCTTGTTGGCGAGGGCGCGGATCATCTCGTCGGTGAGGTTGCGGCAGTGGGGCGCGAGGGCGCGGCAGTTGGAGTGGCTGGCCGCAAAGGGGCGGGTGGAGTGCTCCACAATGTCCCAGAAGCCCTTGTCGGACAGGTGGCTCACGTCTGCGATGATGTGCAGACGCTCCATCTCGGCCAGGAACTCGAAGCCCTTCTCCTTCAAGCCCGTCTCGGTGTTGGGGGCGCAGGGCCAGATGTTATGGCCCCCTCCGGGGACGACGTTGGGGCTGGCAAGCTCGTTCTCGTGGTTCCAGGTCATGGTCATCATGCGGACGCCCAGCTCGTACATCCGGCGCAGCACACCGATGCTGCCCTTGCAGCAGCCGCCCTCTTCGATGGTGAGCATTCCGCTGATCTTGCCCTCAGCGGCGTTCTTGCGGATGTCAGAGGGTTGATACACCGGAGCAATATCCTCCGGGTATTTTTCCATGATGCGTTTGAAGACGTCGATCTCTTCCAGCGCCGTCACCAGCGGGTCTGCACCGGGGGTCTTGTCGCCCAGATTGACAAAGGCGGCGAAGCACTGCAGCATATAGTCGCCCTTTTTCAGTTTCTGCAGGTCGATGTGCAGATCATTCTGCGCAAAGCTCTTGGGCGTACCCGCCTTTTCAGCGTAGCGCAGCTCACTCAGGGTGTCACAATGTAGATCAAAGACTTTCATTTTTGGTTCTCCTTTGTTAAAGGGAAGGTGATACTTCCGTTAAGCTCGTTTTCTTATGAACGGCTTCACGCGCCTGTGCGCGGGGCAAAACGCTTTTACATTAAGGCTAATGTTCTCTTTTGATGTCAAAAGAGAACCAGAAAAGCACCAGCGATTTCGACGCGCTGGACCCGACGGGTTGCGGTACCCAGCGTCCACTTCGTGCCTTGGGCGGCACTCGTGTCCTGCTGACCGCGGCCCCAACAGCTCCTCCCTGTATCCGCCGCAGGCGGCGGTCGTCGCCGTTGCAAGAAAGGGGCTGCTCGCCCCTTTCAGACCCCGAAGGGGTTGTCGAAGCCCAAAAA
>ERZ833515.2361-NODE-2361-length-11027-cov-3.478764_pt1 | contig 11027 bp, 7 predicted proteins | sample MGYA00519949_ERZ833515 | MGnify/ENA primary metagenome ERZ833515 (study PRJEB31850, sample SAMEA3708741) | human gut metagenome | biome: human gut; feature: human-associated habitat; material: faeces | place: China | collected 2014 ...
ATCTGGCGGAAATGTATGGAACGGAAACTGCCCAATTGAAACGTGCGGTCAGACGAAACATAGAACGCTTTCCTGATGATTTTATGTTCACATTAACAATTCAAGAATTTAACAACTTGAAAAACAATATGGTATGCCAAATTGGCATCTCAAAGAAAGGAGGTAACCAATATGCTCCATTCGCTTTCACGGAGCAAGGTATAGCAATGCTTTCTTCTGTACTCAGATCCGATACAGCCATTAAAGTCAATATCTCTATCATGCGTGCTTTCGTCGGCATACGACAAATAATAAGTTCTTCCTCCCCTTTGCTTGAACTCCAACAAGAAGTAAAGGAACTCAAAGCGTATATCGAAGAAGCATTTGCCGATTACAACGACATCAACGAAGATACCCGTACGCAACTTGAGCTAATCAATCTGTCACTCGCTGAGTTACAAGCGAAAAGAACCGAGAATCAATCTCGCCCCCGGATTGGTTACGTGAAATAAACAGTTCATGTAAATAACTCATATAAAATAAATAAATTCACTAACTTTGTGGCCTTAAATAGAAAACGATACAAAAACGATAAACGATCATGGAGTACAATTTCAGAGAGATTGAGAAGAAGTGGCACGACTACTGGATTGCCGAAAAGGTTTATAAAGTCGAAAAGGACACGAATAAGCCTAAATACTATGTATTGGACATGTTCCCCTATCCTTCCGGTGCGGGATTGCACGTTGGCCACCCGCTCGGTTATATAGCTTCTGATATTTATTCGCGTTTCAAACGTTTGCAAGGTTTCAACGTATTGCACCCGATGGGTTACGACGCTTACGGATTGCCCGCGGAGCAATACGCCATCCAGACCGGACAACATCCGGAGATCACGACAAAGAATAATATAGCCCGTTATCGGGAGCAATTGGAAAAGATCGGTTTCTGCTACGATTGGAGCCGTGAGATCCGTACCTGTGATCCCGAATATTACAAATGGACGCAATGGGCCTTCATCCGGATGTTCAACAGCTACTACTGCAACGACGAGAAGCAAGCCCGCCCGATCAGCGAGTTGATACAAGCCTTCGATACAAGTGGTACGGAAGGGCTGAACGTAGCTTGCGGAGAGGAACTTAGTTTCACCGCCGAGGAATGGAAAGCCAAGAGCGATAAAGAAAAACAAGAGATATTACTCAACTACCGGATCGCTTATCGTGGAGAGACCATGGTGAACTGGTGTGCCGCCTTGGGTACCGTATTAGCGAATGATGAGGTCGTGAACGGTGTCTCCGAGCGTGGAGGCTATCCGGTGGAACAAAAGATCATGCGCCAATGGTGCTTACGTGTATCCGCTTACGCGCAACGCCTGTTGGACGGGTTGGATACGATCGACTGGACGGATTCCTTGAAAGAGACCCAAAAGAACTGGATCGGACGCAGCGAAGGTGCCGAGGTTCGCTTCAAGGTAAAAGACAGCGACAGGGAATTCACGATCTTTACGACCCGTGCCGATACGATGTTTGGTGTTACCTTCATGGTATTAGCTCCGGAAAGCGAATTGGTTCAACAATTAACTACGGCAGACCAAAAAGCGGAAGTAGACGCTTACCTAGATCGTACCAAGAAACGTACCGAGCGCGAGCGCATCGCCGACCGTCAGGTAACCGGTGTATTCAGTGGTTCCTATGCTATTAACCCGTTTACGGGCGAGGCGGTTCCCATCTGGATCAGCGACTATGTATTGGCCGGCTATGGTACGGGAGCGATCATGGCGGTTCCGGCGCACGATAGCCGCGACTACGCTTTCGCGAAGCATTTCGGACTGGAAATCCGCCCCTTGGTGGAAGGTTGCGACGTAAGCGAGGAAAGTTTCGATGCCAAGGAAGGTATCGTATGCAATTCTCCGAGAGCCGGCGTTACTCCTTATTGCGATCTTTCCTTGAACGGACTGACGATCAAGGAAGCGATAGCCGCTACCAAGAAATACGTAAAAGATCACGATCTGGGACGTGTGAAGATAAACTACCGCTTGCGCGACGCTATTTTCAGCCGCCAGCGTTATTGGGGCGAACCGTTCCCGGTATATTACGACGCCGATGGCATGCCTCAGATGTTGCCGGAAGAATGTCTGCCCCTGTTGCTGCCGGAAGTAGATAAATTCTTGCCTACCGAGACGGGCGAGCCTCCATTAGGACACGCCGTTAAATGGGCTTGGGACACGGTAAACCAAAAAGTCACCGAGGTATCGAAGATCGATAACCAGACGATCTTCCCGCTAGAGCTTTGTACGATGCCGGGCTTCGCCGGTTCTTCCGCTTATTATTTGCGCTATATGGACCCGCGTAATGATAAAGCCTTGGTAGCTAAAGACGTGGATGAATATTGGAGAAACGTGGATTTATATATCGGTGGTACGGAACACGCTACCGGCCACTTGATTTACAGCCGTTTCTGGAATAAGTTCTTGTTCGACTTGGGTATCGTTTGCGAGGAAGAGCCGTTCAAGAAATTGATCAACCAAGGTATGATCCAAGGACGCTCGAACTTCGTGTACCGCATCAACGGAACCAATAAATTCGTTTCCTTGAACTTGAAAGACCAATACGAGGTCACCCCTATCCATGTAGACGTAAATATCGTATCTAACGATCTGTTGGATATAGAGGCTTTCAAGAACTGGCGTCCGGAATACAACGACGCGGAGTTCGTATTGGAAGATGGTAAATATATCTGCGGATGGGCAGTCGAGAAGATGTCCAAATCCATGTTCAACGTAGTGAACCCGGATATGATCGTTGAGAAATATGGTGCCGATACCCTACGTTTGTACGAGATGTTTCTAGGCCCGCTGGAGCAATCCAAGCCTTGGGATACGAACGGTATCGACGGCGTACACCGTTTCTTAAAGAAGCTTTGGGGCTTGTTCTTCGGCAATACGGATACCCTGCAAGTTACCGATGCCGAGCCTACGGCCGACGAATTGAAATCCTTGCATAAGCTGATCAAGAAAGTAACGTTCGACATCGAGCATTTCTCATACAACACGTCCATTAGCGCTTTCATGATTTGCGTGAACGAGTTAACGAGCTTAAAATGCAGCAAGCGCGCCATCTTGGAGCCGCTGATCATCTTATTGGCTCCGTTCGCTCCCCACATCACGGAAGAGCTATGGCATCAATTAGGACATGATACGACCATCTGCGATGCCCAGTGGCCGGAACATAACGAAGAGTATCTGGTAGAAAAATCAGTTACCTACGTCATCTCATTCAATGGTAAAGCCCGTTTCAACCTCGAACTTCCGGCAGATATCTCCCGTGAAGACGCTGAGAAGGCGGCCTTGAGCCATGAGAACTCAGCGAAGTGGATGGAAGGCAAGGCCGTTAAGAAGGTTATTGTCGTTCCCGGCAAAATCGTTAATATCGTAGTGGGATGAACTTAAAACTCACAAAAATCTATTTTTCCGTACAGGATTATCTAATGATCCTGTTCGGAACTCTATTATACGGATTCGGATTCAACGCCTTTATCCTTTCCAACGAGATCGTGACAGGTGGGGTAAGTGGTATCTGCGCGTTGATCTTCTTTGCCTCCAATGGATTGATTCCGGTATCCGTATCTTATTTTGTCATCAACGTAGCCTTGTTGGTGGTAGCTTTAAAGATCCTTGGTCTAAAATTCTTGATAAAAACTATTTTCGGAGTTTTCTCACTCTCGGCTTCTCTCTCTCTCTTCGAGTGGCTGCTGAAAGGACAACCTATACTGCACGACCAGCCGTTTATGGCTATCATAATCGGAGCGTTTATGTGTGGTGCCGGATTAGGATTGGTATTCTCGGCGAACGGTAGTACCGGAGGTACGGATATTATCGGTGCGGTAATCAATAAATATAAGAATATATCGATCGGACGTATCCTTCTGTTTTGCGATTTCTTCATCATCAGTTCCTCTTTCTTCCTGTTCCATAACGTGGACAAGATCGTTTTCGGTTTCGTGGAGATGGTCATAAGCAATTACGTTCTCGACATGGTATTGAACGGTAACCGCCAATCCGTACAATTCCTCATCTTCTCCCAGAAGTACGACGAGATAGCGGATCGCATCATCCATGACTTAGGCCGTGGCTGTACGATACTGGACGGCGAGGGCGGTTATTCCCGCAAACCCGTCAAGGTAGTCGTACTCCTCGCCAAGAAATCCGAATCCGTCTCCATCTTCCGGATCGTGAAACGGATAGACCACCAAGCGTTCATCTCCCAAAGCATTGTCCGAGGGGTATATGGTGAGGGGTTCGATCAGATAAAGACTTAAAAAAGAATATACAAACAATTTAAAGCATTTCCATACGTTATATATCTACCGTATAGAAATGCTTTCTTATTTAATAGATTACGAAATATGAAACTTGTATTCGCGACAAATAATCAACACAAACTGGACGAGGTCCGCAAGATAACCGCCGGATACGCGGAAATCATAAGTTTATCCGATATCGATTGCCATGACGATATCCCCGAGACGGCAGATACCTTAGAGGGAAATGCTTTGCTAAAAGCCCGCTATATCAAGGAGAAATTCGGATATGATTGTTTCGCTGACGACACGGGATTAGAAGTCGAGGTATTGAATAATGCTCCGGGAGTCTATTCGGCTCGTTACGCAGGAACAGAGCACGACTCGGAAGCTAATATGAACAAGCTGTTGTCCGAAATGAATCATAAAGAAAACAGAAAAGCACGTTTCCGCACGGTCATAGCTCTAATCCTTGACGGAAAAGAATATACCTTCGATGGTATCGTGAATGGCTCTATCACTACCGAAAAATGCGGAGATAGCGGATTTGGATACGATCCTATATTCATGCCTGATACCTATACACAAACTTTCGCCGAGATGGGTAACGATACAAAAAACCAGATCAGCCATCGTGCGAAAGCCGTCATGAAGTTAACATCATTTTTATCTGATTACAATTGTTAATATGAGACATATACTTACTATCATTCTATTTTCATTCTTTTCATTCACTGTATTAGCCGCGAATTTTAATACAACCGGATGGAAAACGTATCTTTCTTACAATAACACAAACAGCGTAGAGGAATCGAACGACCAAGTATTTGTGGTAGCGGAAGGATCTCTTTATACGTATGGAAAAGATGATAATAGTATTAAGCAATATTATAAAGGAAACGGATTAAATGATAATACGATTTCTTTGATCCGCTATAATAAACAAACAAAATCACTCCTTATTATCTATGATAATTCAAATATAGATATACTTGAGGGAGGAGTGGCGACAAATCTACCTTATCTGTCAACCAGTACGTCCATAAGAGACAAACAAATCAATTCAGTATTGGTACATGATGAATATGCCTATTTATCGACAGCATTTGGTATCGTCGTGGTCAATATGGCCAAAAAGGAAATAAAGGATACCTACAAGCTTTCCTTAAATATAACATCGTGTGCCATACAGAATGGCAATATATATGCCTCTACAACCAATAAGGCAGAAGTATCTTCGGGGATTATATACGCCTCATTAAAAGAGAACCTACTGGATAAGGCAAACTGGAAGCCCTATGGATTATCAAACCTTTCCGATAGTCATACGATCTCAGCTATCGCTTCATTCAAGAATACCTTGTTCTACTTGGTCAGTCAGCAAGGTATCTTCTATGAAAACAATGGAGAGCTTTCCCGAATAATAAATAGCTCAACCCTAAAATACATGAAAGTAATAGGCGAAAAATTAGCATGTATAGATAACTCAAGGGTTTTCATCGTATCCGATACGCAAAAGTTTGACCAAATAAACTTAAGTATCAATGATATCAGTACCTATCAAACAGACAAATATTGGATAGCGGAAGGAAGCAAAGGGCTACGTTCTATCCAACGGAAAGGCTCAAATAGTTTTGAGGCTCTTAATGAACCTATCATTTTAGACGGACCTTACAGCAATAGCGCATTCGATATTGTTTGTAAAAATGATAAAGTATATATGATCATAGGAGGTAAAGACCTCCTAAATGGTAAGCGCTTCGACAAAGGAGGTTATATTCTTACATACGATTATGATAAATGGTCTTTTATCGATCCTAAAGAAGCCCAAAAGAAACTCAATTTACCAAGAAATCCACGAGACTATACAAGTATAGCCGTAACGACCGACGATTCTAATGATGAGATCGTATACGCCTCTTCTATGGGTGATGGCGTTATCCAATATAAGAATGGAACTCCCGTCCAGTCATACAATGAAAAGAATGCCTTTAAAGAAACCGCGGGAGGCTATGGGTCCGGTTATTGTTATATAGATGGACTGGCCTTTGATAAAAATGGAAATTTGTGGATGACAAGCTCAGAGGTTAACCATGCGGTACTTGTTCTTGACAAAGCAGGAGCATGGCATCGTTTGGATATCGAGCAACTTAGAGGAGTCTATACAATAAACGATATACTTATAACCTCCACGAACGACAAATGGATTTATGTGCCTCGTAACACCCCTAAACTTGTAATGATACCGAATAGCGAGTCTTTAGACGAAGTTTCCTCGTATGAGTTTACTACACTTATTGATACCGACGGAAAAGAATTGACTCCTAGTAATTATACATGCGTAGCCGAGGATAAGGATGGATATATCTGGGTTGGTACGAATCGGGGAGCCGTATACTTCACTAAACCTAGGATCTCTTCCGCTGAGGATAAAGCCGCTACACGTTGTACAAGGGTAAAATATACCAATGAGGAAACTGGCAATCTCGCTTATTTCTTAGATAACGTTGTCGTCACGACCCTAAAAGTAGACGCAGGTAATCGAAAATGGATTGGAACCAAAGGAAATGGCGTCTATGTTCTAGATAATGATAATGAGACAATCGTTTATCAATTTAATACGACCAATAGCCCGCTCCTTTCCGATAACATATACGATATAGAGATAAACGATAAGACTGGTGAGGTTTTTATCGGTACCGATAAAGGACTAAATTCCTATCAAGGAGAAGCTTCGGAAGGTAAATCTGATCACTCGGAGATCTATGCATATCCTAATCCGGTACGTCCCGAACATATGGATAAAGTAACGATTGTAGGATTAATGGATAATTCGAATGTAAAAATCACGGATTTAAACGGAAATATTATTTATCAAACTAAATCCTTGGGGGGGCAAGCTATCTGGAATTGCCGGAACGCAAACGGATCACGTGTAGCGACAGGCGTATATCTTGTACTAGCTTCCACGGAGGAAGCCTCAGAGAGCGTCGTAACAAAAATCATTGTAGTCAAATAGAACAATGAATCAATCAGAGAAAGTTTTACTCAACTCCAGATTAATAAATCAAGTAAAAGAAGCGAATAATTTTGATTTTATTCGCTTCTTTCTTGCGTATTCTGTCATGTTCAACCATTTCAGCACACTGACAGAGACAGATCCTTTTTGGTTTGTTAGCGGAGGATTTCGAGTGAAAGGTTTCTTTATTATTAGTGGATTTCTTGTTATGTTTAGCTTCTTACGTACGCCTAATACCCGGATTTTTTTCCGTAAACGTATTCAACGTATTATGCCCGCCTACAGCTTGACTATTTTATTATGTGCCTTAATCGGATTATTCCTTACCTCTTTATCCTGCAGGGAATACCTCACCTCTTCTAGCTTATACACCTATCTTATCTGTAATTTACTTACATTTAACTTTTTATCGCCGGATTTACCCGGCGTATTCGATACCAATCCTTTACAAGCGATGAATGGGTCTTTATGGACTATCAAGGTTGAATTCATGCTATATATCACCATACCCATTATCTATTGGTTACTGAAAAGATATAACAAATTAGTATGCCTACTTCTTATTTATATCTTATCTTTCATCTACTCGACAACGTGTAATTATTTAGATGATATGACACACAACCCTATTTATGAATTCATGAAAAGACAATTCCCCGGACAAATGATGTACTTTTGTTCTGGTATTATCATACTTGCCTATTTCCCTGTTTTTCGAAAATATATGAGATATTTGTTCCCTGTCAGCCTATTTCTTTTATTGGGTAGAGAGTATCTGCTGCTGAGTATTTTCGAGCCTATCGCTCTAGCCTCTATCATTATCACGGTAGCTTATGGATTCAAGTGGTTACATGTATTCAATCGGATGGGAAATTTCTCGTATGGTATTTTCTTGATTCATTTCCCGATCATCCAAATATTCATTCATTACGGACTTGATCGGTATAGCTTTATATTGACATTGGCTCTTACCACTATCCTTAGCACCGGATTGGGTATGTTATCCTGGAAATACATAGAGAAACCTTGTTTATATCATCCTAAAAAGAAAAACCAGATGAACGCAATGATCGGATGATCTGATCTGTTATCTTCTCCGCTCCTTTCCGGTTCGGATGGATAGCATCATAAAAATCCGACGTATCCAATAGCTCCATACAGTCGACGATAAGGATAGAATCAAACATTTGAGTAAACATTCGCAAAGCTCGTTGTTTCTCCGCTACTGTAAAAGCTGTTATATCCGGGTTATACGGCATGACAACCAGACAATAAATAATACCCCTATCCCTAAAATAAACGGAAGAACGCTCTATCAACCTTTTCCATTCAGGAGTAATCTGATATGCCTCGAATTTATTTTCTTCATTCTGTTCTTCTACTTTCCGTTTATAGACAGATTCATTTCTATCAGACATCGTAGAGTTTGGATAACGTAAATCAGAGGTTATAATTCCGGGGATAACATCATCATCCAACTTATTACGCAGATAAGTAGTCAAGCCGGAGAATAAACAATTTCGAGCCACATAATTATAGTATAAATTCGGTTCACTTAAAGTTTTTTCTAAAGCAGGAAGTAATTCACAGGTAAAACCATCCATTTTATATCCATACATATGTAGAGCTACCCGGTTGGGATCATCCAATTCGATCGGGCCACGTAATTGATCTAAATCCACACACTGTACAACTACTTGCACAGAAGATGGTAAATAGGAATAATACAAGGCACTCTCACTCAATCTCTGACCAGTAGAGGTAAGATTATATACACAGGGATTTCCTCGCAACTCTGCTTCTAACTTGTATCCGTTCACACCACTCATACCGCGGCTATTACCTAAAATAACAAGATCCGGACGCTCTTCCGGATTATTTAATGTACTCCATATAAGTCGTGTTCGTACGTAGTCGTTAGGCAATAATCGATAGAGATAGGGAGTGATCTGATTGAACAAAAACAACAAGATCCCCAGAAACAACAGGAATCTTATCATACTCTTTATTTGTTTATGCGTTGGTTTCATACTTGCTAGAATTGAAAATAAATAAAGCTAGAAGCGTTATTTCCGAAGAAATATATACAAAATAAGAGGATCGCATATAAAGTATATCGTATATATATACTTCGTATTTTCCTAATATCAAATCCAAACGGCTGTTTCCGATTCATCCACTCGATCACTAACATACAAGTAATGAAAATAAGCGATAATAAAGCAGAAACATTATTGGCCCCACTTACCTTAGGCACACGGAATAAAGAAGAGGAGAACAGATCATATATATAATCGAGTGCCATTGATATATTCTCAGCCCTAAATAGAATCCATCCGATCACCACGAAGCCAAATGTAACCAACATAGACACAACGTTTGATGGTATCAACCTTATCTTTACATATTTCTTTAGTATCAACAATGCTATACATAGCAAACCATGGTAAACACCCCAAGCCACAAATGTCCAGTTCGCTCCATGCCAAAGACCGCTCAAGAAAAATATGATCAAGATATTCCGAATATGTCTAAAGAAACCATTATGGCTACCTCCTAAGGGAATATATACATAATCTACAAACCAAGTATTCAACGAGATATGCCAACGTCTCCAAAACTCGGCTATATCTAAAGAAAAATAGGGATACCGGAAATTTTGCCTCAACTGTATCCCAAACAACTTGGCTGTACCTATAGCTATATCTGAATATCCGGAAAAATCTCCATAAATCTGGAATGAGAACAAAACGGCTCCCAATAGCAAAGTACTAGCCGGGTAATTTCCATAGTTCCCGAATATGTCATCTACGACCAAGGCACAATTATCGGCTATCAGGATTTTTTTGAAAAACCCCCACATCATTTGTCGTATCCCATCTACAGCGTCGTTATACTCGAAGCTGCGAGGTCTCTCAAATTGTATCAACAGGTTAGTAGCCCGTTCGATAGGGCCAGCCACCAACTGTGGGAAAAAACTAACAAACGCGAAAAAGGAAACGATATCTCTTGTCACCGGCAATTTACCTCTATACACGTCAATCGTATAACTTAAGGCTTGGAATGTATAAAAACTAATCCCGACCGGTAATAAGAGAGAAAGCGTAGAGATGTGCAATGAAATCCCTATATAAGAGAAAGCATCTACCAAACTATCCACAAAAAAGTCGTAATACTTGAAGAAAGAGAGTATCAGTAAGTTAAATATGACATTCGCAACCACGATACCTTTATCGAACCAGCGAGGTATCTTCCCCGCCCTCGCACGTACTTCCTCTATTCCTATCCCACTCAGCCAACTACAGAAAGAGGTAAGGGCTATCAATGCCAAGAACCGGTAATCCCACCACCCGTAAAAAAGATAACTAACTACGACTACAAATAAATTCTGTAGTCGTAGTCGCTTTCCGAAGACAAGCCAATACAATAAAAATACGATTGGCAAATAAATCAAATATTCAATCGAATTAAATAGCATAATAACCGCGAAGATATATACTAATGCTTTATACCCTCGAACATCTCCGAGCGATCTTCTTTCGCTTGGGTGGATTTAGCCTTGAAACTATTAAATGTCCAACTCAACGTCAACGTGATTTGTGGATATTTGGGTTTGATACGTGTCAGGGAACGTAAATCTGCCGTTTGGATATCGCTGATATATTTGGCAGAACGGAAAATATCCCGGAAAGCTAAGGTAGCGGTTAGTTTTCGGTTACATAGTTGCTGG
>ERZ833515.2363-NODE-2363-length-11025-cov-2.592069_pt1 | contig 11025 bp, 6 predicted proteins | sample MGYA00519949_ERZ833515 | MGnify/ENA primary metagenome ERZ833515 (study PRJEB31850, sample SAMEA3708741) | human gut metagenome | biome: human gut; feature: human-associated habitat; material: faeces | place: China | collected 2014 ...
AGCCGAACACGCCCGGGACATGTTCCGTGTAGACGCTGAAATCCTCGGCCCCTGTCATCTTCTTTAACGGGATGAGTGCTTCCTCGCCCATCTCCTCCGCAGCCGCGCGTCTCGCTGTCATCACGAGCTCCTCATTGTCATTGATCAGCGGGCTCGGTCCGAAATAGTAGTCAAACTCCGCTGTACATCCATATCCTTCGACCGTCGGCTCCACGACCTTTTTGATCAGCTCCGGCATTCCGTTCCGGAATTCCCGGTTGAAGGTTCTCACCGTTCCGACAAGCTCCGCCTCATCCGCAATGATGTTCTCCTTTGTTCCCCCGTGGAACATTCCGACGGAGACGACGAGTGCATTGAACGGGTCATTGATCCTGCTCGGGATCGTCTGGAGGACCTGGATCGCCGCAGCCGCCGCCAGAATCGCGTCTTTTCCGAGATTCGGGGCACTTCCGTGTGCTTTCTGACCATGGATCTTTATCGTAAAGCGGTCGCTGCACGCCATCCGCTCGCCGGATTCAAAGTTTACGGTTCCGGTCGGCATCGTCGCCCAGATATGCATTCCGAAGATCGCATCCACGCCTTCCAACGCCCCGCGTTTTACATATTCCTCCGATTTTCTTCCGATCTCCTCCGCCATCTGGAAGATCAGCTTCACGGTCCCGTGAATTTTATCACGGTTTGCACTTAAGATCTTCGCAGCTCCGAGCAGCATCGCCGTGTGGCAGTCATGACCGCAGGCATGCATCACGCCCGGATTTTTGCTGCAGTATGATTTCCCCGGATTTTCCTGGATCGGGAGCGCATCGATGTCCGCGCGCAGCATCACGGTCTTTCCCGGCATCGTCCCCTCGATCGTTCCGACGCAGCCGGTGATCCCGTCGAATTCCTGTACCGGGATCCCCATCTTCTCAAGCTCCGCTTTGATGAACTTTGTCGTCTCAACTTCCTGCGTGCTGAGTTCCGGATGTTCATGGAGATGGCGGCGGCACGCGATCACATATGCTTCCTGTTCTTTTGCAAGTTCCTGTACTCTCATCGCTCTTCTCCTCCCTTTTTCTCCAGATAGTCTGCGGCAAACTGCGCGTAGAACGCAGCTCCCTTTTTCAGGATCTTCTCGTTGACTCTGAATTTTCCGTTGTGGAGCGGATAGATGTCCTTGTCGTTCTCATCATAGCAGCCTAAAAATGCGAACATGGAAGACGGGATATGATCCATCACATAGGAGAAGTCCTCACTTCCGCCTGCCTTCTTCGCCTCAGCCCATGCACCCGGTCCGTAGAGCTTTTCCGCAGCCTCCCTGGCGATCTTCGTAAGCTCCGGATCCCCGTTTACAACCGACGGCTCCAGATAGGAATATTCGAGCTCCGCCGTGCATCCTTCCGCAGCTGCGATATCCGTCACGATCCTTCTCATGGTCCCCTCGACCATCGCCCGTGTCTCCTTCGCGTAACAGCGGACAGTTCCTTCCATGACAGCGGTGTCCGTGATGATGTTGAACTGGGTTCCCGCGGAGACCTTTCCTACCGAAACGACCAGCGAATTCAACGGATCATTCACACGGCTCACAATGTGCTGGAGTCCGAGCAGGATCGAGCTCGCCGCGACGATCGCGTCCTTTCCGAGATGCGGCATGGAGCCGTGAGTCGAAACGCCATGGACCGTAATTTTAAAGTTGTCACAGCTTGCCATCAGCTCCCCGTCTTTGATAAGGACCTGTCCGGCAGGGCCTGTCGGCCACACATGCATTCCCATCGCCGCGTCGATCCCTTCCAGATATCCGTGATCCACATAGTAATGGCTTCCGATAAACGCCTCTTCCGCCGCCTGGAACAGCAGTTTTACAGTTCCCTTTAACTCCTTTTCCTGCTCCTTTAAGAGTCTCGCCGCCCCTAAAAGTATCGACGCGTGGCAGTCATGGCCACAGGCATGCATCACGCCCGGAGTCCTGCTCGCGAAATCGACTCCGCTCTCCTCCATGATCGGGAGTGCATCGATGTCCGCACGGAGCAGGATCGTTGGTCCGTCTCCTTTTTCTCCTTTTATGGTCGCGATGCAGCCCGTATAATCCGGGAATGTCTGCACCGGGATCCCCATTTTTTCAAGTTCTGAGACGAGATATGCCGTTGTCTCTTTCTCCTCGAAAGAAAGCTCGGCATGTTCATGGAGGAAGTGGCGGTCTTTTATGATCGCACTCTCTGTTTCCTCTGCTCTTTTTGCAAAATTCATAAGTGCTCCTTTCTTAACAAGTAAAAAGAGCACTGCACGGCATAACTGCCATCTCATGCGGTGCTCTTTTTTACTATAGTTCTTTTATCTGATCAAACATTTCCGTTTGTTTCTACAGATAGATCGCTCCTCCAGGTCCAAGCGGAAGGTTTAAGAGAACCCAGATCACAACCTGAAGGATCCATGCAATCGCGAATGTTACCGAGAACGGAAGCATGTTCGCGATGACAGTTCCGAGACCAACCTTCTCATCATACTTGTGAGCAAAGCCCAGAATGACCGGAAGGTATGTAAATAACGGAGACAGCGGGTTTGTGATGGAATCGCCGATTCGATAAACGACCTGTGTGATCGCCGGATCGAAGCCCATCAACATCATCATCGGAATAAATACCGGTGCAAGGATCGCCCATTTTGCAGAAGCAGATCCAATAAAGATGTTGACGATACAGGAAAGGAAGATCAGGCCAAGAAGCAGCGGGATTCCTGTAAATCCGATCGTGCTTAAAAGGTTTGCTCCCTTGATCGCAAGGACAGTTCCGAGTTTTGATACGGAGAAGAAGTTTGTAAAGATGGAGATGAAGAAGCACATGAATACATAGTTTCCCATCTCGGCAAAGCCCTGACTGATATCTGCCCAGACGTCTTTGTCGCTCTTATACTTTCCGATCACAATACCGTAAACGATACCCGGGATCATGAGGAATAAAGTGACCGTAAAGACGATACCCTTTGAGAACGGGGATGCACCGCTTGTGATGGATCCGTTCTCATCTGCGAGGATCGCACGTCCGCCGAAGATCGGCAGGCACATGAAGACTACGACAGCCGCATAGATCAGAACAGAAAGACCTGCTGCTGCAATTCCCTTTTTCTGGATCGGTGTGATGTTGGAATTATCTTCATCAAAATCGTATTTGGCAAGTTCTTCTTTTGAAACCGGGAAACGGTGAAGAAGAACTTTCTCAACCAGGATCGTACCCACGATCGTAAGAAGTACGCAGGAGACGATCAGGAAATACCAGTTGATCGCGATGGACTGCTGATAGTTCGGATCGATCATCTGTGCTGCCTGCTCTGTGAATCCGTATGCAAGTGCATCGGAAAGACCGAGAAGAACGTTCGCACAGAAACCGGCTGCAACCGATGCGAATGCGGTGTACATTCCGAGAAGCGGATGACGTCCGATGGACATGTACAGGATCGCTGCAAGCGGCGGCAGTACGATAAAGCCTGCATCACCGGCAATATTTAAGTTGATTCCGAGGAACATGATGACCATGGTGACGATCCATCCTTTTGCCTTGCCAAGGAAATTGACCATGACGGCAACGAGGAAACCACTCTTCTCTGCAACGGAAGAACCGATGACAGCGACAAGCACCATGCCGAGCGGTGCAAAGCCGGAGAAGTTTGTGATGACATTCGTCCAGAGATAACGAATTCCATCGAGGGACAGGAGGTTAAATACCTCGATCGTTGATCCATCCGCCGGGTTTACCGCGGAGACGCCGGCTGCACTGCAGATCGCTGAAATGATCGTGACAATGATCGCCAGTCCAAAGAACATCGTGATCGGGTCCGGAAGTTTGTTTCCGGCACGCTCAATCGCATCCAGAATACGATCAAGGAGGCTTTTCTTTGCGGAACTGTTCTCGCTCATAGATGACCCCTTCTTTCCACTGCCATATTGATTAGGCAACTCTTTATTTTTTAAATATATTATAGCAGAAAAGTTTTTCATATGCAATCTTTTGTTGAATATATATGAAAAAAATAAATTTCCTATGAATTTTTTCTAAAAGAATCCTCGATCCGTTCTTCTTTATCAGTCGGACTGCAGATTCAGACAGTCCGTTCTCCATTGATCATCAGGCATCCCGATGCTTATTGGAATGCACTGCAATTCCATGCGTTTTCCGACTCTCTGCTGGGGTCTGTATTTTCAGCAGGGCATTTTCATGATTCTCTTGATTTTCCCCTCCTAAAAAGGCAACGTCCTATCTGGCAGTAATAAACCCGTTGTCATCGATTAAAGTTTCCGGGGATATCTCCCTCATATACGCGAGGATCCGATCCTTTTCCGCGCCTTCCGCCTTCGTGACGCGGCAGTTCGACTGCTTCGCCGGGATAAACTGCAGGGATTCCAACCCCTCATCTCCGATCACCGCCTCCACGAGGCAGGAATCGAGCGTCTTTGAGTTGAAGAGATAGTTCCCGAGACTGTATACCACCGGGACATCCCCCTGGTAGCCAATGGGCTGCAGCACATGGGGATGGTCTCCGATGATCAGGTCCGCTCCTGCCGCCGCGATCTGGGGTGCCTGCTCCTGCTGCCAGTGATCCAGCTTATCAGTTCCTTCCGTCCCCCAGTGGATGTATACAATGACAAAATCGCTGTCCGCCTTCGCCGCGGAGATCACCTCCAGAAGTTTATTGATCTCCAGACACCGGAATACCCCCGGAGTTGTCTCCGTTGCCCCTTTGGTGTCCGGCGGAAGTGTCCGCTCGATCTGGGTTGCGGAGACGAAGGTGATCTTCCTTCCGTTTGCGATAAAGGATACCGGTTTCACCGCTTCATCCAGGTTTCGTCCCGCTCCCACATAGGGCATTCCGATGGCTTCCAGGGTGTCCAGGGTGTCTGTCAGGGACACTTCGCCGTAATCATAGGCGTGGTTGTTCGCCAGGGACACGAGATCCGCTCCCATGTCAAAGAGCCAGGCCGCGTACTTCGGATCCGCACGGAACGTAAATTTCTTTCCTGCCGTGGGCGCTCCGCCCGTCGTATACGGAAATTCGTTGTTTACCATAAAGATATCGGCGCTCCGCATGATGGATAAGAGATCCTCGGAAATTCCACCCTCGATCCCCTGCCCCCTTTTTAAGAGGGATGCCATGATCGCGTAATGGGAGTCGAACAGGATATCTCCCGCAAAGACGATCCGCGTCTTTCCCGTCTCCGCTGTCTCTTTCACGTAGATCTTGTTCGCCGCCATGACTTCCGGGTCCTTTAAGAGGTCCGCGTAAGGATCCGCGGATCCTGTCTCCGCCTCGGAAGATTCCGTCTCATTCTGCTGCAGGACAACATGAGGTTTTTCACCGCCTGTTTTGCTGTCCACGCTCTCCTGTGTAGTATCATTATTCTCTGCAGGCTCGGCCGTTTTCGTCTCCTGACTTACCTCAACCGCAGCCGTCGTCCGCACGGTCCCCGATGCCACACTGCTGCATCCGCCAAGCAGAACGACCGCCAACAGGACCGCTCCGCAAATTACCGCTATTTTTCTTCTCATCATACACTCCCATAAGCAGAATTCCTTTAAATTCCACCATTTTCCCTTTTGTTTTTCCTCCCTAAAGCTTACCAGATTTTCTCCTGTTCCGCAACATTACTATATAGAGAAAAAGGCGGCAAAGCCGCCCATTCGCAGCTCCACCGCCTTTATCCATCCTTTTATCCTGACTTTTATCCTTTACTGCTTCTCAGCCTTTCACTGCAAGACTACCAGCCGTGATCGCCTTTCCAGACTTTCTGTCAAACAGAAGAATGTCCGTTCCCGCGATATCAACACCTGTCTCTTCGCCAAGTTTAAAGGTAACACCGCCGAAGATAACGCCTGTCAGCAGGTACTTTCCGATCCTGAGCTTCACGGTAGATTCCATACCAGTCGGCATTGCACCGTAGATCGTGGATGCGATCGCGCCGTCCCCGGAGAGCTTCAGTGCCTCCGGACGGATCGCCAGGACAAAGTCCTCGTTGGTGATCTCCGGCTCTTCCTCCACCGCATAGTCAGACTCGTCGACCTTCGCGATATGGTACTTGAATACCTCATCCTTATTGCTCTTCTCAACGGCCTTCTTATCCTTTAGCATCTCAATCCTCTGAGCTTCCAGATCAGCCGCGTCTTTATCTCTCTTTGCGAACCATGCCGCCATATCGATAGGCTCGTTCGGTCGGAATGTCGCTTCGAGATCATCCAGAATCCTAAAGCTGAAACTTCCATCAGCCTGTTCTTTTCCCTTCGCCTCCACAAAGTTGATGGACGGATTTCCGACGAAGTCCGCTACGAAAAGGTTTGCCGGCCTGTTGTATACATCAAGCGGGGCATCATACTGCTGAAGCACACCGTTGTTGATCAGGCAGATCTTTGTCGCCAGTGTCATGGCCTCCATCTGGTCATGGGTGACATACACAAAGGTACTTCCCGTCTCAACATGAAGTCTCTGCAGCTCATATCTCATCTCGAGACGGAGCTTCGCGTCAAGGTTTGACAGCGGCTCATCCATGAAGAGAACTGCCGGTTCCGGTGCCAGGGTTCTCGCGATGGCAACACGCTGCTGCTGACCGCCGGAGAGCTCTGCAGGATAACGGTTCATGAACATGCCGATCTTGACGATCCTGGAAACTCTGCGGACGGATTTATCGATCTCTTCCTTCGTGAGCTTTCTGTCTTCTGTCAGAACTTTTCCTCCAGATACGATGGCATATTCCTCATTTAAGGATTGACCCTTTGACTCGTAGGATTTTTTGATCCCGTCAAGCTTCTTTGTCAGCTCCTCCGCCTTCGCCTTTGCGGCTGCGTCCGGATCTGCCGCGTCCTGAATCCCGTATCCGTAGAGGATCTTCGCGGTATAAATAGAGAGGATGAATGCGTCGATAAATTTCAGATAGACTTTATCCGTGTCGAGTTTACCTCTCTTATCGCGGCACTCTTCCACTAACTCTTTGATCTTCTTTCCGCTCTTCAGCGCCCGGATCAGCTCCCCCGTCGTCATGGCATCAAAATCGTATTTCGGAAGTTCTTCCTTGATATTGCTTAAACCAAACGAAATATTCTGGTAAACGGTCATGTTCGGCCACAGCGCGTAGTTCTGGAACAGGAATCCGACCTTACGCTTATTGGCCGGAATGTTGATTCCCGCCTCGCTGTCAAACACAACCTTATCTCCGATCTTGATCTGACCAGTTGTCGGTGTCTCGAGCCCCGCGATCATGCGGAGGATCGTTGTTTTTCCGCATCCGGACGGTCCGAGCAGTGTGATGAAGGAATTATCCGCGATGTCGAGGTCCAGATGATCGACTCCGAAGAATTTTCCCCAGCGTTTTGTTATATTTCTCAATGTGATTTCCGGCATATTAATTTCCTCCTATTCCATCGTCAAGGCTTGCACCTGTCAGCTTATTGACTAACGTATTGAAGATCAGGATCGTAACGATCAGGATCAGGTTGATCGCGCTCGAGAACGCGTACAGACCCATTTCATCGAAATAGTCCAGCGTCGTCGAGAGGATGAAGCCCTGCGTACATAAGAGCAGGAACAGTGACAGTTCACGGAGACATGTCATAAACGGAAGCATGTATCCACTGATGATCGCGGATTTCTGGATCGGGATAATGATCCGGAACATTCTCTTCGTCCATGGAATGTCCTGTATGATCGCCGCTTCCTCGATCTCATTGCTGATCTGCAGCATGGAGTTTAACGCACTCCGGCTCGCAAACGGAATGTACTTGATCGTACCTGCGATGATCAGCAGCGTATATGTATTGAAGAGGTTGATCTTCTCGTTGGAGAACAGGATGAAGAATGCAGCACCGACAGCGATGGAGGGCATCAGATATGGAAGGAAGGCCACGCCGTTTACATAGCTTGCCCAACGGCTTCTGCGGTTCTTCGCGACCGCGTATCCGATCAGGGTACCGATGGTACCTGCGATCAGAGCACAGCAGACAGCAACTAAAAGTGTACCGGCAAACGCGTGCCAGATCGTACTGTTATAGAGGATACCGTGCTGTCCGTACATACCGTTCTCGGTGATATTCTCTTTCGTGATCCACCATTTCGTGGTCAGGTTGCTTAAGTCTTTCGTGTAGAGGAAGCTGTAGTCGCCCGGGTTCGGGAGGAACGTCTCAAGGGCGAAGGAAAAGATCGGGAAGATACTTGTGAAGAAGGTCAGAATGATCATCACAACTGCAATCGCATATTTTCCGACTTTTCCAAGATTCATCTTCGATAACTGACCGGATTTGCCGGTGACGGTCGTATAGTTCTTCCGGCTCTTTAAGCTCACCTGATTCATCGTGAGGATCGCCACACCGAAGATCATCATGATGATGGCTAAAATACTCGCTTCACCGGTGTACTTGGAGTTTAAGGAAATGTACTTCGTGGAAAGTGTGGTAAGTCCAAGGTAATGCGGTACCGGGTAACTTCCCATGGCGCTTCCGAATACGAGAAGGATCGTCGAGAGGATCGCCGGTTTTACCATCGGAAGTGTGATGCGAAACATCGTCTTCCATTTCGGTGTATCGAGGATCGTTGCCGCTTCTTCCAGATTTGCGTCCATATTCCGGAAAATTCCGCCGATCAGGATGTAAGCGAATGGCGCGTAGTGAAGTCCCAGAACCAAAGAGCTCGGGAATAATCCCAGACACCACCATTTCGGCATGCAGATGCTGGTAAGGGATGCAAGGAGTCCGTTGGATGTACCAACGACTGCGTTGCTGTTAAATACGTTCTGCCATACAACCGCTAACGTCCACTGCGGCATGATGTACGGGAAAATAAAGATGGAGCTTAAATACTTTTTGAATTTCAGGTTCGTTCTTGTTACCAGAAACGCAAAGGTTCCGCCGTAGAGGATAGAGATCGTACAGGTAAAGACTGCTAAGAGGATCGTATTCCACAACGGCTTCCAGAGGTTTGTCTTCGCCAGACGGCTTGTAAAGAGGTCCACATAGTTGATCAGCGTGTAACCGGACGCCTTTCCGGCGAGATGGGCGTCAATGGTTCCCGGATGGATCGTGATCGTATCTTTTACGATGGCGATGATCGGCGCAACAGTGGAGAACGTCAGTACGATGCCGAACAGGAGAAGGATGATGTTCTGCGGTTTTGAAAAATATGTTTTTACACGATTGTATCTGTTCACAGAATTGTCCGCTCCTTTCATTTAAAACATGGATGCCGTTTTTCTCTCACGGCAGATGCCATATGTAACATGAGGGCGCCGCACACATGTACGGCACCCTCGAACTATCTTGTTTCATGCAACTGTTCAATAGGTCTGCGCATTCACTGCGCGGACCGTAAGAACGCGTCGCGCAGTAGGCAAAAATCCCATTGACGACGTCAATTTGAAATGGATTTTTGCATGTAACTGTGAAGGCACTGAGCAGTTACAGGTTCATTTACTTTGCGGAGTCGCTGTACTTCGTGAGAAGTTCGATCCAGCTGCCGACTGTAAAGGAAACGGATGCACAGTAGTCCGGATCTTCCAGAACTAACTCGCCGTCTGTTGTCCACCAGTCATATCCACGGTCGTCCTTGCACGGGAACTGGTCTTCGCCGGCCTCGTTGTAGCCGCCCTTGCTGTGCTGGTAGGTTTCCTCGATCGCTGCAGCAACTTCCGGGTTAGCGGAGTAGCCGCCCATATCTTTGCCCCATGCGGAGAAGCCGTCCTCTGTACATGTCATGTACTGGATGAATGCGCACGCGGTCCACGGAATCGGGCTGTTGTTTGTAACGAAGAGGTAATGGCAGTAACCGTAACCACCGATGCCTTTGTAGCCGTCCTGATAAGCGGCAACCTTAATGTTATTTAAGGAAACGCCTGCGGACTCTTCTACGGAACGAAGTTTGGAATAAACTAATAATCCGGCCTGGTCTGTTGCGGAATCCGTTACAAGTGTGTTGCAGATCGGGCCATCGTCTGTCTGCTCATTGTAGTTCTCAACCCAGAGCTTGATCCATGCGAGGGCATATGCGCCGTTCTCACCAAGTCCAAGATCCTCAGCATCTGTTGCCATCTCGTCGATAACCGGTTTGAAGTATGCCTTCTTTGTGTCATCGAGAGCATCGTAAGCATCTTTTAACCATCCGGCATACTTATCTTCTGTCAGCATATATAAGAAGTTTTTGCCGACGATCTCGGAATCGATATCCATATATAACGGGTGAACGCCCTCTGCCACGAAATCCCAGCAGTTCTTATATTCAGCGCTTCCTGTGCTGTTATACATAAATACTTTGTTTAATGTCTGTAATGGAAGGAATCCTTTATATGCGTCCGGTGTTGTTCCGTTTGCCTCTGCCCACTCTTTCGGGATGTAGGTCTTTAAGATTCCCGGCTGAACCATCTTTGACTCGATCTGGTTGCCATCCTGGATCAGGGTCATCGCGAAGGTTCCTTCTGTCTTTAAGGAGTCTGCGGTCAGCTGCTCAAAGATCTTGTTGTTCTTCGGCTGCTGCCACTCATATTCCATTTTGTAGGACGGATCGATGGACTGCAGGTATTCGATGAATAACGGCAGCGCGCTCTTTCCGCGGCTGGAGTTACCAACACCATAGAAGGTCTTTCCGTTGGACTCTTCGATAGCTTTCTTCGCTAATTCTTCCATGGACATTCCTTCTGCTTCCTTGATGATCTTTTCTACATCAGAAAGATTGGAATCGTCTGTGGACGCAGCTTCTGTTGCCGCCTCGCTTGCCGCCGCTGTGGTCTCACCGCCGGCTGCTGCTGTCGTAGCTGTCGTTCCGCCACCGCCGCATCCCGCGAGGGACATCGCTGCCATGGAAACTGCAAGTGCCAATGACAAAGTACGTTTTCTCATAAAACTTTTCCTCCTTCATTTACTGGGTCATCTTGTTTCTCTCACGACTCATTTTATACTTTTATTATACCGGCGCGCAGAAATTTTTAACAGTGGACAAAACTGCGATAGTTTGTGGAATCCTGTGAATCTGTATAATTTTGTTCCATATTTCTGATATTTTTGTGCAGTTTCGACATATGTTTTT
>ERZ833515.2364-NODE-2364-length-11024-cov-3.660954_pt1 | contig 11024 bp, 4 predicted proteins | sample MGYA00519949_ERZ833515 | MGnify/ENA primary metagenome ERZ833515 (study PRJEB31850, sample SAMEA3708741) | human gut metagenome | biome: human gut; feature: human-associated habitat; material: faeces | place: China | collected 2014 ...
CACCATTCCGTGTACCTATTGCTAGACTTGCTGCTGCTCAGGCTGCAATCGCTAACAAATAATAGACTGCACGAAAACGTGAATTATAATAGTCAATAATAAAAAGTCTCTGTTACTGTTATATTGCAGTAACAGGGGCTTTTGTCAGTTAATAATTAAAATTATATGTTTGCATATAATTGTGAACGGTACAAAGAATCCCATTTGGTGTATGCCGGGCGGGATTTTTGTGTTATAGTGGTAGTTGTGAGATTGAAGAATAGAAAAAGATGAAAGTAAGAAAGAGAAAACAGATGAAGACAGATAATAGTGCGAAAAAAGTGAACAGTGTAAAGAAAGAACGTAAGGAAAAGAAAGAGAAACTGACGATTGAAAAGAGAATATTACAACTATCATTTCTTGGAAGTGTATTGTTTATAGTAGCGGAAGGTGTGATGGCATGGTTTACCCATTCCCATTCTTTGTGGACTGACTGTTTGTTTGATGCAGCGGATTTAGTGATGATCGGACCGTTTCTGGTGCTTGTGCCCCTGCTTTATAAACCGGTGACAGAGAAGCATCCATATGGATATGCGCAGGTAGAATCGTTGTTTTTACTGGTAAAGTACAGTGTATTATTAGCACTTACCTGCAATCTAATGGTTGAAAATATAAAGCTGTTATTACATGGTGGACATGAAGTTGATGCCGGCAGTATTGCTATATTTGAATTGCTTGTATGTCTTGGCTGTGCAGGCATGTATCTGTTGCTTGGTCATTACAGTAAAAAGTATGAGTCTACGACGATCAAAGCTGAGCTTTATATGTGGAAGCTTGATGTTATAAGCAGTATGGGAGTAGCCGTAGCATTTGCAGTTCAGATGATATTGTTTACAACGAGATTTCGGTTTCTGACGCCGTATATTGATCCTGCAGTAGCTGTAATTATGGCACTGCTCCTTATAAAAGAACCGGTAAAGGAGATTTTCCAGAGCATTAAAAATCTGATTTTATTTGCACCGGAGGAAGATGTCTTAAATCAGATACGTGGAATCGTGGATAAACATATGAATGATTATCCCTATGAGGTTACATTCTTAGATGTTATCCAGACCGGACGGAAGCTTTGGGTTGAAGTATATATTGGAAATAAAACAGACGTTATACATATCAGCATTCTGCATCGTGTCCGGGATGAGATTAAGCAGGAATTGAAATACAAATACGATCAGGTATATATAGAGATTATACCGGATTAGGATAAAATGAAAGATTTCAAGTTATTATATAAGACAGAGGTGATCGATATGAAGAAATGGAAGGCTGCCGGACTGATCACAGTAGCCGGGGCATGTGTTATTGCAATCGTCTGGGGATTGCATGGTCGTACAAAGAATAATGCAAAATTGTTGCAGTTAGATGAGCAGGTATCGGATGATTCTGTTATATATGTAGCATTGGGAGATTCGATTACATATGGATATTCATTAGAACACGCAGAGAATGAACGATTTTCTGCAAGGATTGCTGCTTATATGAAACAACAGGGGGTGCAGGTTGTCGAATGTAATCAAGGTGTAAATGGTCAGCTCAGTGGAGACATGTGGCAAAATATCAAGAAAGGCAAGATAAATCTGTTAGACCATGCTGATTATGTAACATTTTGCATTGGTACGAATGATGCACTTCTTCCGTTTGAATTCTTTGTTATGCAGTATGAAGATTATTTTTATGGATATTCCGGTGCAGGAGATGATTCTCTGCTTTGGAAAAAAATTAATAAAAAGACATTTATCCGAGACTTTGAGGAGGCAGACCGGTCTGCGGAAGATAATCTGAATCGGTTTTATAATAATCTTTCAGATAGTATAGATTTGATTCGTAAGGATTCACCGGATTGCCGGATTGCAATCATGACATTATATAATCCATATCGTAATATGGATTATGAAATATCGGCAGGAGGGATTACGGTCAATATCGGCCAGTATGCAGAAGAAAAGATCAGTCAGGCAAATACAATTATTCGTACAGTATGTAAAGAAAAGAATATTGTACTGGCAGATTGCTATGAAGCCTTTGCTTCATCAAATGATATTGTGCTGAATAATCAGAATGCAGAAAATTATATAGATCCAGATGATCATCCAACAGCAGTTGGACAGCAGTTGATCGCAGATGTATTTATAGAAGCATTGTTTACAAAATAAGATGTAATCAGGCACAGTATTTACTTACAAAGTAAGATGTGATCAGAAGGCAGCATTTATTTACCAGGTAAAATGGAAATAGAATAGCATTCATTCATAATAGAACAGCAGTTTAATGAATAAAAAAAGAATAGTTGGAGCACATAATAAGACATTTTCGTATGATGTTACAGTTTAAGATATGTCCGAAATTTGGAATATATTTTTATAAGGATATCATATGAAAATGTCTTTTTTTGAAGCAAGAGGGGTATAATTTATGATTTGATCCGACAATATTTGCATAACATTATGCGTTTTAAATTGTATCTGCTTCTAACAAACTAACGCAAATTGTCAGAATAAACACACATATTGTGTTTGTAAGATGAATATATTTATAAAATGCATCTATTTTTCTTTCTTTTTGGCAAATATTTCGATATAATTATTATGTAACTGGAGGTTTGGATGCAGAGACAGCATTCAGAAACAAGAATAACGTTTATGTAAGAAAGGGATGATGAGAACATGAACAGAAAATGGGGAAAGAAATGGATGGCAGCAATGCTTTCGATTTCGATGGTGATCGGTATGTTTCCTGGGGTTGGAAATCCGGTCAGAGTTCTTGCGGATGAGCCGCCGGGGCAGGCGGTCACGCAGGCAGATACCTCAAATGCAGATAACAGCGGAAAGGATAAATATGGATTTAATCTGACGACACCAAGTTCATTTAATGCAAATGACGGTGAAAATCCATACGGTTCCGGCTATTCTGCATTTAATGAAAAGATGGAAGCATTTTTATGGTATCGATCCAGTGGAAAGAACCGAAATGCTGAGACGTATAACTATACGAAAAGCTCGGATATCAAGGGCTATTATGTTGGACCGGATTCGAAACGGAACAACAATGGATTTATGCAGAGCCGTACAGCATCCGGCGCAGCTGATGTCAAGTATGTAAATGTAGACGGTTATGATCCGTATGGAACCGGCCGTGATAATATGGTTGCACTTGTTGGCGCATCACTGGGAAAAGATCCGCAGCTTGTTGTAGCAAGATACAGTGCATCCGGTAAAGGTCAGGAATTAAGAAAGACCTTCAGCCTTGGATCGGGTGATGATAATGACTGGCTTCGGGATAATCAGTTGGAAAAATACAGTGCCTATAAGAATTATTTTACATTAAAGGCAGGAGATTTTGATGGTGATGGAGATGAAGATATCGCAGTCTATGTTCCAAAACGTGGAGATCCGTATATTATGATCCTGGACGGAATCACCTTATCGCCGATCAGTGATAATATTCCGGTTCGTAGTTTTATGGGAAATACCGGAGCGGATATGGCAGGTAAATTTACCAATAATGGTAAGACAGCAAGAGCAACAATCAACATGTCGATAGAAACTTCGGATATCAATCGGGATGGTAAAGATGAGATCCTTCTGGTTGGTTCCTATTCGAATATCCACGATGACAGTGATGGAAAGAAGCTGCAGCAGAGAAGCTCTGTATTTGCCTGTTATAAGGTAGAGAACAAGAAACCACAGCAGATGAATAAGTATGTAATGGATAAGGATACATGCAGTGTATATATGCGTTACGCATCTGTAGCAGCAGGTGATATTGATTTTGATGGCTTCCCGGAAGTTGTAGTTGCCGGTGTATACAGTGATAATGATGGCCCGGATGGAGATAAATCCGGTTCAAATAAAAAGTATATGCTGGTAACATTGAAATACGATCCAAATGAAGAGGTGGAGACATTAATTCCATCCGGCGGAAACGTAATGGATATGTGTAATTTTGTAAATGCAGGCTTTGATAAAGATGATAATGTGCATCCGCTTCCTGCATTGACCTGTGCGGCAGTAAACGGAAGAAATGATGCGGAGCAGGTTTTCTTAGATGGTGTTTTCTGGAAGTTTGAAAATGAATCATGGAAAAAGGACTATACAGCCAAGGTATGTCAGAGCAGTGATAAAGGAATCGGCGGTTATATCATATCCGATACCTGGGTAGACGGATGTGTGGCAGGAAACTTTGATGAAAATGATCTGGGAATTGAGCAGGTTTTATATACGACCGGATATAAGCAACAGAGCTTTAACCGGTACTTTTACCGGGTGAACATGTCCGGTAAGGAACAGAACAAGGATTCATCGACCGGTATCTGTACACCGGGCAGTTATTTTGATTCGACTTCAAACGAGCTGGTGCGGCATGTCGGCATGAGTGATTTCCCATGTCTGGCGATCGCAGCAGTTGATGCGGATAAAGATACGGATGTATTTACCTTTAAGAGCAAGAAATATACATACAGTAATGTAGATATTCTGGCTGTATTACAGGCTGCTCCATATTTTGGCGAGCTTCAGGATAATTATTATAATGGAAATATCGGAGAAACCTTATACGGTAAAGTATCTGGAAAAGGAACGGTAACCAGTAAAACGAAGATGGCATCCATTGGAGCATATGCATCATTTTCCATCGGTTCTTCAGCATTGCAGTTCCATACGGAGGCGTCCTATACCCATGACTGGGAGTGGTCATACGAGGATGAGCTTTCCCATGAGTATTCGATCAGTTTTGAAAATGATGGTACGAAGAATCAGGTAGTGCTTTATCGAACACCGGTTATTTTGTATGAATACGTCATCACGCCGGCCGACGGAAGTGCGTCGTATACCATGGAGGTCGGAGTGCAGCAGCAGCCGGTCTATTCGACCATGGATGTAGATTCCTTTAATCGGTTTGCAGCAAGCGATGAAACTCTGCAGAATAAGGTGATCACGAAGGATATTCTGTCCAGTACGCCGGGATGTCCGGATACCTATGCGACCAGTTCACTTGGAATGAAGGGGTTTGTTGGCTATCCGAACTGGGTAGAGATCAATAATAAGGTCAATGACCAGACAACGGTAGCGATGAATATCACGGATAGTACACAGAGCAGTAAGACAATGACCCAGACGAACAGCTTCGAACTGACACTTGGTGTAGAAGGTGAGATAGATGCCAAAGTGGTGAAGATGAATTATGGCGGTGGTGTCAAGCTTGGCGGTGGCTGGGGCTCCGGTAAGACAACATTTGATTATTCATCAGTATCGAAGGAAGGCGTGGTAGCTTACCCGCCGGCGACGGATTCCCAGTACAGCTTCAGTACAAAATTTGGTATCTGGCAGGCAAAACTTGGCGACAGCAATGTTCCAATCCTTGGCTTTGTTGTAAAAAATGTCGAACAGCCGCCATCTCCACCGGAAGATATCAGTGTGGATACCGTGACTGCAGATTCCGTAACGCTTGCATGGGAAAGTGGTTATAAGAAGGCAGAGAAATATGAGATCTATCAGGTATTTAATGATGGTATCACAACCAATAAATACAGTCTGTTAGATACGATCAGCGGTGACAGTGCTTCTTACACCTATGATGGATTGAAACCATCGACGGAATATGAATTTGCACTTCGTTCAGTTGGAACAAACAGCGGAGGTGAGACTGTATACTCCGAATACACACCGGAGGTATCCGTTCATACACTGGCTGACAGTGAGAAACCGGATATCTTAAGCATGACAAGTGTACAGAGAGTTGTTGTCGGCGGTAATGCAAGCTTTGTGATCGATGCACTTCCATCTGCAAATGCAAAAGGCGGTCTGTCCTATGCATGGCAGGTTCGAAAAGCAGGTTCGGTCAATTGGGTAAACCTGACGGACAAAGAAGCTTCCGGTATAAATGGAAGTACATTGAAGTTAAATGGTATCACAGAGGATATGGATGGCAATTCTTATCGATGCGTTCTTTCTGAGCTGATAAAGGGTGTGCGGTTATACGCATATGGAGCACCCGGCATCCTGCATGTCGGAAGGGCTGACAGTATGGTGACAGCAACGATCAGCAATACACAGTCCGATAGTGCAAATAAGGGAACTAATACAGCATTTGGACAGTACACACAGACACGGACGGTTACGAATGAACGTACGGTATCGAAGACTGTAGCGGTTACAATCGGAACACAGAAGGAGACATTTGTCCAGTATAAGAATGGTGCAGTGGTATCCGCTGTATATCCGGATGCAGTAATACCGGAATTTATCTATTTTGACAGCCAGACAAATGAATGGTATGTACTGGAAGGATATAATGAGACAGCAGGAACAGCAACTGCAAAGGTGAAATTAAATGAAGTAATACCAAATGTATTCCAGAGTGGAACAACCGGTGATGCAGCCGCTCTCTGGAATGGAGTTGATGCAGATACAATAAAGCCTGTGACAGAACAGGTGACAGAGACTGCAGCGGGCAAGACTTATTATGCATATACAGCAGTAACAGCCGATGGTGAGATATTGTTGTACAGCACAGATGCTATGTCAGAAGCAGTTACACAGTGGTATCAGTTGGAACAGGGTACAGATGGAGCAATTACAGCAAAAGCGTATGCCGGTACTGTTCAGTCCTATGTGCCTGCTTATGCCGGATATAAAGAAGAATCTGCTGGCACTACAAATCAGCAGTATATCGAGGTTGATGGAACAACCTGGTATCTGTACTGGCCGGAGGCATACGAAGGAAATAATGCTTATATCATGTATTCAAAATCCGCCGAAGCAGATCGGACTGCGGATGAGACCTATTATTACAAGACTGAGCAGACGGTAACAGATGAGAACCAGCAGGAGCAGATCATTACAACATTTAATGAATTAAAGATCGCTACGGATGATGCCTTTTCTCTTATGGGAAGTGGAGCATCTAAGCAGTATGGTGTTACCCCTGGTGAGGTTGTTACCGTAAATGAAACATATGATACACAGGTTGAAGATATCATAAAGGGAGATCAGACAACGGTTCAGATCCATGTTGCAGAGGCAGTTACATCTTCTGTCAATATCGATAAAACAGGAATTGTAAATGTAAACTTCTTCAATAACCGGACCGGTTCTATTCGTGATATATCAACCGATGTAGATAAGAATGGTAATGCTTCTGTTGTATGGAATCCGGAAGAAGCCGGAGATTATACGGTGACTGTATCTTATGGCGGAAATACATCATTATATCCTACTGATACACAGACTGTTTATTATGTAGTAGATCGTACGGATAATACGGTATACGTTCTTTCCGGAAACAATGCGGAATATGGCAATACCATTAAGTTAGAAGTCAGACAGGGAAAACGGGAAAACGATACATCCGGCAATATAACGACAGAACCGCTTGCAGCAGATGCTTCTGTATCTTATCAGGTATCCTATGTGGATGGAGATGATAAGGTTGTAACGGAAAATATAGCCAGCAATACATTTACTCCAAAATGGCCGGGACAGCATACATTTGTTGCGACGATAACCAGACAGAACGGTACCAGTCAGGCCAAATCATATGCGATGAAGATGCTTACCGTAAGCAAACGGCCGATCGTTATTACTGCTCCATCAAAGGATGGTATATCAGAGGATGACACGGCAGATAAAGTATTAAGCCTGTCAGATGTTGTTGTAAAATATTCGGGTGATGACACAGAATCCAATATCCTGGATTCAGATGCAGCTAAATATAAACTGTCGGATTTGATGACAATAGAGGCTGAGCCGAAGTTAGATGAAAATTCGACAGCAGGTGTTTACCAGACCGGAATCGCATGGCTTACAGTTGGAACCGAAGAAGACAGTGAGTATATAGATTTGGTAAAAGAATTCCTGAAGAAATATAACGTCACTCTGAACAGAGGAAAATATCAGATCGTATCGAACCAGTATACAGTCCGATATGAGTCTGATGGCAAGGGAACGATAAAAGGATATTGTGGAGACTCCAAAGAGCCATTTGCATCCGGAGCCGGATTAGCAGATCAGAGCAAGGTATCCTTTAAAGCAATTCCAAAGGATAATTATAAGGTCAAAGCATGGAAGGTAACAGGAAGTGATGGAAATGATCTGGTTCTCGGAACTGATTATATGGTAAATGGAGATACATTGATTATTTCAGCATTGAGCAGCAGTGTTCATGTCAGTGTATCCTTTGCAGCAAAGACCTACCAGTTGAATTACGATCAGCCGGAAAACGGAAGTCTTCAGGCATATTATGTAAAGGCCGGAAGCTATGGAAGCAAGATCGATACAGGTGAGACCGTCCTTACGGGAAAGAGTATCCTGCTTCAGGCGGTTCCAGATGAGAATTATGTCGTAAAACAGTGGACGGTTTCTCATGGTGGTTCAGCAAAGATCCAGAAAAATACTGACGGAAGTATCTTTGCCGGAACAGAGATCACACTCGATAATGTGGAGACAGATACTGTTGTGGCCGTTGAATTTGAACCGGTAGAGACATATTTATTTGAGACAGAAGTGATCGCAGAAGATCCAGATACATCGGTTGCAGGCTGTAAGATCAATGTCTCAGAACAGGTTCAGGATGGTAAGGCGGCAAAGGGATCAACAGTAACCCTTACGGCAGATCTTCCGGAATCAGTTACGGTATCAGAATGGAGAATCTATACAGATGATATACATTATACAGTTGCAGCAACCGGAGGAGATCAGTATGTAGTATCCAACGTCCAGAAGAACATGAAGATCAAGTTGGTTGTCAATATGTTCCAGATGGAAACACTTCATTTTGAAGCGGTAAATGAACAGGGACAGCAGGTAGATGATGTTGTTACGGCATGGAGCGATTCAGTGCAGATCAGCAATGATACAAAGATCGTAAAGAATCTGCCGGTTGTTATGAAAGCAGATGTACCGGAGCAGTATCAGATCTCTGCGTGGAAGTTGTTTATCGGTTCAGAAGAACAGACGATCGCAACCGGAAAGGATGCGAAGGAAAGTTCATTTAACAGTGTAAACAAATCCATGCGTGTTGTACTCGTTCTGCTTGATCGGCCAACTGTCACATATAGCTGTGACAGCAAGGGAACAGTGGGATGTAATGATGTTGTATCCGGCGGTTATATCGACAGATACCGTATAGAAGATATTGTTATGACAGCAGTACCGAAGACTGGATATGAAGTGGATCAGATCACAGTAATGATGGATGGTGCAGCTTACAGTGATATGACGGTTTCTGATATAGAAAATACAGACAATAAGCAGATCAGGATTCAGGCACCAGATACAGGCTTTGAGAAGAATGTAGAGGTGACAGTTACTTATAAGGAGATTCCAAAAGCTGAGTTTCAGTATGAGCTGGTATCGGCAGATGGAGCAAAGGCAGGAACAATAGCTGTTCATGTGGATCGTAAAAAACAGAATGATCTTGTGCAGAATGTATCCTCCGGATCAGGCAGCCTTGAAGTATACCGGGACAGCACGGTTACAATGACAGCATCGGTGATCGCTGGCTACGAGATCAATGCATGGAGTATGAATGGTACAGATATCACAGCAGATGTCCGGACGAACAATACAGATCTGAGCAAACTGGTATGTACCGTTGATGAGAAGCTGTTGCAGAATGTACCGATTAAGATCACTGTAACGGTTGTTAAGACGCCGGAGCCTCCGGCAGAACCGGAAAAACCGGTTGTAGAGAAACTGACCAGGAAGCAGATCGAGAAGAATTCACAGACACTTTCCAGCAAACAGAAGGTTGCATGGACACAGAAGGAAATTCAACTGACCTGGAAAGCTGTTAAGGGGGCACAGGGATATGATGTCTATGCAGCTCCATGTAACAGAAAGAAGCTGACTGTTGTTAAGAAGATTTCAGGTGCAAAGAAGAACGCAACAGTACTGAGTAAGTATAAAGGCAAGAAGCTGAACCGGAAACAGTCATACAGAGTCCGTGTCAAGGCATATCGTATTGTGAATGGGAAGAAGCAGTATATTGCTACAGGACTGACACTTCATATCGCAGGGCCGAAGAACAAGACATATACAAATGTAAAGAAGATTCAGTGCAAGAAGACAGAGTATACCTTAAAGAAAGGTAAAACAGCAAAGATAACAACTAAGCTTATCTTACAGGATAACAAAAAGAAACTGTTATCCAAAGGGCATGGTGCTAAACTTCGCTACAGCAGTACCAATAAAGCGGTTGCTGTTGTAACGGCAAAGGGTACGATCCGTGCAAAGAAAAAAGGAACCTGTTATATCTATGTTACTGCATTAAATGGAGTAAATAAACGGGTGAAGGTCACAGTAAAATAAAACTGCAAATTTAAGTTAAAAAAATTCCATGGTGGGGTAACACAGGAGCTTTCCGGCTCCCTGTTATCCCATTCATGGAATTTTATTTTTGTTCAAAATATTTATATAAAAATCTATTTCTTTCTGGACAGATAGGTGACAAAGATCATATATTTATCAATGATCTGTCCGGCGATAGCAATACCTTTTCCCATTGTAAAAAAGGCATTACCATCAACCCAATCATTATAAGGATATAATGGTGAATTTTTTGAACAAATTAAAAGTGTGAATATAGAAGCCACTAATAAAATAGCTATAATAATTTTTTTATTATCTAAATAATCACTAATTTTTTTCATCTTTAATATTTGTACCCTTTACAATATATACTGGTCTATGTTTCGTTTCGAGATATGTCTTAGATAAATATTGTCCTAAAATACCCGTACAGAATATTTGTATACCACCTATTAAAGTAATAATACAAACCAATGATGGCCATCCACTTGTAGGATCATTAAAAATCAATGTCTTAATAATAATGAATATGATAAATATAAATGCTATAAATAGCATCAACATACCAATAAGTGATGCAATCGCTAATGGTGCTGTTGAAAAAGCGACAATTCCTTCAATACTATATAATAATAATTTCCAAAATGACCATTTTGTTTCTCCTGCAACTCTTTCTACATTTTC
>ERZ833515.2365-NODE-2365-length-11020-cov-3.008299_pt1 | contig 11020 bp, 10 predicted proteins | sample MGYA00519949_ERZ833515 | MGnify/ENA primary metagenome ERZ833515 (study PRJEB31850, sample SAMEA3708741) | human gut metagenome | biome: human gut; feature: human-associated habitat; material: faeces | place: China | collected 2014 ...
TTTCCAACCAATACAAGATGAATAACTGGTGGGAACCATCCGGGGAAGTGGTGGATTTGTATACACGTCGTAATAATTACCAGATGCCGGCTTATCATCGTTTGGATTTGGGACTTAATATTTACCGTCCGAAGAAGAAGGGACGAATGGGCATCTGGAATATCAGTATTTATAATGTATATAGCCGGATGAATCCGTTTATGGTCTATAAAAGTGATAACTGGGAACGAACGAATAACTTAGTCCCGGGTTCTTCTTCTCCCTATAGCGGTAAAACAAAACCTTGTTTTAAGTTGATAGGTATTATGCCTATCATACCTTCCATATCATATACTTATAAATTCTAGGAGGATGAAACAGATAAAGAGTATCTTGATAAATACGATTTGTATAGTAAGCTTGTCTGGTTTGATGTCTTGTGTCAAGGAGATCGACCTTGAATCCTTACGGCCGAATCCTACCTTGGTAGTGAACTGTGTCGCTATAACCGGCGAACCCTTAACTGTAAGTGTCTCCCGTACTTGGTTTTTCACGGATGATCATCCGAACGTGACTTTGGATAAAGCCGAGGTGAATTTATTCGTGAATGGCGTTTTTAAAGAGCGTATGAGCTTTCAGGAGGGGGATGAGGCATTTAACACGAAAGGTTATTTCAAGTCTGATTTTATACCGGTGAAAGGGGATCGTATCCGTGTGGAAGCTTCTTATCCGGAATATGGTGTGGCAAGTGCTGAGACGGTCATGCCTGAGCCTGCTCAGGTCTTGAAAGCGGGGGTAACCTATGCCACGGTAGCTGGCTCTTTTGGTTCTGCTCGCCAGAATGCGATTTATCAGGTAACGCTCAAAGATAACCCTGCCGAGGAGAATTATTATTTACTTCGTATGGAAGAGGGCATTCCTGTTTTTGATGGAATAGCTAAGGAATATACAGGAGAATATAAATGGTTCTCGGTGAGTCCAAACTATGCGACTGAACCTGTTTTTGGTCAATCGTTGACAGCCTTGGATCAAATTTTTGGCAATGACTGGATGTATGGGTATGATGGAAAGGTCTTTTCTGATGAGTTAATAAACGGGCAAGAATATACCTTGCACTTAACGGATGAGTATTATTATGAACCTTATTATGGATCATATCCGCTAAAAGTAGTCCCGGATTCGATAGGGATAGAAGATCTAAATGAGGAAGATTTTCTTCCGATTCCTCCCAAGCACCTACGGGTACACCTATATGCTATCTCAGCGGAATACTATCGATATCTGAAAGTTTTGCAAGATAAAGACACGGATTCCTTTTGATCGATGGCGGTCTGGCCGAACCGATCCGTGTATTTAGCAATATAGACGGTGGCGTCGGTATCCTAGGCAGTTGCCACGTAGGAATGTTTGAGACGGAAATAGCGTCTTCCTCACATTCCAATCTTGAAGCGGCCCGATTTGAAGACGGGATAGACTAGGAACTGTGGTTCCATTTTCCGTCGTACCGGGTTGTATTCATAGTTGATACCGGCTCCCATCCAGAAATTATCAGTAACCTTGAACTCCATTGAGCCGCCCACTTGGGTATGATAGAAAAAGGGATTCCTAAGCATATGGGGATTGTTGTACTCGTCGGCGTAATAAGCGTATTGTCCCCATCCTTTCAGTTTCAACCAGTCCGTAGGTTGATATTCCACTTGTACGTTTGCGCCGGCTGTTATTCCGGGACTAGGGTTGAAGGGACTAAAGAAACGACCACCGAATCCTCCGCCATAAAGACTCCAATTGCCGCTGTGCCAAGAAATACCCCCGTTCATGATCGTCATGCCTCCGACTCCCGGCCATGTATATTGAACACCGTTAGCGATAAGATCGAAGCTCTCGTTTAGCCGTTTCATATAAGTCTCATTGAAATCCAACGCCATTGGCGATACCTCCCGAAGCATCGGGGTATATACGTTAAAGAACGGCTGATAGGCGGCGGAAGATATCTGCATATCCATCGGACGCTCTTGTAGGGACGTATGGGGAATATCGGGCGTGAACTCCCGCAGTTTAATATCGATATCCCGTGTCCCCGCAGGGGTAAATGTCTTATAAGAGGCTTTCGGGATGTTCAACTCATACGTCTTGTTTTTAGGCAGGACGATGATTTTACCTTCTTTATTTAAAATAAACGAAAAGTCAGACTGTGCCTGAATTCCAACGACACATATCCATGCCATGAATATAAATAATCCTCGTCTCATACACTCTCCTCCTATTTTTGATGTGAAGGTAATTTTTTTTTGAATAAGATGCAACTTTTAGGATACCTATTTCATCCATATAATAGAGAGCATAAGTACTTATGGATGAACAACTGTTAATCGATGGATGTATGCGAGGCGAATCATGGGCTCGTAAGGAATTGTACGAGCAATATGCTCCTGCTATGATGAGTGTTTGCATGCGTTACGTGGGTGACAGGGAGACGGCCCGTGATCTTCTGCAGGACGGGTTCGTGAAGATATTTACGAAGATCCGGTCGTATTCCGGCTCCGGAGCTTTCGGGGGGTGGATACGGCGGATCTTTGTCACTACGGCTCTTGAATATCTCCGGTCTTCAGAGAACACGAGGCTAAGTGTAGGTTTGGATGGATATGACGACAGTTTGGAAGATATCAACTACTCCGTATTGGACCGTTTATCGGCGGACGACTTGTTGGCTTGCGTGGCCCAATTGCCGCCGGGATATCGTACGGTCTTCAACTTATATGCGATAGAGGGATATACGCATAGCGAGATCGCCGAGATGCTGCATGTACAGGAGGCGACTTCCCGTTCCCAGTTTATCCGGGCGAGGAACGCTTTGCAAAAGAGTGTACAATCTTTAATAAGGCATGAAAATGCGGGACGATAAGGATCATAACGAACGGCTGGATGATTTCAGCGGCTATATGCGGCAGCGCTTGGAAGAGCACCGGATGCCGGCTGCTGGGATGAGGTGGAGGCCCGGATGAACCGGAGAGCGAGATCACGGGGTTGGTTGTGGACGGGAGGCTTGGCCGCCGCCGCAGTGCTGGCCTTGGTTATTTGGCTGCTACCTTCCCCGGAGAAGATGCCATTGGAGGAATTGAGCCCCTTTCAGAAAGAGATATCGGAGAAAGCGGAGGAAATGAATATTCTTCCGGAGCATCCCGTTTTACCTGTAGAACATGGAAAGAAACGTATGGCGAAAGTGCTGAAATGGGAAAAAAGGGCTAAGCCTTCCGCTATTGTCGGGGAAAAGGAAACGATCCGGGAGGATGAGAGGCGTGAGACTATCGAGATTATTGAGAAGGATGCGATTGCGGCTATCGTAGAAGAACCGTCTGTGAAGGAGGATGCGTCCGAGGATTCGACGGACATAGTCGTTAAGCGAGGTGACTCTACGGTTCCTCTACCGGAAGGCGAACGGAGTCCCCGACGAAAAGCCTCTTTGAAAAAGAAAGCCAAGAAGAGTAAACGGAACAAGTGGCTATTGGCCGCCGCCGTTGGCTCTAGTGGTTATGTAGATAGCTTTTTAAATACGGATATGAGTTATGGCGATGCTTCTTCTCCGGGAGATATGAATGTTCCTTCCCAAGATCCTGATCCGAATAAGCCGGATAAAGACGATGATGAAAAGGAGAGTGGTAATACGCCTCCCCAAACGGTCTCATTCCGTAATGCCCCGGTATTACGGAGTTCTAAGGTGGATGAGAACTTCTTGGATAATCGTTCGTTCGAATCTTATCCGGACGTTAGCTACTCCCTTCCGATATCTTTCGGTTTTACGGTACGGAAGGATTTGAGCCGGCGTATAGCCGTGGAAAGTGGATTGATGTATACGTATTTATCCACTACATTCAAGAGGGGAGGGGATTGCCCGTCAGAGGTGAAATCGTCTTTGCATTATCTGGGTATTCCCTTGAATCTGGTGGTTTATTTATGGAAGAATCAGCGATGGAATGTCTATCTCTCCGGAGGCTTTATGATGGAGAAGGGCTTGCAGGCCGTGTATAGCGGTTATATCGCCGGAAACGGAACGACTATCTCCAAGAGCAAAAAGGAGGGCATCCACGGTATGCAATGGTCCGTGAATGCCTCGGTCGGTGCCGCTTATCGTTTCTATGGGGATTGGAGTCTCTATTTCGAGCCTCGCTTCTCCCATTATTTCGACTGTGATCAACCGGCTAGTATTCGTACGGACAAGCCGTTGGGATTTGGGTTGAGCGCAGGTATACGATATGCTTTTTAATGATTAAATCTATTATAATTATGCGGAAACTTTTTTATTGGGCGTTTGCCTTTAGCCTTTGCGTCTTAATGGGATGCAAGGATGATGGAGTGAGAGTGGAGGTCGTGCGGTATGCTATCAACGAACCGGTATTCATGTCGATCTCCGAGTTTCGGAATTCAGTGAAGGTGACGGATGAGGTGGTGCCAATCACCAAGCGGGGTAAGATCTGTTTCTATAAGGGTTACCTGTATATTTCTTCCCCAGATAAGGGCATCCATATCGTGGATAACAGGAATCCGGCATCTCCCCGGATAGCGGGCTTTGTAGAGTTGATCGGTAACGAGGATCTCTCGATCAAGGATGATAAATTGTATGCGGATTCGTATGTGGATCTGGTCTGGTTCGATATCTCCGATCCGGAGAGACCTGAATTGGAAGGTCGTGTGGAGAACGCTTTCCGTTATGCGCTTCCGACCATAGAGAATGGCTATGGGTTCGATTATAATATGTGTTATTCGGAAGAAGCGAGAGCGAAAGGTGTCGTGGTTGGTTGGGAGCCGAAGGAACGGGAGGAAACCATTTACCATTATCCGAGTTATGGCGGTGATCTGATGGCGAACGATGCGGCGCCGGGTACTTCCACGCAGGGCGTGAACGGATCTATGGCTCGTTTTTCTATTTATGGTAAGTACTTATATACGGTAGAACAGAATATCATGTGTGTTTTCGACCTGTCTGGAGACAAGCCTGTCTTGACAACAAACGACATTTGGTTGCAACGTGGTGTCGAGACTCTTTTCAACTATAAAGATAAGATGTTCATGGGAACTCCGACCGGCATGTTGATCTATTCGCTGGAAGATCCGCTAGCGCCTAAGTATCGTTCTTCCGTAAGTCATGTCTTTGGTTGTGATCCGGTTGTCGTGGAGGATGACTTAGCGTATGTGACCGTGCATTCCGGAAATACTTGTGGGCAAAATACCAATGAACTGATGCTCATAGACGTAAGTGATGTGGACCAACCGAACTTGCTGGTTACTTATGGCATGAAATGCCCGAAAGGACTAGGTATCGATAACGGTACTTTATTCCTCTGCGACGAAGGTTTAAAGGTCTTCAACGCGAAAGATCCTATGACCTTGATGGCTAATCAGCTTGTTCATTATGCCGGAATGGAGGGTTACGACGTAATCCCTTTCAAGAATACCTTGATGATGATCGCCGATGATGGCCTTTACCAATACGATTATTCCAATTTACAGGCGATATCTCAGTTAAGTAAATTGCCAATGGGCGAATAGAATTTAATATTCCTCTTCGCTATTCGCTTCGCAAGGTGTTTACCGGATTGCGGGATGCCGCCTTATAACTATGCCTGCTTACGGTCAGTAGCGTAACCATCAATACGATACCGCCGGACAGCAGGCATGTTCCTATGGATATGTCTACCCGATATACGAAATTCTCCAGCCAACAACTCAGCGAATACCACGTGATAGGAACGGCAATTGCGAAAGCGATCCCTACCCAGCCGATAAACCGACGATTTAATAGATACAAGATCTCCTCGGCCGTAGCCCCGTTTACCTTACGGATACCGATTTCTTTCGTACGCTGCCGGATGGCATAGAGAGCGATGCCGAATAATCCGAAGGCGGTTAGCAGGAGGCTGATGATCGAGTACATGATGAGCAAATGTGCCAGTTCGATCGTTTTTCGGTTAGATAACATAAATTCCTCGTATATATCTTGATATTCGAAAGGTACGTTGGGGTTGATCTTTTCCCATGTTTGTTGCAGTAAAGCTAGAGCCTCGGCTCTGCGCTCCTTTTTCAGTCGGATTTGGACGAGGTTATAGGGGGGAGTATGCGTTAGGTAGGTCAAGCTAGGGTAAACCTCTTGTCGTAAGGTTCCTGTATATAGATTCTCCACGATCCCTGCTATAATCGCTATCGGTTCTCCCTCCTTTTCCATCTTCCCGAATTCAGTGTCGTAAAGGCGGACAGGCTTACCCACGGGATTCTCGCCTTTGGGCACGAGCAAACGTGCGTATTGTTCGTTAATATAGACGGGTGTGCTGTATTGTTTTAGAGCCTCTCGCTCTGAGAGTCCTTGAAGAATGTTTATCTTCATAACCTTTAGGAAAGTACTATCGCCTTCGTATTGGCCTAGCGTATAATTTAGTTCGTTTCCGTTTTCGTCTTTCCAGACCTGTGTCCGCAAGTTGAACTGTATGATCCCGCTTTTCGAAAGGCACATCTCTTCTATGGAAGGATAACGCCGGATCTCTTCAGAGAAGGTCTGTATATGGTTCCCACTCCAGTCGGCTATTTCGATGAGATCCCGGTAACGTTCACCGTTTGTCTGAGTGAGCGTTAGTTGCTGCCGTACGGTTAGCGTGGCGAATACCAGAGCTATTGAGATGGCGAATTGTAGGATGGAGAGCCCGCCTATGATTGTCCGCTTCCGGGTACCGGTGGTGAATGATTTATACTCGGAATGGGAAAGGGAGTTGATCTTATGGCTCATATATAATGAGGGGATAATGGATAGAGCTAGGATGAGTGCCACGATCACAGGTAAGACCTGTCCACTAAAGAAAAATCCCAAGGAGATACGTCCGGAAACGATCCGGTTGAAAGCCGGCAGGAAATCCAGTGTAAGTAATAAGGATAAAAAGAAAGCGATCAGCACGGTAAGGAAAGTATCCAAGAATAGCTGGCGATGGATTTGCCCAGCCGATGCTCCCATCACCTTCTGGGTGTAGATCATCCTTACCTGTTGCAAAATGCGGGAGAAACTTAGGTTGGCATAATTGAAACAGGCGATCACGAGGATTAGGATGGCCGAGAACAAACCAACGTACAGTAAGTCTTTCTGGTTTCGGTGGATATAGGGGATGTATTCTTGTGTATAGGTTTGCTCTTGGAAATAACTCTCTTGGAGGGTATAGAAATAATACTGTCCGGTTCCGTTGAAAGTAGGTACCTTATCATCCTTTAGTTTTTGAGTGAACGTATCGATGTTGAAGAGATCGTTTACCAGTAATAAGGTAGGGCCGCCATTGAATTGGGAGGTAGTGCCTGCCAATGCGTTGAACTTCAAGAATGATTGAGGGTACTCTTTGATAACGGCGGCGACCTCGTAGGTAATCGTCTCGTTCTCATAAGCGTACTTTGCCGAGAAGGTTTTACCGATAGGATCCTCGTTCCCGAAGAATATCTTCGCTTGGTATTCGGTCAACGCAATTGCGTTTGGTTGGGTTAATGCCTTGTTTATATCTCCTGCCATTACCTTGTAAGGGAAAAAGCGAGGAAAGGAGGGATCTGCTCTGACGATCGAGATTGGGTTGAAGCGCTTTTCTCCTATCGTGATGGAGGCGGCATTCTCTATGTTCAGTCGTAAATAATCCTCAACTTCAGGGTATTGGTCTTTTAGCTGCACAGGGATCTTCCCTTTAATAAAAGATACTTTCTCTCCGGAGGTCAAGGGAGAGTCTTGTGCCATATAGATGATATGCGACTTATTGGGATTATGGGCTTCTATCCTAGATTCATAAATGACGTATGAGATCAGTAGGTTGGTACAAGTGATGCCTGCCGCCAGACTCAATAAGGAAATGACGGCGAACGTCTTGTTTCGCCACCAGCTACGGAATATAAGTTTTAGAGATATGGATTCCATGGTTTTATCTGTTTGTTGGTTCAAAGCTATCCGGTTGCGTGGAATATGGCAAATAAAATCGGAGGAAACGATCGTAAAGAACTGGATTTGTCTAAATATTGGACACTGAGACCCGGGAAAAGATCGTATCTTTGCGTACGAAAAAAAGAGGAGGCTTAATGCGTGATGCGAAGATTATAGTCGTAGATGACAATGAGGCGATATTGAGAAGTCTGCGGACGGTCTTGTCCCATGAGTTTAAGACGATCGTTACCGTATCATCTCCCGTATTATTGCCTGCCCTTTTGCGGAATGGAGATGTGGATTTGGTTTTACTGGATATGAACTTCGGCACTGGAAAGCAAGGCGGAGGGGAAGGACTTTTCTGGTTGGATCGTATCTTGGAGCTTAAGAATCCTCCGGCCGTTATCTTGATAACCGCTTTTGGGGATATCGAGTTGGCTGTATCTTCCCTTAAAAAGGGAGCCACGGACTTTATCGTGAAACCTTGGGATAACGAGAATTTGATTCAAGCACTTACCCACGTCTTGGAACGTCGTGCGGAATCAGATGAGAGAGAGATTTCCTCTGTGGCAGAATCTCTAGTCTCCCATCCTTGTACGTTGGAGGATATGGAGCGGCAGTTTATCGCCGAGGTATTGAAAGAAAAGAAAGGGAACCTGACGCTTGTGGCTCAACAATTGGATATTAGCCGCCAGACCCTTTATAATAAGATGCGGAAATACGGGTTGTAGATTATAAGGAGAGTAACCATGGTTAACCGGAATTTATACCTGAAGATTATAGGGAGCGTTTCCTTAATCGTACTTTTTGCGTTACTTGGATCTGTATTGTTGATAACCGGTATTTCTTATTTTTTATCCTTTGTATGTCTGTGTGTTATCCTGTTGATAACTCTGTTGCTAATCCAGTGGATAAACGGTACAAACCGTAAGATCGCTATTTTCTTCGAGTCGGTTCGTAATGGGAATACAACTTTGCGATACCCGGATAAAACGAATGATCCCTTTGTAAAGGACTTATATGTGGAAATGAATCGGATTATCCTCCTATTCAGTCAAAACCAGAATGAGATGGAAGAGAAGCGCTTGTATTACGAGAGCATCTTGCGGGTACTGACGCATGAGATTCGTAATTCGATTACGCCAATCCGTTCCTTATCTGCTGATCTGTTGAAATATTCCGATACATATACTCCGGAGCAATTACGGGAAGGTTTGGAGGTTATTCATGGGCAAGCGAAAAATCTATCCGCTTTCTTGGATTCCTACCATCGTCTGACGCATCTTCCGGAGCCGGAAAGAACCGAGGTGCCTATAACCTCTTTATTTCGGAAGATGGAACGGTTGTTGTGTGCCGAGGCGGGTAGCGACCGTATTCGTTTCTCCTCTGCGGAAGCTTTAACGGTACATGCGGACCAAAACTTGATTGTGCTGGCTCTGATTAACTTGATCCGTAACGCATTACAGGCGATAGAGGGGCAAGCGGATGCCATCGTCTCCGTAGAAGCCTTGGAGACAGATGGTAGGGTATATATAACTATAACAGACAATGGTCCCGGAATTTCTCCGAAACTGTTATCTGCTATTTTTACGCCTTTTTTCTCTACGAAGTCCGGTGGTAGCGGCATTGGTCTTAGTATCTCCCACCGCATAATGCGATTGCATGGCGGCGATTTAACCGTTGATTCCTTGCCTGGTGTCCGTACCGAGTTTCGTATGACGTTCTAGAATATGACTTTCTTGATTTTTTCAACAATCAAGTTGAAAGGCTCGGCTTTTACATGGCTGCATATTCTCACAACGTCTCGTTCAGTGTAACCTCCTATTAATTGGCAAATAACGAAGCTTTTCTTTGTTAAGTTTTTTGTTAGCATAGAGTCTTCTAAAGGAAATGTATATTGTGGATTATAGTTTTTGGAAGATATCATAGCTAGGTAAAAGAAATCTTCAGCTGCTTGCAAATCATCGTTTGAGATGACGATAGCCATGTGAGGTTTGGTTATTCCATTAGGAAATAGATAATTGACTTCTACAACATCTCGTTGATGTATTTTCATTCGATGAGATATTTGGATATATATGCTGCCATGGATTGTCTGGAATGGGCTAGAAATAAATCTTTCTCATTCATAGGACTGAAAGGTTGGCTATCGCTTTTCCTTTGGTTGGAAATGTTGTGTTTAGCCATCTTGGGCGACGAAACATTTCTAGTTGGTCTGGTTTTTGTCGTTCTCATATCTTTTGTTTTTATGTTATTGGCAAATATACGTATTTATTTCAAAAGATCTCCTGTTTAAATGGAAAAAGAGATTATGGCTAAAGCTTATGGTATAACTATCGCTTTGGCCATAATCTCTTATAAGATTGTCTGATCAATACCCCAACTCAAATGGTTGCTCTACGGCAGGTACGCCTTCGGACATCCATTTAGGCATTTTATCGTTCTTTAGGTAATGGTTGAAGAATTGGAACATGCGGCGTTGGAAATCGATGCGGTTTGCCATATGCATCGGCCAATGCGGTTCGCCTGTATAATTCAGTAACCAGCAAGGTTTACCTAACCGTTTCATGGCAACGAAATACTCGATACCTTGGTACCAAGGCACATGACCATCGGCATCGTTGTGCATGATCAATATTGGGGTCTGCACCTTATCCATCGTGAACAACGGCGAGTTTTCCAGATAACGAAGCGGAGAACTCCATGGCGTAGCTCCTAAACGGCTTTGTGTATGCTCGTATTGGAAAGAGCGGGCCATGCCGGAACCCCAACGGATACCGCCATAAGCGCTAAACATATTTACGACAGGCGCCCCAGACTCGATAGCGGAGAATAAATTCGTGCGAGTCGCTAAATAAGCTACTTGGTAACCTCCCCAGCTATGTCCTTGCGCACCGATCCCTTTTTCGTCGATATATCCTTTGGCGATCATCATGGTGATACCCGGCATCAAGCAGTTATAGCAGCTTTCTCCCGGATAACCATCTACATAGCGAATGTCCGGGTTGAAGATGACATATTCGTTGCTATTGTATAAGTGATAATCGATCGTAGAACGATGCGGTTCCGGCATACGGTAATTATATAAAGTCTCCGAATTCCGCTCGTAGA
>ERZ833515.2369-NODE-2369-length-11008-cov-3.214005_pt1 | contig 11008 bp, 9 predicted proteins | sample MGYA00519949_ERZ833515 | MGnify/ENA primary metagenome ERZ833515 (study PRJEB31850, sample SAMEA3708741) | human gut metagenome | biome: human gut; feature: human-associated habitat; material: faeces | place: China | collected 2014 ...
ACAACCTGCGGTTTTCCTTCCTCTTTGGACTCCTACCTTTCCCGTGGATAGTCTGGCGCAGATTGCCGACATGTGACCGCTGCGAAATAGGGGAACGGCAGTCGGGTTACCGTTGCGTGGGTTTCGTGAAATATTCGCAGTTCACAGACAGCGTACTGCTACACATGCGGGTTTATCTGCGCAGGCGCGGCATGACAGTGCCGCGCAACTCTTTAACGTGTTATACCGCACGGCACCTACGGATTAGGCGTTTGATACTATTTATCTTCGCAGGTGCTGTCTATTACAACGCGCTCACGAATTGCGCAACACGGTCATGTTGCGCCTGCTTAGATGAAATCACATGTGTAGCAGAACACTATCTGACCCTGCGAACAGGTTACGAAAAACACGGAAGAAAAAATCCTCTGCCGTACTCCTTTTCGAAGCGGTCACATGTCGGCAATCTGCGCCAGACTAAGAAATAAAGGGAAACGGGAGTTAAGAGGGTAGAAACCGCAGGTGTCTACCCTCTTGCCCCCCGCCGCGGGGCGCGGCAACTCCCCACCCGCTGAGGTTCAGCGAAAAACGCCCGCCCGTTCGGGCGAACCGCCTGCGCGCCTCGTGCGCCCCGCACAATCGGTGCAGAAAAAGGCTGCCGCCCGGATAGAACGAACACGCTGACGCAGTTCGCGTACCCCGGTCAACCGGTGCTGAGTAACACAAAAAGAGGCTCACTCTCGTGAACCTCTTCCGCAAATCGTATCAAATTGTACTTATTTTGCCTTTACAGCGCCGTCCTTGATCAAATCCCAATTTTTCTTGAGATAATCATAGCCGGAGTAAATGGTAACAAGCGTTACCACCCAGCCGACAACGATCAGCACCGGATCGCCTTCCGTGCGGACAGCGAAAATCGAGTACAGCGCACTCTCTCCATCCGCCACAGCGCCAAAGATGATGTAGTGCAGGTAAATAATGATAATACCGCCAATCTGCACACAGGTCTTGACCTTGCCCGTCCAAGTTGCAGCCATAACAACACCCTTATTGGCCGCAACCACGCGCAGAGACGTAATAATCAGCTCACGCGCGAGGATAACGCAGACCATCCAGCCTGCCATCGCCTTCTGCTCTACGAACAGGATGAGCGCAGACGATACCAGCAGCTTATCGGCCAGCGGATCGACAAATTTGCCGAAATCCGTCACCTGATTGTACTTTCGTGCTACATAGCCGTCCAGAAAATCCGTGAACGATGCCACGCAGAACAGAATAAGCGCAATCAGCGTACAGGTCGGAAAGCTGAAAATACCGACCTTATATTCTTCGACATTCAGCATAGGCTGCGCCGCAAAGTAAATGAAAAACGGAATCATCGCAATGCGGGTCAGCGTGATTTTGTTTGCGGTTGTCATAGGAAATTATGCCTCCTTCTGACGGACACCGAGCAGGTCGGGTCCAAGGCTTTCAGTAATGAGAACGGACACGAACTCGCCTTCCGCCGGTTCGTTATCCGCCGCGTCAAAGTAGACGTGGCCGTCTACCTCGACCGAATCCGCGTAGGTACGGCCATACCACAGGCCCTGCTCCTCGTCAAAGCCCTCGCAGAGCACCTGCATGACCTCACCGTGGCGGGAGGTATTGTAGTCGTCGAGCACACCGGACTGCAGTTCTTCGACGATCAGACGGCGGTTCTGCTTGGTCTCGTCGTCGATCTGGTCGGGCAGCTCTGCGGCCTCCGTGCCTTCCTCCGGCGAATACTCGAACACACCGACACGCTCAATGCCGACATTCTGCAGGAACTCACACAGCTCGGCAAACTCGTCCTCGGTCTCGCCCGGCAGACCGACGATCAGGCTTGTACGCAGTACAAGCCCCGGAATACGCTCGCGCATATCCTCGATCAGCTTGGTAAATTCCGCGCCGTCACCCGGACGGTGCATGGCACGCAGAATGCGCTTAGAGACATGCTGCAGCGGAATATCCAGATACTTTACGATTTTCGGCTCATCCGCAATCACGTCGATCAGCTCGTCCGTAATCTGGTCGGGATAGAGATAGTGCAGACGAATCCAGGTAAAGTCCATCTTGCACAGCTCGCGCAGCAGCTCGGGCAGCAGACGCTTGTGCTCGGGCAGGTCCATACCGTACTTGGTGATGTCCTGCGCGATGACGATCAGCTCCTTAACGCCTGCGTCGGAGAGCGCACGCGCTTCCTCGAGCAGCGATGCCATCTCACGGCTGCGGTAACGGCCGCGCAGCTTGGGGATGATACAGTACGCGCAGGTGTTCGAGCAGCCCTCCGCAATCTTAAAGTATGCGGTGTACGAGGGCGTCAAGCGGTCACGGCTGCCGTCGAGTGCAGCAGAGGTCATATCGGCCATGTACGCCGCCTGCTGCCCCTTGAGCGCCGCATTGGCCGCGTCCACGATGTCATCATAGCTGCCCGTTCCGCAGAATACGTCGATCTCGGGCAGCTCAGCGCGCATCTCGTCAGCATAGCGCTGCACCAGACAGCCGGTCACGACCAGACCCTTCATATTGCCGGTCTGCTTGTTCTGGGCGGTCTCCAGAATGGTTTCGATAGCCTCGGTCTTAGCGGCCTCGATGAAGCCGCAGGTGTTGACAACGCCAACGTCTGCTTCGGTCATATCCTCGGTGATCTCCCAGCCTGCGTCCCGCAGCCGGGCCAGCATGTGCTCGCTGTCCACGAGGTTTTTCGCGCAGCCGAGCGAAATAAGTCCTAATTTCGGCATGAGATTCTCCTTCTTGTCCACATTATTATTCTATTTTATTATACCGCACAATTTCGGGTTTGTCACCACTGACTGACGGAAAATTTGGCATAGAAAAAGACGCAGAGCAAACACTCTGCGTCTTTGGAATTGCTTGATTGCAAGCAGTTGGTTCGGTAAGGAAACCTTACTTCAGCTCAACCTTAGCGCCAGCAGCCTCGAGCTTCTCCTTGATCTCGTTAGCCTCAGCCTCCGGAGCAGCCTCCTTGATGGTCTGCGGAGCGGAGTCAACCTTCTCCTTAGCTTCCTTCAGGCCCAGGCCGGTGATCTCGCGAACAGCCTTGATAACGTTGATCTTGGAAGAGCCAGCGTCAACCAGAACTACGTCGAAGTCGGTCTTAGCGTCAGCAGCAGCTGCGCCGTCGCCGCCTGCTACAGCACCTGCAACAGCTACCGGCGTAGCGGATACACCAAATTCTTCCTCGAGAGCCTTTACCAGCTCAGAGAGCTCCATAACCTTGAGCTCTTTTACAGCTTCCATAATCTCAGCAACAGTCATGGGATTAAACCTCCAATTTTAGATAATTTTTAAGTTAAAATGTGTTCCTGACCGAATAAATCAGTCAGTGCGGGGAAATTACTCAGCAGCTTCTTCTGCTGCAGCTTCCTTCGGGGCTACCAGTTCAGCAACCTTCATTTCCTCATTGCCCTCTGCCTTCTTAACGATAGCATCGCAAGCAATAGCGAGCTGCATAATGGGGTAGTTGAAGCTGTACAGTACCTGAGCGATAAGGGTTTCCTTGCTCGGCATAGCAGCCAGCTTCTTGACCTCGTCCTCACCGATGGCCTTACCTTCCAGGTAACCAGCCTTCAGGGTGAAGTTCTCGTGGGTCTTAGCAAAGTCAGCCAGGATCTTCGCCGGAGCGACAACGTCGTCGGTGGTGGAGATTGCCAGAGCGGTGGTACCGTGCAGGCACGCATCCAGCTCGTCAAAACCCAGTTCCTTAGCTGCAAAGCGGATCAGAGTGTTCTTGATGACAGCATACTCAACGCCAGCTTCACGGAGCTGCTTGCGGAGCTTGGTATCATCCTCTACGTTGATGCCCTTGTAGTCGACCAGTACACCTGCCGGAGAATTCTTGATCTTCTCTACCAGGGAAGCGACCAGAGCCTTCTTCTCTTCCAGAATCTTTGCGTTCGGCATCATTTTCACCTCCTGTAAAATAAAAGTACCCTCCCGGTGCAAAGACACAGGGAGGGTACACAGAAAACATAACCAAATATGATAATAAACATGTCTGTGTTGACCTCGGCGGGCGGCGAACAAATCGCCATTTAAGCCTTGCGGCGCCAGCTGTCTTTGACCAAGCTCATTTAGTATAACGCATATAGAGCGGGTTGTCAACACTTTTTTCAAAAAAACTAAAAATTAAAAATCAGTCGTTGATCGGACCGTCATTCCGCTCATCAATATTAACGTACTCGATATTCTTCGCAACAGGCTTATATGCCGGACGGATGATCTTACCGCCGGTGGTAACTTCCTCAAGGCGGTGTGCCATCCAGCCGACGATACGCGCGGTAGCGAACAGCGGCGTATACAGCGACTTGGGCAGTCCGAGCATTTTGTAAACAAAGCCGGAATACATATCGACGTTTGCACACATCGGCTTGTCGCTGCCCTTGATTTCGGCAAAGACACCCGGCGTCAGTTTTTCTACCAGCTCGATCAGGTCCATTTCGTCCGAATAGCCGGTCTTTTCCGCCAGCGGACGAGCAGCCTTTTTCAGTGCAACGGCACGCGGGTCGCTCAAGGTGTAAATTGCATGACCCATGCCGTAGATCAGGCCGGAGCTGTCGCCTGCTTCCTTATTCAGAATTTTGCGCAGATAATTGCCGACCTCGGTCTCGTCCTTCCAGTTGTGGATATTCTCCTTCATCTCCTCAAACTGCTTGACGACGCGCAGGTTTGCACCGCCGTGGCGCGGACCCTTCAGCGAGGAAACCGCAGCCGCGATCGCCGAATAGGTATCCGTACCGGACGAAGAAGTAACACGCACGGTGAAAGACGAGTTGTTACCGCCGCCATGCTCGGCGTGCAGGATCAGACAGCGGTCGAGCAGCTTAGCCTCGTCATCGTTGAATTCGCCGGTCGGACGGATGAGGTGCAGAATATTCTCTGCAGTCGAACGGTTCGGATCCGGCACATGCAGGAACATGGAATCGTTATCAAAGTAGCGGCGTTTTGCCTGATACGCATGCGAAATGATAACCGGGAACTTGGCCATCAGGCTGATGCCCTGACGCATAATGTTCTCGACCGTGGTTTCATCCGGGTTCGCATCATAGGAATACAGTGCCAGCGTTGCGCTTGCCAGCTTGTTCATGATGTCGCGGCTCGGCGCACGCATGATCATATCCTCGGTGAAGTTGTCCGGCAGGGCACGCTCCAGACCGATGGTGTGCTGAAATTCCGCCAGCTGACGGCGGCTCGGCAGCTTGCCGCACATAAGCAGATAACCGATCTCCTCAAAGCCGAAGCGGTTTTCCTGCTCCAGACCGTGAATCAGATCGTATACATTATATCCGCGGTAGGTCAGGCGGCCTTCGATCGGCTCGCGCTCGCCCTCGTTCAGAATATAGCCGTGTACGTTGCCCAGATGAGAAGCACCGACCAGAACACCGGTACCGTCTGCGTTACGCAAGCCGCGCTTGATGCGGTAGCGCGTAAACAGATCAGGTGGGAGCTGGTTGTGCATACAAAAGCTCTCACTCAGTTCATGCAAAAGTTCTTCCTTTACATAATCAGGCTGAATCGTCATTCCGCCTTCTCCTTTCCGTCCCAATAAATCAGATAATGAATATATTGTACCGCAATCCTGCAAAAATGTCAATCAACGACACTTGTATAAACCGACAAAAACCGCTTTTTCGCAGGTTTTCCGCTTGTTCATCCTGATAGCACGCAAGTTTTTTGTGCGCAGCGTGCAAAGATTTTATCAATTTGAAGTGAAAAAGTCACCAGCAGCGTTCCTTAGTACCGGTTGACCGGCACATGCGGGCTGCGTCAGCAAGATGCCCTGCCAGTGCAGAAAATACGCAAAAAGTCCCCTATTCGCACATGAACAGAGGACTTTTTCTATCAAATAGTCAGGATTCGCAATTTAATTGCGGCTCCACTGCGTGCCCTGGCGGGTATCCTTAATGGTAACGCCCATATCAGCCAGTACACCGCGGATACGGTCTGCCTCAGCGAAGTTCTTCTCCTTCTTGGCTGCGGCGCGCTGCGCGATCAGCTCCTCGATCTTCTCGGCATCCGGATCAGCCGCATCGTCGCGGTTCTGCACCAGATTGAGCACGCCGGTCAGCTCCATGAACAGATCATGCGCTGCAGTCAGGAATGCCTTAGTTGCGTCCTGATGTGAGCCGTTGTACGCGTTGATCTCGCGGGTCAGCTCGAAGATGGCGGACAGTGCGTCTGCGGTGTTCAGGTCGTCGTCCATTGCGTCGATGAACTTCTGCTTGTAGCCCTTCAGAGCCTCCAGCTTCTCGGTCTCCTCGGCGGTCATGGTGTCGCCGGATGCTTTTTCGATGCGGAACTCCATATTATTGCGGGCCTCGTACAGACGGGCAAGGGAGGCCTTGTTCATCTCAAGCGACTCAGCAGAGTAGTTAAGCGGAGTGCGGTAGTGCGCGCTCAGCATAAACATGCGGATGGTCTCATAGCCGAACTGCTTTGCTGCGTCGCGGACCATGAAGAAGTTGCCCTTGGACTTGGACATTTTCTCATTGTCAATGGTCAGGAAGCCGTTGTGCAGCCAGTAATGCGCGAAGGTGCAGCCGTTTGCACACTCGGACTGCGCGATTTCGTTCTCGTGATGCGGGAAGATCAGGTCCAGACCGCCGGAATGGATGTCGATGGTCTTGCCGAGGTACTTGTTCGCCATAGCCGAGCACTCAATGTGCCAGCCCGGACGGCCCTTGCTGCCCCATGGCGTATCCCAAGCCGGCTCACCCGGCTTTGCAGCCTTCCAGACCGCGAAGTCCATCGGGTCTTCCTTTACCTCACCGACAGAAATGCGGGCGCCGGCCTGCAGCTCCTCCATCGGCTGATGGCACAGCTTGCCGTACTCCGGGAAGGACTTGGTGCGGAAGTATACGTCACCGTTCTCAGCAACGTAAGCGTGGCCGTTCTCGATCAGGCGCTCAACAATGTCGATGATCGCGTCCATGGTCTCGGTCGCACGCGGATGCACGGTTGCCTTCTTGACGCCCAGACCCTGTGCATCAACAAAGTATTCCTTAATATAACGCTCAGCGATGGTATTGAAGTCCACGCCTTCCTCGTTCGCCTTGTTGATTACCTTGTCGTCAATGTCAGTGAAGTTCTGCACGAACTCAACCTTGTAGCCGCGGTACTCGAAGTAACGGCGCAGCAGATCGAAAATGATGAACGGACGTGCGTTGCCGACATGGAAGTAGTTGTACACAGTCGGGCCGCAGGAATACATCTTTACCTCGCCCGGCGTGATCGGAACGAATTCCTCCTTCTGACGGGTCAGCGTGTTGTAGAGTTTCATGATTTTTATCTCCTTTTGATGGTTTTCAGGAAAGCTATGCGGAGTTCCGGGAATAAAAAAGCCTCCCAGGGGATATTCTTCCCTCGGGAGGCGTACAAACGCGGTTCCACTCCGATTTTTCGCTCGTGCAGTGCGGTAACGGGCACTTCCCGCAAGGCGTTTGACCCTGTTGCTCGGCAGGCGCACTTCACCGTTTCCCGCGCAAAGCCCTTTCAGCCGAGGAGCCTCTCTCTTTCGCGCAAGGCGAGCCGGTTACTTTTCCTGCGTCATCGCATAAATAACGATTATAATGGTTCTATTATAACCATTTTGTGAGGAGAAGTCAAGCCGACCGGTGCAGACCACAGCTTTCCGCAAAATTAAATACACCGCAGAGAGCACCATCTTGACGAACAGCGCTTTCCGCGGTATACTATGGATATACAGGGACGCTGTCTATGCAGTCAGCCCTTTATCGAATCAAAAGTTTTATGCTAATGACCGTTCGGGGACCAGCCGAGCGGTCATCGCGCTTTTACGAAGAAAATGTACAGTACAATGACCGCACAAATAAAAAGCTGAAGTGCTTTCTTCTTCATCTGCGCCCACCTCCTTTCCACCGCAGACCGCGGGGAAAGAAAGGGCTGACCGCCATACAAAAACAGCGTGTATATATCCCTTAAACAACAGTATAGCAGATTAAGGCGTATTTTGTCTATGCGCTGTATGACTATAAAAACACCGCAGCGTGCACGATTTTAACAGTTCGTGCACCTGCGGTATATTTTTACACATGATGAAACGCGGTCAGAAAATCATACGCATCGAGCAGGTTGCCAATATGGAAATCCATAACCTGTGCATCCACCGGTGAGCACCGGCAGTAATCCTTGAGGTTTTCCGGTGCGGTAAGGCCGTGCGCGGTCAGCCGCTCTATGCTTTTCTCACCCGGTGCCGGATTGGAATCCATATTGCACAGCGCCGCCAGCTCACCGCACATTTTAGCAAGCAGCTGCTCACAGCCGCGCAGATAAGCCGCCTCCTGCCGTCGGGCCGCCACGCGGACTGCATGCTGCCACAGCGCTACCGGCTGCTTCTCGAAAATACGCAGCTCGGACGCAAGCGAGGTCATTCTCTCGGTCAGCGGCGTCAGATCCGGATAACGATGCTCGAGCACGCGCGACTGCAGCAGCGGCAGAAACATTTTCTGAATCTCGTTCATCATATTGATGATCTTCTGACGGTTGTTATACGGCCGGATTACCACATTGACGAGCAGCGCCACGACCAGACCGACCAGTGTATCGGTAAATCGGTGGAAGCCGTACACAATTGAATCTCCGCCGGTATACAGGCACACATCTGCGAACACAATGCTCGCCAGCGGAATCGCAAAATTCAGCTTGAGACCGATACACAGTGAAATCACACACAGCACGCCGAGCGCCATCCACACGAAAAACGTTGGATTGGGCAGTACGGTAACAAACACACATGCGATCAGATAGCCGAGAAATGTACCCGCTATCTGATTAAGGCTCTCCTTGAGTGAATCCACCCAGGTACGGCTCATCACCGAGATCGCACCAATAGCTGCAAAAATAGGCAGGCTGGAACCCAGCACCATCGCCAGTGCAAGCGCCAGACCGACCGATATCGCAGTCTTGATGGCGCGTTGGCCTACCCGAAACCGTTTGATAAACTGCAACGTCCTATCCCCTTTCCCCCTGAATACCGTATGTTTTTAAGTGTACCACATTCTATCGGTAAAAGCCAACACAATCCTGTCACACAAAGAAAAAAGGCCTCCCGGCCATCTGTTCCGGGAAGCCTTTATAAATTCGGTTTGATTACCGCTTACTTAGCAGTGCGCTCAGCCTTGCGAGCCTTAGCGAAAGCACGGCCGCTATCCAGCTCCATCATGCGTGCGCTTACCAGACCATTAAAGAAACCCTTCATCATGATATATACAACTCCTTAAAAGTTAATGACTAAATTACGTTTTTGTGTTTGGATCATTTCCTGATCACAGGTATTATAATACACGATAACCGCCTCTGTTACAAGAGCCATAATTTATGAACCTTCACCAATTGAAGCGCCATCTTTTTGTGCATATTCAACAGTATCCGCTTACGAAGTGTACAAATCAAACCATTTCAGCTTGTACGCTTTACATAACAAAGCTGGCAAATTCTCCAAATCGAGCATCCCCCCTCGAATTTCCCTGCTTTTTTTGCGAGCAGAATCTGCGTATCACCTTGACTTTTACGGCATTTCCCTATACTATTTATATGATAAAAATTATTTGCTACAATATAGATATAGAGCAACCCCAAACAGAGCCTGACCCGCTCGGTTTGGGGCTGCTACCTGTTTGGGGAGAGTGATGAGGATTGAATCAAAATCTGGTCGATCTGCAAAACCTGAAAAAAGAATTTGACGGAACGCCTGTGTTGCGCGGCATTTCGCTGTCCATCAAGCGCCGCGAGTTCGTGACCCTGCTCGGTCCGTCCGGCTGCGGCAAAACGACCACACTGCGCATCATCGGCGGCTTTGAGCAGCCGGATTCCGGCGATGTATTCTTCGACGGCAAGCGCCTGAACGATGTTCCGCCGTATCAGCGCGAGATCAACACCGTATTCCAGCGTTATGCGCTGTTCCCGCACCTGAATGTTGCGGAGAATATTGCATTCGGTCTGCACATCAAAAAGCTGGACCGCGCAGACATCAAGCGCAAAACCGCAGAAATGCTCGAGCTGGTTGGCCTGCGCGGCTTTGAAAACCGCGATGTGACCAGTCTTTCCGGCGGTCAGCAGCAGCGTGTCGCCATCGCGCGTGCACTGGTGTGCGAGCCGCGTGTGCTGCTGCTCGACGAGCCGCTCGGCGCCCTCGACCTCAAGCTGCGCAAGGACATGCAGATCGAGCTGAAGCGCATTCAGCAGCGCACCGGCATCACCTTTATCTACGTCACCCACGACCAGGAAGAGGCGCTCACCATGAGCGACCGCGTGGTTGTCATGAACCACGGCGTTATCCAGCAGGTCGGCAGCCCGACCGATATCTACAACGAGCCGGTCAACGCCTTTGTTGCGGATTTCATCGGCGAATCCAATATCATTGACGGCGTGATGCTCGAGGACTGCAAGGTCGAGTTCTGCGGCCGCACCTTCGAGTGCGTGGACAAGGGCTTCGAGAAGAATGCGCCGGTCGATGTCGTTATCCGTCCGGAGGATCTTAAAATCGTTTACGCCGGTGACGGTCTGCTGCAGGGCGTTGTTGAGTCCATCGTATTCAAGGGCGTGCACTACGAGATGATGGTTCGCACCCAGTTCTTCACCTTCATGGTGCATTCCACCATGGCGGAGGCGGTCGGCAAGACGGTCGGTCTGTCCGTCATTCCTTTTGACATCCACATCATGCACAAGAGTGCGGAGGCGCAAGCGTGAAAAAGTCCTTTGCCTATCCCTACGGCGTATGGCTCGCCGTATTTATCCTTGCACCGATTCTGATGGTCGTGGTCTACGCGTTCCACAATGCGGACGACGGCTTTACGCTGCATAATTTCAGCTATCTGCCCGGCTTCCTGCCGATTTTCGGACGGTCGTTCTGGCTGGCGTTTCTCTCTACCGTGGTGTGCCTTGCGCTCGGCTACCCGATGGCGTACCTCATGAGCCGCCTGTCCGCCAGCAAACAGAGCCTTTGCATGATGCTGATTATGCTGCCGATGTG
>ERZ833515.2395-NODE-2395-length-10891-cov-27.857327_pt1 | contig 10891 bp, 10 predicted proteins | sample MGYA00519949_ERZ833515 | MGnify/ENA primary metagenome ERZ833515 (study PRJEB31850, sample SAMEA3708741) | human gut metagenome | biome: human gut; feature: human-associated habitat; material: faeces | place: China | collected 2014 ...
TTTCCAATATCATGCTGGAAACGATCCTCGGCTATTTTGACCGTTCGCCGGAGATTCCCAACGGGTTGGCTTATCTGAATTCTGCCATCGGTTATATGCTATATGGCTGGGTACATGAGTGGATGAATCGTGGAATGCAGGAATCCGGCACGGAGATTGCCCGGATGTTTGCAGAAGCACAGAAAAAACAGGCATAAAAGAACAGGGCGCATGCCATAAAAAGAGATACGCCCTGTTTTGCTATTCTTAATCTTCTAAGCCATGGCTCTCGGTTACGTTTTTCAAATATTCCTTCGGATTGCCGTTCAAAATCAAATCGGCATAGCCCAGTGGGTCATTGTAGATGAGGTAGTCTAACTCTGACCTCTGGGCCATGGTCACGTCCAACGCATCCTCGACCCCGGTGCAGTCAATGGAAATTTTGCGCCCATCCCGGAGCAGTAGTTCCACACAGCCGGTGTCCATGTTGAAATGGCAAGCTCTTGCATCGTACTTCATGTTTATGTCCTTTCCGCCTTACGGCACCTTTACAGTTGTGACCTTTGTGACGCGGTCTTTTTTCTGATAAGGTTTCGGACACACAGCCGTCAGGGAAGAGCCCTTGTTTTCGTTTCCGAAGAAAACAAAAAATCCGAACCCTTCTCCTATCGAGAAAAGGTTCGGATTTTCATGGTTTGGTGCGGATAAGAGGACTTGAACCTCCACCGAGTTGCCCCGATTAGAACCTGAATCTAACGCGTCTGCCAATTCCGCCATATCCGCATATTCTGTTTTGTTCGCCGCCGTTCGGCTCGGAACGATAGTTATTATACCACGGAAAGCGGGAAAGTCAAGCGTTTTTTCAAAAAAGTTTTTGCATTCTTTTCCGCATATTTTATCTTGCGTCCCTGCGCACAAAAACACAGACATCCGCCCCGGTGATGCCTGCTTCCGGGGCAGATGCCTGCCAGACCACGCTTCTTCTTTTGCAGTTTTTCCTGAATTTTCTCAGATACCCCAGAACAGCCAGAGGCTCCCTGCCCCCACGAGGACCGCTGCCAACGTGAACGGCACACCGATGCGCAGGAAGTCCCGGGTACGGACAGTCTCGCCGTTCTTGCGGAGAATGCCGATGGCCGCGATGTTGGCTGACGCGCCGATGGGGGTCAGGTTGCCGCCCAGCGTCGCGCCGGTAAGCAGACCGAAGTAGAACAGCTCCGGCTCAATGCCCGCGCCGCCGTTCATGAGGGCGGCGACGCCCTGTACCACCGGCAGCATGGCCGCCACATAGGGGATGTTGTCGATGAAGGCCGACAGCCCCACCGACGCGGCCACCAGCAGCAGATAAAGATGCAGCGGCTCATCTCCGGCAGCGGAGTGGAACAGCTGCGCCGCCGCGTCGATGACGCCTGCCCTGCTCACTCCTTCCAGCAGAATAAAGAGGCTGAAGAGCAGCAGCAGGGTGTCATAGTCCAGCGCCCGGAACGTCTCGGCCAGAGGCCTCAGGGAGCGGCTGCGCCAGCAGGCGCGGGCGGCACCGAAGAGGCACAGCCCCATGCAGACGAGTCCGCTGCGCAAGGTATAGAGCAGATGCAGCACACCGCCAGAGGGCTCGGGCAGGAAGGACGCCGCGATGAGCAGACCTACCGTCAGCAGGAGAAGCGCCGTGGGGACGTCGTCCTCCACCTCCGTTTCCACCGTGACATGGACGGGCTGGCGCTGGTCCCGGAACAGCCAGAACAGCACCCCCAGCGAGGCCAGCGCTCCCAGCTCCACGCTCCAGAAGATGCCGGGCCGACCCTCCATCCAGAAGAAATCGAAGAAATTCATCCCCGCAAAGCCGCCCAGCAGGATGCTCGTGGTGTCCCCCACCAGCGTTGCCGCGCCCTGTAAATTGGACGATACCGCAATGGCGATGAGCACCGGCACCGGCGATAGCTTCAGCCGCCGGGCGATGGCAAGCCCTACCGGAGCCACCATCAGCACGGTGGCCACATTGTCCACAAAGGCACTGATGAACCCCGCCAGCAGCGCCAGCACCGACACGGCCCACCGGACATCCGGCACATGGGCAATGAGCTCTTCGGCCAGCCGGGCGGGCATCTTGCTCTGGATAAAAAGAAAGACCGTACCCATCATTCCCGCCATCATCAGCAGGACATTGAAGTCTACGGCCCGGGCGGCGTCCGCCAGCGTGAAATCATACACGCCCAGCTTTCCCAGCAGCAGGAACGCCCCGGCCCCGCCCAGCGCGACCCAGGGGCGGTACTGCTGCACCGCCAGCATCAAGATATAAAACAGGACAAACAGGCTCAGCGCCAGTGTCATTTCGTCTCCTCCGCAGGTTCCAGAGGCTTTGCGTCTTCTTCTATCATCCGATAGCCCACGCCAAGCTCGTTGAGGATATAAGTATTGCTGCCCGGGCGGCTGCCCAGCTTTTTGCGGATATTGGCCATATTCACCTGCAGCTTCTTGGTGCTGCTGGCGTCCGTGTCGCCCCAGATGGCCCGGACGATGGCCGCATAGGTCATCACGCGCCCGGCGTGCTCGGACAGAAAAGCCACGATGTTGTACTCCGTCTGGGTCAGGCGCACCTCCTGCCCATCCACGAACACCTTGCGGCGCTCGTAGTTGATGGTGAGGCCCTGTGCGCTGAACACCCCGCCGGGCAGACTGCCGCCGCCATAGCGGTTCACCCGCAGCGCAGCCCGCACCCGGGCCAGCAGCTCACCGGTGCCGAAGGGCTTGGTGATATAGTCGTTGGCACCAAGGTCGAGGGCCTCGATCTTATCCTGCTCGGTGGTGCGGGCCGACAGGACGATGATGGGGGTCAAATACTTCTGCCGGATGGAGCGGATGGCGTCCAGACCGTCCCGGTCGGGCAGGCCGAGGTCCAGGATGACGAGGTCCGGGTTATAGGAGATGAACATGGTCATGCCCATCACGCAGGTCTGGGCCACCAGCGCCTGATAGCCGTTGGTCTCCAGCAGGGTCTGGATGAAGCTGCAGATGTTCGCCTCATCCTCGATGATAAGTACCTTGAATTTATTATTGCTCATCCTCTGTTTCCTCCGTATCCACTTCTTCGGTCTCCAGCCAGAACCGGATGGTCGTACCCTCGCCGGGCGTGCTCTCGGCCTTTATCTCGCCGCCGTGGGCTTTGATGATGGCCGCGCACACCGACAGCCCGATGCCCATACCGTGCTTGCCGCCCGACGAGGTATCCTGCGTCAGGGTCGTGCCGGTGAAGAGGGTCTTGAGCCGCTCTTTCGGGATGCCGCAGCCGTTGTCGATGATTTCGAACACCGCCCGCTGCCCCAGCGTGAACACCCGCAGCGTCAGGCGGGTCATCCCCTCGGCGTGGAGCACCGCGTTTTCCAAAAGGTTCGTCAGCACCTGCTGGATGAGCATGGAGTCCATCGGGATGACGATGAAGTCATCCGGAAGCTTTACTTCCACCGGTACGCCGGGGTGGAGCTTCTGGAACCGCACCAGCACCGTATCCACCAGCTCTTCCAGCACGGTGGGCGTCTTCTGGATGGCGACGCCGTCGGCGTCGATGCGGGTGACGGAGAGCAGATTCTCCACCATCCGGTTGAGCCACTGGGCGTCGGCACAGGCCTCGGAAAGGAGCTTTATCTTCTGCTCCCGGCCCAGCGAGTCGTAGTTGTCGATGACCGTAGAGCAGGCCCCGTAGATGGACGTCAGCGGAGTGCGCAGGTCGTGGGAGACAGCCCGCAGGAGGTTGGCCCGCATCTTCTCCGTCTCGCTCTCCATCCGCAGCTGCTCCTGCTTTTTGATGCGGGTGGTCAGGGTGCTCGTCATGAAGGAGACCACCAGCATCACCACGCCGGAGAAGATGTTCTCCGGGATGGTGAAGTTGAAGGCAAAGTAGGGCGTGCGGAACGCGAAGTTGACCGCCAGCACGCTGATGACAGAACCGGCCACGCCCCACCAGTAGCCGTCGGTGTACATGGAAACAAAAAACACCGCCAGCAGGAACACCATCGAGGCCACACCGTCAATGCGGCCGCTGATGAACTGGATGAGCGTCACACAGGCGAACGCCCCGATGAGCGCCGCTAAAAGTACCCAGACGTCCTTTTTCCGGAGCATTTGCTTCATTTGCTGTCCCTCCCGATCTATATTCGGTACCACTGTAAAAGTATACCACAAATAAATTAAAGATACAGCAAAGGGTGGGCATTTTTCCATGGTTCCAAAGGGTTGACAAAAGCGCGTTCCTGGCTCACAATAGGATCATCTTCTTTATCGTAATAACGGAAAGGGAAAGAATATGCTGTATTTTGAGAACGACTACTGCGAGGGTGCACATCCCGCCATCCTGCAGAAGCTGACGGAAACGAACTTCGAGAAGGTGTCCGGCTACGGCACCGACCCCTACTGCGCCAGCGCAAAGGAGAAGATCCGCGCCGCCTGCGCCTGCCCCGAGGCAGATGTTTTCTTCATCTCCGGCGGCACCCAGGCCAACTCCATCGTCATCGCCTCCACGCTCCGCCGCTGGGAAGGCGTCGTCGCCGCCGCCACCGGCCACGTGGCCGGTCATGAGGCGGGTGCCATCGAGTTCACCGGCCACAAGGTCATCGGCCTGCCCCAGAAGAACGGCAAGCTGGATGCCGCCACGGTGGAGGATTTCTGCAAGACCTTCTACGCCGACTCGAACCACGACCACATGGTCTTCCCCGGCATGGTGTATATCTCCCACCCCACCGAGTACGGCACCCTGTACAGCAAGGCTGAGCTCGAGGCCCTGTCCGCCGTCTGCCACACCTACCACATGCCCCTCTTCGTGGACGGCGCACGTCTGGGCTACGCGCTGGTGAGCGAAGGCACCGACGTGACCCTGGCCGACCTCGCCCGGCTCACCGACGTCTTTTACATCGGCGGCACCAAGGTGGGCGCACTCTGCGGCGAGGCCGTGGTCTTCCCCCACGGCGCACCGGCCCACTTCATGACCATGGTCAAGCAGCAGGGCGCTCTGCTGGCCAAAGGCCGCCTCATGGGCATCCAGTTCGACGTCCTCTTCACCGACGGCCTCTACACCCGCATCAGCCGCAACGCCATCGAGACGGCCAACGCCCTCAAGAAGGGCCTCGCCGCAAAGGGCTACCGCTTCTTTATGGACTCCCCCACCAACCAGCTCTTCGTCGTGCTGGAAAACACCCAGCTGACCGCGCTGGAAGGCAGGGCAAAGTTCGGCTTCTGGGAGAAGTTCGACGACAGCCACACCGTCGTCCGCATCGCCACCAGCTGGGCCACTAAGATGGAAGAGATCGAGCAGCTCATCGCTCTGATGTAAATTCCACGCCCGGGTTTTTCTTTGGCGTTTCGCCGAAGTTTCAGCATTCTCTTTGTGCGGGATGCTGATTGAATTTTTCGGCCGGGTATGGTATGGTTTGAAAAGAACAACGCAGAATGCGAGAAAGGGGCAAGCATACACCAGACCGTGTATCCTTGCCCTTTTTGAGTTTACGATCTTCTGCGCTATTATTTTTCCGGATGACAGGAAGGAAGGATTTTCACAATGGGCTTTTTTGATAAACTGTTTGGCGGCAAGCACGATGCCGCCCCGAAATTTGCAGGCGAAAAGATGACCGTCATGGCTCCCATCGACGGCACGGTGATCCCGCTGGAGCAGATCCCCGATGAGACGTTCGCCACCGCCATTCTGGGGCCCGGCTGCGGCATTGAGCCCACCGGCGACACCGTGTACGCCCCGTTTGACGGCACCATCACGCAGGTGGCTTCCACCCTGCACGCCATCGGCATCACCAGCGACGACGGCATCGAGCTGCTGATCCATGTCGGCATGGACACCGTCGAGATGCAGGGCAAGGGCTTCACCGCTCTGGTCAAGGAAGAGCAGAAGGTCAAGGCCGGCACCGCTCTGCTGAAGGTCGATCTGGACGCCATCCGCGCTGCCAACCACCCCACCACCACCGCCATCATCGTGACCAACGCCGACGACCTGCCAAAGCTCCATATCATCGCGGGCGGCATCGTCTCCACCGGCACGCCGCTGTTCAAATTCGAGTAAGATACAAAAAAGACATCTGCCGACGGCAGATGTCTTTTTTGTTATGCTCATGCTTTTTCGGGCTTATACTGCAGGACCCGCTCGGAGACGAGGCCGTTGAAGAACTGGATGAAGGGTCCGAGGCAGAACGCGCAGATGAGGGTACCCAGACCCACAAGACCGCCCAGGAGCCAGCAGAGCAGGGCGCAGAAGGCGTCGGTGAAGACGCGGCAGCCGAAGTACTGGAAGTGCGTGTAGTCCCGCAGACCCAGCGAGAGGTAATCGTAGGGCGCAATGCCGAGGTCAGCCGTCTGGTAGAGGGACGCGCCCAGCGCCGTCACAAGGACGGCCAGCACCACCCACACCAGCTGTTCCGGCAGGGACGCTGCCGGGCCGAAGGCCGCGGCAATGGGGTCGTAGAAGAAGGTTATGATAAACCCCATGCCGATGCCGTTGACGAAGGTGCCAAGGCCGATGTACTTGCGCCCGAACCAGAATTCCAGCGCAAAGAAGAGGATGTTGGTGGCGACGTTCTGCACGCCCAGCGAGATGCCCAGCAGCTCGGCAAGGCGCATATTCAGCGCGCTGATGGAGTCGTTGCCGAGATGGGACTGCTTGAAGAGGGCGATGCCCAGACCAATAATGACAATGCCCACCAGCATCCCCACGATGCGGCGGGTAGTCGGCTTTTGGGTGGTCGAAGTGCTCATGAAACGGCCTCCTGATTTCTTTTTCTCTATTATAACGCTGCAGGAGGGTCAGCGCAATCAATATTGCACAATTCTCTGTTTCATTGTGGAAAACTCATCGTCTCAGGTCTTCTTCCAGCCGGGCCTTGTCCAGCCCCTCGCCGATGACGATGAGCACCTGCTGTCCCTGCGGGATGGGGGCCGCCGTCAGACCGGCGGCGGCAGCATTCAGCTCATACCACTGGCCATCGTCCTCCACAAAGCCTTTCACCCGGAGGACATTTCCACAGGCAGGGTCGGTGAAGAGGGACGGGATGTTCTTTTCCAGCTGAGCGCGGGGCAGGCCCAGCTCGAGGAAGTAGGCCGAGGTGAAAGCATCGTGCTCGTCGAAGTGGAGCTTTTCGCAGCTGGCCTGCCGGTAGCCGCACTTTGCGATGCGGGCCATGTCGTCGGCCGTCAAATCGGCCCAGTCCTTCGCAATAATTTCCTCCGGGCCAAACTTCCGGGAGCACTTGCAGGCTTCCAGCGCACGGGCCAGATGGGCTTCTGCCCCCTGCTTCTGCGCGTCAGAGGCCAGCTGACAGCGGCTCAGGAGGACACTGCCCGCCCATGCACTCTCGGAAGCGAGGATATATTCTGCCTGCGGGGAAAGCATCTCCGGCAGAAGAGCATCCACGATGGCGATGACATTGCCCAGCTGATACCAGCGGTCCAGCGGCTCGTCCCGCAGCACGTCGAAGAACTCGTCCACGTCAAAGATGCCGCTGGGCTCCACGATGACCCGCTCAAAGCCCCGCATGGCCATGGAGATGAGCTTCGTCCGCATCCGGCGCTGGTGGGTGTCGCAGTCGCAGCCGCCGCTGATGGTCTCCAGCTCCACGCCCTGGGTCTCCAGGTCCTGCAGGAGCATGGCGTCCACGTTCACCGCGCCAAAGTCGTTTTCCAGCACACAGACTTTGACGCCCTGCCCGGCCCACCATGCCGCGTATCTGCGCAGGAAAGTGGTCTTCCCTGCCCCGAGAAATCCTGTGATAAGGTCTACCTGTACCATATTCCGTCCCTCCGTCGGTTTCTTTTTCCGCTGTCAGTATAAGCGAACGAGGCCGGATTGTCAAACAGAGGAAACGGCCCTTTCCCGGTCTGGGAAAGGGCCGTTTCGCCGCAATGCTGGGAGTTCCTTACAGGAATTCGACGCTGCCGTCCTCGATGTGGTACATCGCACCGACGACCCGCAGGCCCGTTTCCTCCTCGATGTTATGGATGCACAGGCTCTTTTCGATCTCCTGCACACTGTGCCGGACATTGAGACAGCTGGCCTTGTAGGGGTCTCGTTCGTCCCCGATGGCCTTCTTGATCTCGTCCGTGATGTAGCGGATATAGCCGGAGGGCTCGTGGTTGATGGCGGCATCCACTGCACCGCAGTGGGTGTGGCCCAGCACCACCACCAGCCGACAGCCCAGATGGCCGGCCGCGTACTCGATGCTGCCCAGCTGGTGGTCATCGATGACGTTGCCCGCCAGCCGGATGACGAACAGCTCACCGATGCCCGCCGAGAAGATGTTCTCCGGGATGACCCGGGAATCTGAACAGGTGACGATGATGGCGTAGGGCGACTGGCCCTTCGCCCAGGTGGACATCCGGATACGGCGGGAAATATCGCCGCTCCCGTTTTCCGCGTTCAGGTATTTCAGATTGCCCGCCGCCAGCTTGTAGATGGCATCGGCCGCGGTGCAGACTGGGGTCTCACGCATTGCAGCAGCCTCCTTGGGAAAAAGTGGTAAAAAGTATCCTGCAAAAATGCCCGGCCGTCCAACGAAGGGCAGCCGGGCGGGAACTCAGTTTATCAGAAGTGGATGACGCCGAGGATCAGACCAGCGACGAGGCAGACGATGGAAACGCCCCACTGCCAGCCGAAGCAGTACTTGATGTGGTCCTTGATCTCGACACCGGCCAGACCGATGCCCAGATAGGTAGCGGGAGCCACCGGGCTGATGAAGGTAGCGCAGTTGCGGCAGACGACCATTGCGATGGCGATGTGAGCCGGGTTGACGCCGAACTGGTTGCCGACGCTGACCAGAACGGGCAGCAGGCCGTAGAAGTAGGAGTCGGTATCGAACAGCAGAGCCAGAGGCACGCTCAGGACGCCGATGATGATGGGCAGGAAACGGCCCATGGATGCCGGGATGAAGCTTGCCATGACGACTGCCATCTTCTCCATGATGCCGCTCTTGCTCAGGACACCGAGGAAGACGCCGGCGCACAGGATGGTGGAAGCCATGCTCAGACCAGCGGAAGCGTGGCTCTTGATGATGGAGTTGTGCAGCTTCTTGCCGCGGTAGTTGACCAGAATGCCCAGAGCGCAGCCGACCATAAAGACGTAGTAAGAGGGGAAGATGTCCATGACCAGCACGATGATGACGGCCAGAGTCAGGATGACGTTGAAGATGAAGTTCTGGGGACGAGCCAGAGTCTCGTCCTTCTTGCCGTCGTCGGAGTCGTCGTACTTGCCGGCTTCCTCAGCAGCGATGGCATCGCCGAGCTTTGCGATGCGCTTCTTCTCCTGCAGGCCCCAGAAGATGGCGGTGCCGACAGCCAGCACCAGGCCGACGATCTGCATGGGCATGAGCTGGAACCACAGGTCGTTGGGCTCCACCTCGATGACGCTTGCGGCACGCATGGTGGGGCCGCCCCAGGGCATCAGGTTCATGACGCCCATTGCAGTGACGCAGATGAGCAGCAGGGTCTCACGGCGCATGTGCAGGCGCTTGTAGACGGGCAGCATGGCGGGGATGGTGATGAGGAAGGTGGAAGCGCCGCCGCCGTCCAGATGGCCGATGATGGCGATGAGGCAGGTCATCAGGGCAACGCCGACGACGTTGTTGCCGACCTTCTTCATCAGCGCGCCGATGATCTTGTCGAACATGCCCGCGTCGGTCATGACGCCGAAGAACAGGACGGAGAAGATGAACAGGACAGCCGTACCGTGGACGCCCTTGACGCCCTCCTTGATAAAGCCAGCCATTTCATCCAGGGTGAAAGCACCGGTAGCCACCAGAATGGCTGCGGTGATGGTCGAGACGCTGACGAATGCCAGTGCAGGGACCGTGACATTGCGCAGCAGCAGGACGATGACCGTGATCACCGTTGCAAAGCCGAGCAGAGCGAGGATCGTATCACTCATGGGTTTGTACTTCCTTTCCTTTTTTTCGTTTGCCGGGGATGCATTCCGTTTTATCCTTCGGAATCATTCCCCTTCGTTATGGTTCCAGTATACAGGCTCAAACTTACAGCCCAAAGCCCTTCTCGTTACGGTTTGTTAAGAAATTCCTTAATATCCTGTAAGATTCCGTATGGAAGGTTGGATACAATAGAGCCGGAGCTGCGCAAAAAAACAAAAAACAACAGGCCCCGGGGTGTTTCCACTCCGGGGCCTGTTTTCATCTTTATTTATGGGGCCTATATCGCCTTGCGGCGGTCCTCACATGGGGAAGCGGGAATTAGGCGGCATCGACTATATCGGTGACGATGACGACCAGGATGTACTTGCCGTCACTCGTCTTGGCAGAGCCCAGCCTGCCGGACTCAGCATACTTCTGGCCGGCGGAAGGGGTTCTAATACAAACAGCGGCCAGACCGTCCTTCACAAGGGCTGCCTGCAGGCTTGCGTCCTTCGTGGCATTCTCGGTCTTGACCAGAGCAACCTTGACATCCTTGCTATAATTTGCCTTCTGGGCAGCGGTAGCGTCAGATTCCGCGTATAGGCCCAGAATCTTCGCGATTACACTGTTGGGGCTTTGGATGGTGCTTTTCCTGATGATCTTGCCAGTGGTATCGTTAACAGCATTGTCCAGAGTGATCTTGCTGGTATCAGTATCCGGCTTAGCAGCGTTAGCGGGCTCATTGACAATAGCCTCGATAGCAGCCAAGGTCTCCTCCGCAGTCTTATCCATGTCCTTGTCCTGCTCGACCTTGACGCCCATCTTGGTCAGAGCGTCAGCGACGTCCTTGCTCTTGACGCTAGCGCCGCAGCCAGTCAGAACGGACAGTGCCAGAACGCCGGCGAGGGCGACGGCCAGAAACTTCTTTGCCATTTTCATGATTTTTGCCTCCATAATTATGAATGATCTTACAGGCAGGCTGTCCAGTTCCGGTCGTCAGCCTGTTGGCTTCATTATACCCCCCCCCC
>ERZ833515.2402-NODE-2402-length-10877-cov-29.231750_pt1 | contig 10877 bp, 9 predicted proteins | sample MGYA00519949_ERZ833515 | MGnify/ENA primary metagenome ERZ833515 (study PRJEB31850, sample SAMEA3708741) | human gut metagenome | biome: human gut; feature: human-associated habitat; material: faeces | place: China | collected 2014 ...
TACTGATTCGTAGTCAGTCACTCTATCCAGCTGAGCTACCAACGCATACGTTCCGTTCGGAACATGATGTATTTTATCACCGAACCGGGGTTTTGTCAACACTTTTTCGGAAATATTTTTGAGATTCCTGAAAAAGAACGTCTTTTCATCCACTTTTCTTTTATTTTCTATGCATCAGCCCTGCTCTGCCAGAGCCTGCGCGATGCGGACGCCGGTGGGCGTGGCGGCAAGACCGCCCTGACCGGTCTCCCGGAGGTCGGGGGAGAGCAGGCTGCCCACGCGGCCCATGGCGTCGATGACCTCATCACAGGGGATGGCGTAATCCACCCCGGCAAGGGCCATATTCGCACAGGAGACGGCGTTCACCGCGCCGACGACATTCCGCTTGACGCAGGGAACTTCCACGAGGCCGGCCACAGGGTCGCAGACGAGGCCCAGCAGGTTGCCCAGAGCCATTGCGGCGGCAGCGGCGCACTGCTCCGGCGCGCCGCCCTTGAGGTGGCAGAGAGCGGCGGCGGCCATCGCGCTGGCCGCGCCCACCTCGGCCTGACAGCCGCCCTCCGCGCCCGCGAGAGTTGCGCGGGCCGCGATGACCTGGCCGAATCCGGCGGCGACATAGAGGGCGTCGCAAATGGACTCTTCGTCGGCCTCGCCGCTGCGGGCCAGCGGCAGCAGAACAGCGGGCAGGACGCCGCAGCTGCCCGCCGTGGGGGCAGCGACGATGCGCTTCATGCAGGCGTTGCACTCGGCGGTCTTGAGAGCTTCGGCAGTCACTGCGGCGAGGTAATCGCCGCCAAGGCTCTTTCCTTCTTGATGGGCCTGCTCCACCTTGGCCGCGTCGCCGCCCGAAAGGCCGCTTCGGCTGCGCTGGGCCGGGTCATAGTCCCGGCTGGTGGCCTGCATCACCTGCCAGAGGTGGTGCATCATCTCCCGGCTGTGGGCCTCGGTGAGGCGGCTCTCAGCCAAATCGCTGCGGAGGATGGCCTCCGAAAGGGAAATATTCTGGCTGCGGGCAGCGGCCAGCATCTCTTCACAGGATAAAAACGACACTTCTCAGTCCTCCTCGCATTCTTCCGGCTCGTCGATGTTCAGGCAGGTGACTTTGCGGATGCCCGGCATCACGGCCATCTGCTGTTCCAGCACGTGGGGGATATGGGAGTCGCATTCCAGCACCATAACGGCGCAGCCGCCCGTCGCGGCGCGGAACACCTGCATGGACGCGATGTTGATGCGGCGCTGGGCCAGCGACATCGTGACCTCGGCGATGCAGCCGGGGGTGTCCTCATTATGGATGATAAGGGTGTTGCTGTCCCCGCCAAAGTCGGCAGGCACACCGTCGATCTCCGTCACGCGGATGCGTCCGCCGCCCACAGAGGCCGCCTTCAGGACGAGGGTCCGGCCCGCCTTACTCTTTAAGGTAAGCACCGTCGTATTCGGGTGGGCGGCACGGAGCTCCACCGGATGGATGGTGAACTTCATGCCGGCCTCCTCGGCCAGCGCGAAGCTGTCGGGCAGGCGGGGGTCGTCCGGGCGGAGGCCCAGCAGACCCGCCACCAGCGCACGGTCGGTGCCGTGGCCCCGGCCTGTGGTGGCAAAGCTGCCGTAGAGCCCAATGTCCGCCTCGGCGGGGACGTCGCCCAGCAGCTTCTGGGCGGTATATCCAATGCGGGCCGCACCCGCCGTATGGCTGGAGGAGGGGCCGATCATCACCGGCCCGAGAACGTCGAACAGACGCATGAGGTGTACACTTCCTTTCGTTTTGCAGCGCCCGGGAGCCCATTCGCTGACAAAAGAACAGATTTTCTTTCTTTTTATTATACCGCTTTTGAGCTTATTGTGCTATAATAACTTCATAATGTTTTGAATCTTGCCCTTTCAGGGGGCAGCACGGAGGGTAGAACCTATGAAACTGGTAAGCGTGGAAACTCCCGAAAAGAGTGTCTGCAAAATGACTTTCAGCGCTTCGGCTGAGGAGCTGGAAGCTGCGTCCAACGCCGTGTACGAGCGCACCCGCGCAACGTACACCATCAAGGGCTTTGCCAAGGGCGAGGCTGACCGCGCCCAGATCGAGGCCGACCGCGGCGAGCACACCTTCTGGTACGACGCCATCAACGATTTGATGGACAAGGACGTCCCGGCCCTGTACAACGCAGCGATGGCAGAACACGGCTTCCACGCTGTGGACGAGCCGGTCTACGACCTGGTCAGCGTGAAAAAGGACGAGGGCTTTGTGGCTACTGCCACCACCGCCCTGCAGCCTGAGCTGAGCCTGACCCAGACCACCGGCTTCAAGACCGAGTGCGTCACCCCGGAAGTCACCGACAAGGAGATCGACGCTGTGCTGGAGCGCCGCCGTGCCATGGCCGCTGAGCTGGTGCCTCACAAGGGTCCGGCCGTCAAGGGCAACATCGTCCACATCGACTACGAGGGCCTGCTGGAAGGCAAGCCCTTCAACGGCGGCGCCGCCCAGAACCAGACCCTGCAGCTGGGCAGCGGCCGGATGATCCCCGGCTTCGAGGAAGGCATCCTCGGCCACAAGGGCGGCGAGGAGTTCGACATCTTCGTTACCTTCCCGGCACGCTACCACGTCAAGGACCTGGCCGGCAAGCCCGTGGTCTTCAAAATCAAGCTGCACGACGTCTGCGTCCGCCAGCTGCCCGCTCTGAACAGCGATTTTGCCAAGAAGGCTGCCAATGTGGACACCATGGACGAGTTCCGCGCCCAGATCCGTCAGCAGCTCCACGACAATAAACACGCCGCTGCGCTCAACCGCGCCAAGGACGCCATCCTCACCCAGCTGGCCGCAGCCGCTGAGGGCGAGCTGCCCAGCGTTCTCGTCGAGAGCGCCTATCAGCAGGAGATGGAGCAGATCCAGCAGCAGCTGCAGATGCAGCGCCTGAGCCTCGACCGCTACCTGAGCCAGATCCATCAGACCCGCGAGAGCTTCACTGCCGCTGTCCGCACTGCTGCGGAGAAGAACACCCGCGCCCGGATGGCCCTGCTGCAGATCGCGCAGAACGAGAACCTCGTCCCCACTGAGGAGGACATCGACAAGACCCTGTCCGAGCGCGCTGAGCGCACCAAGAAGACCCTCGAGGAAATCAAGGCTGCGTCCAACGTGGAGGCCATCCGCCGCAACGAGGGCATCCGCCGCGCTGCCGACTATGTCATCGAGCACTCCACCATCGAAGAAAAATAATTTATCCTGCTTTTGCGCCTGCACCACTGTGCAGGCGTTTTTTATTGTTCATTTTTTCTCTCTTGACTTTTTTTCTCTGCTGCGGTATTTTTAGGGTGAGAAATTCTATCCGAGCCTCAGCTGCGGCCCGGACGGATAAAGTAAAATCTTCTGCGGGACATTCCGCTCATCTATTTTATTGCGACAGGAGGTTTTCCTTATGAAAAAGTTTCTTCTCGCTCTTCTGACAGCTGTCACGGCGGCTGCATTCTTCTGCGGCGCGGCGGCATCTGTGGCCACTTACAGCGCCAGCTATGACGCACCGGCCGGCATCAACGCCATCGTGGTGCAGGACAACAGCGCTGCGGTCGTTCTGCAGGCCGCCGACATCGACCACGTCCACGCCGATTACACCTACACCTCGAGCTACGCCTTTGAAAGCTCTAAGCTCTACGACTTCACGGTGGCGGGCAGCACCCTCACCGTGACCAAGACCCGGGAGCCCAACGCTTCCCTTGTCATCCAGAGCCAGGACACCCGCAGCTGCACCCTGACGCTGCAGATCCCCCGCCAGACGCTGGCAAACATCACCGTCAGCACCACCAACGACAGCATCACGCTGGACGGCGTTTCGGCACAGACCGCCAGCCTCACCACCGACAATGGCCGCATCGAGGTGTCGAACTTCAACGGCTCCACCCTGAGCGGCACCACCCGCAACGGCAAGATCACCATGAGCGGCGTCACCTCCCAGAATGTGGCCGCCACCATCCAGAACAGCGGCACTCTCAAGTTGGAAAACATCTCTGCCAACGTCTGCAACGCCAAGGTACAGAACGGCAGCATCACCGGCTCTGTGATCGGCAGCGGCAGCTCTTACGGCTTTGAGCTGGCCGCAGGCGGCGGCAAGATCCGCGTCTCCGACGCCAGCGACAAGAACTTCCTCTTCTTCGGCAAGGACACCCTGCAGCAGAATGCAGATGCCCCCAATAAGCTGAACCTCGCCACCAAGAACGGCGACGTTGAGGTCGAGTTCGTCCGTTAAAAGAACATTAAAAATGCCTGTGCAGCATCTGCCGCACAGGCATTTCTTTTTGTCCGGATACGGTCAGCTGAGCCAGTTGAAGCCCATGACCACCACGCCGAGGATAAAACGTTCATGCTTCTCCTTTCAGAATGGCATCCAGATTCTCATTTATGATGTCCATCGTCTCGAAGAACGCCTTTCGCTGTGCTTCGTTGGTGTGCTCCAGCAGACGTGCGCCAAATTCCTCCTGCAAGGCCCGGCCCTGCTCGATGATGGGGCAGGCTTTTTCGGTGCAGCGCAGCAGGGTGCGGCGGCGGTCGTCGGGGTCAGCCTCGCGGACGAGGTAGCCCTCCTGCACCAGACGGTCTACGTTCACCGAGACGAGGTTTGCTTTCAGTTTGCGCACCTCTACCACGTCGCTGGCGGTCTGGTAGCCGGGGTTGTTGGCGAGGAACATCAGGATGTCAAAAGCCGTCTGGGGCAGATGGAGCTTCTGGCACAGGGGCTTGCAGAGGGCGGCGTAAGCCGCCGAGGTCTTCCGCCCGAATTCGATGCCCGGGGTATTCATGGGACGCCTCCTTGTGATTCAAAATTGTATCATTCAAATTTGAAGTGATGATAGCACAAAAACGCAGCGATTGTCAAGAGAAAAGGAGCGGCCCGCATCTTGCGGGCCGCTCCCTGTTTCCGTTTTCTTTACAGCATCATGATGAGCCGCGTGCCGAAGGCCGCCAGCCATGCTACGATGCACTGATTTGCCACCATGATAAGCGCCCACTTGCCGCCCAGCTCCCGCTTGACCGAGGCCACCGCCGCGATGCAGGGCGTATAGAGCAGGCAGAACACCAGCAGGGGTGCAGCCGCCGCCGGGGACAGCGCGGCGGCAAAGGCCGCAGAGGAGCCATAGAGGATGGTGAGGGTCGAAACGACGCTCTCCTTGGCCATAAAGCCGGTGATCAGGGCCGTAGACACCCGCCAGTCGGCAAAGCCCAGTGGCGCAAACAGCGGCGCGATACCGCTGGCCAGCCATGCAAGGATGCTCTGCTGCGGGTCAGCGGTGAGGCTGAGCCGCAGGTCGAAGCTCTGCAGGAACCAGATGATGATGGTCGCCACAAAGATGACCGTAAAGGCGCGCTGGAGGAAATCGCGGGCCTTTTCCCAGAGCAGCTGGACCACATTCTTGAGGCCGGGCAGGCGGTAGTTGGGCAGCTCCATCACAAAGGGGACGGCCTCGCCCTTAAAGACACTGCTCTTCAGCAGGATGGCCATCAGAATGCCCACCGCAATGCCGAGGAAATAGAGGCTGACCATCACCAGAGCCGCGTGCTCCGGGAAGAAGGCCGCCGCAAACAGGCTGTAGATGGGCAGCTTGGCCGAGCAGCTCATAAAGGGGGTGAGCAGGATGGTCATTTTGCGGTCGCGCTCCGAGGGCAGGGTGCGGCTGGCCATGACGCCGGGGACGGTGCAGCCGAAGCCGATGAGCATTGGCACGATGCTGCGCCCCGAGAGGCCGATGCGGCGGAGAAGCTTATCCATCACGAATGCCACGCGGGCCATGTATCCGGTATCCTCCAGCAGAGAGAGGAAGAAGAACAGGGTCACGATGATGGGCAGGAAGCTCAACACACTGCCCACACCGGTGAAGATGCCGTCGATGACCAGCGAGTGGACGGCTACGTTGACGTTCCACGCCGTGAGGGTGGAGTCCACCGCGGCGGTCAGGGCATCAATGCCCACTTCCAGCAGGTTCTGGAGCGCCAGACCGATGACGCCGAAGGTGAGGTAGAACACCAGCGCCATGATGCCCACAAAGGCCGGGATGGCGGTATAGCGGCCCGTGAGGAACCGGTCGATCTGGGCCGAGCGGAGCTGCTCCTTGCTCTGGCGGGGCTTCACGACGGTCTGATCCACCAGCTGGTGGATGAAGTGGAACCGCATATCCGCGATGGCGGCGGCGCGGTCCAGACCCCGCTCCTGCTCCATCTGGACGATGATGTGCTCGATCATCTCTTTTTCGTTCTGGTCGAGCTTCAGGGCCGCCTCGATGCGCTGGTCGCCCTCCACGAGCTTTGTGGCCGCAAAGCGCACCGGGATGCCTGCGGCCCTGGCATGATCCTCGATCAGGTGGATGATGCCGTGGATGCAGCGGTGGACTGCGCCGCCGTGATCCTCCTCGCCGCAGAAATCCATCCGGCCCGGCCGCTCCTGATACTTTGCGACATGGAGCGCATGATCCACCAGCTCGTCCACACCCTCGTTCTTTGCCGCAGAGATGGGCACGACCGGGATGCCCAGCATGGCCTCCATCTTATTGATGCGGACAGTGCCGCCGTTGCCGCGCATCTCGTCCATCATGTTCAGCGCCAGCACCATCGGCGTATCCAGCTCCATGAGCTGCATGGTGAGGTACAGATTCCTCTCGATGTTGGTGGCGTCCACGATATTGATGATGCCCGTGGGCTTCTCGCCGATGATGAACTGCCGGGTCACGATCTCCTCGCTGGTATAAGGCGACATGGAGTAGATGCCGGGCAGGTCTGTGACCTCCGTATTCGGGTTGTTCCGGATCGCACCGCTCTTGCGGTCCACCGTCACACCCGGGAAATTGCCGACGTGCTGGTTGGAGCCGGTGAGCTGGTTGAAGAGGGTCGTCTTGCCGCAGTTCTGGTTGCCCGCCAGCGCAAAGGTAAGGGTCGTGCCGTCGGGCAGAGGGTTCTCGCCCTTTTTGGTGTGGTAGCGTCCGCCTTCGCCGAGGCCCGGGTGCTCCACCGGCTTTTCACTTTCTGCCGCCGCCTTTTTCGCCGCCGGGGCTTTGGCCAGCGTGACCCCGATGCGGGCGGCATCGTCCAGCCGGAGGGTCAGCTCGTAGCCGTGGATGCTCAGCTCCATCGGGTCGCCCATGGGGGCAAATTTGACCAGCGTGACCTCCTCACCGGGGATCAGCCCCATATCCAGAAAATGCTGCCGCAGAGCGCCTTCGCCGCCCACGGTCCCGACCACGGCAGTCTCGCCGATGTTCAAATCTTTCAACGTCATACGGAATGTTCCTCTCGAGCGCGTTTGTTAGTTTGCGTTAACAACAGTAATATAGGCTAACTTTCCGGCGTTGTCAAGAGAAACGGGGCTGTTCTGAACTGTTCTCTGAAAAAAATCATGCCGCCATCCTCGAATATCCGAAAAAGTGCAAAAAATAAGAGCCTGTACCCGGGAAGTACCCGCCGTACAGGCTCTTATCGTTTTTTATTCAGTTCGCGGTGTGATAGCCGTCAGGGTTCTTCTTCTGCCAGTTCCAGCTGTCGGCGCACATTTCCTCGATGCCGTACTCAGCCACCCAGCCCAGCTCGTTTTTGGCCTTGGTGGGGTCAGCATAGCACTCGGCGATGTCGCCGGGGCGGCGGGCATCGATGACGTAGGGGATGGGCTTGCCGCAGGCCTTCTCGAAGGCATGGATGACATCCAGCACGCTGTAACCCTTGCCGGTGCCGAGATTGCAGATGAAGAGGCCGCAGTTCGTTTCCAGCTTCTTGATGGCGCAGACATGGCCGCGAGCCAGGTCCACGACATGGATGTAGTCGCGGACGCCGGTGCCGTCGGGGGTGGGGTAGTCATTGCCGAAGACATGGACCTTTTCCAGCTTGCCCACAGCCACCTTGGCGATGTAGGGCATGAGGTTGTTGGGGATGCCGTTGGGGTCCTCGCCGATGAGGCCGGACTTGTGGGCGCCGATGGGGTTGAAGTAGCGCAGCAGAGCCACGTTCAGGGTGGGGTCAGCCTTGCAGACATCGGTGAGGATGCGCTCGGTCATGGCCTTGGTGGTGCCGTAGGGGTTGGTGGTGGCACCCACGGGGAAGTCCTCGGTGATCGGCACACTGGCGGGGTCGCCGTAGACGGTGGCGGAGGAGCTGAACACGAAGTTGTGGCAGTTGTGCTTGCGCATCACATCCAGGATGACCAGCGTGCAGTTGAGGTTATTGTAGTAGTATTCGATGGGCTTGGACACGCTCTCGCCGACGGCCTTATAGGCTGCGAACTGGATGACCGCCGTGATGTCGGGACACTCGGCGAAGATCTTCTCCACATCCTCGTGTTTGGTCATATCGGCCTGATAGAAGCGGAAGTCCTTGCCGGTGATCTGCTTGACGCGGTCGAGGACCACAGGGGATGCATTATAGTAGTTGTCCGCCACGACGACGTCGTAGCCGGCATTCAGGAGCTCGATGCAGGTGTGGCTGCCGATGTAGCCTGCGCCGCCGGAAACCAAAATAGCCATGTCCAGTACCTCTCTTGTTCCAGATGTTGCTTCGCACAGAGCCCTTGTGCTCTGTCTGCCTAAAGGATACCGCTTTTTGCACCGAGAATCAAGTACCGGCTCTTTTATTAAAATGTATTTTTGTTGCATCTTTTTCGCCAGTCTGATGAACTGCAAAGATTTTTAGTCCGCAAGGCATGGAGAGGACACCCAAAAAACAGCAAAGGGCAGCTCCCGCAAGAGAGCTGCCCTTTGCTGCGGCTGATATTTGCTTACAAACGGCCGCACTGACGGCCGGTGAAGAAGCGGAGCGTAGTGTTGGCGCGGAAGACTTTGCCTGCCCGCAGCACCGTCGTCGGGAACTCCGGGTGAGAGGGGCTGCAGGGGAAGTGCTGGGTCTCAAGGGCAAAGCCGCCGTACTTTTCCAGCGGGACGCCGCCCTTGCCGGGGGAGGGGCAGTTCTGCAGGAAGTTGCCGGTGTAGAGCTGGATGCCCGGCTGGGTGGTGTACATCTTCATGCTGATGCCGGTCTTGTCGCTGGACGCCCAGGCGCAGAGGCTCTGGCTGGCACCCCGGGGCCGGTCGAGGACATAGCAGTGGTCGAAGCCGCCGCCCGCCATGGTGGTCTGGTAGAAGCCGGTGTCGAGGTCGCGTCCCAGAGGCTTTCCGGTGCGGAAGTCCATCGGCGTACCGTCCACGGGCAGGATCTTGCCCGTGGGGCAGGTCTCGTTGTTGCCCTCGAGGTAGTTGGAAGCGTAAATGCGGAGCTTCTGGCCCAGCACATTGCCGCCGCCGTCGAGGTTGAAGTAGGTGTGGTTGGTCAGGTTGATGATGGTGTCCTCGTCGGTGGACACACGGTAGTCCATCCGCAGGGTGTTGTCCGGCGTGAGGATATACCGCACACTGACCTTCAGATTTCCGGGGAAACCGTCTTCGCCCGCCGGGCTTTCGGTCTCCATCAAAAGGGTATCGCCGAACATCTTCACATCGTAAATTTTGCGGGGGAAGGTGCCGTGCAGGTGATTTTTGCCATTGTTGGCTTCCAGCTTGTAGGTCTTGCCGCTGAGAGAAAATTCCGCATTTTCAATGCGGTTGGCGTACCGGCCCACGAACGCACCGCAGCAGGTGCTGCCGGATGAGTTGAAATCCGCCTCATAGTCGGCGAGGGTGTCGTGTCCGACGACCACATCCACCAGACCCGTTTTTGTAGGGACGAAGAGATTTTTGATCACACAGCCATAGTTCAGCACGCTGACCTCAAGTCCACCGGGATTGGAGATGATGTATTCATCCACCTTATCGCCGTTTTTGGTCACACCAAAGGGCTTGGAGCGGAACTGTGCCATAAGGCTCGCCTCCTTCTTCATTATTTTCGGTCAGGGCAGCGCAGCCCCAACCTCGTCCATAATTATGATTATAGCACAGTTTTCCAGACTTGTGTGAGAATGCTTTTAGATTTATCTTCCAAAATTTCGAGAGATTTTTTGGACATATTGCGAAAACGTCTTTCATCTTAAAAGGCTCTCCCTTTGGGAGAGCTGGCGCGAAGCGCCTGAGAGGGCAAGGACGCTGATAAAAAACTTCGAGCGCGGCGATGGCTCGCTCTGACAAAAAGTCTGCTTATCGCTGCATAGCGGCTCTATCTTACCGGGCTTGCCCGGCGCGCCCCGGACGCTGCTGCTATCAGGGAACAAAAGAAACCGCCGCACGGTGACCGTGCAGCGGTTTCGGAGCAGATACTTATTCTATATGGTTCTATGCGGGTTCAGAAAGCCCGGGCCACGGTAGACGGCTTATTTTTCGTAGATGACGATCATGTAGCAGTAGGTATCACCGCCGTCCTGCACACGGTGGACGGCCACCTTTACGCCCGTCCAGTCCGAAGAAGAATTGGAGTGGACTCTCACGCCGCCTCTGGAGCAATAGGTCACATAGGCAGCCTGGGTGATGGCATTGCCCGCCGCCTCGGGCATTTTTGCCGCATAAAACTGCACTCTGACGCTGGTGCTGTAATCCTTCAGCGCATCTTCCAGCATGGCAACGCCGGCTCCAGCGGTGCCGGTGTTCCAGGGAACATAGAAATACTCGCCCGCATTGTAGCTGGCCAGATAAGTTCCGTTGAACCATTGCGCCTTGTTTTTCCGGAGATCCGCATCGATCTTCTCAAAGACAGCCGGGGAGACATCGTAGGTCACCTTCATGTCAGGTTTTCCCATCTGGCCCCGGAGATAATCTCCGTAGGCCTTTTCCATGGCACGCTCGGTCACCTTGCCGCCGCAGCCCGTAAGCAGGGTCAGTGCCATCATGGCCGCAAGGGCCAGAGATAAGATACGGTTGAGTCGTTTCATAGTATGATTCCTCCCTATAATATAGCGGTGTTCGAGCGAAGCATCGACACCTTTTTTCTATTGTACCCCCCCCCC
>ERZ833515.2403-NODE-2403-length-10875-cov-2.646211_pt1 | contig 10875 bp, 9 predicted proteins | sample MGYA00519949_ERZ833515 | MGnify/ENA primary metagenome ERZ833515 (study PRJEB31850, sample SAMEA3708741) | human gut metagenome | biome: human gut; feature: human-associated habitat; material: faeces | place: China | collected 2014 ...
TTCTTCGGAATGGGAAAGAGTCTGATGGCGGGGGCACTCTCCGTATCGATCCTGACACTTCCGCTTATCACGACGACCACCGAGGATGCCATCAAGGGACTCCCGGCGGGATATTTTCAGGCGAGTTTAGGACTTGGAGCGACAAAATGGCAGTCCATCTTCTATGTACTTCTCCCGGCATGTCTCCCACGCATCATGACAGGCGTCATCCTGGCGGCGGGACGTGGATTCGGTGAGGCGGCGGCGCTCCTCTACACCACAGGATCCGGAAGCGACCTGCGCTGGGGCAACTGGAACCTGGCAGCCCCGACCTGCCCCTTCAACCCTTTCCGCCCGGCAGAGACATTGTCGATCCAGATCTGGAACCTTCAGGTAAACGGTCAGGATAAGGCACTGGCGAACACCGCCTCCGCGATCCTTATGATCCTGGTTCTGGCATTCAGCATTGGCGCGAACGTGTGGAGCCATCACCTGAAGAAAAAGAGCTCCGGCGAGGCAGCGTAAGAAACATTCGGAAAAGGACCTCAATGACAGATTCTTGAGGGAGAAGTAATGAAACTCTGAGGATGGCATATGAGAGTTTTAGAGAGGAAAACATATATGACTGATATGAAACCGAAATTTGATATCGAAAAGCTGAATCTGCATTACGGCTTGTTCCATGCGCTTAAGGACATCAACATGCAGATCAGCGCCCATGAGATCACCGCGTTCATCGGACCGTCCGGCTGCGGAAAATCTACATTTTTAAAGACATTGAACAGGATGAACGATCTTGTGGAGAATGTAAAGATCGACGGAAAAGTGGAGCTTGACGGACAGAACATCTTTAAGGATATGGACGCGATCACCCTGCGCCACAAGGTCGGCATGGTATTCCAGCAGCCGAACCCGTTCCCGAAGAGTATCTACGACAACATCGCTTACGGCCCGAGGATCTTCGGAATCACGAAAAAGGCAGATCTCGACGAGATCGTTGAGAGAAGCCTGCGTCAGGCAGCGATCTGGGATGAGCTTAAGGACCGCTTAAATAAAAGCGCCCTGGGACTTTCCGGCGGACAGCAGCAGAGACTCTGCATCGCGAGAACCCTGGCGGTGGAGCCGGAGGTGATCTTGATGGATGAGCCGACCTCCGCCCTGGACCCGATCTCCACATCGAAGATCGAGGACCTCGCGATGGAATTGAAGGACAAATATACGATCGTGGTCGTCACCCACAACATGCAGCAGGCGGCGCGTATCTCCGACAAGACAGCGTTTTTCCTGTTAGGTGAGGTCGTCGAGTACAATAATACAAGTGATCTGTTTGCGAACCCGAGGGACGAACGGACAGAAAGCTACATCACAGGGAGGTTTGGCTGATTATGAGAGATGCGTTTTTAAAGCAGTTGGAAGAGCTGCATAAGATGCTGGCGGAGATGGGACTGCTCTGCGAGAAAATGATCGACGGGACTTACGAGGCATTGACGAACATGGACCGGGAGCAGGCGGCGAAGATCCTGCAGGACGATGCGAACGTGGACTTAAAGGAGAGAGATATCGAGAGCAAGTGCCTGAAGCTTCTCTTAGAGCAGCAGCCGGTGGCGAGTGACTTAAGAAAGATCTCTTCCGCATTAAAAATGATCACAGACCTGGAGCGCATCGGTGACCAGGCGGGCGATATCGCGGAGATCATCAAGACCGCAGACCTTCTTGAGCCGGTAAAGGCGACAGGACTCGGCGAGATGGCAAAAGCCGTTGCGTCCATGGTCCGCGAGAGCATCGAGAGCTTCGCAAACGAGGATCTCAGGAAGACAAAGGAAGTCATCGCCTACGATGACGTGATCGACGATATGTTCTCCCAGGTAAAGAAAGAACTGGCAGACGGCATCTTAAACGGCGGGGCAACCCAGGAACAGATCCTGGACATCCTCATGATCGCCAAATACTACGAGCGCATCGGCGACCACGCCACAAATATCGCGGAGTGGGCAGAGTATGCGATCACTGGGGTGCATAGGAACAGTGAGCTGGAAGATCATCTGTAAAAAGAGAAAAATTCTGAAACTGGAATTAAAACTGAAAAATTGGTAAAAACGATCCGAAATGGAAATAAAAAAGTGGAGAACCTGATCTGCAGGTTCTCCCTTCTTGTTTTAAGAGCAATAACGTTACTGTACACGGGTAGGAATTTTCTGAACTGAAAATTCCGTACGATACACTTCTGGTAGCAGATTTTGCCGATTTGGAATGCGAAGCATCGGCAAAATCACGTTACTGTACACGCATGCGTGTACAGTAACGCAATAACTGTGGATTTTGCCAGACAGCGAACATCTGCTTGCATAAGTATCCAAAATATGCTAAGATTCTTGCGTACACATGTTTTTCTGGGACGCACATATGGTAACGTGCCAGAGCAATCGATGAAACGTATGATTTCGGTAATAAAAAAGAAATTTTTAGCTTGCGAGGTCTGATATATGGAGAAAAAAAACAAATATTATGTGGTACGTGACAAAGCGCTGCCGGAAGTCCTTCAAAAAGTCGTTGAGGTGAAACGTCTGCTTGAGGCGGACAAAAAACTGACAGTGCAGGAGGCGGCAGAGCAGGTGGGATTAAGCCGCAGTTCCTTCTATAAATATAAGGATGATATTCTTCCGTTTTCCGATAACACGAGAGGAAAGACCGTGACTCTTGTGATCCAGATGATGGATGAACCGGGGCTTCTGTCTGACCTGCTCCACATCGTTGCGGATTACCGCGCGAACATCCTTACGATCCACCAGACGATCCCGGTAAACGGATCCGCGACGGTAACGCTCAGCGTGGAAGTCCTCTCCGACACGGGAAATGTTGCCGGTATGGTTGAGGAGATCGAGCACTTAAAAGGCGTACAGAATGTGAAAATTTTAGGAGTGGAGAAATAGACGGATGAAAGCGGCGATTATGGGATACGGAACCATCGGTTCCGGCGTGTATGAGGTTCTTGATAAGAACTGCAAAAGCGTAGAAAAAAAAGCTGGAGAGCCGATCGAAGTAAAATATATCCTGGATCTCAGGGAGTTTCCGGGAAGCCCGGTGGAGAAGCTTGTGATCCACGATGTGGAACAGATCATAAATGACCCGGAGATCGGGATCGTTGTGGAGACCATGGGCGGGACAAAACCGGCCTACGAGTTTGTAAAGCGCTGCCTGCTCGCGGGAAAGCATGTGGTGACTTCCAATAAGGCACTGGTTGCGGCCCATGGGACAGAACTGATCCGGATCGCTACGGAAAAGAACATCAGCTTCTTGTTTGAGGCGAGTGTCGGCGGCGGTATTCCGATCATCCGCCCGCTTGTGGAGTGTCTCGGCGGTGAGGAGATCCTGGAGATCTCCGGTATCTTAAACGGAACCACAAACTACATCCTCACAAAGATGAATGAGGAGGGATGGAGCTTCGAGGAGGCGTTAAGGCGCGCCCAGGAATTGGGCTACGCGGAGCGCAACCCGGAGACGGATATTGAGGGATATGATACCTGCAGAAAGATCGCGATCCTGACCGCGGTGGCGACAGGAAAAGAAGTGAACTACGAGGAGATCCCGACCCAGGGAATCACAAAGATCACCTTCATGGATTCCAGTTATGCGGCACATATGGGGGCGGCGATCAAGCTCCTCGGAACCAGCGTGAATAAAGACGGAAAGATCTATCTGGAGGTTTCACCGGTCCTTGTGGACGCGAAAGACCCGCTGTACGCGGTGACAGATGTATTTAACGGAATCCTTGTTGTGGGAAATATGCTGGGGGCGTCCATGTTCTATGGAAGCGGAGCAGGAAAACTGCCGACCGCCAGTGCCGTTGTCGGGGATATGATCTCCGCAGTCCGTTTCGGCGATGAGCCGGAGAAGATCGGCTGGAGCAGCGAGAAGCTTGAGGTACATCCGGCGGCTGAGCTTTCCAGAAAGTACTTTGCACGGTTTGAGGGTTCTGAGAGAGCAAAGAAAGAGGCCGTTGCGGCAGCTTTCGGTGACGTGAAATTTGTGACACTGGAAGGAACAGATGAGTTCGCGGTTCTGACCGGTGAGATGACAGGGGGAGAGTTCGACTCGGCAGCAGCAAAGGTCGGTGGACTGCGCCAGAAGATCGCAGCCAGATTATGATCCCGACATGGTTCCGGATGCCATGCCTGTTTCAGATGATGACCGGGCTTTACTGTCCGGGATGCGGGGGAACGAGAGCGGTGCGGGCACTCCTTTCAGGGCATCCGGTACTAAGCTTTCTGTACCATCCGGTGGTGCCGTATATGGCGGCTGTGGCTGTGTGGGCAGCGGCTTCCTGGATCCTGTATTTCGCCACGGGGAACAGGAGATTCCGCCCGGAATTGGATGACCGGATCGCTTACGCGGCGGCGGGGATTGTGATATTAAATTTTATCATAAAAAACGGCCTTCTGGTGTTCGCCGGGATCGATGTGATCGGGCGGCTGCCGGGGGTGTGAGAATAGGGAGAAGACCTGGAGCGGGTACCGAAAGTGGTATCTGTTCTGGGTCTTTTTTGTTTCATGCCACAATTTTGCCGCAGGTATGCCCTGTTTTGTGTGACATCCTTCACAGTTTGAACACAGGTCGAACACAGAGGAATCACAAGTTTCTGATAGAGTTTATTGCAGAAACGTAATAAACAGTAAGAAAAATGCAAGGAACCAGGAGTATATGTACTTTAAAAGTACAAAGATCCCGTGATGACGAGTGTACGCAGCAGTCAATGGAAATCAGGCAATGGATCTGGAAAGAGATGACCTGCAGGGGCTGATGATCTGGCGGTCAAGGCGGATGAAAGGAGAACGGAAATGAGAAGAGGAAAGATAATAGCGGTCAGTCTGACGGTCTGTGCTGTGGGAGCCGGAATGACGGTGAACGCTTACGCGGCCAGCACCACATTTGAAATGAGGAAGAAAGCGGTGAGCCTGCTTGGAATTATAACGACGAGTAATTACCAGGCGAATGTGACGAGAGGTGAATTTGCGGAACTCCTCGTAAAGGCATCGGACTACAAGGAGGCGGCAAACGCGGCGGGAACCGTATCTGTATTCGCGGATGTCTCCTCAAAATCCCAGTATTCTGCGGCGATCCGCACGGCGGCGACGAACTCCTGGATGTCCGGTTATCTCGGCGGAAACTTTAAGCCGGACGAGGGAGTTACGATGCGGGATGCCATCAAGGCAGTCCTGGGAGTCTTAGGATACACAAACGAGGATTTCTCCGGAAGTCTTCAGGAGAGCCGCCTTGCGAAGTTCAAGTCCCTGTCCCTGGATTCTGGGATCTATCGTGATCTTGACGAGGTCCTCACGAGGGAAGACTGCATCAACCTGTTCTATAACCTGATGAAGGCGAAGACAAAAGAAGGAAACCAGTACGGCAGTAAGATATTTGACCTGACCTACAATTCCGACGGCGAGATCAATACATCCTCGATCCTGGATAACAGTTTAAAGGGACCGAAGATCTTAGACAATGACAGCCGGAACTTAAAGAGTCTTGTTCCGTTTTCCCTGAAAGACGCTACCATGTTTTTAAACGGCGAGGTGTCCGATGAGAGCAAGATCAACGATTACGCCACCGTGATCTATTACCACGAGGAGACAAAGATGATCTTCGCCTATTCCAACGGCGGCGAGAACAAAGGCGCCACGGAGGGCCGGATCAAGGCGATCTACTACGATTCCAGCGACCCGTTCACACCGGTGAAGGTGGTCTTAAACACCGATTACCAGGACAACGGCGGTGAGGGCGATGAGTTCCAGATCAGCGGATCGGAGCTCCAGTACCTGTTCTCCGTCTACGGAGAGTTTGAGGTGGATGACAAGGTTGCCATTGTGTGGGAGAAGAGCGGAAGCGACGAAAATGCGACTTATACGGTTGTAGATGTTGTCGGAGATTATTGATTAGTTACGAATATACATATAATACATGAAATAGAAATACCGCAGAAGGAATGCGGGTGAGAAAATTAAGGCAAGGAAATTCAGATCTGGAACATAGTTAAGAGAAGCGGAAGATTTCAATAGACAGGAAAGGAACGAGTATGGAGAACGAAAAGGTGGACGTAGAGAAAAAGCGGAAAAAACGGAAAGGAAAAAGCGGAAGGATCGTGATCGTGCTTATAGTGGTTCTGGCAGCGCTGCTTGGCGGATTTTTCCTCTATAAGAAAAAGACCTCGAGCCAGAAAAGTCAGGGTGACCAGTCCGTGTCAACGGCGACAGTGAAGCGGACGGACATCAGTTCAGAGCTCACGGCGTCCAGCTCCCTGTCACCGAAGGACACCTACGAGGTGACAGCTCTGGTGGAAGGCGAGGTCATCGAGGCGAACTTTGAGGAGGGCGATGTTGTAGAAAAAGGTCAGGTCCTCTACCGGATCGACGCATCCTCCATGGACTCTGACCTGAGCTCTGCCCAGACCAGCCTTCAGAGGGCGAAGGAGAGTGCCCAGACGGCACAGTCCGATTACGCCGAGGAGACAGCGCGGATCGCCGGAAATACATACCGCTCCACAGCGTCCGGATATATCAAGACTCTCTATATCAAAGAGGGCGATAAGGTAAATAATGGAACGAAGATCGCGGATCTCTATGATGACTCTGTTATGAAGATCACAGTCCCGTTCCTCTCAGGCGAGGCGGCGGAGATCAACGTAGGTGACGAGGCGGCAGTGACTTTGGAGGACACCGGCGAGCAGATCTCCGGAACCGTCACGGTTGTCAGCAGCATGGAGGAGACACTCTCCGGAGGACGTCTCGTGAAGAACGTGACGGTCGAGGTATCAAACCCAGGCGGACTCACGACAGACACCGAGGCATCCGTGACCGTCGACGGATTTGTGTGCAGTGCCGAGGGAACATTCACGGCGAAGACGGAGACGACCCTGAGCGTGGAGCTCTCCGGAAACAAGAGTCTCGAGATCGAGAACCTTCTGATTCATGAAGGTTCTTATGTGGAGAAAAACTCCGAGCTGTTCCAGGTGACCACAAAGACGGCGGAAGAGTATTTAAAGGAATTCAAGGATGCAGTGGAGAGCGCAGATGACAATCTGGAAAACGCGGAGAACAAGCTGAGCAATACCCAGGACAATGTGGATGACTACACGATCACAGCGCCGATCTCGGGGACAGTGATCACGAAAAACGCGAAGGTTGGGGATAAGATCTCCAAGAGTTCCAGCGGAACGACCACCATGGCGGTGATCTACGACCTGTCCACCATGACACTAGAGATGTCCGTGGATGAACTCGATGTCTCAAGCATCAAGGTCGGCCAGTCTGTGGAGATCACGGCGGATGCGGTGGAAGGTGAGACATTCACAGGAACCGTCACAAATGTGAGTCTGCAGAGCAGCTACTCCAACGGTGTCACAAACTATCCGGTGACAGTGACTCTGGATGATACGGGAAGTCTTCTTCCGGGCATGAACGTGGATGCGAAGATCATTCTCGACAGCTCTGAGAATGCTCTGGTGATCCCGGCCAGCGCGCTGATGCGTGGAAACAGAGTGTATGTGAAGAAGAGTTCCGGCTCCGGAAAATCCGGCAGCAGCAACGTCCCGGACGGCTTTGAGGTGGTCCAGGTGACAACTGGAATCATCAACGACGATTATGTGGAGATCCTTTCCGGCCTCTCTGAGGGGGACGAGGTCTACATTTCCTCCGATTCCGGAAGCTCGACGCAGACCGATCAGATGCAGATGGGCGGCATGGGCGGTCCTGGCGGTGATATGGGCGGAGGCGCACCGGGCGGTCCTGACGGAAACGGAGGTCCTGGCGGCAGCAACGGTGGCAGCGGACGAAGATCCCAGTAGTGTATAGGAGATAAATTGTATGGAAAAGACTGAATTCTCAATACAAATAGATACCGCAGAAGAGCCGATGAAACAGGAAGAGGCAGTTTCAAAAGTTCATGAGAAGTTGGAAAAGCAGGAACCTCTGATAGAGCTGCGCAATATCTACAAGATCTACTACATGGGCGACGAGGAAGTCCACGCCAACGACGGCATCAGCCTTTCCATCAACAAAGGCGAGTTCGTCGCCATCGTCGGCAAATCCGGAAGCGGAAAATCAACCCTGATGAACATCATCGGAGCCCTGGATGTCCCGACGAAGGGCGAATATTTCCTCGGCGGCGAGGACGTGGCGGATATGTCCGACAACGAGCTGGCGGAGATCAGAAACCGCATGATCGGCTTTATCTTCCAGCAGTATAACCTGCTTCCAAAGTTAAATCTCTTAGAGAACGTGGAACTCCCGCTCCTTTACGCCGGTTACGACAAGAAAGAACGGCGGGAGCGGGCCATGAATTCCTTAAAAAAGGTCGGTCTCGACGAAAAATGGAAGAATCTTCCGAACCAGCTCTCCGGCGGCCAGCAGCAGCGAGTCTCCATCGCGCGGGCTCTCGCAGGAGATCCGTCCTTAATCCTGGCGGATGAGCCCACGGGTGCCCTGGACTCCAGGACAGGCCGGGAGGTGCTTGATTTTTTAAAGAAACTCAATGAAGAAGGAAACACGATCGTCATGATCACCCACGACAGCTCCATTGCCCTGGAGGCGAAGCGGGTGGTGCGGATCCATGACGGAAAGATCAATTTCGACGGGGATGTGAAAAAGTATGCTGCAATCATTTAAAATGGCGTTAAAAAGTATCTGGGGCAATAAATTGAGGTCCTTTCTGACGATGCTCGGCATCATCATTGGAGTCGCGTCGGTGATCATCCTGGTCAGCATCGTCAACGGCTATATGTCCTACATGGTGGAGAGCTTTTCTTCCATGGGCGTCAATCAGATCACGGTCCAGTACAAGGCGGTGGCATCCAGAAGTATTGATGTGAACGAATTTTATGAGTTCTACGAGGAACATTCAGACCTCTACGAGAACATGTCCCCGAACGTGTCCGTCAGCGTCACGGTAAAACATGACTCTGACACCATGGATTCCACCAGTGTCGGCGGCTACAGTGAGGATTATCTCGCAATCAAGGACTACGATATCGAGTATGGCAGAAATCTCCAGTACTCCGACATGGAGGCGAGACGAAAAGTCGCGGTCATCGGCGCCTACGTGGCGGAGGAGCTCTACGGCGGCTCCCAGAACGCCGTGGGCGAGACGGTCAAGTTAAACGGTGACAGCTACACCATCGTAGGCGTTGTGGAACGGCAGACGGAGAGCAGCTCTGAGTTCGATGACGGATGTATGGATGACTTTGTGTGGATCCCGTATTCCAGAGCTGTGAAGATGGCGAGAAATGCTGTGATCAACAACTATATCTTCACATCGCGGGACATCAACGACACGGAAACATGTACGACAGAACTTAAAAATTTTCTCTATGAAAAGATGAAGAGCGAAAACCTCTACACGGTGACAGCAATGAGCTCCCTTCTCGATTCCTTAAATGAGCAGATTGCCATGATGAGCATGATGCTGGGCGGTATCGCGGGTATCTCCTTGTTAGTTGCAGGCGTCGGTGTCATGAACATCATGCTGGTGTCCGTGACAGAGAGAACCAGGGAGATCGGCATCAGGAAGGCCCTCGGCGCAAAGAAGAGCGTGATCATGTTGCAGTTCGTCATCGAGGCGCTGGTCACAAGCTCCATCGGCGGAATCATCGGAATCATGATCGGAGCCTTAGCAAGTACGGGAATCGGTGCCATCATGGGAATCGACGCGCCGCCAACCATGACAGCAGTTGTGATCTCGTTTAGCGTTTCTGTTGCCATCGGACTGATCTTTGGTTACATGCCGGCGAGCCGGGCGGCGAAGCTGAATCCGATCGACGCACTGAGGACAGACTAAAACTACACAGAAAATGACAGGATCAACGGTAAATATGGAAAATGGAAGAATAATAGGAAAATGCAGATTCTAAGCCTCAAACTGCCACGGATTTGCCGCTAAAAGACAGAATATCGTAAGTTGACGGGAGATATTGTCCAACCTTATAATATAGTTAAAGAAAGATACTTGAGGGGAGGCAATCCTATGGCAGAAAGAAAATGGAAAAAAATAAGTACATGGATGGCCGCATGGGTCATGGCGGTCGTGTTTGCGGTATCCGGGGCGCAGACAGCGTTTGCGGCGACCAGTTATGTGAATAGTGTCAGCATCACGCTGGATGTGACACCGACGGTGGGGGAATCCCTGCCGGATCTTGATGTGGGATACAATTCTGATAACTGCGAGGTATCGATCCCGAACAACGATAAATATGATATCGTATCCGCAAAGTGGTCTTCCACAAAGAACGACGTGAAGATCGGCGGAACCTACACCATGAAAGTTACTTTAAAGACTTTAAATGACTATAGGTTCAGCAGCAGCTCCTACACTTCCTCAAAGGTAAAGGTAAAGAACGGAACTTTTGTCAGCGCTTCGAGAACATCTTCCGACCGTCTGGTGGTTACCGTAAAGACAAAACCGGCAAAGGGCGATCTTGACGCGCCGGGCGAGGCATACTGGCAGACCACAAAGTCCGGAAGCTCCGATCTCGGACTCGCGAAGTGGGAGGCCGTTGAGGACGCGTCCTACGAGGTGTACCTCTACCGCGGCAGCAAGAACGTCTACAAGAGCGGCGAGATCCACACCAGCAGCTGTGATCTCTTTCCGTATATGAGCTCCAAGGGAACCTACACCTTTAAGGTGCGCGCGCTCCCGTCAAACGATGAGGTATCCAAGTACGCGTCAAAGAGCGACTGGACCATATCCGATGAGGTCTATATCGATGAGAATGACGCGGCGAGAGCGGCAAAGAAAAAGCCGTCAAGCGGCAACAACAGCAGCACAAATAATTCCGGAAATTCCCAGCAGGCCCCGTCAAATGTGAATGTGGTCGGCTGGATCCTCGACGGAAACCGCTGGTATAATCGT
>ERZ833515.2407-NODE-2407-length-10870-cov-3.031715_pt1 | contig 10870 bp, 9 predicted proteins | sample MGYA00519949_ERZ833515 | MGnify/ENA primary metagenome ERZ833515 (study PRJEB31850, sample SAMEA3708741) | human gut metagenome | biome: human gut; feature: human-associated habitat; material: faeces | place: China | collected 2014 ...
CAGAATGCCTACGGTCATGCCAGCCGGAATGTGCAGATCCACGTCTTCCAGACAGCATTTATCTTCCCGCTTGCTGTAGCTGAAGCTGACATGGTTGAAGTCCACGCTGCCGTCCGGCACCGCGGTCACGGCATCTGCCGGACTGGTAATGTCACTCTCCTCGTCCAGCACTTCCACAATACGCTCGCAGGAGGCACGGGACATGGTGATCATAACGAACACCATAGACAGCATCATCAGGCTGGACAGAATCTGAATGGCATAGGTCATCAGGCTCATCAGTTCGCCAGTAGTCAGTGTCCGGCTGACGATCATTCTGGCACCGAACCACGATACCAGAATCAGACAGACGTACATGCAGAACTGCATCAGCGGCATGTTAAATGCCAGCCTCTTTTCTGCCCTGGAAAAGTCCTGATAAATGTTCTCCGAAATGCCGGAAAACTTCTGGATCTCGGGGTCTTCCCGCACAAAGGATTTCACCACCCGCACGTTCGTCAGCACCTCCTGGATGCCGCTATTGAGCGTATCCAGCGCTTTCTGCATGGCTGTAAACCGCGGGTAGGCAGTCCGTAGGATCCAGACGATCGCCGCCGTCAGAAGCGGAATCACCACCAGGATGACAGCTGCCAGTTCCGCATTCATCCAGAACGCCATCACAAGCGCCCCCAGGAACATGCCCGGCGCGCGCAGCATCATCCGAAGTCCCATCATAATCAGGTTCTGTACCTGCTGGATATCGTTCGTCAGACGGGTTACCAGCGATCCCGTGCTGAACGTATCGATATTTTTAAATGAAAACTGCTGCACTCTGGCAAATAAGTCGCGGCGCAGATCGCTGGTAAAGGAAATCGACGCCTTCGCTGCAAAATATGCCCCCAGAATGCCGCCTGCCGCCATCAAAAAGGAGGTAATCGCCATCACAAGTCCCATTTTAAGAATGTATCCGCCGTCTTTCTGCGCCACGCCATGGTTAATAATCATCGACATAAATTTGGGCAGCAGAATCTCACCCAGCACCTCCGTTACCATCATGAGCGGTCCCAGAATAAAGGCGCTCTTATATGGCAGTATATATGATTTGTATCGTTTCCATTGCTTCACGCTTTTTCCTCCTGCCCGTTATTTCTGCAAATTTTTTTATGGATTCTGTTCAAACAGCTCCATCAGTTCATTCTGGCTCAAATCGCCCAGTGAAACCATTCCCTCTGAAACCACCTGCGCCGCCAGCGCAAGTTTCGCATTCTGCAGCTTCAAAAGATTTTCTTCTATCGTATCCTTTAAGATCAGTTTGTATACCGTGACCGGCTTTTCCTGCCCGATCCGGTACGCGCGGTCGGTCGCCTGGTTCTGCGCTGCCACATTCCACCACGGATCGTAATGAATCACGATATCTGCCGCCGTCAGGTTGAGTCCCGTTCCCCCGGCTTTCAGGGAAATAAGGAACACCGGAACCTCATCCGAGGCAAACGCCTGCACCATCCGGCTGCGTTCTTCCTTCGGGGTCGCGCCGACCAGAAGATGGGACGAAATGCCCTCCTGTAAAAGGCGTTCCCGAATCCGCTCCAGCATCGAGGCAAACTGGGAAAAGAGCAGGATCTTATGTCCCGCCGCAGACGCCGATGCGATCAGCGAAACACAGGTCTCCAGCTTCGCCGATTCCCCCGTATAATCTTCAAAACAGAGTGCCGGATCGCAGCAGATCTGGCGCAGCCGCATGAGCTGGGAAAGCACTTCCAATTTTCCATTACCCGACCACGCGCCACCAGCCAGCGCCTCTTTTAGTTTCAACGCCGACGCCGTATAAAGCTTCTGCTGCCGCCCCGACGCCGCCGAATAAACGATCCTCTCTTCCTTGCCCGGAAGCTCCCGCAGCACATCCTTTTTCAAGCGGCGCAGGACAAACGGTCCCGTCATCCGCCGCAATGCCGTCAATGCTTCCGGATCCTGATTTTTCACGATTGGCAGCTCATACCTCTCACGAAACTTCCGGTAACTGTATAAAAATCCCGGCATCAGGAAATCAAAAATGCTCCAAAGCTCGCTGAGCCGGTTTTCCACCGGCGTTCCCGTCAGGGCGAAACGGACATTCGCCGAAATCTCCTTTACCGCCTTCGCTCCCTGTGTCTTTGCATTTTTAATGACCTGCGCCTCGTCAATAATCTCATATTCAAACGTGCGTCCCAGATACGCTGCCCGATCCCGTTTCAACAGATCATAGGACGTGATGATCACCTGCGCCCCCTCAGACGCCTCCATCCGCATCTGCTCCTCCAGCTGTTCCTGCCGTTCTTTCGCCGTCCCGGCAATCAGAAGCACGCGGATCTCCGGTGAAAACCGGGCAAATTCCTGTCCCCAGTTGTAGACGAGCGACGCCGGGCAGACGATCAAAGACGGAAGAGGTAATTCTGACCCACTGCCTTCATTTCCAGCCGCTTTCTGCTCGGTTTTTTCCTGATAAAATGCTGTCAGAAGCGCAATCACCTGCAGCGTTTTTCCCAGTCCCATATCATCTGCCAGGATCCCGCCGAAATGATACCGCGCCAACGTCCGCATCCACGTATATCCGATCTTCTGATATTCCCGCAGCGTCTTTTCCAGCACCGCCGGAACCGCATAGCTGACACTCTGCGCCGTTTTTAGATCGCGCACCATCATCCCGTAGGCTTCATCCCGCTGAAACAGTTTCATCCTGCCGTCGCCCGAGAGACTGTCCAGATAAAAAGCACGGTAGGCAGGTATCTTCGCCTCCCCCGCCTGAAATTCACTCTTTGTCAGTCCCAGATCCGCAGTCAGGCTGTCAAGCGCCTGCAGACCGCCGCCCGAGAGCTGCAAAAATTCGCCATTTTTCATGCGGTAATATTTCTTTTTTTGGCGGTATTCACCTGCAAAAGCTCCGCCGGGTCGATTCCCGCCGTCTCAATCTTCAGATCCAGCCAGCCGCCTCCAAGAGAAACCCCCATCGACACTTCCGGCGGAGGCAGGACGCGCAGATGGCGGACAGACTCTGACAGCCATACCTCGCCCACCTCCTGAAACTGCGTCATTCCCTCGCTCAGAACCTGGTACAGCGCTTCTTCATCCCCGCGGATCACCAGCTCGCCGCTCTCATCCTCCCAGTAAGAGAAGTACCGCGTGATCAGGCGGCTGATATAAAATTCCGCCGGTACATCCCGGCAGATCTCCCGCGGAACATGCTCGTCCGCCAGCGGCGAAAACGTAAAATCTCCGTAGGAAAGCGTCGGACGCAGACGCAGCTCGTCCGGCGAATCACTGTCAAACTCAAACCGGGCTTTCAACGCCTCTGGGCGGTATTTCTCCCAATCGATCTCCGGGCTCTGCAAGATCCCAAGTGCCTCCATGCCTTCCAGCACCCGCGCATAAAAGAGCGGAATATCCCGGCTTCCAACCAGCAGCTCCCGCTTCTCTTTCCGGCTTCCGCACTCTCTTCCGCCCTGTTCCATCTGCTCCAGAAAAACGCCCATCGTTTCTGTATACAGTTCACTGCATCCAAACAGATGCAATCCATCTGCCACATACAGACGCTGTTCTCCCCGGAACGAAGTTAGAGCCGATGGAACCGTAACCGCAATTCCATCGCCCCTTGCTTCCACCTCCACCGGGAAACGTGGATCCTTGCGCTCAACCCGGCACACACGTTCAGCACCTTTCTCGTCCTCCGTCTGGACTTCTTTTCCCTCTAAAAGATCAAACAGCCGATCCCTCGCTGCAGATCCCAGCGTTAACGCCCGCATCACCGGAAGCGGCAGCCCCGCATGACCGCGCATCTCCTCATAATGGCGTATGTAGGCGTCCGCCTCCTCCAGCAGAAGATCTAAAAATGGGCGGCTTTCCGGCGCAAAGGCAGACGGGACGTGTTCAAACGCCATGCCTTTTCCGTATTCCACCCGTTTTCCGCTGTGAACCGCCTGTGCAAATTCCAGCAGGTTTTTCACAATATACCGTTTTTCCCGTCCGATCCGTGCCTCCAAAAGCACTTCGCCGCGCCGGATCTGTAAATAGGGATGCAGATAGACCGGTTCCCGCTCTTCCTCGCCCAGAATCCGCGCTACTTCCCGGTTCGTGTACTCCCGGATCATCATCCGGATCTCCGGCGAAGTCGAAACCGGCGGTGTATGCTCGGCTTTCTGCTGGCGGGCAAACGCCTCCTGAAGCGCTTTTGCATGCACGCAGGGACCCCGGAATGAATTTCCCTCCGCACAAGAACAAGAGTAGTCATAGATCTGACTACCCTTGATAAAAATTCTTGTCTGATATACCTTTGTCTCATCCTCAATCTGTCCCTGTACCCGTACTTCGCCCTTCCAAAAGGTATCTACGGACATTTTTATTATTTTCATGAGGATTCCTCCATATTACAGATTACATGTGTTCCGGCGATTCCATTCCGAGCAGATCCATACAGGTATCCAGCACCCGCTTGGTCAGCGTGATCAGACTGATAAAGGCTGCCTGCTTCGCTGCGTCCTCCTCGGAGAGGATCTTATTTTCCAGATAAAATGCATTAAACGCATCCGCCACTGCCGCCATGTATTGGCAGAGCTTATGCGGCGCCGTCTCGTAGAATGCAGATTCTGTCACCTCGCCGAAACGGCAGAGCGCCATCTGAAGTGCTTTCTCTGTCTCGCTCTCAGCCGGACGGATCGGAACCACTTTAGCATCCGCACCGCGCAGTTCCTTGTATTTCTCCAGAATGGACTTGATGCGGACGATCATATACTGGATATGTGGACCTGTATTTCCCTCGAAGGAAATAAAGCGGTCTACATCGAAAATGTAATCTTTGGTCGCCTGATTCGAAAGATCGGCATATTTAAGTGCCGCCAGACCGACAATCTCCGCCGTGCGTGTCATCTCGTCCGCCGGAACTTTCTGCTTCTCCTGAATCTTCTCATATACCTTCTCATCGATATTCTTGATCAGGTGCTCCAGACGCATAACACCGCCCTCACGTGTCTTGAACGGACCACCGTCCTTGCCGTTCATCGTACCGAAGCCCAAGAAGATCATCGGCGTATCTTCTTTGACGATGCCCGCCTTCTTCGCCACACGGAATACCTGGATAAAATGAAGCTCCTGGCGCTTGTCTACGACGTAAATGTAGCGGTCCGGATGGAAATCCTGCTCACGTTCGATGATCGTCGCCAGATCGGAAGTCGCATACAGCGCCGCACCGTCGGATTTGCGGACGATACAAGGCGGATATTCCTTCGCATCCCCTTCCTGTGCGATATCGACAACCAGCGCGCCATCGCTCTCATAGGCGAGACCTTTTTTCTGTAAATCCTCGATCAGTCCCGGAATATATGGCTGCGCATCGCTCTCGCCCTTCCAGAGGTCGAACGATACATTTAAATTGCCATAGTTCTTTTTCAGATCCTTCAAGGACACGTTCATGATGTGCTTCCAGATCGCATGGAACGGTGCATAGCCACTCTGCAGTTTGAAGGTTGCCTGCTGTGCCCGCTCACGGAATGCCGCATCTACCTTGGATTTCGCGCTCGCTGCCGGATAGATATCCTCCAGCTCGGAGATCGTAAACGGCGGCTCCGACGGATACTCGCCGGTATAATCCGGGTCAAAATATACCAGATCCGGCTGACGGTCATGCAGCTCCTCGATGATCAGTCCCATCTGCAATCCCCAGTCACCCAGATGCACATCGCTGATGACATGGTGTCCCATATAGCGGCTGATGCGCTTGATGCTCTCTCCGATGACCGCGGAACGTAAGTGTCCGACATGCAGCGGTTTTGCTACATTGGCTCCGCCGTAATCGATGATGATCGTCTCCGGCTTCTTAACTGCGTTGAGTCCCAGCTTTTCATCCTCTGCCACCTGCTGTACATAGGATGCCAGGTAGCACGGATTCAGGCGGATATTGATAAATCCAGGCATCACGGCGTTGATCTCAGAAAACATCTTGCTTCCGGCTGTCTTTTCCACCACCTCATTGGCAATATCGATCGGTTTCTTTTTATACGCTTTGGCAGCTGCCATCGCGCCGTTACACTGATACTCGCAGAGATCCGGGCGGTTTGATACCGTTACGCGGATGTACTTCTCATCGTACCCGCAGCCGGTAAACGCCGGTTTCAGTTCTTCCACGATCAAATCTAAAATCGTTTTCATACTAGATTCCCTTTCATAATTTATATCGCATATTTTCAAGAATGCCTCTGCATTCTTGCTGCGAGATGCGCGTCATGCAAAGCATGACATATTTCTTTTGCGCATCTTAAGCAATCCTGCCGGAGGCTATATCAGATGGGAGCCCCACTCCCACCACTGATACTAATTTGCTCCTCGCCACCTGAAGAGGTGGGAGTCATCTCTCATCTGATATATCCTTCCGCATTGCCTTTTTCACATCCTTGCGGAACTGCTTCCAGGCATCCTCATGATCCACGAAATACTTCGGGCACGCCTTTCCAGTCACATCATAATGACGGATCACGTCTTTCGGACTTAAATCGAGCTGCTTGCACAGCCATGCAGTCAGTTTTACCAGCGAGTCATACGTCTCGTCTGTGAACTTTCCGTCTGCCGCCGGATGGCAGCACTCAATCGAAACGGTGTCCGCATTCCTCTCATTGGAGGCATATGCCTTCTCCCCGACCGGAACGCACTCAATGATCTCGCCGTCCAGACCGATCACGAAATTGCTGCTGACGGAAACAGTGTTACTGCCGCTCTGATCTTTCAACCCCTCAAAATAATCATGGTTCTGCTGTGCCGTCGTCCCAGGATTTGCCACATAGTGAATCACGATCCCGTTGATGACCGGGATATTCGTCCCCGGTCTGGAATATCGGTTGACCGTGAGAAGCTGCTCATCAATCCAGTTTGGCATCTCGATCGTGGACGGATCGATCAGCTTGCGGATCATTTTCCCGCGCAGCGTCCAGCCTGTTCCCGCACCCAGGAGGAAAATAAGCAGACACAAAAACAGCTGCATCATCACACGGCGCTTCTTCTGCTGCCTCGTCCGCTCCCGGCGGATTGCCGTCTGCCTGCCGGATGTACGCCTCTTCCTGCCACCAGATCTGCGCGCCGGCTCATCCTCTTCCCCCAGACGCAGACGGTCTTCTCTTCCGTTCTCCATATTTATCACTCCCCATGAGCACCGCTCACTCCGAACCCGCTCTCTGAGATGAACCAACGGACGCGTCATAGACGCCTCCCCAATATGTTAAGCAAAAAAACTGTTGTAAAATCTCGACGTTTCCTCCGGATCTTACAACAGTTTCTCTGCTTGCTACTGTTCATGCGCTACATAACCAGCAAAGGAAAATGCCTGCCACAAACAGTAATCTCTGTTTCCAGTCAGAAACCTGTCAGTGACACGACTGCCTCCCCACAAGGGTACAAACGGTATCGTGAAGACCTTTCTGACGTACATGTTATAACTTAGACTCTGGACAGATATTCACCAGTACGTGTATCGATCTTGATCTTATCGCCCTGGTTTACGAATAACGGTACATATACAGTAGCGCCAGTCTCTACAACTGCCGGTTTGGTAGCGCCTGTAGCGGTATCGCCCTTGAAGCCCGGCTCTGTATCTGTGATCTCAAGCTCTACGAACAGCGGCGGTTCTACGGAGAATACCTTGCCGTTGTAAGAACAGATCTTGCACATCTCGTTCTCTTTTACGAACTTGAGTGCGTCGCCGATTGTCTCCTGGTTTAAAGCTACCTGCTCATATGTGTTTACATCCATGAAGTTGTATAAGTCGCCATCGGAATACAGATACTGCATATCAACTCTGTCGATTCTGGCAGACGGGAACTTCTCGGTCGGACGGAAGGTTTTCTCTACAACGCCGCCATTCATTACGTTCTTAATTTTAGTACGAACGAACGCAGCTCCCTTTCCCGGTTTTACGTGCTGAAATTCCATGATCTGGTATACGTTGCCATCAATCTCCAGTGTGATGCCGTTTCTAAAATCGCCCGCTGATATCATAAATGATGCTCCTCCTTGAAAATACTCGCTTTATCTTTTTTATTTTATACTATAAAATCCTCTTTTTCAACTACTTTTTTGAAAACACAGGGCACATCATGTCAATTCCGCCCCTTATTTTTCTAAAATTGCCGATATTTTTTCTGAAAACAACTGATTTTCCACCGTTTCCGGCACTCCTGTCAGCATCCAGTTCTGCCACTTGGCAAGCTCTTTCAAACCGTTCAAAAACACCCAGCTACAAACTTCCGATATTTTTTTCCTGTCTTCTCACATAGAACCACAGGACAATTTTCTCCAGATACCGCTTTAACACGATCTGGATCTCTTCCTTCGGATTGATCGGCTTTACAAGAATCGAATAGATGCCTGTCCGCCTCGCCCCGTACACATCCGTAAAGAGCTGATCCCCGACAAACATCGTCGAGCGCTCGCCCGTTCCCATCCGGCGCATCGCCTGCCTGTATCCGCTGCGCTTCGGTTTTCTGCCCTTGTAAATATAATCCGAACCTACCTGTCCGGCAAACGGGGCGACCCGCGCCTCCTTATTATTCGAGAGCAGACAGGTGTGGAACCCGATCGCCCGCAAACGTTCAAACAGCTGTACTGCCCGCTCGTCCGCCGGGGCACCGTGCGGCACCAGCGTATTGTCAATATCAAATATGATACCCCGCATTCCCTTCTGGTAAAACTGCTCATACGGGATATCATACGCAGAATCCAGCCATTCATCCGGATAAAACGCATTTCCCATCATCTGGTCTCTTCCCCGTTCTTTCCAGACTCATACGACGGCACTTTCCGCTGCTGTATCTTCTGCAGTTCCTCCATAAATGTATCGACGTCTTTAAACTCCCGGTATACCGATGCAAACCGCACATAGGTAACCACATCCAGATCCTTTAACCGCTCCATCACAAGTTCCCCGATCACCGCGGTCGAGATCTCCCGTTCTTCCCGGTTAAATAAATTGTTTTCCACATCGTCGATCAACGCCGAAATCTGTCCCGGAGAGACTGGGCGCTTGTGGCAGGAATGCAGGATTCCTGCCTCTATCTTCGCCCGGTCGTACATCTCCCGGGTATTATCCTTTTTGACAACCATCAGAGGGATTGTCTCAAGTTTTTCATATGTGGTAAAACGCTTTCCACAAGTCTCGCACTGTCTCCGGCGTCTGATAGAACTGTTGTCATCCGCAGGCCGTGAATCGATTACTTTCGTGTCAGCCGCGTTGCAAAATGGACACTTCAATCGCTCTTCCCCTTTTCTGGTTTTATTGATATGCCCCCGCCAGGTTTTCATAACATATCATACTTATTATAATATCGCAGGAAGTGCGCTTCTGCAAGCAGAAGTTTTCCGCTACTCCTTCTTTATTCTTTCTTTTCTCTCTCTTCTTTCAGCCTCACCAGAATAATGTCATCCCCTATCTGGCAGATGTCGCAGAATGGAATTATGTACTCTTTTTCCCGCCCCAGAAAGCCCCAGACACAGCCCGGTCCCGGCACAATGATCGCCAAAATCCTACCGGTACACGGATCGACGTCCAGATCACCCACAAACCCCAGCCGTTTGCAGTCGCAGACGTTGATCACTTCCCGCCTCTTCAATTCGCTCATCCGCATAGCATCATCTCCCGGATCGAAACATTTTATGTATCCCATCAACAGCGTCCTTATCGTGCAGACTGCCGTTCATGAGTCATACTCTCTATATATAGTTTATGTTCCCATTCTTGTCTTTGAGATGAGTATCCGGCATTATTTTTTATATTTTACAGTTCAAGACGCTCCGGCAGTTTTCCCACTGCCTTCAAAATCTTCGCCGCATTTTTCCACAGCATATCCTCTTTTTCACTGTCCGTGAAACTGCTGTCCCTAATCCTCGCAATAGCGGCTTTCTGGGTGCCATAGGGAAAATCACTGCCGTAAAGCACCCGGTTTGTTCCGAACCTGCGGATGATCTCCTCGAACTCCCCGGCTTCCTCCAGTTCCGCGCTCATGGCCGTATCGATAAACACATTTTCCGGAAGATCGTCAAGATTTTCATCAGGATTTTTCATCATGCAGAAGCTTCCCATATGCGCCATGATGATCGGGATATCCGGGGCAGATTTTAAGATTTTTCGGATTCCCGACGGGTAAAGATCATAAGGGCGCACGATCCTCGCCGTCCCCATATGGATCAGCACCGGAAATCCCAGCTCATTGATCTTTCTCCACATCTCCTCGTACTTTGGATCTTCCAGATGGACCTTCTGAAACGGCGGATGGAACTTGATCCCGGCCATCTCCATATCCTTCAGCTTTTCCAGCTCCTCGATCACATTCTCACAGTCCGGGTGAAGGCCGCCGAATGAGATAATATTCTTTCTTGCCGTTTCCTTCGCGAACCGGTTCACCTCCCCCTGATTCTGTGGTTTCGATACCACCGGCAGGTTCACGGAGAGATCCACTCCCGCCTCCCGCATCCGCGCCAGCAGATTCTCCCTGATCGGAAGCTTCTTAAAATCATCATTTTCATGCCCGGTGACCTCCATGGCCCGTCTCGCCAGGGCAACCGGATAGATATGGGTGTGAATGTCAATGATCCTGCAATTCATCCTTTGTTCATCCTGTCTTTCCTCCATGCGCCGTTTTCAGCTTCATGTTCCTGATTTTTTGTAAATGCTGGATCATTGACATTCATCTATTCTTCTCCAGTTCTACCTCCATGCACCGTTTTCGGCAGCATGTTCCTGAATTTTTCTGCGGCTTTGGTTTTTATTTGCAATGAGTCACTTTTTCTTTACCATGCAGCGCTTTTTAAAAAACGAAATACCGTAGCAAAGAATCTGGTCATAGTCTTCCTCATACTCCTTTGCGTACATTCGATCATCACT
>ERZ833515.2415-NODE-2415-length-10843-cov-3.016685_pt1 | contig 10843 bp, 9 predicted proteins | sample MGYA00519949_ERZ833515 | MGnify/ENA primary metagenome ERZ833515 (study PRJEB31850, sample SAMEA3708741) | human gut metagenome | biome: human gut; feature: human-associated habitat; material: faeces | place: China | collected 2014 ...
AGCCTCTTTTTTATTGAATGTCGGTTTGCTTGCAAACCGCGTCCGCATGGCAGGATTTCGTACAGAATCCCGTAAGGACGTATCCGAGCCTGTGGCTCGGTACGTCCCTCTCGATGAAAAGGCTTTGCCTTTTTATCGAAATCAGTCGATTTTTACAGTCCAGCCCAGCTCATCCGGCAGCTTGCCCCACTGGATGCCGGTCAGGGTGTTGTACAGCTTGTGGGTAACTTCACCGATCTCACCGTTGTTGATGTGAGCAACATCGCCCTCGTAGCGCAGCTCGCCAACCGGAGAGATAACTGCAGCGGTACCGGTGCCGAATACCTCTTCCAGCTTGCCGTCGTGGGAAGCCTTCATAACGTCAGCGATCGGCAGGCGCTCCTCGGATACCGGAATGCCCCAGTGCTTGAGCAGCTCGATGCAGCTCATACGGGTAACGCCCGGCAGAACGGTGCCAACAGTCGGAGCGGTGTAAACGGTGCCGTCGATCTTGAAGAAGCAGTTCATGGAGCCGACTTCCTCAACGTACTTGTGCTCAACGCCGTCCAGCCACAGGGTCTGCTCGTAGCCCAGCTCGTGTGCCTTTACCTGAGAGATCAGGGATGCAGCGTAGTTGCCGCCGCACTTGGTGAAGCCGGTGCCGCCCGGGCAGGCACGGGTATACTCATCCTCGACGAAGATCTTAACCGGGTTGATGCCGGTGGAGTAGTAAGCGCCGACCGGAGAGCATACGATGATGAACTTGTGGGTGCGGGAGGTGCGAACGCCCAGATGCGGCTCGGTAGCGATGACAAACGGACGGATGTACAGGCTGGTGCCCTCAGCGTGCGGAACCCAGTCCTGATCGAAGGAAACAATGGCCTTGACAGCCTGAACGAAATCCTCTACCGGCAGGCTCGGCAGGCACATACGATGGTTGGTGTTGATCATACGCTGTGCATTCTTGTCCGGGCGGAACAGCTGAATGGAGCCGTCCGGGGTGCGGTAAGCCTTCAGACCCTCAAAGGACTCCATTGCATAATGGAAAACCATCGCTGCCGGATCAAGCTCAAGCGGCTGATATGGTACGATGCGGGCGTCGTGCCAGCCCTGTTCTTCATCGTGGTCAATGATCAGCATGTGATCGGTATAATGAACGCCAAAGCCGAGGTTGTTCTCATCCGGCTTTGCCTTCGGAGTAGTAGTGCGCTGTGTTGTGATCTGCAGCATGGTTGCTTCACTCTTTCTGTATAAGAATTTGTACTCTTTTATTATAGCACTCGATTCTCACAACGCAAGGTGTTTTTCGGCAGAAAGGGTGACAAACCCGCTGCGCTTTGGTATAATATGTTCGTACGAATTGCTGAAAGGAGTGAGTGCGTATCAAAAAAATCATCAGCTGTGTGCTGTGTGCCGCGCTGCTGCTGACGTTTCTGCCTGCACCGGCGCATGCGGTGACGCTGACAGCGATAAACGACTCCATCCTGCCGCTCGACGAGAGCACCATGCCTGCGCGTCTCGGCGGCGAAAACTATGTGCCGTACAGTGTGTTTACTACGCTCGGCGTATCAGCCTCGGAGAATGACGGCGTGCTCGATCTTTCCGCAAACGGCGAAACGCTCAGCTTTTCTACTGCGGAAGGCTATGTGTACGACCAAAATCTGAACAGCTATTCCACACCCGCGTATGAGATGAACGGAACGGTTTATGTGCCGGTCAAGCTGTGCTGTGCGAAGTTCGGCTTTACTTATTCTTCACTGACCCTGCAGGGGGAAAATGTGCTGCGTGTCGCGGACGGCTCGGCACAGAGCGACTCGGCGTTTATTGCGGCGCATACCAAGGTGATTGAGAACACGATCGACGACTACAAGGACAGTACCTCCGGGTCGGACCGCAGCAATAACACGAATACCAATCCCGCACCGGCAAAGCCGGTGGACAATGATACCATCGAAATACCAAAGGTAGAGGAAAAGCCGGCGAAAAAGCCGGTCCGCGTGTATCTTGCCTATTACGGCGCGCCGAACGAAAACACGGCGGCTGTTCTGGACAATCTGCATGACGCAGGCAAGCAGGCGGCATTCTTCCTGCCGACGGATACCTCCAAATGGGACGATGATCTGGTTCGCCGAATCGCAGCGGAGGGACATACGGTCGCCTTTCTGCTGCAGGCGGACAGCAAAACCGACGGAGCCGACATGCTGGCGGATCTTGCTGCTGCGAACGAACGCCTGACGCTGCTGACCGGTGTTGCAGCCCGCATAGCCGCCAACCAGAGCGGCAGCGACGCGCTCACCGAAGCACAGCGCAGCGTGCTCATCGGTGCAGGCTACCGCCTGTGGGATGCCGGTCTGGACAGCGGCGATGCCGAGAAAAATGCGGCGGAAGCGTATACGCAGACCGTACAGTATTTCGCCTCCACGTCCGGCGTGGTAGTCGTGCGCCTGCATCACAGCAAGGCAACCCCGAGACTGACCGAAGCGCTGTGCTCGTATATCGGACGGCAGGGTATTTCGGCAGGACGCATTACATACAGCGTTGCGCCGGTCAACAGTGCATCCGATACCCGATGAAGGGAGAACTCTATGAAGCTGATCTTATGTGTGGATGATAAAGGCGGCCTGGCCTTCAACCATCGCCGACAGAGCCGTGATCGTGTGCTGAATGAGCGCATTCTTATGCACTGCGGTATGCACAGGCTGTGGATAAGTCCGTACACCGCAAAGCTGTTCGGAGAGGATACGGCAGTACGGCTTTGCATCGCTGAGGATTGCCTCGAGCGGGCGGAAGAGGACGATTACTGCTTCGCTGAGGTGCACAATCCTGCACCATACTTAAACAGGGTGCAGCAGGTGATATTATATCACTGGAATCGTGTCTATCCCGCCGACCGGTATTTCACCCTGCCGGAAACCGGATGGAAAAAGCAGAGCGAGACCGAATTTGCCGGTTCCTCGCATGAAAAAATAACAGAGGAAGTATTTGTTAAATGCGAAAATTGACCCGCGCGTTTGCGCCGATTGTATTCGTGCTCAGCCTGCTGCTTTCCGGCTGTGCACTGCCCATGCCGTCGAGCAGTATGGTTTCGATGGACGAGCTGCCCGCCTACTCGGATTCTGCTTATGTCGAGATCGACGGCAACCAGCCGTCCTTCACCGACGCAGACAAGCAGGAGACCGAAGCGTTTGAGGAATATTCGGATTTGGATTATCTCGGACGGTGCGGCACAGCATACGCCAATGTCGGACAGGAGCTGATGCCCGCAGATGGAGAAAAACGCGGTTCGATTGGTCAGGTCAAGCCAACCGGATGGCATACCGTCAAGTATGACTGCGTGGACGGCAAATATCTGTATAACCGCTGTCACCTAATCGGCTGGCAGCTTACCGCCGAGAATGCCAACAAGCAGAACCTGATCACCGGCACGCGATACCTCAATATCGAGGGTATGCTGCCGTTTGAGAATATGGTCGCTGACTATGTGAAGGAAACCGGCAACCATGTGCTCTATCGGGTCACGCCGGTGTTTGAGGGCAGCAATCTTGTCGCCTCGGGCGTGCAGATGGAGGCGTGGTCGGTCGAGGACGACGGCGAAGGCATTTGCTTTAACGTGTACTGCTATAACGTCCAGCCGGGCGTGGAAATTGATTATGCCTCCGGCGAAAGTCAGGCAGCGTAAAGAAAAACAGCAAGTTCAGTTGGACTTGCTGTTTTTTCTTTCATTGAGAATGGAGAATTGAAAATTGAGAATTTCGGTAACGCGCAAAGCACGTTTATTCAATAACCGCCCTTCGGGCGGCTTCTTTCATTCTCCATCCTCCATGATCCATTCTCAATTTGTTAAATTTGCTTGCGGATATGCTCCAGTGCGCCCTTTTCCAAACGGGATACCTGCGCCTGTGAGATGTGTATCTCATCAAACGAAAGGAAGTAATACTTAGGGTGATTTTGATTCCTGGCCTTATCGTACTGCAAAATGGCGGTTCTGTCAAGATAAGCGGGAAATAATAAAAGAAAAGTTTTGAAAAAAGAAAACAGCAAACCTTGCAGGTTTGCTGTTTTTTCGTCTGCTACCCAAGGTGCCACCGCACACAGTACCGCACCTCATACGTGCCCTGATACCCCGAGCGTGCCCGCTGAAAGCTCATTTGCAGCTGTGAGTTAGAGGTTTGCATCTCAGATACGATCGGCTCTGCACCGGTGGTGAGGAAAATATCGAGCGAGATACGGGTTTTGCTCTCGTCCGAGTCCACGATGATATGGTCAACGAGCGCCTTGGACATCTCGCGCGAGAACCCGCAGCTCATCTGCCACCGTTCCTCGATGATGCGGCGCAGATTTTCCACCCGTCGGATACGTTCTTCCAGTGTCTTGTCTGCGTTCTGTAGTTCTGTTCGCTGCTGCTCGAGGGCGGCAAGCTGCTCGTTGCAGGTCTCGTTACGCTGTTTGAACTCGTCGTTCGAGAGTGCACCCGCAAGCGCGAGATCGAGCAGCTTGTCCTTGCGGCGGGTGACCGTTTCGATTTCCTGCTCGACTTGAGCAAGCGCAGGGGCGTTATCCTGCTGTGCGGCAAAGGCACGCAGATTGTCGATGTACTCCTGCACAGCGGCTGAGCGCTCGTCCGTTATCTGCTCGAACACACGCTCCAAAATGCGGTCCAGCTCGTGGCTGTAAACTGTGGGGGAGTCGCAGCCGCCCTGTTTTCCCTTTTCGCGGTACAGTTTGCAGTTCCAGCACTCCGACTCGCCGCGGCTTTTGCTTTTATACACATGCCTGTGGAAAGTTGTGCCGTGCTTCGCGCATATCAGCTTGCCGCTGTATGCATAGCGGTTCTGGGATGCCTGCGCGTGCGCCTTCATGGTCTGTCCGCGTGCGGCGAGCAACTGGTTGGCCTGCTCCCACATGGCCTCCGGCACGATGGCAGGCACGCGGTCGTCCTTATGCACGAGCCATTTGTCTGCACTCAGGCGGTAGCTGCGTTTGTCGCGGTAGTCGCGCGAGGCGTACCGCCGACCGGCATAGCAGCCCTTGTATTTCGGGTTGCGGATCATGCCGTACAGCGTGGAGTAGGTGAGCGGCTTGCTCTGCCGTCCACGTACACCGCGGCTGTCCAGGTCGTTGGCAATGGCGCGGAGACCGAGGTCTCCGGCAGCGTAGCGCTCGAACACCTCGCGGACGACGGCGGCTTCCGGCTCGACAATCTCCAATCGACCGTCAACCTTGTTGTACCCGAACAGATTGTTCTGACCGAGCAGCACGCTGTTCTCCTGCGCACGCTTAAAGCCGAAGCGTGTGCGCTCGGACAGCTTGCGCACCTCGTCCTGTGCGATGGAGGACATGATGGTGAGCCGCAGTTCGGCATCCTTGTCAAAGGTGTTGATGTTGTCGTTCTGAAAGTACACGCCCACGCCGCAGCGCAGCAGCTCGCGCGTGTAGCGCAGACTGTCGAGTGTATTTCTGGCGAAACGGCTCATCTCCTTGGTGACGATGAGGTCAAAGCGGCCGCGTTTCGCGTCCTCGATCATCTTGAGAAACTGCTCACGTCCCTCGACAGACGTGCCGCTGATGCCCTCATCGACGTAGCCGCCGGCAAACCTCCAGTGCGGATTTGCGGCGATGTAGTCCTCAAAATAGCGTTTCTGGTTGCCGAGACTGTTGATCTGCTCGTCTTTGTCGGTCGAAACGCGGGCATAGTACGCCACAGCAAGCTCGGTATCGAAGATGCTGCGGCCCTGCGCCTGCATTTCGTCCAGTCTGCGGACGTCCATCAGGCGGCCTCCTTACGGCGTGCTGTGCAGCCGGGTCAGCTTGTCCGTCTGCACATGGCGGACAAAATCGTGCTCGTCGCGGGTGATGCAGCCGCTCTTCAGCATTTCATCGTTGAGCGCGAGAATCTGGTAGATCTGTGCACACTGAAAGTTGTTGGTCATGGAAATTCCTCCTTCTGGTAGTTAGGATTGCCGTGATGCGGGCGGTTTAATCATTCATACATATAAATATTATATCAATGACAGGCGTGGTTGATACGCTTATCGAAAGTACTTCGTGATACCCTTCCACACCTTGTTCGGCTCGCGCAGAACCTTTTTCAGTGCTTTCAGACGTTTTTTACCGCGGGAAACGGTTTCAGGGTCGCGGCTGCTGTGGATAAGGTTTTTCACCACATATTCGTCCGATGGCGCGTAGAGCAGTACGGCGCGCGCCTTTTTTCCGTCGCGTCCGGCGCGGCCGATTTCCTGCGTGTACGCGTCAATGCCCAGACCGAAGGCGTTCGTAGCTACGATGATCGGGCGCTTTTTCGTCAGAAAGTAGTCCTGCACGTGGGCGCGTTTGCAGCGTTTCATTTTGCCGTAATAAGCCTTCACTGAATAACGGTGGGAACGCAGCCATTTGGTCGTGCGCTTGACATCTTTGACGCATGGACAGTAGATGATCGTGGCACCGTGCTTGCGGTACTTGCGCAGTACATCGTCCAGCAGTCTGAGCCGTGCGTTCTGCAGCTTGCGGGTCTTTCCGTCTTATCGCGGATGGTAATCTTCCTGACATAGATTTTGACATTCTTCCGACGAATCGGAAACAGCAGGCGCTTGGGGTCGTGCATGCACAGCCGCTCGGCGATGTAGTTGAGGTCGGAGCACGTGGCGGTCGCGGTGAACGCCAGCACCTGCGGGTGCTTGGGCAGCGACTCGATGAACGGCCCGATACGGCGGTAATCCTTGCGAAAGGCGTGCTCGACCTGCGGCAAAATATGCGCCTCGTCAACGACCACGCGGCGCACATGCGCGGCGACAAGTGCGGTGCGCACGGACTCACGGCGGAGCTGCTCCGGCGCAAGGTAGAGAAGGCCGCCGTTTGCGGCAAAGTATCGCAGAATATTAGCGTGCATGGACGTGCTGAGGTCGGAGTTCAGCAGGGCGGCGTGCACGCCTCTGCGCTCGAGTGCCTGTACTTGATCGCGCTGCAGCGCGCGAAGCGGAGAGAAAACAAGCGTGAGCGAACCCGGCTCATCGAGCAGTGCGGGCAGATGATACAGCAGCGACTTTCCGCCGCCGGTGCGCAGCCGAACGAGGATATCACGTCCGGCAAGAATCGGTGTCAGTGCGCGTTCCTGTTCATCGCGCAGATGTTCGATACCGAATGTCTGCAGTGCAGGATATATATCCTTATTATACATTATTGTCCTCCTCGTTGCCATCCGGAACAGCTGGAATGCGGGAATTCGTGAACTTTTTCGTTGGAATTGCAAGATAGCGCCTGCCAGCCCCCTCAGTGTTAATTTTGACCTTTTCAGACATGCAGAGCGACCGGTCCTTCAATGCCTGTACAACATCTTCGACAAACTCGGGGCCGACTCCGGCACGCTGCAGCAGACCAGCGAAGCGGTCGGGATGATAGACTAGCAGCGGCTCGTTCTGATACGTGTATTCGAATGCCGTTGTCTCAGCAAGTTCCTCGAGTGACTGCGGCCGCGGATGGATCGCGTCCTTGTAACGCTCCGGCTCGAACAGGAAGGCAACACCCTTATCGATTGTTTCTGCGCGGGAAAGCTGTGCCTCTTTTGCGACGCGCTCAGCCTCGCCGGAGATGCGGTCGAATGCAGCACGGCTGTTTTCATTGGTTAGCAGAGCGTGGCGGATAAACTGCCGTGCAATGGTAATCCAGCGCTCCGGAAGATTCAGCCGGTAGGCGTGTGGATTGCCGGCAAGATCATCAAGGGCCTCGTTGAGCGTGCCTGCTGCTCCAGAAATGCAGCACAGCAGCTTGGCAGCCGCCAGGCGAAGGCAGTCTGCGTCGGACTCGCGCAGAGCGTGTACCTGTTTGGGCACAGTGACGGTGTACGCATACGCCGCCGGAAAGGTACGCGTGGAGATGACGATGGGGAACGCGGCAAACGGGCGTGCCTCGGCGTTGCTGGTAAGCAGCCGAATGCGCGAATGCTGTTCGATCGTGTCGATCAGCAGCTTGCGCGGTGTGTCTCCGATCGGCTCGAGCAGGACAAGACGCCCGCTTGCAGCGGGGCTGTACACCGGCGGCTGGCTGTTTTCGAGGCGCAGCGTAAGTGGGCGCTCGAACGGCGCAGATGGAGAGCGAAGCAGGTCAACCGTATGGAAGTGTTCCTCGAGGTTTTCGCGAACCGAAAGGGCCTACGCGTTCGGCAGTGCGAAAACCATCAGAAAATTCGGTACGTGCTCAAGCGTTGAGTTACTCCACACGCCTGCAAGCAGCACGGCCTCGAGAACCGGCAGGGCAAGCGGGTCATTCTGCAGCAGCTCGATGAACCGAGACTCATCGAAAGCACCGAGCGACTTGACAGCCTGCGTATTGCTGAGAATGTCGGAAAAAAGTGCCGTTTCTGTAGAAAAATCTTTCTCGACGTACGCACGATTGCGGGATAAAGTGTCGCACATCTCGTATACAAGGTCAACCTCTCGGTCGCTGAGGTCAAGTCCGGGAAAGCGCGGTTTCTTGTTCCATGCGGTCGTGCGGACGGCATAGGTGAGGCGAATGTCCGGTTGATAAATTACTACAATTTTCCAACGCGTATGCACATCGGCGGACGAAATGCCGACCGCACCGACCTGCTCGGCGAGAAACGGCACGCGCAGGTCGCTGGCGATCACAGCACCGCGGTTCGTGATGAAGTAATCGCTCGCATCGACACGATCGCAGAGCTTGGCGGGAAATGCGTCGTCGGGCCAGATTTTTTCAAGCAGGACGACAGCGTCAGCCGCATGCGCGGCAAGGGTACGGATAAGCTCTTCTTCGTTCATAATTTTGCTCCTTTTGCGTGTAAAGATTGGTGCGAAAAGTACTTTTCGTTTGACTTCGAGAAAAGTTTAGCAAACAAAAGGTAATACATCGATAAACGTGATTCAAAAGAAAAACGAAATATTATTAGAATATAAATACGATATATTTGCTTAAAATGAATGAAATAAGAACCTTTTCTGGATAATGCGTTTCGAAAAGACACAGGTGGAACGAAAAATTACGCAAAAATATTTTTTATGGCAAAAAAAACGCCGCAGGCGGAAGATGTTTTCCGTCTGCGGCGACATTCTATATTAGTGGGAGGTGCGTTACGTGTTGTGCTTGGGGAGGTGGAGATTATCTTTCAAGAATTGTTTGTAACCATCAGAAGTGCCCTGCTGCAGCTGCTCCCAGTAAGCGATACCTTTTTTGGCAATTTCTTCACACTCTTCTTGGAAAGGAAGATTACAGCGAACTGCTGTTTGATAGTCTAAGCGAGATTGGAAATCTATATCGCTGTCGTATATTAAATCAGTTAGTTGCTCCAAAGGCCAGAACAATCTCATCGTATCTCTAAGAAGAGGAAAGTCTTTCGCAGAAGAATCGATGGGAAATGTGACCGGTGTTTTGCTTTCCCGCTGATCTACTGCAGAGGTATGCAACAGCTTATGTGCCCAACGCCAGAGGTGATTGTTGCTGATCTGCTTATTGTCCGGTGCATATATAGTCTGCAGTTCATTCCCGGCGATAAATGCGAGAATGTAAGAACCCAGACATTTGGGGGCATCGAGCGATGCAGCGGGATTGCTGATGTTTTTCTTTGCGATATGATAGATATGAGGAAATATCATTTTTGTACAGGGAGCAGAGACATAGTCGGAAGAAATAAAGAAACGGCATTTCTCTATCGGAGAAAGCGTGCTGATAGAATAATCGGCACAGGATTCAAAGGATTCGGTGAACTCTAATGGTTCAAGAGAATCAGCGGATACTGTGCATGCAGATATCGATTTTTTCAAAGGATTCAAGCAATGCGCAGCATGGATCATTGATGCGTAAATAGCAGACAGAAATTGACAGTCACCGGGATAACGGCTGTTGTTGCGGTTTCGTTCCATTCGTTTTTGCTGATGTACTAATTGGTCTACAAAGACCGACTCGTGGTCTACTGGTGCAACATCATCTTCCAACAATGTTTTTGTCACATCAGAAAACAGCCGGTTTACATAGTTGTATACGGAATCGTAATTACGGCTGGTTTTCACTTCTTTCAGTAATTTGCCAAAGTCAGCAGCATACTGCTCTAAGATGGTTTCTGTGCTCCTTTTTAAGATGGCCTCCAGATTGTGGTCAATCTGGCCAGCGCAGATACTGCTGCGCAGCTGCTGAAGACGAAGGTCTGTATTTTTCTCAGACTTATATCCAAAGAAAAACTGCATAGCGGAGAATAAGATAGAATAGCGCTTAGTTTTCATGAAATAAATCCAATAATCTTTCTGATTTGACCGCAAAACCTCATCAATGCTTTGTGGTGAGGTATCGTAGGATTTCTTGGATTTAACAATATCGAAAAGTTCGGAGCAGTCAAGATCCAGATTGTGCATATCTGAGGTAGTTTGCTTGAATCGAGAATGGGAAAAAGGAAACCATTCCTTTTGAAATTCCATAAAGTCTTTTGAATCAGCGTAGGAATCAAACAGGCAGTAGAGAACAGACTGCATCGTGGCATGCTGATCAATCATGCGGTCGTAATACAGTCCCCAGTTTTGTTCGATCGCATACATGAAATACGGGTGCTCGTACATGAGAGGCATATAATAAGCCCTGCGCAATACAGGTTTTCCGGCGTCGTTACGCTTGTGCTGGTGATAAAGCAAAGAGATGACCTGCATCAATTTCTTGTCCAATTCGCAAGGGATAAACTGGGTATCACTTATGCTCTTGCACATAACGGTGTACTCTGGAACGACAAAGAACTTCGTATAGCGGAAAACCTGCCGCTGACGAGCGTTGAAACGGACAGCTATATTGCCGTTCAGCTTCTCGAGCAGCAGAAAGCCCTCGACTTTGACAGCCTGAAATTTATGGCTGAAAAGGTCGAGGGCTCTTTCGT
>ERZ833515.2424-NODE-2424-length-10804-cov-25.813378_pt1 | contig 10804 bp, 8 predicted proteins | sample MGYA00519949_ERZ833515 | MGnify/ENA primary metagenome ERZ833515 (study PRJEB31850, sample SAMEA3708741) | human gut metagenome | biome: human gut; feature: human-associated habitat; material: faeces | place: China | collected 2014 ...
CAGCTTGGCCTTCAGTGCGGAGATCATCTCCTGGTACTCTCCATCCGTCAGGTATACCGGCTCCGGGTTGGTGATGGCAAAAGCCCCGCCGAACTCAAAGCCGCCCTCATACTTGGGGACGATATGGAAATGCAGATGGGGATTCGTGTCGCCGAAGGAGCCCAAGTTCAGCTTCGTGCAGCCCCACAGCTCCTTGATGGCGCCGCTGGCCTTAGCCAGATCCTCGGCAAAATCCGCCCGCTCCTGATCCGTGCACTCGCACAGTTACTTTTTGTGGGCCTTCAGAGCCAGCGCGCAGCGGCCCTTGTGGGCCTGATCCTTGAAGAGATACAGCACACCGGCCTTCATCTCCCCAACCTTGAACATAATGGCCTCCCGGCCCTCGTGGTGCTCATCGCAATAGAAACAACCCATTGGCATTTTCTCCTTTCAAAGTCAGGGACGGTTCCCTGTTAGCCTTAACATACTGCTTGCCAGCGGTTTTGTCAAGGAAAAAACGGACCGGAAAATCGGTCCGTTTTGTTTATTTCCGTTTTTCCATATAGAGCAGGTTGTCCTCTCCCGCCCGGGCACGGGGGCCGTTGGGATTCACCCAGCCCATGTGCTCGTAAAAGCCCAGCGCCATATCCGAGGAGGTCAGCCAGACCCGCGTGGCCTTCGCTGCCAGCTCGTCGGCCTCCAGTGTTTCAAACAGCTTCCGGCCATAGCCCTTGCCGATGCTCTCCGGGCTCAGGAAGGCCGCCACGATCTCCGCCTCTGTCTCGCCATCCGGCAGGACCGTGCCGGAGCCGATGATCTGTCCGTCCTCTTCCAATACATAGGTATGGCCGGTCTCAGACAGCTCAACCATGGTCTCCGGAGAATAGTGGGGGATCAGGTAATCCAGTTCGGATTTGGGGCTGGTGTAATTGACCTCCCGCAGAGTGCGGCGGATCATAATGGAGAGGATCTCCTCATCGCCTTTTTGGAAGCGCCGGATGGTCAGCATGGTCCTACCTCCTTGATTTTATTATACAGACAGGGTGTCCGCCAGAACCAGACCGGGATTGTGCTTGGTGAGGAAGCCCACGCTCCACTCGCCGTCAAAGGCCAGCAGGTAGCGATCCCGGAAGTCCTGCAGCACGGCGGCGCCGGTGCACAGCACGATCTCGTCGGGATGGCAGTCCATGGACTCGATGAGCCGCAGATGGTCATAGGGCAGGCTGCTCATCCGCAGATCCACGTTGTACTCGTTTTTCATACGGTACTCAAACACGTCGAATTGCAGGGTGCCCACCACGCCTACGATGACCTCCTCCAGACCCGCGCCGGGGATCTTGAAGATCTGGATGGCGCCCTCCTGGGCGATCTGTTCCATGCCCTTCACGAACTGCTTGCGCTTCATGGTGTCCTTCTGCTCGATGCGGGCAAAGTGCTCCGGCGAGAAGGTGGGGATGCCCGCAAACTGCACCTTCTTCTTGCCGGTGCACAGGGTGTCGCCGATGGAGAAGATGCCCGGATCGAACAGGCCGATGATGTCGCCGGCGTAGGCTTCGTCCACGATGGCGCGGTCCTGCGCCATCAGCTGGGTGCCGGTGGCAAGCTTGATGTTCTTGCCCTCCTGCACATGATAGGCTTCCATGCCGCGCTCGAACTTGCCGGAGCAGATCCGCATGAAGGCGATGCGGTCGCGGTGGGCCTTGTTCATGTTGGCCTGGATCTTGAAGATGAAAGCCGAGAACTCGTCACGGCAGGGATCCACGGACTCGCCGGTCAGGCTGTCCACGCGGGCCAGCGGGGTGGGGGTGAGCCGCAGGAAGTTCTCCAGGAAGGGTTCCACACCGAAGTTGGTCAGGGCCGAACCGAAGAACACGGGGCTCAGCTCGCCGCGCAGCACCTTGTCCAGGTCGAACTCCTCGGCGGCACCGTCCAGCAGCTCGATCTCATCCACCAGCTGCTGGTGCAGGTAGGGGGTGAGCAGCTCATCCAGTGCGGGATCACCCAGTTCGGCCTCGGTCTCCTCCACCTTCTTCACGCCGTTGGCGCGGCCGTCGCTGGAGAAAGCCAGCACCTTGCGGGTGTTGCGGTCGAACACGCCCTTGAATTCCTTGCCGCAGCCGATGGGCCAGTTCATGGGGTAGGTCTTGATGCCCAGGATCTCCTCGATGTTCTCCATCAGTTCAAAGGGGTCGCGGGCTTCGCGGTCCATCTTGTTGATGAAGGTAAAAATGGGGATATGGCGCAGAGTGCACACCTTGAACAGCTTGATGGTCTGCGCCTCAACGCCCTTTGCGGCGTCGATGACCATGACGGCAGAGTCTGCCGCCATCAGGGTGCGGTAGGTATCCTCCGAGAAGTCCTGATGGCCGGGGGTGTCCAGAATGTTCACGCACTTGCCGGCGTAGTTGAACTGCAGCACCGAAGAGGTGACCGAGATACCACGCTGCTTTTCGATGTCCATCCAGTCGGACACGGCGTGCTTGGCGCTCTGCTTGCCCTTGACGGAGCCAGCCTGATTGATGGCTCCACCGTACAGCAGCAGCTTTTCGGTAAGGGTGGTCTTACCTGCGTCGGGGTGGCTGATGATGGCGAACGTCCTGCGGCGTTCGATCTCTTCACGATTTGTCATAGATCGTAGTTTCTCCTATAAAAATTGCCTTTGCAAGGCAGAGAATGAATGGCAGACAGGTGGTGTCTTACATGGGAGCCTCCATCCTGCTTTCTGAGAAAACCCTCTCCGTCATGCCGCTTTGCGTCATGCCACCTCCCCCGAAAGGGGGAGGTTTTGCGCGGAGCTCCCCCCCTCGGGGGAGCTGGCACGGCGTCAGCCGTGACTGAGAGGGTTCTTGTTTTTACACATACGCACCTTATTCTATACGAAAACGCGTGATAATGCAAGGGTTTTCGTTATTTTTTCAGGATCAGGCAGGGCAGAGGGGCAGTTTCGGCCCAATTGGCAAAATCACACACCAGAACGGTGAAACTTTTCAGTGGAAGTGCGCGCAGAAAACGCAGCACCGCCTGTTTTTCGTCCGAGCCGATGACCGCCCCGCTGTACAGGATGGCACTCACGATGCCGCCGGGGCGCACCGCCTGCAGCGCCGCCTGCAAGGCGGGGATGCTGCTCTGCGCGGTGGAAAACACCCCGTGGTCTGCCCCCGGCAGCCAGCCGAAGTTGAACATGACCGCATCGGCAGTGCCGGGCTGCACATACTGTAAAAGGTCGGCGTGGCTGCCGCAGACAAGGCTGTACCGGTCGGCGGGCACATTTGCCTGTTCCAGCCGGGTGCGGGTGGAGCGGATGGCTTCGGGCTGCACGTCAAAGGCCAGCACCCGCCCGGCGGGGGCGGTCAGCCCGCACAAAAAGGCGGTGTCGCCGCCGTTGCCGCAGGTGGCGTCTACACACAGCTGTGGGTGCACCAGCCGGGCGGCTAAAAAGTCCTGCACGAACTTGACCGCCGTTAAGTCCGGGGTGCGGCGGCGCACCAGCTGCTCACCCTCGGCGGCAAAGCCGAATTTGCCCCAGAAGGCAAGCTCGGCGGCGTTTTCCGGCAGCGGGGCGGTAAAAACGGTGGCGGTTTCCCGGTCATAACCGCCAAAGCTGCGCAATACTTCTTTTAACAGGTAGGAGCCGTAGCCCTTGCGCCGCCACCGGGGCAGGATGCACAGGGCGGCAAGCTGTGCGCCCTTGGGGGCGGGGGAGAGGGTGCACTCTCCGATGCAGTCCTTTTCTTTATACAGGGCAAATCCCTGTTCGGTGCGGCGCAGTTCCATAAAAAGCTCCTCCTTGACGGGCCGATGTTCTTCCCTTACAATAGCAAGCAGAAACGCGGCTGTCAAGGGCAGAAAAACAGGACCGCATTTCACATATTCTTCACGGCGCAAGCGATTGATTTTCACATTTGACGGTTACAATAGGGACAGTTCAAAGGAACAGATGTCCCTGCGGACCGGCCTTTGAGGGAAGGATGTAGTAACATGGAAAACGAGAACAAGTGGGAATATGATTATTCCGCTTCCAATAACGAGACCGGCTACCCCAACGTGGGCAGCAGCGGCATGAACACGGCGAACCAGTATAACGAGCCGGAAGCACAGCCCGCGCGCCCGGCCGATACCGCCCCGGCAGATGGCGGCAGCGTGCCGCCCACCCCGCCGGAGCAGCCGCAGTACAGCGCCCCGGCGCAGCCGGAAAAGCCCCGCCGCAAGAAGAAGTTCAATGGCAAAAAGCTGGCACGCAGCGCCGTGGCGCTGGTGCTGGCGGCTGCCATGGGCTTTGCGGGCGGCTTTGTAGGTGCAAAATACGGCGGCGGCAGCAAGGTGGTCATCCAGCAGGTGGAGCGCCCGGCCAGCTCTGACAGCAGCACCGACAGCACCGGCAATTCCATCAGTGCCACAAGCGGCACCGGCCTGAGCACCGCACAGGTGGCCGAGATGGTCAGCCCCAGCGTGGTGGTCATCACCACCGAGCAGGTGGTCTATTCCCAGTGGTCGTGGTACGGCCAGAGTCAGGTGGAGAGCGGCGCGGGCAGCGGCGTCATCATCAGCTCGGACGGCTATATCCTCACCTGCGCCCATGTGGTGAGCGGTGCATCCAACATCACCGTGAGCATCGGCGACAAGGATTACCCCGCTACGCTGGTGGGCGAGGATACCACCAGTGATATCGCCGTGGTCAAGGTGGACGCCACCGGCCTGACCCCCGCCACCGTGGGCGACAGCGACGGCCTGAAGGTGGGCGAAAGCGTCATGGCTGTGGGCAACCCCTTGGGTGAGCTGGGCGGCACCGTGACCAGCGGCATCGTCAGCGCACTGAACCGCAGCGTCAGCATTCAGAGCACAAGCTCTGTCAACACCATGTCCCTGATCCAGATGGATGCCTCTGTCAGCCCCGGCAACTCCGGCGGCGGTCTGTTCAACATGAACGGCGAGCTGGTGGGCATCGTCAACGCAAAGTCCTCTTCCAGCGATGCCGAGGGTCTGGGCTTTGCCATCCCGGTAAATGACGCCGTAAAGGTGGCGCAGGAGCTGCTGGAAAATGGCTATGTGACCGGGCGTCCCTATCTGGGCATCAGCTACTTTGCCGTGACCGATGCCCAGACCGCCGCCCAGCTGGGCGTGAACGCCTACGGTGTCTACATCGTGGAAGTGGTCAAGGGCGGCCCTGCCGACAAGGCGGGCTTGCAGGCCGGTGACCGCATCGTGAGCGTAGACGGCAGCGAGGTGGCCACCCAGAGCGACCTTGGCACCCTGATGCAGAACCACAAGGCCGGTGACACCATCGAGATCACCGTCGCGCGCGGCGGTCAGATGCAGACCGTCACTGTCACCCTTGGCGAAAAGGGCGCAGATAATAGCTAAAAATAGTAAAAAGGCTGTTGCACGGAATGTGCAGCAGCCTTTTTTGGTTGTGAAAATACCCCTTCCGTCTTGCCGCTTCGCGTCAAGCCACCTTCCCCAAGGGGACGGCTTTAGCAGTGGCGGGAAACTTTGCGGCATCGCCATAAGGCGTCCCCTTGGGGGAGCTGTCGCCGCAGGCGACTGAGGGGGTGTTCTTTATTTACACCGCACCCAAAATAGTTGCGCTATACGGCGCAAGGGGGGCGTTGCCGGTAAAAATACGGCTGGGGCCGCGCCACAGGCTGGAGGAGGTGCCATCGCTCAGCAGCTTCCACTGCCCGGCGGGCAGGGAGACGGTGCGGGTGGTATCGGTGGGATTATAAAAGACGCACAAAGCGCTCCACGCCGCGCCGTCGCCCCAGACGGCGGGCAGCGTCCAGCCCACCAGCGGCTGCTCCAGCGCAAAGAACTGCAAGGCTTCCGGGGCGCGGCGGTCGGTGCTGCCCAAGCGGGGAAAGGCTGCCCGCAGCGCCAGAAGCCCCCGGTAGTAGTCCACAAGGGCGTGGTACTGCTCGGCGCGGTTCCAGTCCAGACGGTTCAGGGCGGGGGAGGAGCGGTAGCTGTTGCCTACGCCCTTTTTGGTGCGGGCAAACTCTTCGCCCGCCTGCATGAAGGGCAGACCGAAGCTGGTCAGGTAGATGCCCGCCGCCAGCCGGTTCTGCGCCAGCGCCACGCTGTCCCGGGCGGTGAACTCCGGCTTTTCGTAGCGGACGCAGAGCAGCTTGTCCCACAGGGTAAAGTTGTCGTGGGCGGAAACATAGCTCACGATCTGGCTGGGCGCGTGGGGCGGCAGATGGTCGCTGCGGCACCATGCCGCCACCGCTGCGCCGATATCCCAGAAACTGCCGGGCTTGCCCTCCACATAGCCCGGCTCGCGGGCATCGAAGCAGCCGCCCTTGATGGCGTCCCGGGTGTCATCGCAGAAGATGCCCACCCGCTCGTTGAGCATGGCAAGGTTCGCTTTGTTGGCTTCGTACCGGTGCAGCTGGCTGGCACCGCCCTGCCACGGCTCGCCGTACAGCAGGATGTCCCGCCCGCCGGGCAGGGCATCCAGCGCAGCGCGCACCGCGTTGATGCTCTCGGCATCGTACAGGCCCATCAGGTCGAACCGGAAGCCGTCGATGTGGTACTCCTTCGCCCAGTAGAGGATGGAGTCGATGAGGTACCGCCGCGCCATGGGGCGCTCGCTGGCAAACTCGTTGCCGCAGCCGCTGCCGTTGGAAAAGCTGCCGTCCGCATTCTGCCGGAAAAAGTAATAGGGCACGGTATTGTTCAGGGGATTTTCGGTACGGTAGGTGTGGTTATACACCACGTCCATCACTACCCCGATGCCCGCCGCATGGAGGGCGGCGATCATCTCCCGGCACTCCCGGATGCGCACTTCGCCCCGGGTGGGGTCGGTGGAGTAGCTGCCCTCCGGCACGTTGAAGTTGGTGGGGTCGTAGCCCCAGTTATACTGCCGCAGCAAGGGCTTTGCTTCGTCCACGCTGCCAAAATCGAAAATGGGCATCAGCTGGACGTATTTTACCCCCAGCCGCTTGAGGTAGTTCAGGCAGGTGGGGTGGATGCCGTCGCCGTGCAGGGTAGTGCCCTGCTGGGTAAAGGCCATATATTTGCCCCGCCACGCCGGGCGTACCCCGCTGGCGGCATCCTGCGAGAAGTCCCGCACGCTCACCTCCCACACGGCGCGCTGCGCCGGGGGGATAGCGGGGCACACATCCCGCTCCCACCCGGAGGGCGCGGTGCGGGCAAGATCTACGATCATGCTGCGGACGCCGTTTACCCCCACCGCTCGGGCGTAGGGGTCGCCGGTCTCGCGGGTGATGCCGTTTACGGTAACGGCAAAGGTGTAGTAGCGGCCGTGCTGCTCCCCGGGCAGCCAGATGCTCCACACGCCCTGTGCCCCGCGCACAAGGGGCTTTGTGCCCAGCACGGCACCGCCGTCTCCCTTATGGTACAAGGTCACGGTGACTGCTTCGGCGGTGGGGGCCCACAGCCGCAGACAGGTGCCGCCGGGGGTGTAGTCCGGCCCAAGGGGGCCGGTGTAGTAGTTTTCGCGGTGGAAGGGTTCGTTTTCAAACAGTGTTTTCCACTGGGCAGGCGTTTTTGCGGCCATGGTCAGCTTCATTCCTTCTTGTAAGATTCATTATATTCAGTGTATCGGACAACGCGCTTTTTTTCAAGAGGGAATCCCTTGCAAAATGCCGCGCAGTTCACTATACTGGAAGAAAAACACCGATGGAGGGCAGCACCATGGCATATACCGATGATTGGGAAAGCTTGATGAACGGCGTGTTCGGCGCGGGCGGCAAACTGAAGTTCGGCGGCGCACAGCCGCAGCCGGAAAAGCCGCAGCCCGAAAAACCGGCGGGCAGCGGCCTGCCTGATCTGAACGCAGCGCTGCTGGAACAGCAAAAGCAGCTGGACGCCTTACTCAAACAGCAGAACGCCCGGCTGAAAGCGCAGGATGCAGGGGTGCAGACGGCGCTGGAGGACAGTCGCCAGATGCTGCGGAACATGGAAGCAGACGGCTTGCTGGCCAAGGGCACGGCAGACACAAAGCCGGAGCAGCTGGGCAGCTTTGAGGGCCTTGCCGCCGAGGTAAAAAAGACTGTCCTTGGGCAGGATGCCTTTGTGGACAGCGTGGTGCGGGCAATGCGCCGCCCCTTTGTGCTGGGCACCAAGGGCGCAGCCGCCCGCAACGTGATCCTGCTGTGGGGCGCACCGGGCACGGGGCGGCACTTTGCGCTGGCAGAGACTGCCCGCATCATGGCGGCGCGGGGGCTTTTGCAGAGCGACCGGATGGCGGTGATGGATCTTGCGCTTTACCCCGACCCCGGCGCGGAAAAGCTGTTTTTGCAGGACTTGTACGCTGCGCTGCACGCCCCGGGCGAGATCGTGGTGTTCGAGCACTACGAGAGCTGCCACCCCGGCTTTCTGCGCATCCTCTCCGACCTCGCGGTCAAGGGCAGTGCGCCTTTGTCCAGCCGGTATCTGGTCAACAAGGAGGGCATTCTGGTGGAAGCCGGCACGGCGCTTGCCCCCGGTGCAGTGAGCCGCATCGACCCCTGCGGCAAGTACCTGATCTTCTTCTCCCGCAAGGGACGGGAGGCGCTGGCAGATAAATTCGGCGCGTCCTTTGTGGCGGCGGTAGGGGATGTGTGCCAGACCGCCCCCTTCACTCCGGAAGCACTCGCCGCGCTGGCGGCGCAGCAGCTGAACGCGCTGGCGCAGCGGGTGCACAGCCGTCTGGGGCTGACCCTCACCGCCGGGGCGGAGGTGCGGGACTATGTGGCAGCGCAGTGCTCCAAGGAAAAGGGCGCAGAGGGGCTGGCAGACTGCTGTGAGCGCATTTTCCGCGCCCTGAGCGAGTATTGTTTGCAGACCGATGCAAAGCTGTCCGGCACGGTGGCGCTGACCGCCGCGCCCGAGGGGCTGCAATTTGCGCTGAACGGTGCCGCCCCGGCAGACCTGTTCAGCCTGCTGCCGGCGGCCTACACCGGCGCGGTGGAGCAGATCCGCGCCGAACTGGATGCGCTGGTGGGGCTTGCCCCGGTCAAGGAGTATGTGTTCGGTCTGGCAGACAATTTACAGGTGCAGCAGCGCCGCGCGGCGGCGGGCTTCAAGACCGCAAACCTGTCCATGCACATGATCTTTACCGGCAACCCCGGCACCGGCAAGACCACCATTGCCCGGCTGGTGGCAAAGTACCTCAAGGCCATCGGTGCGCTGGGGGGCGGGCAGCTGGTGGAGGTGACCCGCGCCGACCTTGTGGGGCGCTACACCGGGCACACCGCCCCGCTGACCAACAGCGTCATCGAGAGCGCACTGGGCGGGGTTTTGTTCATTGACGAAGCATACAGTCTGTACCGCGGCGAGCAGGACAGTTTTGGGCTGGAAGCCATCGACACCCTTGTAAAGGGCATGGAGGATCACCGGGACGAGCTGGTGGTCATCCTTGCGGGCTACACCAAGGAGATGGAGGTGTTCCTCACCGCCAACAGCGGCCTTGCCAGCCGCTTCCCCAACAAGATCGAGTTCCCGGACTATACGGCGGACGAGCTGCTGGACATCACCGCCGTGCTGGCAAAGGGCAAGGGCTACCGCCTTGCCGAGAGCTGCACCTTCCCGCTGCTGGGGTACTACAAGCGCCGTCAGGCGCTGGACAGCCGCACCGCCGGCAATGGCCGTCTGGCGCGCAACACGCTGGAAAAGGCCATCTTCAACCAGAGCCGCCGCCTTGTGGCTGAGCCCGCCGCAGAGCTTGACCTCATCCAGCCCAGCGATCTGGAATTTGAAGAATAAAGAAAACATCATGCCGGACAGCCTGCGGGCTGTCCGGCATGATGTTTTTACGGTCAGAACCTTTCGTTCTGCAACCCGTCCAATACTTCGTATAAATCGCGGCACTCGGCGGTGTACAGACGGCGCATCTCGTCATTGGCGGGGGCCATGTCCGGCACCATCACGGTGACAAAGTGCCCGGCGGCACCAGCGCGCACGCCGTTGTAGCTGTCCTCCAGCACAAGGGTGCGGCCGGGCACAGTGCCCAGCGCTTCCGCTGCCCGCAGAAAAATCTCCGGGTCGGGTTTGGAAGCCGAGAACTGCTCGCCGGAGACGATCACCTTAAAATAGTGGGTCAGACCCCAGCCGTCCAAATGATGCCGGATAGACGCCATCCGGCTGGAGGAAGCCACCGCCATGGGGATGTGCTGCGCGTCCAGCCATGTCAGAATTTCGTCCAGCCCGGGCTTTTTGGGCGGCGGTGCCTGAAAGGCCTTTTCCGCCTGTGCGTGCAGCGCCCCGATGATGGCGTCCGTGTCGCAGTTTTCCCCGTAGAAGCGGCGCAGCACCGCCCGCATAGAGTCCCCCGCCGTGCCGCGGGCGGCAACATCCAGCCCTTCCTTATAAGAAAGCCCGAGGGTGGCCAGTGCCGGCTCCCACAGGGTCGCCCACACCCGCTCGGTGTCGAACATCAGGCCGTCCATATCAAAAATAACGCTGTCGATCATGGCAGTATGCTCCTTCCATAGAAAAGCGGGGCTGTGCCCCGCAAAGTGCTTTGTGCCCCTATTGTATCATAGATTTGGCAGTTTGCACACCACTGTGCTCATAATTTGGTGCAACTTACCGGGTGGAAAGATGAAACATTTTGCGATTCCTTGCAAAACCGGCTGGGGATATTATAATAGAAACCAACATTTGTGTCCTAAGCGCCGGAAATCGTGCGCACGCGCATAAAAGGAAAGAGGGAAACTCACTATGTTGGATATCAAGATCACCCGCACGGCTGCGCCCAAGGCAAAGCCCACCGATGAGACGAAGCTCGGCTTCGGCAAAAAGTTCTCCGACCATATGTTCGTCATGGATTACACCGAGGGCGAGGGCTGGCACGATGCCCGCATCGTCCCCTACGGCCCCTTTG
>ERZ833515.2430-NODE-2430-length-10768-cov-2.794175_pt1 | contig 10768 bp, 8 predicted proteins | sample MGYA00519949_ERZ833515 | MGnify/ENA primary metagenome ERZ833515 (study PRJEB31850, sample SAMEA3708741) | human gut metagenome | biome: human gut; feature: human-associated habitat; material: faeces | place: China | collected 2014 ...
AGACCCGGAATCTGATGCATCACTATCATGAAGATCATGACGATCACTAATCCGATGGCTGCTGCCTTTAAGCTGGAAGAGATCGCCTGGCTTCCCAGCTGTGCTCCTACAACGCTGGATTCCAGCTCCTGCAGCTTTAAGGAAAGAGAACCGATACGGATCTGTGTTGCCAGTGTCTCGGCATCCTCATACGTCTTCATGCCGGAAATCTGTGCAGTACCGCCGGTGATGGCTTCCTTTACCTGCGGATAGCTGATCGTCTCGCCATCATACACGATCGGCAGATAATTGCCGACATTGTCTGTGGTGGCGTCCGCAAACAGCTTTGCTCCGTCGTCTGTGAGCTTTAACTGTACCACATACTGCTTGTTGCCGTAGCTGTCTGTCGTGGTTCCCGCCTGCGCATCCGCAACCTGGTCACCCGTCATGTAAACCGTTCCGTCCGGAAGCTGGAACTCCAGAGAACCCGGATTACCGAGATCCTCCAGAATCGCATTGGCATCCGATACGCCAGGGATCTCAACCGTAATACGGTCATCTCCCACCTGGTAAACCGACGCTTCTGTACTGTAGCCCTCTACACGCTTCTGCAGCTTGTAGATCGTATCACTCATATCCTCCGCACTCGGATTGTCATCCACAACCTGATAGGTAATGGAAACACCGCCGGATAAATCCAGACCAAGCGGAATGCTCATCTCTTCCCCGATTCCCGTCGAAGAAAGAATGATGGATGCATAATAAGCAAGTCCCGCCAGTGCACCAAGGATCACGATCAAAATAACAATCGCTTTACTCTTCTTCATTCTTTTGTTCCTCCTCTGCAGCTTTTATCATAATCGCACATTCGATGCGCTTTTTCTGAAGCTCACATCCGATGTCATATGCTCCGCAGATGTCGCCGCTGAAATTGTAGGCATTCGCCGCGCAGCCGCCGCTGCAGTAGAATCTCGCAAAGCAGTTTTTACATTTTTCTTTCGCGTATACGTTGCAGAGCTTGAATTCATCGCGCACCTTCGTGTTGACCACGCCGGTATCCACGTTTCCAAGCAGGAACTCTTCATTTCCAACGAACTGGTGGCACGGATATAAATCTCCCCAAGGAGTTACCGCAAGATACTCGGTTCCTGAACCGCAGCCGGACAGACGTTTCGCAACACACGGTCCCTGACTTAAATCAAGCATGAAGTGGAAGAATTTGAATCCTCTTCCCTCTTTCTGACGCTTTACAAACTCTTTTGCGAGTCTGTCATACTCATCCATGATCTGCGGAAGGTCTTCCTCACGGATGGAGTACGGCTCTTCCGGAGCTGCAACTACCGGCTCCATAGAAAGCTTCTCAAAGCCGAGATCCGCATAGTGGAGGACATCGTTTCCGAAATCCAGGTTGTTTCTTGTGAAGGTTCCGCGGACGAAATAATCCTTCTCGCCGCGTGATTTCGCGAATTTCTGGAATTTCGGAACAATAAGTTCGTAGCTTCCCTTACCATTTCTGAACGGACGCATCCGGTCATTGACCTCCGGACGTCCGTCAAGACTTAAGACCACGTTGCTCATTTCCCTGTTGCAGAACTCCATGATCTCATCGTTTAAGAGTACGCCGTTTGTTGTCAGGGTAAAACGGAATTTCTTATTGTGCTCCTTCTCCTGGGAACGTCCGTATTCCACAAGCTGTTTTACAACGTTCCAGTTCATAAGCGGCTCGCCGCCGAAGAAATCAACCTCAAGGTTGATGCGGTTTCCGGAGTTTGCAATCAGGAAATCCAGTGCCTTCTTTCCGACCTCAAAGCTCATGAGGGCGCGGCGTCCATGGTACTCTCCTTCCTCTGCGAAGCAGTACTTACAGGCAAGGTTGCAGTCATGGGCAATATGAAGGCAGAGTGCCTTCACGACCGTCTGACGTTTCTTGAAATCGATCACATAATCTTTGTAAATATCCGCAGCAAACAGCTCCTCCGCGTCGATGAGCTCCTGAATATCGGAGAGCGCATCCTCAATATCTTCTGCAGAGTACTTACAGACCAGCGCTTCTCTCACTGCTTTTTTCTGGTCATCCGTGAGGGGCATCGGTTTTTCCATATCCGGGACGATCTTCGCGAGAACCTCCACGGCATCGTAGAGCAGCGCATCCACGGAATGAACCGATCCACTGTTTACGTCCAAAACAATATGGTATCCATTATTTATATACTGATGTATCAAAGCTAACTTTCTCCTACTGTCTTAATTTTCAGGTGACTGTTCCGTCTCTTCCCGATTACAGTCACGATCTGATGGTCTCCTGACTTCTTTCTTACCTGCCCTTTGTGGTCTGTCAGTGGCGGCTTTCCCGGCATCGCTGTCCGGGAAACCCGTCACCGGCAGATTCTTTGATCAGACAAGAAATAGCCCCTACAATCATACGACCGTAGGGGTCTCTTTAAAAACTTCCGTTTATTCGAAGCCCCGCATTAGCGGTTGCTGTTTTCACAGCTCTGGTTTCCTACTGTGCAGGATGTTTTGCACGCAGACTGGCAGGATGTCTGGCATTCGCCGCAGCCGCCCTTCTTCATGCTGTTCTTTAAAGTGTTGGAACTTAAAGTCTTTACATGCTTCATGGTATCATTTCCTCCTGTTCTCTTATCGTGGGCATAATACCCCGAATTTAAATGAAATTATACCATACGATTTTCTATTATGCAACGGATTTTATTGCCGTGATGCAGGAAAATCCGGTACAAATATCCACTTTTTGTCCGCATAACATGCCGCAGGCAGCTTCCAAATTGTGTCCGGCAGCCGCGAAGAAAAATATCCGGGCGCTTTTTTCAGCCAGACAGGTTCATCGTTTACAAGATCATCCGCGCAATGCATATGCATGGCCTTTCCCCACATATCCTGTATAAAGCAAACGCCCACATCATGATGTCCTCTCAGGATCTTTCTGTACCTGATTTTATGAGTTCCGGAAAGACTCCCGGAGTACATCCTTCAAGAAAGGAGCTTTCTCATGCAGACAAACCCGGTATGGCGCATGGTACGCGCCCTGATCGCAACTTATATCCTCTCCGGAATTCTTCTGGCGATACTGTCCTTCGCCCTTTTTAAGTTCCGCCTCCCGGAAAACCAGGTCAATCTCGCTGTCTGCGCAGTCTATGTCCTCTCCTGCTTTTTCGGCGGCATGATCGCCGGAAAAACAATGAGGACCAGGCGTTTTTTCTGGGGCCTGGTCCTCGGAAGCTTATATTTTCTGTTTTTATATCTCATGTCCCTCGCCCAGAAGGACGGTGTCACGGAAGACACCAAAAGACTTCTCTCTGTCCTCGCCATGTGCACATTGAGCGGAATGGCGGGCGGGATGGTGAGCTAACGGTCTCCCACCTTCGTGAGGAGATAAACAACGAGCGCCAGGATCCCCATCACAACGAAGATTCCAAGCATTCCCTTCCACATGATCCCTAAAGCAAGCATTATATTTACATTCATAGTCCAGACCTCCTACATAAAGAATCCAAGGATGATTCCGCCGGCAACTGCAGATGCGACCTGACCGGATACGTTCGCTCCGATAGCATGCATCAGAAGATGGTTTGTTTTGTCCTCCGCAATTCCCATCTTCTCAATGACACGGGCAGACATCGGGAATGCGGAGATTCCTGCTGCTCCGACCATCGGGTTCACTTTGTTCTTGCTGAACAGATTTAAGAATTTCGCAAACACGACGCCGCCGATGGAGTCAAAAATAAAAGCGAAAAGTCCAAGTCCCATGATCATCAGTGTCTGTAAGCTTACGAACTGATCCGCTTTCATGGAGAAAGAGATCGTGATTCCGAGAACAAGTGTGATCAGGTTCGCGAGTGTCGTCTGCGCTGTTTCGGAAAGGCTGTTTAAGCAGCCGCATTCACGGATCAGATTTCCGAACATCAGGAATCCTACAAGAGCAACAGACGCCGGAGCGACAAGTCCTGCGACAAATGTTACAATGATCGGAAAAGCGATTCTTGTGAACCGGCTTACTTTTCCCGGCTCATACGGCATGCGGATCATGCGTTCTTTCTTTGTCGTAACTGCTTTGATCGCCATCGGCTGGATGATCGGCACAAGTGCCATATAGGAATATGCCGCCACCGCGATCGCTCCGATGTAGTTTGACTTTAACACCTGGGATACCAGAATCGAAGTCGGACCATCTGCCGCTCCGATGATTCCGATAGAGGCAGCGTCCTTGATATCAAAGCCGAGAAGTGATGCCATAAAGATCGTAAAAAAGATGCCGAACTGGGACGCTGCACCAAAGAGGAACATCTTCGGGTTCGAAAGCAGCGGTCCAAAGTCGATCATAGCTCCGATACCGATAAAGAGCAGCAGTGGAAAAGCCTCCGATGCCTCAATGCCGGATTCAAAGAGCCACTGGATGATTCCATGAGTCTCACCGGCGCCCTCCATAAACTGGTTTAATACACCGCTGGCCGGGAGATTCACAAGGATCGCACCGAAGCCCATCGGCAGAAGAAGGGCCGGCTCATAATTTTTCTCAATTGCCAGGTAGATCAGTAAAAGCCCTACCACATACATGATGACCTGCTGCCAGGTGATCGATAGTAATCCACTCCATAAAAAGTCCATAAAAACTCCTCCTTGAAAATAGTATGCGCAGGTTTTTCTCTTTCCCTGCCAATGGATTCCATGAAATTTTACAGACCGTCTTTTTTTGCCGCCATATCGGATCGCCCTCGGATCCTCAGAGCAACAAAAAAAGACTTTCTGCAGAAATTTCTCTCTGCAAAAAGTCTCGTTACCATTTTACCGGTATGCACCACCAGACGTTTCCGCCGCGATTGTTGACAGTGCATTTCAACTACTCCCCTTTTGGATAGTTTCATATTAATTGGTTTGAAAAAAATTGTCAAGACCGAAAGCTGTACATTTTTCGCTAATTTTGTCGCGGTTCAGTAACTTCACCGTTCGGGTTTGCTCTCCTGCTCACTTTCTTCGCTCTTCTGCGGCGCATCCAGAATATACAGATGCACCTTGTCAATCCGGTTTCTCTCCACCGTATCCACCACAAACCGGAGATTTCCGCTTGTGACTTCCTCCCCCGCCTGCGGGAGATGGTCTAAAAGGCCGATAATATAGCCGCCGACAGAGTCGTAATCTTCTGACTTGAGATCCAGACCAAGCTGGTCGTCGAGATCATCGAGTTTCATAGCGCCCTCGATCACATATTCCTTCGGATTGATCTTCCTGATGCTGTCTTCCTCATCCGCATCGTACTCGTCGCGGATCTCTCCGACGATCTCCTCAAGCATATCCTCCAATGTGATAAGCCCGGCCGTCGCGCCATACTCATCAAGAACGATGGCAACGCTGTTCATGGTCTTGCGGAGTTCCACCATAAGCTCCGTCGTCTTTTTAAACTCGTAGGTGTAATACGGCTCACGCAGGTAATCCCGCAGCTTAAATTCCTTGTCTTTCGGGATCAGGAACAGGTCCTTGATATTCACGATGCCAATGACATTGTCCGTCGTCTCCTCATAGACCGGATATCTCGTATACTTCTCCTGTCGGAAAATATCCATGATCTCCTGATAGCTGGCATTCACATCGAGGAATGTCATATCGATACGCGGAACCATAATATCCTTCGCGACAGAATCCCCAAAATCGAACACGTTGTAGATCATCTTCTTCTCGTCTGACTCGATCACACCCTCTTCGTGGCTGACCTCCACGATCGTGCGGAGCTCATCCTCTGTGATCGCGTCCTGTTTCTTGTTCGGATCCACATGGATCATCTTTAAAACGCCCTTGGAGAGGACATCAACGACCACGATCAGCGGTGTCAGGACCTGCATGATCAGGTAGATCGGTTTCGCGAACTTGAGTGACAGGGTCTCGGAATAGATCGTCGCGGAAGTCTTCGGTGTGATCTCACCAAAGATCAGGACTAACAGCGTCAAAACGCCGGTTCCGATACCGACATATTTATTTCCAAGCACGTCTGTGACCAGCACAGTCATCAGAGAAGACGCTGAAATATTGACAATATTGTTTCCTATTAAAATTGCGCTGAGCATTTTGGGCTGATTGCTTAAGATCTTCTCCAGCACAACGGCATGGCTGAGTCCCGCCTCCGCGAGATTCCGCACACGGATCTTATTTACCGTCATCATTGCCGTCTCCGCCGATGAGAAAAACGCGGATAACGCCAGAAGTCCAATTACGATCAGTCCCTGCAGGGCTTGCCCTGAATCCAAAAAAATCAACTCCTAAATCTTTATAAATTTGACGCCGCCCGGTTTCTTCCGGAGATTCGTCCATGTTTTGTCTCCCCGCACGCTCCGCTCTGTGTCCGGACCGGTCGAAGATTTACGAATGATTGTACAATACTCTATATGCCGTGTCAATGGTTTCGGGGCATTTCCGCGGCGTTTTTTTAATGGCAGCTACAGTACACGGGCACTCCATGCCCGCGCACTGTAACAGGATTTTGCCGATGCTTCGCATTCCGAATCGGCAAAATCCGCGGTCATAACGGTATCATACGGAATTTTCAGTTCAGAAAATTCCTACCCATGAAAAGTAACTAATGGCACCGTTCCGTTCGTTCAGGCCTGTGATCTGCGGTCAGCGCGAAAGATCTTAATCATCCTCATTCTTTTCGATCAGACGCATCCCCGCCGTCTCTGTCACCGGCAGAGAGAAGACGATCGCCCCCGCCTTGCTTCCGATCCCGGCTTCCTTCATGATGCTCTGCATGATGCCGTTTTTATCCTTTGTCTTCGTGACCATAAAGATCATCTCTTTCTCCTGAGCAAGGGAAACGCCTAAAAACTTTTCCGCCTTCTCCATTCCCGTTCCCTTCGCATGGATCACGGTTCCGCCGGTAGCGTTGGCCTTTCGCGCCGCGTCCATGATCACATCCGTATAGCCCTGATTTGCGATCACTACAAGAAGCTCGTAGTCTGTTCCTTTCAAGCTGCTTTCCTCCTCTTTCTCAAATCCACGGTCCTCGGTCAAAAAGCGAAGCTGCCGCTTTCCGCCGATGCTGCTCAGGGGAGTCACAAAGGCGATCCCCGTTCCCGGAATATCGATCTTGATCTCCTGTTCCAGGCCCTTTTTTACCTTTTTCCATTCCGCCGCCGTCACTACTGCAAACTGGACGGCCTTTTCCGATGCCTCTAACCCGAAGGCGTCCAGCACCTCCGACGCCGCGGTTCCCCGGCCTAACGTCAGGAATGTGACGGAAATCCCATATTCTTTATAGAAGGCGAGGAATCTCCGGCTCTGGTTCCGGTCGCTGATCGTCGCCATCAAGTATAATTCGCTCATAAAACCTCCTACAATTCAATAATCGCGTCATCATCCAGCAGCTCAAACGCCGCGTATGCCCCGGACTGTCCATGAGCTGCGGACATCCCTTCCTGCACTCCGCGCTTCGCTCTTATTCTCGAAGCCAGCCCCATGACCTGGATCGTGATAAGCGGTGTCATGGCAACCATCGCGACCACACCAAAGGCATCTGTGACAATGTTTCCTCCAAGAGCGGAGCAGGCTCCCTGTGCCATCGGAAGCAGAAACGCTGCCGTCATCGGTCCCGATGCCACGCCGCCGGAGTCGAAGGCGATCGCTGTATAGATCTTCGGCACAAAAAACGAGATTCCCAACGCGATCGCGTATCCCGGAATGAGAAACCACAGGATCGAGATCCCTGTAAGTACCCGCACCATCGCAAGTCCGAGAGAAACCGCAACACCCAGGGAAAGTCCCATTCCCATGGCCTTCGAGGAGATCGCTCCGTCCGTAATCTCCTCAACCTGTTTATTGAGAACGTACACGGCCGGCTCTGCCTTTACGATGAAGTATCCCATGATCATTGCGATGGGAACAAGAAACAGCGGGTGGGCAGACTTCGCAAGCACCTGTCCGAGATAATTTCCCGCCGGCATGAAGCCCACGTTCACTCCCGTAAGAAAAAGCACCAGCCCCGCATATGTATAGACGAGACCGATCGCGATCTTCTTTAATTTTCTTGTTGTTAATTTTAACATGAAAATCTGGAAAATCATGAAAAATAAGATAATAGGCAGTAAGGAAACCGCGATCTCCTTCATGTAGGCATTCATCTTCTGGTTGCTCGACACGGGCAGCAGCACGTTGTGCGCCACACACTCGGGATCCGTGCGGTAGCGCTGCAGAATCCGCGCGGGGATCTCCAGCAGCGGGATGTTGCACATGTTGCCGGTCTTCTGGCGCGGCTTGCGAATCCAGCGGTGGCCCTGCATGTCGGTGACGATGTGCTCGGGTGCGAGCTGTTTGATGTCCGAGAAGGCGAGCCCCGTGAAGCAGCAGAAGATGAAGAGGTCGCGCGTCTGGGCCAGCCGCGGGATGTCGATCTCCTTGTGCATCAGCCGCTCGATCTCCGCCTTTTCGGGCATCTCGCGCTTGACGGGCTGCAGCGAGAAGCGGATCTCGGCGAAGGGGTCGCGCTGCATCCACTCGCGGGCCAGCGCAATGTGGGTGATCTTCTTGAAGTTCTTGAGGTACTTCGTCGCCGTGTTGTGGCAGCAGCCGCGGTGGGTCTTCAGGTAGAACTCGAACTCCTCGACGAAGCGGCGGTCGACCTCGTCCAGATAGAGGTCGTCGCGGTGGTAGGTGTGGCGCATGAACTCCTGCGTGAGCTTCATGCAGGTCTCGTAGCGCTCGGCGGTGGCAGCGGCCAGATCGATGCCCACCAGCTGGTGGCATTTGTCGTTGTGCTCGCGGAAGAGCTCGAAGAGCGTGTGGCGGTTCGTGGTCTTGCGGCCGAGGTAGAGGTCCAGCACCTGCTGGGCTGTGAAGGGCTGCTCGTCCATCTCCAGGTCGCGGTGGATGCGGATGATGCGGGCCCGCACGGTGTCGATGTAGAGGTTGATGGCCTTGCCGAGCGTGGTGCGGGGCGAGGCCTGGCCGCGGATGGCGTCCCATTGATCGGGGAGGATACTCTTGCGGATGGTGGTGTCGGCGCGCTGGCCGTTGACCGTGATGCGGACGCACACGGGGACCTCCCCGTGCTTGTTGGGTCTCGTCCGACGCACGTAGAACGAGATCCGAAAAGTACTTTTTTGTCGATTCATATACTCCATGTGTTAACGGGTTGTAAATTTACGCCACCGTGTGCAATTTTGGAGTATGCAAAACGCAGTTAATCAGCGAATAAGAACCTTTCTGCGGTGGCAGAATCCGGGGCGGATGGTCATGCCACCGAATTGCCTGCCGAAGAGCTTCCGCAAGGGGGTGTATTTGTCCGACCTCGAAAAACAAAAATCCCTGTAAGTGAGCTACTTACAGGGATTATGGGTTTTTTGTCAAACCCCCTTTGCGGAGAGGGAGGGATTCGAACCCCCGGTACAGTTGCCCGTACACCGCATTTCGAGTGCGGCCCGATCGACCACTCCGGCACCTCTCCTTTTCGGTCGCGGGAGGAGGACTTGCCCCGTTCTCCCGACCCAAAACCGTTGTTTTGGGACTGCAAATATAGACATATTTTTTATTTTCGCACATTTTCGTGCGGAAAAAATCACATTTGGTTGAAAAAACGCCTCCGGAGGCCCTGTTTCTGCCGCTTTTCCGGAATTATTCGTACCTTTGACTTCGTCGAAGATACGCCCGCCCGGCAAAATGCAGGCAAGTTTGCTTTTGCTTTCGCCGGTTCGTATCTTTGCAAACGGACGGACCCGCTTCGCGCATGCAGTATTTTCCGTGCGCGGCCGTTTATAAAGATGAACGATACTAAAACCGGTACGGTTTTCGTTTGGTATCTGAAGAACTAACGCAAACATTACGTGCGCTATGAAAAAGTTGAAAATTTTATTCGGAACCGTCATCCTGTCCGCAGGCCTCGCAAGCTGCTCGTCGGCTTACTACGCCTCGGCGGGGTATGCTTCCGACGATCTCTACGCCGTGCATGACCGCGCGGAGATCTCCCGCAGGAAGCAGGCCGAGGCCGAGGCGCAGCGCGCTGCCGCCGAAGCCCGCAGGGCCGAATGGGAGGCGCGGATCGCCGAGGCGAAGGCCGCTGCCGCGGAGAATAGCTATTACGAATACCGCTCTGCGGACGCAAATCCTTACGAGAGCGTGTTGGCCGACGACTATGAAAGCGCTTACGCGCGCCGCCTGCGCGGATTCGAGTCGCCGACCTACAAGATGCCGTCGAGCTACATCAATGCCCGCTACGGTTCGGCCTTCAACTACGTGTCGGCCTACGACCCGGCGTTTTACAACATCGTGGTCATGGGCGACCAGGTGTGGGTGGAACCCAAGTACATCACCTCGATGTTCGGATCGTGGGGCACGGTGATCTACTCCGATCCGTGGTACTACGGGTGGAACAGGCCCTGGGGTCCGAGCTTCTCGTTCGGCAGCTGGGGCTGGAGCTTCGGGTGGAACTCGTGGCACAATCCCTGGTACGGACCCGGTTGGGGACCGTGGTACAGTTCGTGGTACGACCCCTGGTACGGACCGGGCTGGGGCTGGGGTCCCGGATGGCACGGGCATCATCATGTTCCCGGATGGGGGCCGGGCTGGCACGGACGGCCTTATCATTCGAACATCGTGCGCCGGCCCAATCCCTACACGTCGCCTTCGGGAACCCGCTACGGCGTGGGATCGCGTTCCGGCTCGAAATCGACCGGGTCGATGCGCGGCGGCAGCAGCGGCGGCCGGAACACCTTCGGCGTGCGCGACAACAGCGGCGGGCGGAACTCGTTCGGCGGACGCTATAATTCGGGCAGCTCGTCGCGCGGCGGCA
>ERZ833515.2443-NODE-2443-length-10741-cov-4.017687_pt1 | contig 10741 bp, 9 predicted proteins | sample MGYA00519949_ERZ833515 | MGnify/ENA primary metagenome ERZ833515 (study PRJEB31850, sample SAMEA3708741) | human gut metagenome | biome: human gut; feature: human-associated habitat; material: faeces | place: China | collected 2014 ...
TATCAGAACTACCATAGAAGGAAGCTATTTTCTCGCCAAAACCGCCGCTTAAAATACCGTCTTCCATGGTTATTACCATCTGATGTCTTTCGGAAAGACTTTCCAGTAATTCTTTGTCAATACCAGAAGCAAAACGAGGATTGATCAATGTCGGCGTAAAGCCAAGTTCTGCTTTTATTTTTGCACTGAGCTGTTCACCACGCTGATAAAAATCACCAAGTGCCAGAATTGCAACCTTTTCACCAGCTTCTTCCACTTTAAAATGATTCAGTCTGTTAAAATCCTTATCTGCTTCACGATAGGTTACCTGATTTCCGGGGATGAGAATCATAACCGGATGTTCCTTCTGATCAACTGACCAATCTAGCATAGCAAGGTATTCATCTTTTGAGGTAGGTGCAAGCACTACCAGATTCGGAACATTCGTGTAAGCCGCCAGTCCAAAAATTCCAAGATGCGTAACATCTGTCAAACTGTCAAAAGAATTGTAGTTTAAGAGAATCGTAACAGAACTATTGTTAATACATACATCATGAGAAATCTGGTCATACGCTCTTTGAATAAAGGTTGTGTTAGTAACCACAAGCGGTTTCGCACCGTTTTTTGCTGCACCAGATGCCATGGCAACCGCCTGTTCCTCCGCAATCCCTACATCCACATACTGCAATCCAAGCTCCTTTCGCTGCTCCTGATTTAAGCCTGCTCTGCCCGGCATAGCAGGAGTAATCACAAGAAGCTCAGAATCACTTTTTGCTTTTCGCATAATATACTCAGCAGTGATAGATGTATAATCTTCTCCATCTCCAAAAGAAATTGTAGGTTTGCCTGTTTCACGGTCAAATGGCATACACCAATGCCATCCCTCTTTGTCTTTTTCAGCAATCTCATATCCCTTTCCTTTTTGTGTATGGATATGGACTACGATTGGATGATCCGTATCTTTCACCTTGCGGAATAAGGAAATTAGTGATGCTATGTCATTGCCGTTTTCCTCATATATATAATCTAATCCAAACGCTTTGAAGAGATTATTGGAAGCAGTTCCGCCTGTCTCTCTTAATTCGGCAAGATTTTTATACATTCCGCCATGTACTTCGGCAATCGACTGCTCATTATCATTTACTATAATAATTAGATTGGAGTTAATCTCTGATCCGGCTACATTCAATCCCTCTAGTGCTTCACCGCCTGAGAGGGAGCCATCACCAATAATTGCAATAATATTTTCTTTATCTCCTTTTATATCTCTCGCTTTAGCCAGACCCGTAGCTAAAGAAACTGAAGTCGAAGTGTGACCTACATTGAAGAAGTCATGTTCACTTTCTTCCGGATTTGTATAACCGGAATCCTCTGAAAAGTGCTCATCGGAAATATATCCATTCTTTCTTCCGGTCAGAATCTTATGAGGATAGCTCTGATGAGATACGTCAAATACAAACTTATCCTTAGGCGAAGAGAAAACATAATGCATGGCAATCTCTGCCTCCACCATACCGAAATTTGGACCAAAGTGACCGCCGATTTTAGTCAGCCGGTTAAACAATGCCTCTCTGATTTCCGAAGCAAGTTCCTCCAGCTGCTCTATAGACAATTTTTTTACATCTTCCGGTCCGTTAATTGTTTGAATAATTTTATAATCTGTCATTTACATTCTCCTTATCTATTTTCATTAGATTTCTTTAACGAGTAGATCAAATAATCCAGGCAATCTATGTTATCCTGATAAATATGTGTCTGTTCCATTAAATGTTTTCTATACATACATAACTGTGATAACAGCGCTTCTACATTGTTTTCTTGTGCCAGTTTCATGCAACACTGGATTGTTTTCTGATTACAGCCTGCGTCCACAAGATTCTGATAAATTATTCCATATTTGTCATTTGCTTCTGCCATCTGTCTGCACCTCCTGCTTAAATTATACATGCTTCAAACGATATATCTAATACTTATAATTCATATCACGATATTCTTGACAGGAATATCATTTGAGTATAGGATAATAAAAAAGGTTGGAGGTTGTACTATGGAAATTCGTGTACTTCGCTATTTTCTTGAAATTGCACGTGAAGGAAATATGTCAAGAGCTGCTGAAAGACTTCATGTTACACAGCCAACGCTCTCTAAGCAGATGAAGGATCTGGAACAAGAGCTTGGCAAAAAATTATTTAAGCGTGGCAGCACCAGCGTCAGTCTTACTGATGAGGGTATGCTTCTACGAAAAAGAGCAGAAGATTTACTGGCCTTAGCTGACAAAATCACAAACGAATTTCAGGCAATGGATGATATCACAGGCGGTGATATTTATATTGGCTGTGCAGAATCTTATCTTGTAAAGTATCTTGCCCGTGCTGTAAAAAAGTTAAGCAGCATTTATCCCAATATTCATTATCATGTTACCAGCGGTGATACCGAACAGGTAACGGAACGATTAGACCGTGGTCTTCTGGATATGGCATTTATTGTAGAACCGCCAGATTTATCAAAATACAATTATCTTGAAGTTCCTGAATACGATACATGGGGTGTTCTGATGAGAAAGGACTATCCATTAGCCACAAAAGAGGCTATTATCTTTGATGACTTATTGGATATTCCTATTTTTTGTTCGGAACAGTCTGCTAAAATGGATTTACCCCGTTGGTGTTCCGATAACCTTGACCGACTTAATATATTAGCGACATTTAATCTCTGCAATAACGGTGCCGTTTTTGTCCGTGAAGGGCTGGGGGTTGAGCTTACCTTTGACAAGTTAGTAGAAACAAATGCAGAAAGTGATTTATGCTTCCGTCCGATTACACCGCCCCTCCATACAAAAATGTATGTTATATGGAAAAAATATCAAATATTCACTCCTGTTGCTAATCTGTTACTGGAAGAAATAAAAAAGATCATCGTTTTACCATAATCGTGAAACGATGACCTTTTTGTGATTTGAACACAGCAAGACAAACTTCGATTTAGATTTCACCTGTAAAGTGTACCCTTTGTCAAGGACACTTTAAATTTATAAGCTGCTTTCATATTTTTAAACACGGACATAACCAGTAGATGGACCTGCACCAACTTTTGCGATATACCCACTCTTAACCAGATTCGTCAAAGTCCTTTCCACGGTAATTTTGCTTATATCAGGACAAAGCTCCATGATTTCTTTCTTTGTAATTTTGCCAACCTTGTTATCAATAACCGCTTTAATTCTATCAGGCTTAGAAAGACTCCGATGCTTCAAATGCTCTACACGGCTTTCGAATTCATTGTATGCTTTCAACATGATACCCAGATAATATTTAACAAAAGGCTCATAGCTGTTTTCTCCCTCATGCCAGCCAGTAGAACTTGCTTGAAGGGCTTCATAATATGTTTCTTTTGTCTTTTCAATCAGCATTTCCATACTGACATATTTCCCAACGATGTATCCCGCCTTATAAAAAAGCAGTAAAGTGAGCAAACGGCTCATCCTACCATTTCCGTCATTGAAAGGATGGATGCACAGAAAGTCCAGAATGAACATGGGAATCAAAACCAGTTTATCAATGCGGTCAGCTTCCCATGCTTCAAGGAAGCGGGCGCAAAGTTCTTCCATCGCTTCAGCAGTCTGAAATGCGGGAACTGGAATAAAACGTGCCTTCTGATGACCCTCGGCATCTGTTTCTGCAATTACATTATCGGAATTCTTATAACTTCCACCAGCACGCCCCTGTGAATAGGAGTACAGATCTCGATGTAACTGCAAAATAATGTTCGGTCTTGGGTTGATATATTCATAGCCTTCGTGAATTGTGGAAAGTACTTCACGATAACCAGCAATTTCCTGCTCAGATCGGTTGCGGGGTTCTGCTTTTTGACTTACCAATTCTTCCAAACGCTTATCGCTTGTAAATATACCTTCGATTCGGTTGGATGCTCCCGTACTCTGAATCAATGCAACTTCTAAGAGTGTTTTCAATTCATCTACATTGGCTTCGAGAAATAATTCCTGTTTGCCTTTATGTTCATGGATGCTGCTAACCATCTGAACAATTTCAGGTGTTAACAACTTCGCAGGACTTACAATAAAATCAAAGTCTCTCATAGGAATCTCCTTCATTTCAGATTTATCTCCATCATTCTATCATCAAATGATGGAGATCTCAATAGATTTGATGGAGATAGAATATCCATATACACAATAAATATCCTCATTTCATCCATATATTATATCGTTTTATGGATTGTTTTTTCATTAAAATTACACTATTTTTTCACTATTTTTCATTACTTCATCGTTTTCGCCAACGAATTGAGCAACGCCCGCCTCTCTGGATTCAGATTCTTTTTCTCATAAAATGCTTCTTTAAAAAGCTCTGCATTTTTCCTTTGGTCATCATCCGAAATATGAGAGTACGCATCCGTAACCATATTGACCTGTGCATGGCCGGAATCACCCTGTACTGCTTTGATATCAGATAATGGTACACACAAGCACGGAAAACACTTTATGCAAAATCTTCCACAGTAAAATCTATAAATGATCCGCAAAGGCAAAGGAAACCGACAGTTTACCATGTTTGGAATTATGGCAGTTCTTTTAGGAAGTGGAGATGCATTCCATCTGGTTCCCCGTGCAGTAGCGCTTTGTACAACTGGACTTGAGAACTTTACTGTACAGATGGGGTTAGGAAAGTGGATTACCTCTATCACTATGACTATCCTAAAATCATCCCCTCCTCAGAATTTGCAACAAGTTGTTGCAAATTTTCTATATCCTTTTATTTTACAGAAGTACTTATTTTTAACTTTTTTCCTTCAGATTTTTATATTGCAAAAATCATATCACCATCTGCAGTATATCCTCTATATGTTCTGCATAATAATCAGCCCCATTCAGTTCCCCTTTCTCACCATATCCATACAGGCATCCTATAAAAGGGCTTTTGCAGGACCTGGCACATTCCAGATCCTGTCTCCTGTCTCCGACTACCAGATAAGGGCCACTATATTCCCGGATGATTTCCTGCACAATTTCTGTCTTTGGACGGAATCTGTATGATTCACAGTCATAAAAACGGTCAAACCATCGTTCCATCCCAAATTCCTTCCAGTGTGCCTCACGATATGAAGCTTTACAGTTACTTAAGATCACAAGGTGATATCCCCGGTTCTTCAAAGCTGTTAGCATCTCCTCTGCTCCCGGATACCACACTGCCTTATGTTTCCTGATCTGTCTTATCATCAGATCTCCTACCATCGTGCTTGCCTGCTCTTTATAGCTCTGATCCAGTTCCGGCAAAAATGTATTCCACATCTCCTTACTGTTAAGTCCCAGCCAGCCGGCAATTTCCACCGAGCCTATCTCCCGTTCTTCGGTAACCTTCTGTTCTGTCAGCCACTGATAGGTTTCACGAAATGCCGGTTCATAGATTCCAAGGGTATGATGGATCGTTCCATCATAATCGAATATGATTGTTTTTGTCATCATTTATTTTCCTGTCTTTTAGAGCTGCTTCATCAGATTGACCATCTCAATCGCAGATAATGCACAATCATAGCCTTTATTTCCCGCTTTGCTTCCTGCACGCGCAATAGCCTGCTCGATATTTTCAGTCGTGATCACTCCGAATAAAACCGGGATTCCTGTTGCAAGTTCAACCTGTGCGATTCCCTTGGCAGATTCATTACACACCAGATCATAATGTGAAGTATCTCCACGGATGACAGCTCCAACGCAGATAATTGCATCATATTTTCCTGACTGTGCCATCTTCTGTGCTGTAATCGGAATCTCAAATGCTCCCGGTACCCATGCTGCAGTAATGTTCTCTTCTTCTACTCCATGTCTTACCAGTCCGTCGACTGCCCCTCCCAATAATTTATTCACAATAATTTCATTGAATCTCGCTGCCACGATACCAACCTTCATTCCCTCCGGTGCTACTACTTTTCCTTCTACTAAATTGATCTGTCTCATTTTTTCTTCCTCCTGATATTTGCTGTTTTTTATAAATTTATTTCTTTAAAAATATGACCCATCTTTTCCTGCTTCGTCTTCATATACTTCCGGTCATACTTTTGTGCCGGAATCTCCAGAGGTACTCTCTCATTGATCTTCAGTCCGAATTCGCCAAGTCCATAGACTTTATCCGGATTATTTGTCAGTAATCTTAATGATTTCACACCAAGGTCTGACAGTATCTGTGCCCCGACCCAGTACTCTCTGAGATCCGGTGCAAACCCTAACTTCACATTAGCCTCCACAGTATCGTATCCCTGCTCCTGAAGCGCATATGCTTTGATCTTATTGATCAGTCCGATTCCTCGGCCTTCTTGTCTCATATACAGAATGATTCCTCGGCCTTCTGCTTCTACCTGGCGCATCGCTGTCTGCAGCTGCAGGCCACAGTCACATCTGAGCGATCCGAATGCATCCCCTGTCAGACACTCCGAATGTACCCGGCAAAGCACATCCTCACCATCTCCCAGATCACCTTTTACCAGTGCCAGATGATGCTCTCCTGTAATATCATTGATATAACCATACATTTTAAAATCACCGTACTGCGTTGGGAGGTTTGCAACGGCTTCCTCCTTTACATGCTTTTCATGTATTCTTATATAATCCTGCAGATCACGGATCGTAATAAATGTAAGGTTATGCTTTTTGGCCATTTCCCATAGCTGTGATGTACGCATCATAGTTCCATCTTCTTTCATAACTTCACAGCACACGCCGCATTCTTTCAGTCCAGCAAGTCTCATAAGATCTGTTGTTGCCTCTGTATGGCCATTTCGTACCAAAACCCCGCCTTTTCTGGAAATAAGCGGAAACACATGTCCCGGTCTTCTGAAATCCTCCGGTTTTGACTGATCATCCACACACTTCATGATAGTATAGGAGCGCTCTTCCGCAGAGATACCTGTGGTTGTATCTGCGTGATCTACTGCCACGGTAAATGCTGTACTGTGATTGTCCGTGTTCTCCGCAACCATCGGCGGAAAGTTCAATCTCGCCGCAATTTCTGCACTCATCGGTGTACAGATAAGACCCTTTGCATAGGTCGCCATGAAATTAATATTTTCCCTGGTCGCAAACTCTGCCGCACATATCAGATCTCCCTCATTTTCTCTGTCCGGATCATCTGTGACCAGAACTATTTTTCCTTCCTTAAGATCCCTAAGTGCTTCTTCAATTGTGTTGTACTGATAATTTTGTGACATAGTGTATATCCTCCTGTTCTAAAACCCGAATTCTTCAAGAAACTCCATCGTAATTCCGGATTCTTTTTTCTCTTCTTCGTTTTTTCTGATGCCAAGCAGTTTTTCTACGTATTTTCCGATCACATCATTTTCCAGATTAACCAGATCCCCCGGCACCTTTTCCAAAAGAGTGGTTTCTTCTCCTGTATGTGGAATGACCGACACCTGAAAACCAGCTTCATCAACCCTTGCAACTGTCAGGCTGATCCCATCAATACAGACGGATCCTTTTTCCACGATCAGATGCAAAATCTGTGGCGATGTCTCAATTGATACCCAGATGGCATTTTCTTCCTGGAGCATGGAACGTATCACGCCAGTCCCATCAATATGGCCGCTTACTATGTGTCCCCCGAACCTGCCGTCTGCAGCCATTGCACGTTCCAGGTTTACCTGGCTTCCGGCCTTGCAGCTGCCAAGACTGCTTCTTCTGATCGTCTCTGCCATCACATCGGCAGTAAATCCGTCCGGCTGAATCGACGTAACTGTCAGACACACACCATTCACAGCGATACTGTCACCGATCCTTGTCCCTTCCAGGACTTTCCGGGCTTTCACTGCCAGGATCCCTGATTCCCCTGTCAGCTGTATATAACGGACTTTTCCTTTCTCTTCTACGATTCCTGTAAACATGATTCCTCCTGTTTTTTATCACACACCTGACATTTTATCCGGATATCCTCACCGATCTGGCAGATATCTGTATATTTCAGTTCCACTGCTTCAGACGGCAGTTCAACTCCAATACCCTCTACCGGTGTCTTCCCAGCCACACCGCCAAACAGCTTTGGTGCCACAAAAGCCTGTACTTCCTTTACAATTCCAGCTCGCAGTGCACTGTCATTTAACGTACCTCCTCCCTCCAGGAGGATGCTGTCAATGCCTCTGTTTCCAAGATCTGCCATCAGCTTCTTAAGGTCTATCTGATTCTTTTCGTCGGGACAGTAAATGGTTTCAACTCCCATGGTATGTAATATTTTTATTTTCTCTTCTGCATTTTTCTGTTCTGCATAAGCCACGATCGTCCGGTACTTTTCCGCACTTTTTACAATCTGACTGCCCGGCGGGATCCTGAGCTTACTGTCACACACAATCCTGACAGGACTTTTCCAGCCTTCTACCCGGACGTTTAACATCGGATCATCTGCAAGCACAGTTCCAATACCAGCCATGATTCCCATGTACTGATGCCGCATATGCTGTACTTCTTTTCGTGCAGATTCTCCGGTGATCCATTTTGATGCTCCTGTTTTCGTTGCGATCTTCCCATCCAGTGTCATGGCATACTTCATTACCACATAAGGAGTCTTCGTAGTAATATAATGGAAAAACACCGGGTTCAGCTGATCACATTCTTCTCTCATAAAATCTTCAACTACTGTTACACCGGCTTCCCTTAACATCTGTACACCTTTTCCTGCCACTTTCGGATTCGGATCTCTGGAACCGATCACCACTTTTCTGATCTTCTGTTCAATGATCGCTTCCGTACATGGAGGTGTTTTACCATGATGACAGCAAGGCTCCAACGTGACATAAATCACCGCACCTTCTGCTGATTCTGTAAGAGAAGCAATTGCATTACGTTCCGCGTGAAGTTCTCCATACTTTTTATGATAGCCTTCCCCGATGATCTTTCCGTCTTTTACGATCACTGCCCCTACCATAGGATTGGGATTCGTCCAGCCTTCTCCTTTTTGGGCCAGTTGAATAGCCCGAAGCATATATTCCTGATCCGTCATTTCTATTCCTTCTTTCTTATTCCTGTTCTTTGCCTGGGCTACGCCGAGGCTTTTAAACATGTGCAATCGGATTCACAGACAAGTGAATGGTATAGTTATTTCGAAAACGATGTACCAGATACAAAAAAAGCCTGCAGAAATATCTGCAGGGTGGAATTGATCTGTTACATATGATTGATAAATGAATGTCTGATTTTCCTATATAAAAAGCTCTGAAATGGATCACCATCTCAGAGCTCTGATACTACATTCATTCATACAAAAAATCAACTGTACTATCATCTTCTTCCATCCAGACTGTACTGTCGGCCCCGGAATCTCACCGGATCATGCCTCTCGGCTCGCGGGCTTTACCGCCGGTAGGGATTTGCACCCTGCCCTGAAGACTCATTATTGAATTGTCCTATCGCTGACCGTCATTTTCATCAGCGGTTGTTTACAATATACTCCCGTTCTCCGTATTTGTAAAGTATTTTCGATAGGAATTTTCACAGAGGATCCCTTTACTCAAAATTCTTGCATGGTACCTGATTTCCTGTTATACTTGATATATTAAGCACTGTCTATTTTCGCAACATAAGGAGGAAATTCGATGTTCAACTTTAATTTCTATACCCCGACCCGCGTCGTATTCGGAAAAGAAACCGAATACCGGATCGGAAAGCTTGTAAAAAATGTCAACTGTAAAAAAGTCCTGCTCCACTACGGAAGCGGCAGCGTGATCCGCTCCGGTCTTCTCGGACGGATCAAAGAATCCCTGGACGCGTCCGGAGTCACCTATGTGGAGCTTGGCGGTGTTGTCCCAAACCCACGTCTTTCCTTAGTCCGCGAGGGGATCGAGCTCTGCCGAAAGGAGGGCGTTGATTTTCTTCTCGCTGTCGGCGGCGGCAGTGTCATCGACTCCGCGAAAGCCATCGGTTACGGTCTCGCGAACGACGGTGATGTCTGGGATTTTTATGAGCACACCCGTCAGGCATCCGCATGCCTTCCGATCGGCGTTGTTCTGACCATCGCGGCTTCCGGAAGTGAGATGAGCAACAGCTCTGTTATCACAAACGATGAAACACTGGAAAAACGCGGCTACAACAATGATATCTCCCGCCCTGTATTCGCTGTCATGAACCCGGAGATCACAATGACTCTCCCGCCGTACCAGACAGCCTGCGGCTGCACCGATATTCTGATGCATACCATGGAGCGCTATTTCACAAACGGCGGAAATATGGAGATCACCGATGCCATTGCGGAAGGTCTTATGCGCACCGTGATCACGAACGCGAAGATCCTTGTGGACGATCCAGACAACTATGACGCGAGAGCCGAGGTGATGTGGTCCGGAAGTCTCTCCCACAACGGCCTCACCGGCTGCGGAAACGACGGCGGAGACTTCGCCTCCCACCTCTTAGAGCATGAGATCGGCGGAATGTTCGACGTTGCCCACGGTGCGGGACTGGCGGCGATCTGGGGCAGCTGGGCAAGATATGTGATCGACAGCTGCACTCCGCGTTTTGCGAAATTCGCAGTGAATGTCATGGGTGTTGAACCTGGAAAAGATGATATGGAGACGGGTTTAAGGGGCATCGAGGCCATGGAAGACTTCTACCGTGCCATCAGTATGCCGACAAACTTAAAGGAACTCGGCATCGATCCGACAGAAGAACAGCTTGAGACTATGGCGAAAAACGCGAGAATCGCTGCAGGCGGCCCGAAGGGATCCGCGAAGAAGCTGGAAGCGGAAGATATGCTTAAGATCTATCAGATGG
>ERZ833515.2444-NODE-2444-length-10741-cov-3.393506_pt1 | contig 10741 bp, 10 predicted proteins | sample MGYA00519949_ERZ833515 | MGnify/ENA primary metagenome ERZ833515 (study PRJEB31850, sample SAMEA3708741) | human gut metagenome | biome: human gut; feature: human-associated habitat; material: faeces | place: China | collected 2014 ...
CACCTCCTGCTCCTGTGTAACCTATCCATAATAGTAAAATTCTAATTATATTATATCCATATTGTGCAACGAAGTCAATGCGAACAGCTGTCACTTCGTTCTCCGGTTCGATCCCGGTATTCTCCACCAGATCAGAAAGGCATCACACATTGTGTGGTGCCTTTTTTGTTTTGCATTGCAGCAGGAAAACACAAAAAAATTTCTGCCCACTGCCGCAACCTGCGCGAAACGGGCTGTTTTGTGCGCGAATGGCAGACCACGGAAGGCGGAACCTGTGCTATAATATAAAAAAACAGGGAAGCAGAAGGAACAAGGGGGTGCAGCAATGAACCTGCAGACGGCGATCGTGGAAGACAGCAAGCCGGATGCCGAACGGTTGGAACAGCTGCTGAAAAAGGCATTTGAAAATGAGAACATATCCTGCAGCTGTTTTGCCAGCGGAGATGAATTTTTGCGGGCCGGCTGGCGCGAAGGGTATCAGGTGGTGTTTCTGGACATCTGCATGGAGGGCACCAATGGCATTGAGACGGCGCAGCGGCTGCGTGCGGCCGACCCGGACCTGCTGATCGTGTTTGTGACATCCTCGCCGGAGTACGTGTGGGATGCCTTTCCGGTACATCCATTCGATTATCTGCTCAAGCCTTATAAGGAAGAAAAGTTTGAGCAGCTGGCAGGGGAGCTGCGGCGGGTGCTGTGCCGCCAGCAGCCGGAGCTGGAGGTGCGCATTGCCCGGCAGATCGTGCGGCTGCCGCTGACCAAGATCTACTATGCTACGGCACAGAACCATTATGTGCGTGTGGTCACGGATGACGGCGAGTGCCGGGCCACGGCAAATTTTGCACAGGTGCAGGAACAGCTTCAGACCCAGCCGGAATTTCTGGTGTGCAACCGCGGCGTGATCATCAACATGTCCAAGGTGCTGCGGTTTGAGGGCGACTGCATTGAAATGCTGGATGGGACCCATCTGCCGGTGCGGCAGAAGGACAAAAACAGCCTGCTTGCCCAATTTACGCAGTACCAGTTCCGTGGTATGCAGCGGGAATTCTGACCCGGAAAGGAGAGCGCTTGTGAATTTTGCATTGTTTGGACGTTTTTTTCTGGAATTTGCAATGATGTATCCGGCAGAATACCTCTGCCTTGCCTCGCTGCAGGAGCACTTGCGTGCACCGCGTAAAACCTATGCCATCGGTGCGTCGGCGATCACACTGATGGGTCTGGCTGGCGCAGCGGTGTGCTGCATGCTGTACATAGAAACGAATTTCCTGCTCATCCCGCTGCTCATCATCAGCTTCTGGCTGCTGCGCTGGCGCACCGACCGGGAAGTATCGATCAGCCAGACCATGTTTCTGTTCTCCGTGTCGGCAGTGATGATGTCTGTGTGCACCCTGCTTGCCATTGTGCTGAACGCGGAAGCTGAGCTGGACAATGCACAGCCGGTGTTTCTGCCCAGCACCTCGGTCATCTGCCTGACCCTCTCGGTGATACTCAGCGCCATCTTCCGTTTTACGGCAGTGCGCTGGAGCCGGTGGCTGCTGCAGGAGTACCACGGCGAAGCCTTCTGGGAGTCGGCATGGCCGCTGCCGGCACTGTACGCGGCGTTTCTGGTGTTCTATATGCCGAAGGAGATCGGCGTCATCCTGATGAACCGCATCCGCATCATCGCGGTGCTGGCAGTGAGCATCTCGCTGCTGGGCATCTTTCTGCTGCTGTACGAGATGTACCGCGTGGCAAAGGAGTATGCCCGCAGCTCCCAGCTGGACCGCGAAAACCAGCTGTTGGCCGTGGAGTCCCGCCGCTATATGGAGCTGCGCAGCTATCTGGAACAGACCCGCCACCTGCGGCACGATTTCCGCCAGCACCTGCATGTGATCTCCGGCCTGACCGAGGCCGGGCGGCTGGATGAACTGAAAAGCTACCTGAGCCAGTACGAGAGCGAACTCAGCGATGCCAGACCCACCCTGTGCGTCAACGCTGCGGTGGATGCGCTTGCCGGCCACTACGACTACGAGGCCCGGAAACAGGGCATCCAGATCGAATGGAAGCTGGAACTGCCCAAGCTCCTGCCCCTGCCGGAGGCCGACCTGTGCACCATTCTTGGCAACCTGCTGGAAAATGCGCTCCATGCCAGCCAGAAGCTGCCGCCGGAAGAACGGCAGGTCAAGGTGCTGGCCCGGATGCTCAGCCCGGCCATGATGGGCCTGATGGTGGAGAACCGCTACGATGGCGTGCTGAAAAAGCAGGGTGGCGTTCTGCACTCTACCAAGCATGATGGACAGGGCATCGGCCTTGTTTCCATCGAAACTGCCGTGCACAGGTATCACGGCAATCTGACGGTGGAAACGGGCGGCAACGTTTTCCGGGCCAATGTGCTGCTGAACCTGTAAAATATTCCTGCCCCAAGGCACCGGCTTTTTTGCACAAGCCGGTGCCTTTTGATTGCACTTTTCCCGGAAGATCATGATACTTATTTATAAAAGAAAAGGCAGGAGGGGAGCATATGGCAGCAGAAAGCAAAACCGGCTGTTTCTTAAACTTTCCTAAAAAATCTTTATCCGGCCCGGCCCCCCGACGGGAGGGCTTTTTGCTGTCCGCACGACGCATACGGTCAAGTTGAAAAATGAATAAAATTTACACATAGAATGATATGATTTTAGGCTGAATGAGCAAAGAATCGAAAGAAGTCCCATAATCATATTGACATAATGGGTAATAGGGTGTAAACTACGTGCATCGGGTCGAGCAAATCCGAAAATTGAGATCATTCAGGGAGGAAACGGCTATGATGTGTTGTTGCGCAATGTGTTGTTGTACCGCAAACGCTTCCCGGACCGGCCGCCCTGCAGTATGGTATGCCGTGTGAGCATATCTGCATATTCTGTGTGGGAACACGCAGAAGAATCTGTCGCTGACCGCCTGGGAGCTTACTTGAAGAGGGAGCTTCCGGGCGTTTTGTTTTGACCCGCAAATCAGGATACAAGGGAGGAATCCGGCAATGGACTGGAATGCGATCCAGCAATATTTGCCGCTCTACCAGAAGGCCGCTGTACTTACCGTGCGGCTGGGAGTTGCAGGCATCATTTTTGCCATCATCATTGGCCTTGCCTGCGCAGTGATCCAGTATGACAAGGTGCCCGTTCTGCGGCAGATCGTGGGTGTTTACATCCAGCTGTCCCGCAACACACCGCTGCTGGTGCAGCTGTTCTTCATTTATTATGGCCTGCCCAAGGTGGGCATCCGCACCAATGCCGAGATCTGCGGCATTGCCGGTCTGGCGTTTCTGGGCGGCAGCTACATGGCCGAAGCGTTCCGCAGCGGTCTGGAAGCCATTGAGCCCATCCAGACCGAGAGTGCCTACAGCCTTGGCATGAACCGCTGGCAGACCATGCGCTACATCATTCTGCCGCAGGCCATGTCCACCAGTATGCCGGCTTTCATGGCAAATGTGATCTTCCTGCTCAAGGAGACCAGCGTGTTCAGCGCCATTAGCCTGATGGACCTGATGTTCACGGCAAAGGACCTGATCGGCATGTACTCCAAGACCATCGAATGTCTGTTCCTGCTGGTGGTGTTCTACCTTATCATTCTGCTGCCGGTGTCCATTGTGGGCAGCCTGATCGAAAGGAGGCTGCGCTATGCTGGATTTGGGTCTTGATGTCCTGTTCAAGGGCAAAAACATGGCCCGCCTGCTGAGCGGCCTTGGCGTTGCACTCAAGATCAGCGCCGTCTCGGTGATCATCAGCCTGCCGCTGGGCATCCTGCTGGGCGTGCTCATGACCTCCCGCAACCCCGTTATCAAGGCGGTTCTGCGGCTTTATCTGGAGTTCGTCCGCATCATGCCGCAGATGGTGCTGCTGTTCCTCGTTTACTTCGGCACCACCCGTGCCTTTGGGTGGAACCTTTCCGGCGAGACGGCATCCATCATCGTGTTTGTGCTGTGGGGCACCGCAGAAATGAGCGACCTTGTGCGCGGTGCGCTGATCGCCATTCCGAAGCACCAGTATGAGAGCGCCGAGGCCCTTGGCATGAGCCGTGCGCAGACCTACTGGTACATCATCATTCCGCAGACGGTGCGCCGCCTGATCCCGCTGTCCATCAACCTGATTACCCGCATGATCAAGACCACCAGCCTTGTGCTGATGATCGGTGTGGTGGAAGTGATCAAGGTAGCACAGCAGATCATCGAGGCCAACCGCACCGCCAGCCCCAACGCAGCGTTTGGCATTTATCTCACGGTTTTCGTGTTATATTTCTTCGTATGCTGGCCCATCAGTCTGCTGGCATCCTATCTCGAAAAGAAATGGAAGTGACCGTACATGGCAGAACCTATTTTGACTGTTGAACATCTGATCAAGGCCTATGGCGAGACCCCCGTGCTGGATGATATCAGCTTTGCTGTCAAGCCCGGCGAGGTCATCGTGGTGGTCGGCCCTTCGGGCTGCGGCAAAAGTACCCTGCTGCGCTGTCTGAATGGTCTGGAGCCCACCCAGAGCGGCCGGGTGCGGCTGGGCAATGAGACCGTTGCCTACGGCGGTAAAAATCTGACCCAGCTGCGCCAGCGCATCGGCATGGTGTTCCAGAGCTACGAGCTGTTCCCGCACATGACGGTGCTGGACAATGTGTTTCTGGCACCCACTAAGGTGCAGAAGCGCCCCAAAGCGGAAGTGCAGCAGGAGGCCGAAGCTCTGCTGGACCGTGTGGGCCTGCTTGCCAAGAAAAACAGCTACCCGCGTGAGCTTTCCGGCGGACAGAAGCAGCGCGTTGCCATCGTGCGCGCACTGTGTATGCACCCGGAGATCCTTCTGTTTGACGAAGTGACCGCTGCCCTTGATCCGGAAATGGTGCGCGAGGTGCTGGACGTTATGCTGGACCTTGCCAAGCAGGGCAAGACCATGATCATCGTCACCCACGAAATGCAGTTTGCCCGCGCCATTGCCAACCGTGTCATCTTTCTGGATGGCGGCAAGATCGTGGAAGAAGCTGCACCGGCCGAGTTCTTTGACCGGCCCAAGACCGAGCGCGCGCAACGCTTCCTGCGCACCTTCACGTTTGATGCTGTGAAATGAGTCACAGATCAAGATAAAGGCTGCGGGTGTTCCGCAGCCAAATGGGAAAGATTTTGTAAAGGAGTAATCATTATGAAACAGTCTAAGATCTCTCGTCGTTCCTTCTTGCTGGGTCTGGGCGCAGTTTCCGCTGCCGCTGTTCTGACCGCATGCGGCGGCTCTTCTTCTGCTTCTACTGCAACTGCAGCATCCGGCAGCAGCGTGGTCTACCGCACTCTGGATCAGATCAAGGAGTCCGGTACCATCAACATCGGCGTGTTCTCCGATAAGAACCCGTTCGGCTACGTGGATGAGAACGGCGAGTATCAGGGCTATGATGTCTACTTTGCACGCCGTCTGGGCGAGGATCTGGGCGTAGAGATCAACTTCGTTTCCACCGAGGCTGCCAACCGCATCGAGTACCTGCAGACCGGCAAGGCGGATGTGATCCTGGCAAACTTCACCGTGACCCCGGAGCGCGCAGAGGAAGTGGACTTTGCTCTGCCTTACATGAACGTGGCTCTGGGTGTCATTTCTCCGGACAGCAACGTTATCACCACTCTGGACAACTGGAACGCTGACGACCAGATGATCGTCATTTCCGGCACCACCGCCGAGACCTACCTGACCAAGGAGTACCCCGACATTCCGCTGCAGAAGTACGATTCCTATGCAACGGCCAAGAATGCACTGGAGAACGGCAACGGCGTGGCATGGGCCAACGATAACACCGAGGTCATTGCATTTGCAAAGCAGAACACCGGCTACACGGTCGGCATTCCCTCTCTGGGCAGTCAGGACACCATTGCTCCCGCTGTGAGCCAGGGCAACACCACCGTTCTGGATTGGCTGAACGAGGAGATCAAGGCTCTGGGCGAAGAAAACTTCTTCCACAAGGACTATGAGGAGACTCTGGTGGATACCTACGGCCTTGACTATGAGGATGAGCTGGTCGTTGAGGGCGGCGTGACCGGCGGCGCAGATGCCGCATCCAGCGAAGCTGCTTCTTCGGAAGCCGCATCTTCTGAGGCTGCTGCTTCCGAAGTAGCTTCCAGCACAGCCGCACAGTAAATAAAAACACCGAGCGGGCAGGAGAGGGCTGAACCTTTCCTGCCCGTTTTTGCATTGCACCATCTGCCGGAACGTGCTATACTGGAACAAAACAACTCCTGTCCGAAAAACCCTGAAAAAGAGAGGATGTTCCCAATGAAACGTGCCTATACGAACGGGATCCTGCTGGATGGCACCGAGCAGATGCAGCCGGTAGCGCACAAGATCCTGCTGACCGAGGATGATAAGATCACTGCCATTGTCGATGAGGGCGTGGATCTGGACGGTTATGAGGTGATCGATCTGCACGGAGGCTATCTGTGCCCGGGCCTGATCAACCTGCATGTGCATCTGGCAGGCAACGGCAAGCCCAGCGCAAAGCCGCGGGATAATGCTGCGCTGGTGCGCAAAATTCTGAGCAATGGCCTGACCCGTGCGGTGGCCTACAGGCTGGTATGCAGCTACGCGAAGCTGGAACTGCTGGGTGGCGTGACTACCATCCGCACCGTGGGCGGCATTGCAGATTTTGACACCCGCTGCCGTGATGATGCCGCTGCAGGCAGACTGCTGGCACCGCGCATCCTTGCTGCCAACGAAGGCATTTCGGTGCCGGGCGGACATATGGCAGGCTCGGTGGCAGTTGCGGCCCATAACAATGCCGAAGCACTTGCTCAGCTCAAAAAGGCCAGCGGACAGAAGGTGGATCTGATCAAACTGATGATCACCGGCGGCGTGCTGGATGCCACCGAAAAGGGAACCCCCGGCGAGCTGAAGATGAAGCCGGAAATGGTCAAAGCCGTCTGCGACGAGGCCCACAAGCTGGGCTATACCGTGGCGGCACACACCGAATCGCCGGAGGGCGTAAAGGTGGCGCTGGAAAACGGCGTGGATTCCATTGAGCACGGCGCAAAGATGGACGATGAGACCATCCGGCTTTACAAGGAGCGGGGAGCCTTTGTGTGCACCACCATCTCCCCGGCGCTGCCCTATGCACTGTTTGATACGGCGGTTTCCGGCGCTTCGGAAAAGGACCAGTATAACGGCAAGATCGTGTTTGACGGTGTGGTGGAAAGCGCAAAGACCGCCCTTGCTAACGGCATCCCGGTGGCCTTGGGCAACGATGTAGGCTGCCCGTACATCACCCAGTACGATTTCTGGCGGGAGCTGTGCTACTTCCACAAATACTGCGGTGTAAGCAACCAGTTCGCCCTGTACACGGCCACCCTGCGCAATGCTCAGCTGGCCGGAGTAGGAGACGTGACCGGTTCCATTGAGCCGGGCAAAAGCGCAGATTTTATTGTGACGAAGCACAACCCGCTGGAAGACCTGCGTGCGCTGCAGCATCTGGAACTGGTGGTCTGCCGCGGCCATGTGATCAAAAAGCCGAACCCCAAGCGGAACAAAACGGTGGATGCCCTGCTGGACCCGTACCTCGAATAATACTGAAAAAGCAAGGAGAGACGATCGGTCTTTCCTTGCTTTTTCGTTCACATGCCTGCCATCACGGCCATGATGCTTTGCCAGCTCTTGTTGCGGGCAGCGGGCACAGTGGTGCGGCGGCGTGCGGGTGCAGAGCCGGAAGAGACCGTATTCATGGCGGTCATCGGCACCGACGGATGGAAGAATACGGCTGTATCACCGGCCAGCCACTGGGCGGCAAGGCGGGCTGCCTGCGGGTCGGCCTGCAGGGTGCGGCGCTCGGCACCGGCCAGATGATCCGCCAGCCAGTAGAGGATGGCACCCAGCGGCAGGCTGGGCAGAACATCCTGACTCCAGTAGGTCCAGCGGGCACCGGCCCCTACAAAACTCTCCACGGTAATAACGGCACCGGTGCGGGCGTTCTGCGGGATGCTGCCCTGATAATCGATACCGGCGCACTGGCGAAGCTCGGCGGTGATGCGCTGGGTGCGTGCCAGATCCAGCCGGTCCTCCCGGCAGTAGGCGCGGAAATCGGTCTCGTCGATCAGGCCGTCGGCGCTGGAAGGAAAGCGGCCCACCAGCTGGCCATCGGCGTTGTGGCACAGCTGCCAGCCCTTGCGGAACAGCTGGAAGTTCAGGTAGCGGCGACCCATGGTGGAGTAGCACAGAATGGAGGTGCTCTCACCGGGCAGTTGCTTCAGCTCCAGGCAGGCATCGTTGCCGCAGGTGTCCTGCAGCTTTACCGTTAACAGCAGCTGCGCACCGGGGTGCTGAGCTGACATAGCGTTGTGCATGGCATCAAAATAACGGTTGGCATCCATGATCGGTTCCCTCCTGAAACTATAACACAGCAGTTCGTTGTATAACGGATGGGCACTGCGCCAAACGACCCGGTGCACAGCAGGCGGCTTACGCAGGAATGTTTTATTGACTGAACATAGTATAGCATACTTCACAACAAAAAACAACTATAAGTTTGCAGAAAAACAAAATATTTCCGCGCATCCTGCAACAGTGACCCGAAACATGGTTGTTGCAAGAGTGAATCAGTTGTGTTCTGTATCAAAAACAGCCCACAGACGGCAAGGCCAAAGCCTCCCATCTGTGGGCTGTTCTGGTAAAATATGGTTCAATCGCCCAGTTCACGGATCTCGTTCTGGATCAGCCGCCCGGCCGCGCGGGCCAGTTGGTCCATGCCGCGGATACGGGCCATGTTTTTGCCGTAGATCTGTGCAGCGGCACCGGCAGAGCTGTCCTCACCCATGAACACAGCCGACACCCGGATGCCCATGCGCTGCAGCGCACGCACCTGCGCGGCAGTGTCAGCCACACCGGCAGCGTCCTCGTAACCGCAGCCCAGCGGGTTTTCTGCACTGGGCGGGATGCGGCGGCTGTCGTTGGGCGAAGCGTCCGTCAGCACGATGAGCAGATGCCGCGGCGCAGGACCGGGCGCATACTGCAAAAGGTCGCCTGCGGCCCGCAGAGCAAGGCCGTCACGGTTCCAGCCGGAAGCAAAATATCGGTTGATGTTTTGCAGGTTTTTGTCTGCAAAGCCTTTGAGCACCCGCAGTACGGTGTAGCCCCGCAGGCTGCTGAAGCTGGACACCCGCACCGGGATCCCGCAGGCCGCAAGGCTCTGGGCCAAAATGGATCCTTGAGCCGCGATCACTTCCTGACAGTGCAGGCGGGAAGCGGATGCGTCCAATAAAAGGTCTACCGTAAAAGAGGGCTGGTTCTCTTCCTCGGCACACAAAAACACCCGGTCATCGTTCAAAAGTGGTGCGCGCCAGATGCGCCCAGCGTTCAGGTTGCCGCTGCGGGCAACACGGGCGTTGGGCTGCTGGTGCACAAGGATGCAGTTGCGGATCTGCTCGGTAAGCCGCAGCACCACACTGCGGTGCAGTTCCCGATTTTTGGCGTAATAAGCGCGGTTGCGGTCGGCCTGCAGCTCAGCCTGTTCAGCCAGATGCTTTGCTTCCGGTGTGGGAGCCTGCTCCGGGCTGGGCACACCGGCACTGAACCACAAATGGCACCCCAGATGGTCGCCCACGCAAAGCTCCTGCTCAGCCTTGCGCAGCCGTTCCGGCGGGTAGAGAGAGCGGCCGAAGCAACTTTCGATGTAGGCTCTGTCCTGCGCGGCATTCTGCTTCAGGGTGATGTGGGCCCGGCGCTTGTCCACCGCCAGCCCGCCGCCCACAGCATCCACGGAGCTTGAGTGTTCCACGGTCACGCGGTCCGTTTTGATCATCTGGGTGGGCATGGCTTTGGTGGCAAGCTTTGCCAGCAGGCCGTCCAGATGCAGATGCAAAGCTGCTCTCTGGTGCACAGTGCCGTCGAACAGGTTGAATTTTGCGTAGATCGATAAAATTTCGGCTTTCAGCTGTTCCGGCTCCGGCACATGCTCCGGGGCCAGCGCGGCGGCAAGGCCGGACTCGTAAGGGGTCATCACCGGGTCGGCACGGCCCAGCACACGCCGCCAGCGTGCAGCCTGCATGGTGTACACCAGCTGATTTTTTGCCATCCACTCCTGACGGGAGAGCTTGTATTGAATCGCAAAAAAGTAATCTGCATGGGCATGGCGCAGCGCTTCCAGCACCGGGCGGCGGGGCAGCTCCAGCCGATAGGCTGCATTTTCCAGATACAGCCATGTCATGTCGTCCAGCATGGTCTGCCGCAGATCACCGTCCCATGCATCAACGCGTCACCGTAATATTTGTGGATGAGGCCCACGACCGTGTTCATGTAAAAATCGGTGGTGCCGTCGGTATAGCGGGCCAGAAACAGCGGCTCAAAGCCATAGGCTCCTGCAGCAGCCCAGACCTGATTGGCCGCACGCCGCTCCTGCGCGGTGTAACTCTGGGCGTCCATCAGCCAAAGAGCTTGGCGGCATCCAGCTTGGCCGGAATGCGCGCTGCGATCACATCACGGATCAGGCCCTGCTCGTAGGAGTCAAAGGCCTTGTTGGTGATGCCCATATCCAGTGCCGCGCCTGCCGGGATGCCGCGCCGGATCAGCCGCAGGGCATCCAGCATACCGCGCAGATCCAGCGCCTTGGTGGAAATTTCCGCACTGTCGCACTTTTTCTGCAGGTCAAGGAACAGCAGTGCAAACTGGCGCACATACTTGGAAGCAAGATCGGGGAACTGCGTCCGCAGCAGCTTTTCCAGATCGTCCTGCGTAATGGTGGGCATCTGGATGACCACGAAACGGGAGGTGAGTGCCTCGTTCAG
>ERZ833515.2445-NODE-2445-length-10740-cov-2.044548_pt1 | contig 10740 bp, 10 predicted proteins | sample MGYA00519949_ERZ833515 | MGnify/ENA primary metagenome ERZ833515 (study PRJEB31850, sample SAMEA3708741) | human gut metagenome | biome: human gut; feature: human-associated habitat; material: faeces | place: China | collected 2014 ...
GTGCTGTTGACTGACGTCTCGGCCGATGTCGCACCGGTTTCGGGTCGGGCGGTGAGCTCCAAGGCCGTCAAGGCCGGCCTGGATTACGCACGCGGTTTTTCGAGCGAGTTCTTGGACCAGGTGAAGGATATTTCCACGCCTTCCGTTGAGGCTATCTCGGCAAATCTCGACAACGGCGTCGAGGTGTCGCTGGGCGATTCGGATGATATCGCCAAGAAAGAACGCATCGTGACCAAACTACTTTCGCAGGTAGAGGGCGTAACCTATATCAATGTGCGCTCTCCGGGCAACTACACGTTTAGGAACGCACCGACCGCCTAGCATCCTAAACGGCTTTGTTGAGGGGCCATACCACGCCGTTTATCTGGTTTGTTTGGTTTTCACGGTCAATTATTTGACTGATACGTTCATAATGTGCAAACATAATACGGTTTACCTTTGCATTTACTTTCAACCTGAAGGTTAATGTGCGCAGGGGTCAACCCATGCTATGGCTATAACCTTTGTTCGGAGGACCGACATGCACGAGACAGAGATCAACAACTACCTTGCCGTCATTAAGGTGGTCGGCGTCGGCGGCGGCGGTACCAACGCGGTCAATCGAATGATCGAAGAGGGCATCCGCGGCGTCGAGTTTGTTGCCATCAACACCGATGCTCAGGCGCTCGCGATCTCTGATGCCGATATCAAGGTGCACATCGGCACCGACCTTACCCGCGGCCTGGGCGCCGGCGCCAACCCTGAGGTTGGCCGCAAGGCTGCCGATGAGTCCCGCGACGATATCGCCGAGGCGCTCGCTGGCGCCGACATGGTGTTCATCACCTGCGGCGAGGGCGGTGGTACCGGTACCGGCGCCGCTCCCATCGTTGCCGATATCGCGATGAACGAGGTTGGCGCGCTGACCGTCGCCGTCGTGACCAAGCCCTTCACCTTCGAGGGTCGCAAGCGCAAGAAGAGCGCCGAGGAGGGCATCAAGACCCTCTCCGATTGCGTCGACACCATGATCGTTATTCCTAACGATAAGCTGCTCGACATCGCCGAGAAGAAGACCACGATGCTCGAGGCCTTCGCAATTGCCGATGGCGTCCTTTCCCAGGGCACCCAGGGCATCACCGACCTCATCACCGTCCCGGGTATCATCAATCTGGACTTCGCCGATGTTAAGACCATCATGAAGCAGGCCGGTACCGCCATGATGGGTATCGGTACCGCTTCTGGGGACACCCGTGCCGTCGACGCTGCCCAGCAGGCCATCTCCAGCCCGCTGCTCGAGAGCTCCATCGATGGCGCCACGCGCGTCCTGCTTTCCATCGCCGGCTCCAAGGACCTGGGCATCCAGGAGATCAGCGACGCCGCCGACGTTGTCGCCAATGCCGTCGACCCCGAGGCCAACATCATCTTTGGTACCGTTGTTGACGAGTCCCTGGGCGACCAGGTGCGCATCACCGTTATCGCTACGGGCTTCTCCGACTCCAACGTCAACCGTCAGGACGAGCTCTTCGCTGCCCAGCAGTCCCAGAGCAAGGCCGCTGCCTCTGCCGAGCCGCAGCGCACCGCTCCGTCCACCAGCCCGGCTCAGGCCGCTCCGACCCGCAACGTCGGTGGCACCGAGCTTCCTAACTTCGGCAACGATCAGTTCGAGCTTCCCGACTTCCTGAAGCGCGGTAGCTTCTAAGTCGTTCTTTGCATTGTTGTGCACAGGGGCGTGTCCGTATGGACGCGCCCTTTTTATTTCGACTTTGTAAACTAGAACCTCCAATCTCTTTACGTTCCCTTTACGTTTGGTCCCTACCGCTGCGGGTATCCTTTTGATGAAGTATGGCAGCCGTATGACGCGGACTGCTGCGGCGTCGCCGCGATACTTGTGTTATTAGGAGGCTTTAGTATGGCAGCACGTGCGGACAACGTTTCGCGTGTCGACCATGATGGAGTTACGTTGGTGGAGGGCGCGACGCACGATGTCCGCTTTGCCTTTACCGAGCGCACCGGTGGCGTTTCCGAAGATGCGTACTCCTCACTCAATCTGGGCTCGCATGTTGGCGATGACCCCTTTGCCGTTCAAGAAAATCGTCGTCGAGCGCTCGAAGCCATGGGCGCCGCTGAGTGCGAGCATAATCTGCTCGTGCCCAATCAAGTACATGGCGACCATATAGTTACGGTGACTTCGAACGGCGCCGACGATCTTGAGGCTGTTCGCGAGCAGATTGCCGAGGGCTGCGATGCCATCGTCTGTACGGCCCATGAGGTACCCGTGCTGCTCTGCTTTGCCGATTGCGTTCCCGTGGTGCTGGTTGCTCCCAACGGTTTTGCCGTGGTGCATTCTGGCTGGAAGGGTACGATTGCGCGCATTTCCGCCAAGGCGTGCCAAGCGCTCTGCGAGGCGGCTGGATGCAAGCCGGAGGACATCTCTGCCTATATTGGGCCCCATATCCTGGGTGACGAGTACGAGGTGTCCCAAGAACTCATGGATCGCTTTGCCGCCGAGTTCGCGTGCATCGATGCTACCGCTTCCCGTATGCTCGATCTTTCCGCCGCCATTCGCGAGGCGCTGGTGGATGTCGGTGTCGATGTGAACGGCATTGTGGACACCAAACTTTCCACCGTTCGTCAGAACGACCGCTTTTATTCCTACCGCAACGAGGGTGGCACCTGCGGGCGCCATGCGGCGATCGGCGTGATGCTATGAGAAAGATCGCATCGGTCCTGAGTGCGGCAGCGCTCACGCTCACGCTGTGCGCCTGCTCCTCGGGATCTTCTACGTCTTCTATTACCGTGGCCGGCTCGACCACCTGCCTTCCCATTGCCGAGATCGCGGCCGAGGGCTTTAAGGAAGAGACCGGCATCGACGTTCTGGTTTCTGGTCTGGGCTCATCTGCTGGCATCGAAGCTGTTAGCGCCGGCACCGCCGATATCGCCAGCTCCTCTCGTGGCCTCAACGCCGATGAGCAAGACCTGGGCCTGACGCCTATCGTTATCGCACACGACGGCATCGCGGTCATCGTGAACGACGACAACCCGGTCGATAACCTCTCGACTGAGCAGCTCCGCGATATCTATGCTGGCAAGATCACCAACTGGAAAGAGGTTGGTGGCGAGGACCTGAAGATTCAGGTTATCAACCGCGACGAGGCTTCCGGTACGCGTGAGGCCTTCCGCACCATCGTGATGGACGGCACGCCGTTCGATCGTCGCTCGGCCGTTCTTTCGGGCACGGGCCAGGTACGCGATGTCGTGTCCCGCTCGCGTGGCGCTATTGGCTACATCTCGCTGGGTTTTGTCGAGAGCCTCAACGCCAAGACCTCGGTTAAGGCCGTTTCGGTCAATCACGTCGAGGCGTCCGAGAAGACGGTCGCAAGTGGCGGTTATCCCATCTCCCGCGACCTCTACTTCTTTGTGAAGGGAACCCCTTCGCAGCAAGCGCAGGATTACATCGACTACGTGACGTCCGAAAAGATGGACAAGCAGATTCGCGAGGCGGGCTTTATTCCCGTCACCAACGACGGAAAGGGGAGTGAGTAGCGTGGAAGCACAGGAAACCCCCCAGATTGAGCAGGAGACCCAGGCGCCCAAAAAGCGTGAGTTGGCGTTGGTGTCGCGCAGCACCTATCTTAAGGAGAAGGCGCTGCAGTGGATTTTCTTTGCCTGCGCGTTCTTGGCGGTCGTCACGGTCATCCTGATTTTTGTCTTTACCACGTACTCAGCGCTGCCCGTCTTTACCGACATTGGCCTGGCGGACTTCTTTAGCTTTACGTGGGCGCCCTCCGAGGGGCATTACGGCATCATGTCGCTGCTGGCCGGCTCAGGTCTGGTGACCGTCGGTGCCCTTGCCATGGGCGTGCCGTTGGGTGTGGGCACAGCCGTGTATCTGGTCGAGATTGCCAGCAAGCGCGTGCGCAAGCTCATCAGCCCTGCCGTCGACCTGCTGGCGGGCATCCCCTCCATCATCTACGGCTTCTTTGGCATGATCATCATTCGCCCGTTTATCGCGCAACTGACCGGGGGCCTTGGGTTTGGTGCCCTGACGGCGTGGTTCGTGCTCGCCATCATGATCGTTCCCACGATCACAACGCTCACCATCGATGCCCTTAACTCCATCCCCATGGGCATTCGCGAGGCATCCTATGCCATGGGCGCCACCAAGTGGCAGACCATCTATAAGGTCGTACTGCCCGCAGCCAAGCTGGGCATCGTGGACGCCATTGTGCTGGGCATGGGTCGCGCTATCGGCGAGACCATGGCCGTGCTCATGGTCGTAGGTAACGCCCCGGTTATTCCCGACAGCATCTCGAGCCCTATCTCGACGCTCACGAGTCAGATTGCGCTCGACATGAGCTATTCCTCGGGCCTGCACCGCTCGGCTCTGTTTGGCATGGGCGTTGTCCTGTTCATCATCTCTGCTGCACTGGTGGGTATCGTCCGCCTGATTTCCAAGAAGAGGGGGTAGGCTATGTCCGATTCCGTTGACACGACGGTCGATACGACCACGTCGCGCGAGCGCATCAAGCGTGCCCTTTCCCACGGCAAGAAGGGTCGCATAAACAAGGACCTTTCCAACAAGATCATGCTCGGCGTGTTTCGCGCCGCGGCCTATGTCACCACGCTGGTGCTGGTTGCCATCATCGCCTATGTGGTCATCAACGGCCTGCCGCATATCTCGCTCGACTTTATCTTCGGCTGGCCGCAGGGCGTCAACGCCGAGGGCGGCATTTGGCCCACGATCGTCTCGACCGTCTACGTGACGGCGCTCGCCATGCTCATCTGCACGCCGATTGCCGTCTTGGCTGCGGTCTATCTGGCCGAGTACGCCAAGCAGGGCAAGGTCGTCGACATCATCCGCTATGCTGCCGATGCCCTGGCCTCGGTGCCCTCCATTGTTATGGGCCTCTTTGGCTATGCCTTGTTTGTCGAGGCCATGGGCTTGGGTCTTTCGATGGTCTCTGCCGCGTTGGCGCTGGCACTTCTGATGCTGCCTATCGTCATGCGCACCACCGAGGAAGCAATCCGCGCCGTTCCACGCTATATCCGTTGGGGTGCATATGGCCTGGGCGCCACCAAGTGGCAGGTCGTCTCCAAGATCGTGCTTCCCTCTGCCTTCGGCCGCATCGCCACCGGCATCGTCCTTGCCATCGGCCGTGCCATCGGCGAGACCGCGGTGGTTCTCTACACCATGGGTCAGGCCATCAACCTGCCTATTTCGCCGCTCGATTCCGGTCGTCCCATGACCGTTCACCTGTATCTGCTCGCCAATGACGGCATCAACATGAACGCAGCCTACGGCACCGCGCTTTTGCTGATGGCGATTATTCTGGCCTTCAACCTGTTTGCGCGCTATCTGTCGCGCAAGCGCCGCTAGTTAAGGAGTCCCATGTCCGTCTATCAGTCCGCTCCCACGCCGGAGCAAGCGGCCATCACGGCCAAGGATTTCAACTTTTGGTACGGTGACTTTCATGCGCTGACGGGGCTTGACCTCAACATCGCCAAAAACGCCATCACCTCCTTCATTGGCCCTTCGGGCTGCGGCAAGTCGACGTTTTTGCGCTGCATCAACCGCATGAATGATCTGATCGAGGGTACGCGCGTCGAGGGCACCATGACGCTCGACGGCAATGATATCTATGCCGAGGGCGTCGACCCGGTCGACCTCCGTCGTCGCGTGGGTATGATCTTTCAGCAGCCCAACCCGTTTCCCAAATCCATCTACGAGAATGTCGCCTTTGGCCCTCGTCTGCAGGGCGTGACTAGCAAAAGCGACCTCGATGACATCGTGGAAGAATCGCTCAAGCGCGCCAACCTCTGGAAAGAGGTATCCAATCAGCTCAACAAGGATGGTTTGGCGCTCTCGGGCGGTCAGCAGCAGCGTCTGTGCATCGCGCGCGTGCTTGCGGTGCAACCCGATGTCCTCCTGATGGACGAGCCCTGCTCCGCCATCGATCCCACATCCGTCTCTAAGGTCGAGGATCTGATGGCCGAGCTGGCGCCCGAGATGACGATCATCATCGTCACGCATTCAATGCAGCAGGCGGCTCGTATCAGCGACTACACCGCATTCTTCTTGCAGGAAGTTGCCGGCGAGCCCGCCACGCTCATCGAGTATGGTCAAACCGACGCGATCTTCACCAGCCCGGTGGACTCGCGGACGGAAGACTATATCACCGGCCGCTTTGGCTGATCGGTGCGACTAGTCCCAAGCCGATCGGACCTGGTCCGGTGCGTATTCACTGTGCGGGCGGCATCACCACTCCCAACTGATTGGAGTGAACCATGCGCAAACTGTTTTCCCGTCAGCTCATCGAGGCCCGTCACGAGATGCTGAGCATCTACGAGGCCGTCGATCTGGCTCTCCACGATGCCGTGAAGGCCTATGTGACTGACGACCGCAAGCTCGCCACCAAGACCAAGAAACGAACGCTTTCGATTGACGCGCGCTGCGCCAACCTGGAGGCCGTCTGCTACAACCTGATCGCCACGCAGTCACCGGTCGCCTCCGACTTCCGCCTGCTTCAGACGATCATCTACGTCGACTTTAACCTGCAGCGCATGACCGATAAGGTCCGTCAGATCTGCCGTGCCACGCGTCATATGATCAAGGCCGACATCTCGCTGCCCAAGGAGCTTGTCGGCACGGTCAAGGCCGAGGCTGAGGCCGTCTACCAGGTGCTGGGCTCTTCGCTTTCTGCACTCGTCACCAATGATATGTCCATCATCTGCAACCTGGCCGTCGAGGACGAGCCAGTGCACGCCGCCTACGAGAAGTTCTTCCGCACCTTTAACCGTATGGATACGGGCGACTTTATGGACGACGACAGCAACTATGACGACCTGCGCCGCGCTATCATGGTTTCGCGCTACCTCGATCGCATCGCTTCGATTTCCATCGATGCCGCTTGCCGTCTGACCTTCCTGTTGACTGGTCAGCGTATGAACGCCGGCGATATCGCCCGTGTGGACGAGGATGAGCTCGAGAGCATGCGCGTGCCTTCGGGCGAGGGCGTTATCATGAGGCCCGCCGTCGACGCGCGCTACGTTGCCAAGGTGCCCGTTAACGAGGTCAGCGAGGGTCTTCGCTACCTGCTCGATCATCTTGAGGACGAGGATGATGGCGAGGACGACGAGGAGTAAGTAGCCCCGTTCGTCGAAAGATTGTAAATACCTAAGTGAGCGCGGCCTTGCACATGCGGGGCCGCGCTCTTGCGTTAGCATGGGACTACTTGTTTGGCTGTCAGCGGAGGCGATTAGCAATGGATAACTATTTGGACTTGATGCGCGCTCGCCGCGAGCAGATTCTGGAACGTTTTTATGCGGCGCTCGATCGCGCGGGCCGCAGATCATGGCCCGCATCGAGGCCGCCTGCGCGCGTGCCGGCAGGGACGTCTCCGAGGTGACCCCTGTGGCCGTCTCCAAGACGGTGGGCACCGGCGAGCTCCTGGCTGCCTGGCGCGCCGGCTGGCGCCGCTTTGCCGAGAACCGCCCGCAGGAGCTGGTTCGCAAGCTCACGGGTCTGGCGGAGCATCCGGAGCTGCCCGAGGTGCGCTTCGATATGATCGGCAACCTGCAGACCAATAAGATCAATGCGGTGCTGGGCTCAGCCGAGCTGATTCACTCGGTGGGTTCGCTGCATCTGGCGCAGGCGATCTCGAGCCGTGCTGTCCGCAAGATTGAGGCAGGCGAGCTCGCCGGCCCCCAGCGTGTGCTCATTGAGGTCAATGTGAGTGGTGAGGAGTCGAAGGGAGGCTTTTCGCCCGATGAGATTCGCGCCGCCGCGGGTGAGCTTGCGGAGCTTGAGGGAATTTGCGTGCAGGGGCTTATGACTATGGCGCCCCGGGGGAATAAGGATGTGGCACGCCGCACCTTTGCGGGGCTTCGTGAGCTGAGGGATGAGCTGGAGACGGCACATCCCGATTTGAACCTGCCTGAGCTTTCCTGCGGCATGAGCGAGGACTTTGAGCCTGCCCTTGAGGAGGGCTCTACGCTCGTTCGCCTGGGCAGGGTAGTATTTAGCCCGGAGTTTGCAGTAAAATAAGGCTCTGAAGTGCGCACTGATTATCGGGGCGCCTGCACTAAACCGCGAGAGGACACAACCATGGGCTTCCTTGACGAGATTAAAAATAAGATGCACCTGGGCGGCCAGCAGGGTTACGACCAGGGTTATGGCCAGGACGACGACTACGGCTACGATGACGGCTATGACGATGGTTATCAGGGCAACGGCTACAGCGGTGCTTCGGGCGAGGGCTTCTACACCCAAGACGAGCCGAGCAACGGCCTGCTTGGTCAGACGCGCCGTGGTGAAGCTGAGTCGGTTGCCGTGTATACGCGCTCCGGTCAGCTGGTCGGCGACGATTCTCGCCACGCTACGACCTACAACCCGCCATCGCGCTCGCAGGAGACGGTTGCGGGCGGTTATCGTCCCGGTGCCTACGACACGCCGTCGAGCTACGCCGAGAATACCCGCGCCCGTGCCGCCGCTGCGCCCGCGCCTGCACCGAGCGATGCCTCGGCCTATGCGAGCAACATCATCAACGCCACGCCGCAGCTGCCGGCCTATGTCCTGCGCCCCGAGAGCTATGACGACGTGGAGACCGTAGTGCGCCGCGTTCGCACCAAGCAGCCTGTCGCGCTGATTTTTGTGGGCGTTCGTACCGAGGTCGCCAAGCGCGTCCTGGACTTCTCTTACGGCTTTGCCTGCGGTCTGGGTGCCACGGTCAAGGAGGTGGGCGACCGCGTGTTCATGGTGCTGCCCGCCGGTTGCGAGGTCAAAGATTCCGATCTCAAGAAGCTTCGTGCCGACGGCTACCTTAAGTAAAGACAAGACGAGGAGATTCCCATCAACATCTACACTATCGTCCAGCTGGTCAACACGCTGTTCAACTTCTATTCCACGCTCATTGTCGTCTACTGCTTTATGACGTGGATTCCCATGAAGCAGGGTGGTTTGCTTCAGGATATTGCCGCGGTGCTTGATAGCGTGTGCGGTCCGTGGCTCAACCTGTTCCGTCGTTTCATCCCGCCGATGGGCGGTATCGATTTTTCGCCTGTCGTTGCGATTATTGCGTTGCAGTTGGTGCAGAGGCTGGTTCTGCAGCTTCTTATAGGTATACTCGTGTAGAACTGACTTAGTAACTTACGTCGGGCGTGTAGCGCCGAGGCGATGAAAAAGGAGACTTGTTATGGCTATTACCCCTGCAGACATCCAGGCTCAGACTTTCTCTGAGGCCAAGCGTGGCTACGATCCTGCTGAGGTCGACGTCTTCTTGGAGACGCTGTCTTCCGAGGTTGACGCTATGCTCGCTAAGATCGTCGACCTTAAGGGTCGTCTGACTGCTACCGAGCAGCAGCTTGCCGATGCGCAGGCTCAGCTTGCCCAAGCTCAGGATGCCACCGCCCAGGCCGTTCCTGCCGCCCCCGTGGCTGCTCCCGCCCCTGACTTCTCCGCTCAGGAGCGCCAGATTTCCGCTGCCCTGATCGCTGCCCAGCAGACCGCTGAGGGCATTGTCAACGACGCCAACGAGAACGCTGACCGCATCCGCAACGAGGCCGACGCCAAGGCCCGCGAGGTCATCCGCCAGGCTCTGACCGAGAAGCAGGCCGAGCTCGAGGAGATCGATCGTCTCAAGGCTTCCCGTGAGGAGTTCAAGGCAGAGTATCTCAAGCTCATCCAGCACTTCATGGACGATGCCCAGAATTCCTTCCCGGCCGATCTGATGGCCTCCACGCCGGTCGGTTCTGCCGCTTCTCCTGCAGTGACTGTTCCCGCCGAGCCGCTGCCCGTCGCTGACCCGGTTGTCCCCGTGGCCGATCCCTTCGCCCCGATCGACAACTTTGCTGCCGACGACCTGGACTAACATTCGGCCTACAATTTAGTGCCTAGAAAGGACCCGCAGCTTGCGGGTCCTTTTTTATGACTGTGCAGGGGCGCGCAACATAAAAAACCGAGCCCTGCACATTGTGGCGCAGAACTCGGCGAATGGGTGAGCGGTAAAAGGTAGGTTTTAGGGCATGTGCCAAAAAACTACTTGAGGAGGAAGTTGGGGAGGGGAATGGTACGGGCCTCGCGATGCTCGGGGTCGGCGATGTGGTCGGCAGGATAGCCACAGACAAGCATGTGATAGGGATAAACGCCCTTGGGCAGATTGAACTGCTCCTGTGCCACCTCTGGCTTAAAATGGCATACCCAGCACGTTCCCAGGCCCTGCTCGGTGGCCTCTATCATCATCTGATCGCAAACGATGGATGTATCGATTTCGCTGGAATTCATCTGATCATACGGGCGCACCCAAGCATCATCGGTAACGCTGCAAATAAGGAAGATAAGCGGAGCGCCAAAGATAGACCCATCACGAGCAAACCGAGGCTGACAAGCAGCAGCCTTCTCCAGAAGCTCAGGCGTATCCAACACCATCACACGGGTTGGATGATTATTACAAGCAGAAGGAGCAATCCGCCCAGCCTCAACAATGGCATCCACCACAGCCTGCTCAACAGAACGATCCTGAAATTCACGACAAGAATACCGACCCCGAGCCAGATCCAAATAACTCACAACCAAGACCTCCAAATTCAACGAATCAATCCAAAGTAAAACAAAGGGTACCCAAAGCCCCATCCACCCAAACGTTTAAGGCGGTCCCAAAGTTCCCAATCGGGTCCAAAGGCCCCGCCAACAAAAGCCCCATCGCTTTCAAAGTATCAGCCAAAGTTCCCAATGGTGGTACGTAAGGCGAAGGGCCGGCACCTGTTTAC
>ERZ833515.2452-NODE-2452-length-10720-cov-2.977684_pt1 | contig 10720 bp, 10 predicted proteins | sample MGYA00519949_ERZ833515 | MGnify/ENA primary metagenome ERZ833515 (study PRJEB31850, sample SAMEA3708741) | human gut metagenome | biome: human gut; feature: human-associated habitat; material: faeces | place: China | collected 2014 ...
CGTTCCGTAACACATTGATCGATGCGGCTAAGAAGACAGCGGAGGCGAGTGGAGCAGAGATCGTGGTGTACGATGCGGAGAACTCCATTGAGAACCAGGTAGCGCAGATTAAACAGGCGGTTGCGGAAGATTATGATGCGATCATGTGTGGACCGGTCGATGCGGACACTGCGCTGGAACTGGAAGCGCTGGCGGGAGATATTCCGATTGTATTTTACAACAGCTGTCCGGATGCATCGGTGCTGGAACCGGACAAATACATTAGGATCGGATGAGGGAGTTGCCGGACAATACCAGGCAGAATATATTCTGGATCAGATGAGTGACAAGGATGAGATCAATGTGGCACTCTTAAAGGGACCGAAGAATCATTCCGCAACCAAGGGAAGATCCGAGGAGTTCAAAAATACGCTTAAGGCATCCGGCAAGAAGATCAACGTCGTGTTTGAGGATAACGCAGACTGGGAGCAGGGAATTGCAGAAGATTATTTCGATCTGTTCCTGCAGACAGGCAAGCAGTTTGATGCGGTGGTATGCAACAATGATACCATGGCGCTTGGAGTCATCGATTCCTGCAAGAAGAATGGCATATCGGGAGTACCGGTTCTTGGAATTGACGCGACAGCAGATGGCTGTGCGGCAATCCAGGCGGGGGATATGGCATTTACCGTATACCAGTCGGGAAGCGGACAGGGTGAGGCGGCTGTCAAGGCGGCAATCGCACTCGGTTCCGGAGGAACGACGCAGGGAATGGAAGGCCTGTCGGACGACGGACTTTACGTCTGGGTACCGTTCGAGAAGGTGGACAGTTCCAATGTGGCAGATTATCAGTAATAGAGAGGGAAGAGGGCATCAGTGCGGTCTGCACTGATGCCGTTTTGGTGTAAGAGAATGGAATATACGCATGTGACACATACGTTTGGACCTGTTTATGACGATGCATCCCGGATTCTGATTCTGGGATCCTTTCCGTCTGTAAAGTCGAGAGAACAGCAGTTTTATTACGGTCATCCGCAGAACCGTTTCTGGAAAGTGCTGGCAGCGGTCTTTGAGGATACGCTGCCGGAGACGATTCCGCAGAAAAAGGCGTTTTTGTTAGAGCACCATATTGCGCTGTGGGATGTCATTGCCTCCTGTGACATTGCAGGATCATCGGACAGTTCGATCCGCAATGTGACGGCGAATGACATGGAAGTGATCTTAAAGACGGCGGACATCCGGCGCATCTGTGCCAACGGGGATACGGCGTACCGCCTGTTTTCTAAATATTGTCTGACCGCGGAGATGCCGGAAGTAAAGAAGCTGCCGTCTACGAGTCCTGCCAATGCCGCATGGAATTTAGAGCGGCTGACACAGTGCTGGGCGCAGGAACTTTTGCTGTAAGAAAAAGAGAGGGAAAAGGAGGTGTGAGACATATGAAAAAGAATGAGATGACATGGCAGGTGATGCTCATTGAGGCAGTCGGTATCGTATCGGCGATCGCCTATCTCGGGTTACAGATCTATTACGGGATCGCGTTCCACGTCAATCCGGTGAACCTGATGATGAATCTTGTGTTTATGATTCTGGTATATGTGGGTCTGACCCTCCTTGCCGTCTACCCGGAACGTGTGAACGGATTGACAAGGGAGGTATGCAGCGGTAAGATCAGACAGTATACGCTTCGGATGGTTCGGATGGTCAAGCTTGTCTTTGTGGAGGGACTTTTATTCACCAGCGTCTGTGATGCGCTCGGGAAAGAATTAAAACAGGGATACAGCCTGATTATCGTGGTATTGATTGCAGCGATTGCGGTGTATTATGAGGGAAGGATCATACACATTCTGAAGCAGAATAACAAAAGATAGAAAGGCATCTGCAATGACAAAGGATATGACGGAAGGAGCGATACCGCCTCTTCTGGTAGGTTTTACAATTCCACTTGTTCTCGGAAATCTGTTTCAGCTTTTCTACAATGCGGTCGACAGTATGATTGTCGGAAAATTTGTGGGGGAGACGGCGCTTGCCGCGGTCGGTACGAGCAGTCCGCTGATGACGCTTGCGATTCTGTTTATCAGTGGCATGTGCATGGGAGCAGGCGTTCTGATGGGAATGCACTACGGCGCAAAGGATTATGATGTCCTGGAGCGGCAGATCAGTTCGACCATGATCGGCGGGCTTGTGTTTTCCGTCCTGCTCTCCGCCGTCTGCATTTTTCTGACGCCGTGGCTGCTGCGGCTGATAAGGACGCAGGAGGAAGTGCTTCCGATTGCTACGGGGTACCTCCGCATTATTTTCTGCGGACTGATTTTTACGTTTATTTACAACTTTTATGCGAGCACATTGCGGGCACTCGGCGACAGCAGATCGCCGCTTTATTTTCTGATGATCAGCGCTGCACTCAATGTGGCGGGAGACCTGTTTTTCGTGGTGGTGCTAGGCTGGGGCAGCAACGGATGTGCCTTTTCGACGGTGCTAAGCGAGGCACTCTGCTGTCTGCTGTGCGGGCTATATATTAAGAAAAAGGTAAAGATTCTCTGCCTGGGGCGCAAGTGGCGCGTGTTTGACCGGAGGTTATTTTATAAGACGGTGCAGTTTGGCTGGGTGAGCGCCATGCAGCAGGCGACGGTACAGCTCGGCAAGATCGGAATCCAGGCGATTGTCAATACAATGGGAATCTCTGTCATGGCGGCGTTTGCAGTCGTAAACCGCATTGATGATTTTGCCTACACTCCGGAGCAGAATATCGCCCATGCGATGACCGCGCTGCTGGCACAGAACAAAGGTGCCGGCAAAAAGGAGCGGATCCGGGAGGGATTCCGTTGCGGGCTGTGGATCGAGATGATCTATGCGCTCTTTATCTGTGTGGTCTGCTTTGTGTTTGCGCGTCCGCTGATGAAGCTGTTTGTGACGGATGAGGAGGTGATCTCCCTGGGAGTGATCTATCTGCATGCGATTGCGGTGATGTATTTTCTGCCGGCGGCCACAAACGGGATTCAGGGATATTTTCGCGGAATGGGCGACCTCAAGGTGACGCTCAGCAGCAGTTTTATCAACATGGGAGTGCGGGTGGCGGCAGCCGTTCCGCTGGTATTTTCCATGAAGCTTGGAATTGTGGCACTGCCGGTTGCCTACCTGATCGGATGGCTGGCAATGCTGGCGGCGGAGACACCACTGCTTTTCCGCCGGAAAGAGTGAGCGGGAGGCGGTTGCTTTTTCCTGCTTTACAAAGAAAAATGATAATGATAGAATACCCATAGGTGTTTTTTGTTCGGAAGACACAAAGGGAGGAAGCGTTTATGGCAAACCTGTTTCAGCTTTTACTGGCGCAGATTCACCCCAGACAAGGAAGACCTGCAGGAGAGCCGGAACGGGCGGAGGGATATAAGACACACCCGAAGCGCGAGAGCAATAATAAGGTTCGGGAGACCAGGGTTTTAGAGACCGGGGAGAGCACGCAGGAACGGGAAAGGATACAGACAGAAGTGGAAAAGGAAGATTTCTTATTAAGTCAGATCGACGAGTTTCGTGAGAAGGCGAAACAGCTGCAGGATCTGCTTGCAGCGAAGGAGAATAAAGTACAGGAACTGCAGTCGATTGTCAACGAGCGGGAAGGCAAGGCCGAGGAGTGGCAGCACATTCTGGTGGAGCGCCAGGAGGAAGCTGACAAGATCGTGACAGAGTTCACGAAGAAGGTCGATGATCTGGCAGACCGTGTGACAGCGAAGATGACCGAGATTGAGACAAGCATCTCGGGGCAGGTTGCGGAGGTAAAGCGTGCGAGCGAGGAGCAGCTTGCATCGAACCGCAAGCTGAATGAGGATCAGATTGCTGCAAATAAAAAGCTTTCCGAGGAGCAGCTTGCGACAAACAAGCAGTTTTTGGAGGAGCAGGCAATCGCGAACAAGAAGCTTTCCGAGGGACAGATCGCCGAGGTCAAGGCGCTGCTTGAGAATGCGACAGCACAGCTGGAATCCATCAAGACAGATCTCTCCGAGAAGGTACATTCGGAGAACGTGAAGTGCTACCGCAACATTCAGGATCTGTTCAACGAATTTGATTCCAAGATCGAGAAGATGGACGAGATGGAGCAGGGAGTCGGATCGGTGAAGGGATATGTCAAATGTCTTTCCTGGTTTGCAATTCTGAACTTTGTTGTTCTGATCGGATTCATCCTGTATTCTCTCGGTGTGTTTAATTTTTAGCTTTAAGGAATAGAAGATCATATGAGTACAGAATCAAAGAAAGTGTGGGTCGTGGGGCATAAGAATCCGGATACGGATTCGATATGCGCCGCGATTTCTTATGCATATCTGAAAAACCAGAGCGGGGACAAGAAGACTTATGTGGCAAAGCGTGCGGGCGCGGTGAATGAGGAGACCCGCTACGTGTTAGAGCGCTTTGGCGTGGAGGAACCGCCGCTTGTGACCTATGCCGGTGCACAGATCAAGGATATCAATATCCGCAAGACGGCCGGTGTCAGCAATCAGATTTCGCTGAAACGGGCATGGGAGCTGATGAAAAAGCTGGAGGTTGTAACGCTTCCGGTCACCAATCAGTTCGGTAAGCTGGAAGGTGTGATCGTCACCAAGGATATTGCGACGTCCTACATGGACGTGCTGGACAACTGCGTGCTCTCAAAAGCGCGCACACAGTACAAGACGATTGCGGAGACGATCGACGGTGAGGTCTACGCTGGGAATGAGCATGCACATTTTGTGCGCGGAAAAGTTGTGATTGCAACCTCCAACCCGGAATACATGGCGGATTATATCGAGGATGACGATCTGGTGATCCTAGGCGACCGCGAGGAGGCGCAGATGCAGGCGATCCGGTCGAACGCGAGCTGCATCATCATCGGCGGAGGTCTCGAGGTGGCGGAAGAAGTCAAAAAGCTTGCGGAGAAGCGGGACTGCGTGATTATCACAACGCCGTTCGACACATTTTCCGTGGCGCGTCTGATCAATCAGAGTATGCCGATCAAGCAGTACATGACCAGACGGGAGCTCGTCACGTTTGACATTGACGATTATGTGGACGACGTCAAGGATGTCATGTCGCGGGTGCGCCACAGAGATTTCCCGGTGCTCGGCTCAAACGGCAACTACGTCGGAATGATTTCCAGACGTAACCTCATGAATATGCAGAAAAAACAGATCATTCTTGTCGACCACAACGAGAAGTCACAGGCGGTGGACGGAATCGGAGAGGCGGAGATCTTAGAGATCATCGACCATCACAGACTGGGAAGCTTAGAGACCGTATCGCCGGTTTATTTCCGGAATCAGCCGCTCGGCTGTACCTCGACAATTATCTATCAGATGTATCAGGAACAGAGGGTGGAGATTCCGAAAGAGATCGCGGGACTTTTGCTCTCGGCGATCATTTCCGACACGCTGATGTTCCGCTCACCGACCTGCACGCCGCTTGACAAGAGCGTTGCAAAGCGGCTCGCAGAGATTGCGGATGTGGATATTGAGGATCATGCGAAGAAAATGTTCCGCGCCGGAAGTGATTTCAAGAACAAGACGACCGAAGAGATTTTCTATCAGGATTTTAAGATTTTCCACACGGAAGACTGTGATTTCGGTGTTGCCCAGATCAGCGCCATGAGCGGAGAGGAATTAGAACAGATCGGAGAACAGCTCCGCTCGTTCCTGCCGCAGGTGCTCGGCGAGAAGCGTTTAAATATGGTATATGTCATGCTGACGGATATTTTGGAGGAATCTTCCAAGATTATATTTGCGGGGGAGGATGCCGGAAAAATTCTGGCGCATGCGTTCAAGAAGCAGGAGGATGCGGATGGCATCCTGTTGGACGGCATTATCTCACGTAAGAAACCCTCATGAATGAGATGTCAGAGCGAGCGTAGCTCGCTCTGTGAGCATAGCCCGCTCTGCGGGCATAGCTTAAAGGCTTTGGCGGTAATCCCTCGGGGATTCCCCAAAGCTTTTTTTGTATGCTCTCGAGAAGGTCGAGTAATTCTGAAAGCCGCAGGAATAGCATACTTCCGTGATCGGCGTACCGGCGGCGATCAGCTCTTTGGCGAGAAACAGCCGCTTGGTGAGCAGATAGCCGCCGATGGTGTAGCCGGTCTGCTCCTTGAACGTGTGCATCAGGTAGGAGCGGCTTAAGTAAAAGCGGGAGGCCAGGTCATCAATCGAGAGATCCTCGGTCAGATGATCGTTTAGATAGGTGAGAATCGAGAGAATCTTCTCGTTGGAAGCGGAGTCTCCCACAAATTTAATGTGGTGGTGCAGGGCGGCGCGGTTGAGCTGAATCATAAATTCCAGAAATAAAAGCCGGTGACGCAGCGCCGCAGCATAGTCGTCGTCGTTTAAGGAGACGTCCAGCGCGCGGATGGAGGCGCCGAGCCTGCCGCCCTTGGAATCCTGCAGACGGAGGATGTGTGCCTGCTCGCGGTACGCCTGCTTGAAGCAGAAGGAGAGATCGCAGTCTTCCCCGGCGTACTCCGTAAGAAAATCCGGGGAGACATATAAAATGATGCGCTCGTAGGGAAGATCCGAGTGGATCTCGGGTTTGTGTACTTCCCCGGCATTGACCAGGACAATGTCGCCCGGGGCAAGCTGGTAGGTGCGCCCCTCAATACAGTAGGTCACGTCACCGCCGAGAAGAATCAGGATCTTGTGAAAATCGTGATAGTGGTAGTGAAACTCCCGGCGGGAAGTATCTTTTAAATGAAACATCTTAAAGCTGGTGGTTAAGTATCCGACCTTTTTGTATTCCGGCATCGCGTGCGTCCTCCTTTTTCTATTACTGTATTATAAAAAAGCACTTTTTGCAATATAAAAAGCACTTTGAGACTATATATTATAAAAAGTGTTTTGTATAATAGATGTATATGAGGAAACGCATGTCCAAACAGATGGAGGGAAATAACATGAAAAATTTCAGTAATTATACCGATTTTGATACAAAGGAAAATCTGCATTTCGAGTCCAAGGCCGTGCACGGCGCGCTGGGAACGGAACCGCTCACCGGAGCAGTCAGCATGCCGATCTTCCAGGCGGCGACATTCCGCCATCCGGAGCTTGGCGAGTCGACCGGCTTTGCATACAGCCGTCTCGAGAATCCGACCAGACAGGAATTAGAGCGCACGATGGCAATTCTTGAGGGCGGAATCAAGGGATTCGCATTTTCCAGCGGACAGGCGGCAAACATGGCTGTCTTTTCCCTGTTGAATCCGGGCGAGCACGTCATTTTATCGGATGATATTTACGGCGGAACCTTCCGCATTATTGGGGACGTTTTTGGAAAATACGGTATTGAGCATACCTATGTAGACATGTCGGATCTGGATGAGGTGAAGGCGGCGATCCGGCCGAATACGAAGATGTTTTTCATTGAGACACCGACGAACCCGATGATGAAGGTGGCGGACATCCACGCAGTCTCTGAGATCGCAAAGAGCGTGAATGCACTCACGGTGGTGGATAACACGTTTCTGACTCCGTATTTCCAGAAGCCGCTCACGCTTGGCGCGGATATTGTCACACACAGCTCCACAAAATATCTGGGAGGACACAACGACACCATCTCTGGCATTGTGGTAATAAAAGACAACGAGGAGATCGCCGATCAGATCCATATTCATATGAAGTCCCACGGAAGTCAGCTCGCGCCGCTGGACAGCTGGCTGGTGCTGCGCGGAATCAAGACGCTGGCAGTCCGCATGGATCGTCACAATGAAAATGCGATGAAGGTTGCCGAGTGGCTCCGCACACAGCCGAAGGTGAAAAAAGTCTACTATGTCGGCTTTGCGGATCACAAGGATTATGAGGTGACGAGAAAGCAGACCACGGGATTCGGCGGTATGATTTCCTTCACCGTGGATAGTTTTGAGACAGTGAAGAAGATCTTAAAGGGCGTAGACATGATTATGTTCGCGGAGAGTCTCGGCGGAACGGAGACTCTCATCACATATCCGACGACACAGACACATGAGGACACGCCGGCAGACATCAAGGAGAAGCTCGGTATCACCGACTGCTTCCTTCGCATGTCAGTGGGAATTGAGAACGTAGAGGATATCATTGCCGATCTGGATCGCGCAATGAACGGCTGATAAAGGAGATTGGTGAGAAGATGCGATTTACAAAGATGCAGGCATTTGGCAATGACTATGTGTATATTGATGCGATTCATCAGGAATTAAAGAATCTGCCGGAGTTGGCGCGGTTTGTCAGTGACCGTCATTTTGCAATCGGTTCGGACGGAATGGTACTGATCTGTCCGTCCGAGAAAGGGGACTTCCGTATGCGGATGTTCAACCCGGATGGCACGGAGGGGGAAATGTGCGGCAACGCTCTGCGCAGCGTCGGAAAATATGTATACGATCACAGGTTGACGGACAAGACAGATCTTGTGATCGAGACACTTGGCGGAATGCAGCATCTGACCCTCACCGTGACCGACGGGCTGGTATCGAATATCCGCGCGGACATCGGTGAGCCGAGACTGTCCACCGCAGTGATTCCGGTAGTCACGGAGCTGCCCGAGTTCGTGGAGCAGCCGGTGCAGGTGCTTGACCGGACATTCCACATCACGGCGGTATCCTGGGGGAATCCGCACTGCGCCATGTATGTGGATTCTGTGGCAGATCTGGATGTGGAAGGCTATGGAAAGACGATTGAACATATGACATCCATTTTCCCGAATAAGACGAATGTGACATTCGTGGAATTTGTGCGGAAGGATTACATCAAGATCCGCGAGTGGGAGAGAGGAACCGGCGAGACGATCGGATGCGGGACAGGCTGTGCGACGGCGGTTGTGGCAGGCGTCCTCACCGGACGGACAGACCGGAAAGTGACGGTCGAGCAGATCGGCGGACCGCTTTTCATCGAGTGGGATGAGAAGACGAATCATCTGTTCATGACGGGACCTTCACACACGGTATTCGAGTCGGAAATCGACGCGTCACACATCATCGGATAAGAGGCGCAGATAAGCAGCAGTGCATAAGATGCGCGATTGTGGCGCAGGAATGGAGATAAAATGAAGTTAAGGGAACTTTGCAGTGAATTCAAATACGAGTGTCTCTCGGGAAGCATGGATGTCGATGTGCGGGATGTCATCTATGATTCTCGGAAGATTACAGAAGGAACGGTGTTTGTCTGCATGGTGGGAGCTGTGACGGACGGACATAAATACATCCCGGATGCGGTGAAAAAGGGGGCGTCGGCGATCGTTGTCGAGCGCGCCGATGAGGCGCAGCAGATTCCGGATCAAGTCACGGTCATTCAGGTGGAATCAGCCAGACGTGCGCTTGCCTACATGTCGGCGGCGTTGTTCGGACATCCGGACCGTAAGCTGGTCACGATCGGCATTACAGGTACAAAGGGAAAAACGACGACGACCTACATGATCAAGAGTGTGCTTGAGATGGCGGGGAAGAAGGTCGGACTGATCGGAACGATCGGCGCGATGATCGGTGATGAGCACATCCCGTCGAAAAATACGACGCCGGAGTCCTATGAACTTCACCGGATGTTTGCAGCTATGGTGGAAGCCGGATGCGAGTATGTGGTTATGGAGGTGTCCTCGCAGGGATTGAAACTGGACCGCACGGCGGGCATCTTGTTTGATTACGGCGTATTTACCAACCTTTCCCCGGATCACATCGGACCGGCGGAACATGAGTCGTTCGAGGAGTATCTGTACTGCAAGAGTCTTCTGTTCCGGCAGTGCCGTGTCGGCATCGTCAATGCGGATGATCCTCACTGGGAGGAGATTTTAAAGGGACACACCTGTCAGGTGCGCACATTTTCCGCAGAGGGAAATGATGTGAAAGACCAGGTGGTGGATCTGTTTGCGTCGGACATCGGTTATATCAACGAGGGCGGCAGACTCGGCATGCATTTTACCGTGAGCGGCTGCATGGGCTGCAAGGTAAAAGTGCATATTCCGGGCAGGTTTTCTGTGTACAATGCGATGGTGACGATGCTGGTGTGCAACCTTGCCGGTATTCCGGACCGGGCAGTGCTCGACGGACTTGAGAAGGTTCAGGTCAAAGGGCGTGTGGAGATCCTTCCGGTTTCCAAGGATTATTCGATGATTATCGATTATGCGCACAATGAGGTGAGCACGAGAAGCGTTCTGACGACACTCTTAGAGTACCATCCGAAGCGCCTGATTTGTGTCTATGGAGGCGGCGGCAACCGCTCCAAGTTAAGACGCTACGATATGGGCGAGGTGACCGGAGAACTTGCAGATCTGTGCGTTCTGACCTGCGATAATCCGCGCGATGAAGAAATCCGCGACATCAATGCCGACATCAAGGTCGGTCTGGCAAAAAGCAACGGAAAATACATCGAGATTGACGACCGCAAGGAGGCGATTGCCTACTGCATGACGCATGCAAAGCCGGGGGATATGATCGTGCTGCTCGGCAAGGGGCATGAGGATTATCAGGAGATCAAGGGTGTAAAATATCATTTTGATGAGCGCGAAGCCGTAGCGGAAATCCTGGACGAGATCAAGTCGGGAGAGCGCACGGTCGAAGCGTAGAATAACATATAAGTATCGGACCTTTTGCAATAAGTAATATGATAGGAAGCATTACATGCAGATTTCTGGTGGAATGCCTATGAAACATTCTGTTCAAAAAATGCGGCATTTCTAACCAGCCGGTGACTGCATCTGTGATGATCCGTGTCTTTCCAAGTTTGGAGCACTCCACGGAGGGTGTCCGCAAGTCGCAGACAATTTTAGGACTTTT
>ERZ833515.2457-NODE-2457-length-10701-cov-9.002442_pt1 | contig 10701 bp, 9 predicted proteins | sample MGYA00519949_ERZ833515 | MGnify/ENA primary metagenome ERZ833515 (study PRJEB31850, sample SAMEA3708741) | human gut metagenome | biome: human gut; feature: human-associated habitat; material: faeces | place: China | collected 2014 ...
GCGTCGTCATCCCGCGCAAACCGGGAAGACCTCGAGTCCGCCCGGAATTTGTGGGACCTAAGCGTCCTCGCGGTAGACCCAGGAAGCTTCAGTAGTACCGTACTTTGGGATTCTTTTAGGAATCAATGTACTTTCCGTCGCGCGGAAGCAGAGTACCGTAGGCGGGGAAGAAGGAACCATTGGCGACGCCGCCATCCTTGGCGTAGCTTGCGAGAAGCGTCAACGAAGTCTTGTCGCTTACGTCGATCGTGAAGCTCGGTGCAAAATAAACGCGGTGCTTGTCCGTGTCCTTGATGAATGAATCTTCACGATTCACCATCGCCACAATGCGGTAGCGCTTGGAACCGTCCTCCGTAGCGTTGTCGGCGAAGTCGATGCCCGCCTGGACGTACTTGTTTGAACCGCCGGAGATGGAGACGTTGTGCTGAGGCGTCTTGGTCGGCTTCTTGGTGACGAGGTTCACCACACCGCCGGGCTGCGAGTCACCGTAGAGCGAGGAGGCAGGCCCCTGAAGCACTTCAATGGACTCAAGGCCGTAAGGTTCGACGGTGCTGTCGAAGAAGCCGTCCTTGTATTGACGTTGACCATCAACGAGCGTCGTAGCGTCAAAGCCGCGGATCTTGATCCAGTCGGTGTCGTAGTCGGCGCCGAACTGGTTGAAGAAACCCGGGGTGTAGCGCAGCGAGTCGTCAAGCTTGCGGATGTTCTTTTCATCGAGCTCCTGACGCCCCACGACGTTCACCGTCTGCGGCGTCTCCTGCGTGGAGACGTCGATCTTGAGGGCTTCGGCCGTGACGCTCACGGCATCGAGGGTTTCATAGTCGTCCGCGAGCGCGGGTTGAGCGGCAAGAGCGGCCGCGGCGAGGGCCGTGGCGAGCGAGATCTTCCGGTAGGAGAAGGTGTTGCGAGAGTCCATTTACTGTATTTCAGCAGCCCGAAAGGGCTGCCCGTGCGTAATGCGAATGCGTCGCATTATATGTTGGGTTAAACCCATTTTCTAACCGTTAACCCTAATAAAACCCTCGAGCCCGCTTCAGCGTTGCCAAGCAGCAACATCATCCCCTCGCCTCCCCGCTCGTCCATTCGCCATTCTGTTTTCTCTGGATTTTGTACGAGTTATCAAAGATTTCCGCGACTCCCTCGGCGTCCGTAGCCTTCTCATCCCTCCTGCCCGCGCGAGAAGAAACCCCCGCACCCGAAGATGCGGGAGTTTCTTGTTTAGAAAGCCGGCAGGCGGCCCGTTCGGGGCAAACTGGGGCCGGGAAGAGCGCCGCCGGGGACTGGCCGCCCGTTCATCTTGCGTCACCCGAGGGCGACGAGGTCGCAGCCCGCGGGAGCCGAGAGCGTGACGGTCATGTAGAGAACGCTGCCGTCGTGAGGTGCGGTCACAGTGTCAAGCACTTCGCCCGCGAAGTTCTCGATCCGGCCGAGCGTCTCGCCCGCCTTCACGAAGCTCCCGGGCCTGACGTTCGGGAACCAAAGGCCCGAACGCGTGCTCGAGACGTAGCTCGCCGCCGGGGCCTCGCGCTGCGCGGTGTTCTTCACCGCCTCGCCTTCGATGACGCCGAGGAACGCGAGGATCGACTTCATGTCGGCCATGTAGGCCTCGACGTCGGCTTCGTTCCAGAGCCCGAGCGAACCCCGTTCGATGAGGATCGAAGGCGTCCCGCGGATCGCGGCGCTGTTGTAGGCGCCGGTGGACGCCTGCGAGAGGACGCGCACGGGCACAGAGAGGTGCTCAGCCGCTTCACGGGCGCGCCGGGTGACCTCGAGCGCGCAGTTCCCCGGCACGTAGACGTAGGGCCAGAGGTCCTCGAAGAGGTCGCCGCCGTGGAGGTCGATGTAGAAATCCGCCTCGTCCTGGAGCTTCGTGATCGCCCAGGCGCGGCGTTGCGACGCCGTCCCCTCGGGGTCGCCCGGGAACATGCGGTTGATGTTCTCACCGTCCTCGGGGTTCACGGCCTTCGCGCGGGCGTCAAATGCCGCCGGGTTGACGAGCGGCACGACGGTGACCTCGCCCGCGGCGATGACTTCCTCAAAGAGCGCGGTGAGCCGGCGCGCGGTGAGGATCCCGGGGTATTCGCTCCCGTGGATGCCCGCGGTGATGAGCACCTTCGGGCCCGGACGGGCGCCCCGGAAGCGCAGGACCTGAATCCCGGTGCCGGGAAGGAGTTCAAAAGTTTCAGCCATCGGAAAACTTCCCTTTCCTGGTGGTTGGAGGGTGGTTAGAAATACGCCTGCTGCTCGACGTGCAGGGTCGAACCGTGCTCGGCCCCGACCTCCTCGTCGCGCTCCATCCTCGCCTCGGCCTCGGCGTCGGGCGCGTAGTGCACGCCGATGCCCATCACGGCCTTGAGGAGGTCCTGCGCATACGGATTCTTGATCTTGGAGATGCGGCGCATGTCGTCAACCTCCTCGACGAAGCTCCCGTTGTGCAGGAACCGCACGCGGTCGCAGAAGTAGGTGATCGCGGTGAGGTCGTGGGTGATGAAGACGTAGGAGAGGTTGAAGTCCCGCCGGAGGTCCTTCAGGAGGTCCATCACCTGAATCTGCGTGGCCGCGTCGAGCGAGCTGATCGCCTCGTCGAGCAGGATGAAGCGCGGGTGGAGCGCCACGGCGCGCGCGATGCACACGCGCTGGAGCTGTCCGCCCGAAAGTTCGTGCGGGTAGCGCGTGAGGAAGGACTCGTTGAGACCCACGCGCTCGAGAAGTTCGATCGTGCGGCGCTTCTGCTCCTCCTTCGTGATGCGTTCGCCCTTCAGGCGCAGCGCCCGGAACGATTCGCCGATGATGCCCTGCACGCGGAAGCGCGGATTGGCCGACGTCGTGTAGTCCTGGAACACGATCGAGATGCCCTGCTCGATCTTCGCGCGCTCCTCGCGGGTGTGGCGCCCGTAGAGGCTCACGCCGTCAAGGCGCACTTCGCCCGAATCGGGCGCGAGAAGGCCCGAAAGAACGCGCCCGAAGGTGGACTTCCCCGAACCCGACTCGCCGATGATGCCGAGGCACTCACCCTCCTCGAGCTCGATCGAGAGCCCGTGGAGCACCTCCTGGCGCTCGCGCCCGAAGAGCTTCGTCTGGTTTTCCTTGCGGAACGACACGCGGATGTCTTTGGCTTCAAGCAGCATGGACGTCTTCTCCTCGAATGGCGCGGCTGAAGGTGTTCATGACGGCCGTGTGGCGGTCGATGAGTTCACGGGTGTAGGGGTCCTTCGCATGCTCGAAGATCTCCTCGGGGAGTCCCCGCTCGACGGCGAGGCCCCGGTGCATCACGACGAGCTTGTCGGAGATGAGGGATAGGACGCCCAGGTCGTGCGAGATGAAGATCATCGCGGCGGCGCGCGACGCCTTGATCCGCATGAACTCCTGCATGATCGCGTACTGACTGATGGAGTCGATCGCAGTGGTCGGCTCGTCGCAGATGATGAGCGAAGGCTTCAGCGCAATCGCGAGCCCGATCATCACGCGCTGGAGCATGCCGCCCGACATCTGGTGCGGGTACTTCTTGAGGACCTCCTCGGGATTGCGGATCTTCATGAGCTCGAGGATCTCAATCGACTTCCCGCGGATCTCGCGGCGGCTCCACGTGGTGTGCTCGGCGAAGGTCTCCGCCATCTGGTCGCCGATGCGGTAGAGCGGATCGAAGCAGCTCATCGGGTTCTGCAGAACCATGCAGATGTCCGAGCCCCTCAGGCGCCGGAGCGCTTCGGGCGACCGGTCGAGCAGACTCTCGCCCTTGAAGAAGACCCTGCCCTTCACCTCGAAGTTGCGCTCGAGGAGCCCGAGCATCGCCTTGGTGGTCATGGACTTGCCCGAGCCCGATTCGCCGAGGATGCCGAGGCATTCGCCCGGAGCGACCGAAAAGCTCACGCCCTTGACGAGTTGGGCGGACTTGTTGTCCTGGTGGAACGTGACGTGCAGGTCCTGCACGTCGAGAACGGGTGTGGGGGCGGACATCAGAGACGAACCTCCTTCGGGTCGAGGGCGTCGCGCAGACTGTCGCCCAGAAGATTGAAGACGCCGACGAGAACGACCACGGCGATGCCGGGGACGAGCATCTGCTCGGGATTGGAGACCATGACGTTCTTCGCTTCATTGAGCATCGCGCCCCATTCGGGCATCGGCGCCTGAACGCCGAGGCCGAGGAAGGAGAGCGTCGAGATGTTGAGGATCGCCCAGCCCGTGTCGAGGGACGCGAGCACGGCGAGCTCTGCGGCGATGCACGGGAGCATGTGGTGCGTGAGGATGAAGTAGTTCCCCGAACCGATCGAGCGCGAGTAGAGGATGAAGTTCGACTCGGTGTACTTCACCACCGCCGTGCGGATCATGCGGGCGTACCACGCCCACTTGATGAAGATGTTGGCGATGATGACGTTCTCGATGTTGACGCCCATCAGGGCGACGACCGCGAGGATCATGATCTGCGAGGGGAAGGAGAGCATCACGTCCACGACGCGCATGATCGCCTCGTCGATCGGGCCGCGGAAGTACCCCGCGAGGACGCCCATCAGAAGCCCCAGGCCGATCGTGCCCGCCATCGTTAGGAGCGAGAGGAAGAAGGTCGGTCGGATGCCGTAGAGCATGCGCGAAAAGACGCAGCGCCCGAGCTGATCGGTGCCGAGCGGGTACTCCCACGAGGGGCCGGCGAACTTCATCAGAATGTTGTTCTCATACGGGTCGTGCGGCGCGAGCCACGGCGCGAAGACGCCCGCGAGAACCGTGATGATGATCACGGCGAGGCAGAACTGCGTCACCGGATTCCTCAGAAAAACTTTCAGCATTTAGGCGGTCTCCTGCTTGCGCAGACGCGGATCGACGGCGCACTGGATGATGTCGAAGAGAAGGTTGAAGACCACGAAGAGCACGCCCATCATGAGGACGTAGGCCTGGATCACGGGGTAGTCGCGGTTGAAGATCGAGGTGATGCAGAGCTTGCCGAGACCGGGCCAGGCGAAGACGTTCTCCACGACGATCGTGCCGGCGATGAGCTGCGGGATCGACATGCCGATCGCGGTGACGCAGGACTGGAGCGAATTCTTGAGGACGTGCTTGACGAGAATCGCGCGCTGCTTAAGGCCGCGGACCTGCGCGTAGAGCACGTAGTCCTCGCGCATGTTCTCGAGCATGTTGTTGCGGATGAGGCGGATGTAGGTCGAGATGTAGGTGAGCGCCACCGTGAAGGCCGGCAGGATCAGGTGCCGCCAGCTGCCCGCGCCGCTCGTCGGCAGCAGGTCGAGCTTGATCGACACGAACCAGATGAGCAGCAGACCCACCCAGTAGGCCGGCATGGCGGTCGTGGCGAAGACGACGCCGCGCATGATGCGGTCGAACCAGCTGTCCTTGTAGACGGCCGAGAGGAAGCCGATCGGGAGGCTCAAGACGATCACGTAGACGAGGGAGAGGCCCGCCAACCAAAGCGTGGCCGGCAGGCACCGCCCCAACTCACCCAGGACGGTGCGCGAGGGGTTCGTGTAGCTCACGCCGAAGTCGCCCTGGAGGCAGTTCCAGACCCAGTCGAGGTAGCGCACGAAGAACGGGCGGTCAAGACCGAGCTCTGCGCGCACCTGCGCGATCGCCTCGGGCGTGATCACCGGCGTCTGGCGCACGCGCAGCGCCACCTCGGCCGGATCGGACGGAATGAGATTGATGAAGACGAAGCAGAAGAAGGAGATGACGAAGAGGAGCGGAATCGTCGCCAAGAGCCTTCGGATAACGTATTGACGCATCAGAACATCCCGCAGTCCGCCCCCATGAAGGAGCGGACCGCTCGAGAAGGAGAGAATTGTGCGTGTGGGGGGCGGGCGGGCGCAGAACGTGCGCCGCCGGCCTCCTCCGGGGGGATCCCCCGGGAGGACGCCCAGGTTCGCGAAAGGCCGCAGGACTTCGGGGGCCCCGGGTTCGGGAGCACCCGCAGACGCCCTGCGGCCGATGAAACGCCGTCCCTCAGTGGACGGGAGCGGGCGGGAGCGGCCGCTACTTCCAGTACATGTCCGCGAAGGGGATCTCGTACTGGTTGGAGAGGAACCCGACGCCGCCCAGCTCGGCGCGGAAGAGCGCCTTGTTGGTCTCGTAGGTGACCGGGATGTAGACCGCGTCGTCGTGGAGGTGCGTCAGGACGTACTTGTAGAGGTCCTTCCTCTCGGCCTCGTCCGTGCTCGTCAGGATCTTGGTGATGCGGGCGTCGATTTCGGCCTTGTCGGGCAGACCGAGCTGGGCCTCATAGTCGCCGTAGACGCGCTGGCGCATGGCGGCGAGCGAGGACTGGGGATCGTACGGAGCGCCCCAGCAGATGTTGAAGACGGTGTCGAACTTGCCGTTCTTCATGTTGTCGCGGTAGGACTGCTCCTCTTCGCCGCGGATCGAGAGCTGAACGCCGATCTTGCTCCACTCGCTCTGAAGGAACTCCGCAATCGTCTTTTCGGAGACGGAGTTGGAGTTGTAGAGCATGTCGAACGCGAGGACCTTGCCGTCCTTCATCATCGGGGCGCGCTTGCCGTCGCGCTTCCAGCCGGAGGCCTCAAGCAGCCTCTGGGCTTCCTTCATGTCGTAGGCGAAGGGCTTGAGGTCGATGTTGCAGTACGGCATCGCCTTGGAGTAGAGCGTGTCGGCCGCGGGTTCGAAGCCGTGGAAGACGCCCTGGCTGATCACGGCCTTGTTCGAGGCGTGCTGGAGCGCCGCGCGGACGTTCTTGTCCTTCAGGAATTCGTTGGTCGTGTTGAGCACGATCTGGCGCGTGGAGGTCGGGTCGGACACGGCGACGCCGAAGTCCTTGCTGTTGCGGTACTTGTTGAGGGCGTCCGCATCAACCATGTTCTTGCCCCAGATGAGGTCCACCTCGCCCTTTTCGAGCGCGAGGATGCGGGTCTGGTTGTCCGGAATCACCTTCACGATGATGCGCTTGATCGCGGGCTTCTTGCCCCAGTAGTCGGGGTTCACCTCGAAGACGGAGTATTCGTCGACCACGTGCTCCTTGAGGATCCAGGGACCCGAGCCCACGAAGGCCTTGAGGCCGTTCTTGGTCTTGCCGTCCTTCATGACGTTGGGCGAGACGAAGGCGAAGGGACGCGTCACGGCGAGCTCGGTGAGCATCGGGTAGTACGGCTCCTTCATCACGATGCGGAAGGTCGAGGCGTCCGGCGCCTCCACCTTGACGAGCAGCCGCATCATCTCGAGCCAGGAGTGGCGAGTCTTGTTGTCAATGAGGGCGTCAAAGTTCGCCTTGACGGCATAGGCGTCGAGTGGATGACCGTCGGTGAACTTCAGGTTGGGACGGATCTTGAAGGTGTATTCGCGGCCGTCCGGGCTGATCGTCCAGCTCTCGGCGACGGCGCCGTGGTACTCGCCGTCGTTGCCGAGCGTCACGAGGCCTTCGAAGAGCATTTCCTGAGCAAACATCTCGCCCGCGTAGAGGTGCGGGTTGAGGTCGCGCAGATCGCGGAAGTTCACGAAGACGAGCGTGTCGCGGTCGTGATCAACGGCGGCCATCACGGCAGGGGCAGCGGAGAAGAAAAGCGTGCCGGCGGCGACGGCGGCGCAGGCGGCTGAGATGAGCGAGCGGCGCTTGAATCGGAGGGGCTGCATTTGAAGTTCGGTCCTTATTGTTGGATTTACCAGGAAGCTACGTGAGAATCATTCTCGGCTCGGGATTCTATTTACACCTGCTGACATTCGCAAGGAATCTCCTATGCTTACCGCGATTTTTTGACGTCAATCAATTCCTTTCAGATTATATTCCTAGCTTTTACAGTTGCATCAATATATTAGACCTGTATGTGTTTGGCGCACCAAACAAAAGTCGACGCGTCAAATAAGAGGCACCCTCATTACGCTCAGACCGATGGAGTCACTCATCACCCCTTCATCCCTTCGGATTCACGCTTATCGGGGTTGTGCGCCGTATGTCAAGAAATGCAGTTATGGTGTGAAGCAACAATCCTGCGATTGCAATGTTTCATTGTCCATGAATCGTATCGCGTATGTCGCCATTGACATCCTCTCCGCCCTGAAGGACGGAGATTCCCTACTGAGCCTTCAAGCGTTTTTAGGCGCTTGAGGAGCTCTTCGGATGGGTTCGTGCTGCTGACCTGCGGATCTCTTTCGAGAAGGCCGATTCACTTGAGGTGCAGCAGCTCCCCACAGGTTCTGATGCGCTGCCCGCGCCCGAGGGCGCGGATTCTTCTGAAGAAACGCAGCTCGGGCGGGCAGCGTGAAGGCGCGGTGCGGTCGCGCTGAAGTCGGGAGGAATTCGTCTGCGATGAGGGCCGCTGATGAGAGGAAGAAGCGTGGCGGAGAAGTGCTTCGGGAAAGCGCGGACGCTGAAAACAGAAGCGCCGCCACGAAGCTCTACATCGCAGCGGCGTTTCTTGGAGGGGCCTTACGGTGCCCTTTTCCTCGAGATCTAATATAGCACGTATTTAGAAAAAATCAAGGGTCGTTGTCGTGCGTTGCCTGCTTTTCGGCGCGTGCGGAATGCCTCGCGAGCGTGCCGCCGCGCCCCGGGACAGGGCGTCCGGGAGCCGGAATCACAGCGAATCGGCGCGTTTTTGGGTTAGATCCGTAATGAGGCCCACGCAAAAGGCATTTCCTTCGCTCGTGCTTTCAAGCATCACCCGCCAGCCCATGCGCGCGCAGATGCGCGAGACGATCGAGAGTCCCAACCCCGCGCCGTCCGCGCGGGAGCGCTTCGCCGCGTCGCCGCGCTCAAAGGCTTTGAAGAGCCGTTCGCGGTCGGCAGGCGGAATCGGGGGCGACGTGCTCGCCACGACCACGCCCGTCGCGGTTTCGATCACCGTCACGGAACCCTGCTCGGTGTAGGCGACGGCGTTTCTCAGGAGGTTCGAGAGCACGACCCCGAGCATCCCCGGCGAATAGGCGCCCGGACACTCGGCCTCGCGCCGCACCGTGAAGTCGAGCCCTTTTTCCTCCGCAAAGGGCCGCCAGAGGTCTTCGGCGCGCGCGAGGATCCCCGAGACGCGGTCGGGCGCATCATGCGCGGAGGTTTCCGTGACGCGGGCGAATTCAAGGAAGACGCCGAGGAGCATCCGCATGTCGGCGGCGTTTTTGCGGATGCGCTCGACCTGCGTCTGCTGCCGCTCGTCGAGGTTCGTGAGCTCGAGGAGCTCCGAAGAGGTTTCGATCACCATAAGGGGCGTTCTGAGCTCATGGCTCACGTCGCCCGTGAAGGCCTTTTCGCGCGCGAGCGCTTCATGGAGCCGCCTGAGGCTCCCCATGCAGATCTCAGCCAATTCGCCCACCTCGTCGCGGGTCCTGAGCTCCGCGGGAAGCTCCCGCCAACCGCCCGCGGCCGAGGCCGCCTTCACGGCTTCGGAGAGCTTCTCCACCGGCCTCATCACGCGCTTGGCGAGCCACCCGCCCGCAAAGGCGCCGACGAAGAAGACGAAGAAGATCGAGAGCACCATGACGAGAAAGAGCGTCTGCTCCTTCTCTTCGAAGCCCCCCTGGTCGCGGACGATCATCAGGTCGCCGCCCTTCCACTCGGAGCGGTAGACGAAGGCTGCGGGGTGTTCGATGAGTTCGGTGAACCCCTGCCCCACGCCCCGGAATTCGGGCGGAATGGGCTTGAGCCCCCCGCCTTCGCCGTAGATTTCGGTGTTCGGGGCCTCGCGGGGCGTCTCACCGCGCTCCAACTGTTCGCGGGCGAGCAGCATGTCGTCGTGCATGACGCCCGAGATGAGCTCCTCCTCGGCGAAGCTCACCGAGGCGACGATCGCGACGGCGTAGAGGCTCGAGACCAGCGCGAGGAGCGCTGCGAGCGCGAGGGCGATGCGCTGCGGCAGCCCCCGCGGCGGGCGGCCGTTTTGGAGAACCTCGCTCACGGCCGCACTCCCGCGGCCGTTGCGCCCTGCTCCGCCCCGTCCTCGGGGGCGCCTTCAGCGGGCGTCTTCGCTTCGCCCGGCGCCGCAATCGACCAACCGTAGCCCATGTGGGTGTGGAGCATCGGCCGGCCGAAGGGCTTGTCCACGGCCTGACGCAGCAGATAGAAGTTCGAGCGCAGGCTGTCGGACGCGGGCGCGTCGCCGCCCCAGATCTTGTTTTCGAGCTCCTCGCGGCTCACGATCCGCGGGCTCGCCTTCATGAGGACCTTGAGGATCTTGAAGCCCGTGGGATTCACCTTGAGCGGCACCCCGTCGCGCTCCACGGTCATCGCTCCGAGGTCGAGCACGAGCCCGCCCAAAACCAGGCGGTCCGGGTCGCCCTTGTGGGCGCGCCTGAGGAGCGCCTCGATGCGAGCGGCCAGTTCACGCAGCGAAAAGGGCTTCACGAGGTAGTCGTCGGCGCCCGCCGAGAGCCCCTCGACGCGGTCGTCCACCGTGTCGCGGGCGGTGAGCATCAGGACGGGCGTGTCGTCGCGCGCGCGGCGCATCTCCCGGCAGAAGGCCATGCCGTCCACGCCAGGAAGCCCCACGTCCAGAACTACGAGGTCCGCGCCCTCGTTGTTGAGCGCGTGGGCGCAGGTCTCCGCGTCCGGACACGTCCGGACCGAATAGCCGCGCAGCTCGAGGTAGTCGCGGAGATTTGCACGAATGTCGGGGTGGTCGTCCACCACCAGAATGCGCAGGGCCATCGCTCAAATCCTTTGCAATATGTTCCATCTGTTGCAGGTGATGCCGCAGAGAGTCTACGGCGTGATCACTCTCCGGCCTGAAGGCCGGAGCTTCTTGATTCGCTGAGCCTCGCGGC
>ERZ833515.2465-NODE-2465-length-10650-cov-26.058046_pt1 | contig 10650 bp, 7 predicted proteins | sample MGYA00519949_ERZ833515 | MGnify/ENA primary metagenome ERZ833515 (study PRJEB31850, sample SAMEA3708741) | human gut metagenome | biome: human gut; feature: human-associated habitat; material: faeces | place: China | collected 2014 ...
TCGGTCATCAACTTCTCCCTGCCGGAGCTGCTGGGCGGCGGCGCTGTGGGACTGGTGCTGGGCGTACTGCTGGCCCTGCTGCTGGGCGGCTGCGCGGCGGCGCTGGTGGCGTGGCTCATCGGTCTGCCGGTGCTGCGGCTGAAAAGCGATTATCTGGCCATTGCCACGCTGGGCTTTGCGGAGATCATCCGGGCCATCTTCCAGTGGGACCGGCTGGGCCCCGTCACCAACGGCGCCAACGCGCTGAAGAGCTTTCCCACCTTCTCCAGCTTCAACATCGAGAACGCCAATGGGGAGGTGGTGCTGCGCCTTTCCACCTTTGTGCCCTTCCTGCTGGTGGCAGTGTGCATCGGGATCATGGTGTTGTTGATCAACTCCACCTATGGCCGGGCCTTCAAGGCCATCCGGGAGGATGAGGTGGCCGCCGAGGCCATGGGCATCAACCTGGCCAAGCACAAGCGGATGGCCTTCTGCATCAGCTCCTTCTTCGCCGGCGTGGGCGGCGGCCTGTTCGCCATGTTCGCCAACCAGGCCCAAGCCAAGACCTTCACCACCTCCATGACCTACGAGATCCTGCTGATCGTGGTCATTGGCGGCATTGGCTCGGTGTCCGGTTCCATCATCGCGTCCTTCCTGTTCATCGCCAGCTCCGAGTGGCTGCTGCGCTTCCTCGACAACGAGACCTGGATCGGCGGCTTCCATGTGCCGTTGCTGCGCTCCGGCTTCCGCATGGTGGTGTTCAGCATCATCATTATGGCGGTGGTGCTGTTCTTCCGCAAGGGCATCATGGGCGACCGTGAATTGTTCCAGAAAAAGCCCGCATCCACTGCAAAAGCTGCCAAAAAGGAGGCGCGTTCCAAATGAGTGAAAACGTATTGACCATTGAAAACGCCACGATGCAGTTTGGCGGCGTGGTGGCTGTGGACAATCTGAACCTGAAGGTGGATAAAGATCAGATCGTCTCCCTCATCGGCCCCAACGGTGCCGGCAAGACCACCGCGTTCAACGTTGTCACCGGCGTGTATGCGCCCACCAACGGCGCGGTGTGGTTCGAGGGACGCAAGATCATTGAGAACACGCCCCACGGCAAGATGAAAAAGCTCTATAAGGGCCAGAACGCGAGCAAGTATTCCCACACTATCGCCCCCACGCCCGATAAGATCACCCAGATGGGTATTGCCCGCACCTTCCAGAATATCCGTCTGTGGAAGAGCCAGACCGTGTTTGAGAACGTGCTCATCGCCAAGCACTGCCGCCGCTCGGCCAACCTGCTGAGCGCTACCTTCCGGCTGAATGCAGACGAGGAAAAGCGCCAGCGCGAGGAGTGCGAAAACCTGCTGCATGTGCTGGGACTTGAGGATGTGCGCAATGAACTGGCTACTGGCCTGCCCTACGGCCTGCAGCGCCGGGTGGAGATCGCACGCGCGCTTGCCACCGAGCCGAAGCTGCTGCTGCTGGATGAGCCTGCTGCCGGTATGAACCCCTCCGAGACGGCCGAACTGACCGAGACCATCCGCCGCATCCGCGACGAGTTCAACATTGCCGTGCTGCTCATCGAGCACGACATGAGCCTTGTCATGGGCATCTGCGAGGGCATTGCGGTGCTGAACTTTGGCCGCATCATCGCCAAGGGCACCCCGGACGAGATCCGCAATAACCCGCAGGTCATCGAAGCCTATCTGGGCAAAAAGGAGGGCTGAGCTATGGCTGATACATTACTGAAGGTGGACGGCATCAACGTCTACTACGGCAACATCCACGCCGTAAAGGATATCTCCTTCACCGTCAATGCGGGCGAGATCGTCACCCTGATCGGTGCCAACGGCGCGGGCAAATCCACCACCCTGAAAACCATTTCCGGCCTTCTGAAGCCCCGCACCGGCGATGTGCTGTACAAGGGCAAAAGCATCAAGGGCGTGCGCGCCCACAAGATCGTGGAAAGCGGCCTTGCACAGGTGCCGGAGGGACGCCATGTGTTCCTGCACATGACGGTGGACGAGAACCTTGACATGGGTGCGTACACCCAGCCCGCTTCCACCATTGCCGCCAACAAGGAAAAAGTGTTCACCCTGTTCCCCCGCCTGAAGGAGCGCCGCAAACAGCTGGCGGGCACCATGTCCGGCGGCGAGCAGCAGATGCTGGCCATGGGGCGTGCGCTCATGAGCAACGCTTCCATGCTGATGCTGGACGAGCCTTCCATGGGTCTTTCGCCGCTGCTGGTGCAGGAGATCTTTGACATCATCCGCGACATCCACAAAGAGGGCATGACCATCCTGCTGGTGGAGCAGAATGCGCAGATGGCGCTTTCGGTGGCCGACCGCGCCTATGTGCTGGAGACCGGCCGCGTGGTCATGGACGGCACCGGTGCCGAACTTCTGACCAACGAGCGCGTCCGCAGTGCCTATCTGGGCGGGTAAACGGAACCATCAAAAATGCGCTCCGCGTTCGCTTTGCGCATCTTCAGCGGAAAATGATTTTTAATTTGCCAATCGGGAAAATCTGCGGATTTTCCCGATTGGCTTTTTCACGGGAGGGCCGCGGCGGCAAATGGCATTTGCAGAAGATACCCCTTCCGTCTGCTCACTGTGTTCGCAGCCACCTTCCCCAAGGGGACGGCTTCAGCAATAGCGGAAAACTTTGCAGCAACGCTCAAAGGCATCCCCTTGGGGGAGCTGTCGCCGCAGGCGACTGAGGGGGTCTTTGCGAAGCAAATCTGAAGGGTTTTCTTTTTTCCTGCTATCACTTTACTTTCGTAAAAAATTGTGCCATAATGGGTGCAGTATTCCGGCTTTGCAAAAGCCACGCCCCGGCTCGGGAAAGCGGGGCGCAAACCACACAGAATGAGGGGTAAACGTTATGAGCAAGATCATCATCCCGGCAAACTACAAACCCGCGCTGAACCTGTACGACACCCAGCGCGCCATCGGCACGGTGAAGCGGCTGTTTGCCGACACCCTGTGTGCCACCCTGAACCTGTACCGCGTGTCTGCGCCGCTGTTCCTGGAGGCCTCCACCGGCCTGAACGACGACCTGAACGGCGTGGAGCGCAAGGTCACCTTTGACATCAAGGACAGCGGCACCGAAGCACAGGTGGTGCAGTCGCTGGCCAAGTGGAAGCGCAAGGCCCTGAAGGACTACGGCTTCCGTGTGGGCAAGGGCCTGTACTGCGACATGAACGCCATCCGCCGTGATGAGGAACTGGACAACCTCCACTCCGTGTATGTGGACCAGTGGGACTGGGAAAAGGTCATCCGGGAGGAGGACCGCAATGAGGCCTACCTGAAGAGCGTGGTGCGCTCCATCGTGTCGGCCGTCTGCGCCACTGAGATGAACCTGCACGCCATGTTCCCGCAGCTGCAGGACCTGCCCCTGCACACCCCCAACGTGATCTTCATCACCACCCAGGAGCTGGAGGACAAGTACCCGGACCTGACCCCGAAGGAGCGCGAGAATGCCTTCGTGAAGGAGAACGGCACCACCTTCCTGATGAAGATCGGTGCCCCGCTGAAGAGCGGCAAGCCCCACGACGGCCGCGCTCCGGACTACGACGACTGGGATCTGAACGGCGACCTGCTGTTCTGGAACGATCCGCTGCAGTGCAGCTATGAGCTGAGCAGCATGGGCATCCGCGTGAGCCCGGAAAGCATGGACAAGCAGCTGACCATGGCCGGCTGTGACGACCGCCGCGCCCTGCCCTTCCACAAGGCCGTGCTGAACGGCGAGCTGCCCTACTCCATCGGCGGCGGCATCGGCCAGAGCCGCCTGTGCATGCTGCTGCTGGGCAGTGTGCACATCGGTGAAGTGCAGGCCAGCGTGTGGGATGAAGCCACCCGCGAAACCTGTGCCAAGGCCGGTATCCCCCTGCTGTGACCGCCTGTAGATAAAAGCAAAGGGCCTTGCAGGCCCAGCAAATAACAAGAGCCGCTGCACACAGGGTGCAGCGGCTCTTGTTGTTATTTAGAAGTCATGCGGCCGTAGTGGCTCTTTTCGTCGTCGTCCTTTTCCGGTTCCGGTTTTTCGGCCGGGGTCAGGCGCACTTCGGTCACGCGGCGCTTGGCCGTGCGGGTGACCACGCCGTCGTAGCCGCCCAGCGTAAAGCGGTCGCCTACCTTGGGCAGACGGCAGGTCTTTTCCTGCACCAGACCGTTTACCGTGTTGGAGTCGATGTCCTCGTCCTCCGGCAGACCCAGCATCTCGTACAGGTCGTCCACGCTGGCGCTGCCCAGCACGATCCAGCTGCCGTCAGACTGCTTGTGAAAGTCCTCGGTCTCCTCGTCGTGCTCATCCCAGATCTCGCCCACCAGCTCTTCCAGAATATCCTCCAGCGTGATGATGCCCTCGGTACCGCCGTACTCATCCACCACCACGGCCAGATGATGGTGCTGCTCCCGCAGAGTGCGCAGCAGCTGGGAGATCTGGGTAGAACCGGTGGTGTACAGGGTGGGCTTGACCAGCTCTTCCAGCGAGGTCTCCTTTTTCAGGCGTGCCAGATAAAAGTCCTTTTCGTGCACCACGCCGATGATGTTGTCAATGGTGTCGTGGTACACCGGCAGGCGGGAATAGCCCGATTCGGCAAAGGTCTGTGCCACCTCATCCAGCGAGGTGTTGTCCTCCACAGCCACCACGTCCACGCGGGGGGTCAGGATCTCCTCCACCTCCACGTCATCGAATTCGATGGCGCTGCGGATCAGTTCGCTTTCCCGGTCGGTGAGTTCACCGTCGTTTTCGGCTTCACTCACCATGGTCATCAGCTCGCCCTCGGTGATGGTGTCCTCCTCACTGCTGTGGACAAAATGGCCCAGCAGCTTTTTCCACTGGGTGAACAGCCAGTTCAAAGGGGTGAACAGCACTATCAGCAGGCTCAGCACCGGGGACACGGCCGTGGCCACGGTCTCCGGCATCTCCTTGGCCAGGCTCTTGGGGGTCACCTCGCCAAAGATCAGCACCACCACTGTCAGCACCAGGGTGGACATGGTGGCACCACGCTCCTGGCCCAGCCAATGGGTAAAAAGGATGGTGCCGATAGAGGCGGCGCCGATGTTCACGATGTTGTTGCCGATGAGGATGGTGGAAAGCAGCTTGTCGTATTTTTCCGACAAGGCCAGCACCCGGGCGGCAGAGCCGTCACCGTCCTCGGCGCGGCTTTTCAGGCGGATCTGATTCAGGGAAGAAAAAGCGGTCTCGGAGGCGGAGAAAAAGGCGGAAAAGGCCACCAGGATCACCAGCGCTACAATGAGCGTCATACTGCCATCGTCCATAAAGAGGAAAATCACACTCAACTTTCTGTTATTTTTAGATTTGGCTGTCACCACAGGTGACAGAAGGGGGCCTTGCGCCAGCAATGACGGAGAGGGCAAGCGGGTGCGCCTTGCTTTAACACCCTCGCCCTCTCAGCTTCGCTTACGCTCAGCAGCTCCCCCAAAGGGGGAGCCAAGGCCCTGACGAAAGAATACAAAAATGTGCTTTCCATCGTTGCCATTCTGCGATGAAAAGCACATCAATGTTATTTCTTATAATACCATATTCCTTACGGTGGTGCAAGCATCCGGCCTGCACACCAGGTTAAAACCTGGTAAAATCCCTTTAACGGAGCACCAGGGTGCCGTTTTCGCAGTCCACCGTCAGGGTGTTGCCCTCGGCATAGCTGCCCTGAATGATGGCCTTGGCGATCAGGGTCTCCACACGGCTCTGGATGAACCGCTTGATGGGACGTGCACCGTAGACGCTGTCGTAGGCCGAATCAATGATAAAGTCCTTGGCGGCGGTGGTGACCTCCAGCTTGAGGTGCTTGCCCTCGTCCATGCGCTTGCGCAGGTCGTTCAGCTGCAGATCCACGATCTTGCGCATCTCGTCCTTGGTCAGGCTCTTGTAATACACGATCTCGTCCAGACGGTTCAGGAACTCGGGGCGGAACTTGCTCTTCAGTAGCAGGTCGATCTGCTTGCGGGCCTCGTCGCTCAGCTCATTGGAGCCCTGTGCGCGGCGCTGCTCCAGATCGTTCAGGATGATGTCACTGCCCAGGTTGGAAGTCAGGATGATCACCGTGTTCTTGAAGTCCACGGTGCGGCCCTGACTGTCGGTGATGCGGCCGTCGTCCAGCACCTGCAGCAGGATGTTGAACACGTCGGGGTGGGCCTTTTCCACCTCATCGAACAGCACCACGCTGTAGGGCTTGCGGCGCACAGCCTCGGTCAGCTGGCCGCCCTCTTCATAACCGACATATCCCGGAGGCGCACCGATCAGACGGCTGACGCTGAACTTCTCCATATATTCGGTCATGTCGATGCGCACCATGTTGCGCTCATCGTCAAACAGAGCCTGTGCCAGCGCCTTGGCCAGTTCGGTCTTGCCCACGCCGGTGGGGCCCAGGAACAGGAAGCTGCCGATGGGGCGGTTGGGGTTGGCAATGCCGGCGCGGCTGCGCAGGATGGCTTCGCTGACCTTGGTCACGGCCTCATCCTGGCCGATGACTCTCTTGTGCAGCACGTCATCCAGATGCAGCAGCTTCTCCCGTTCGCCCTCCACCAGCTTCTCCACAGGGATGCCGGTCCAGCGGGCCACGATGCGGGCGATCTCCTCGTCGGTCACGCGGTCACGCAGCAGGCTGTCCTCCTTCTTGGCAGCAGCCACCTTTTCCTCTTCGGCCAGCTGCTTTTGCAGCTGGGGCAGCTTACCGTATTTCAGCTCGGCGGCCTTGTTCAGGTCGTACTCGCGCTGGGCTTTCTCGATGGCGGCATTGGTCTGCTCGATCTGCTCACGCAGGGTCTGCACCTTGCCAATGGCGTTCTTTTCGTTCTCCCACTTTGCCTTCATGCTGCGGAACTTATCCTGCAATTCGGCAAGCTCCTTTTCCAGATCCTTCAAACGGCTCTGGCTCAGGGCATCGGTCTCCTTTTTCAGGCTCACCTGCTCGATCTGCAGCTGGGTGATGCGGTGTGCCAGATCGTCCATCTCGCTGGGCATACTGTCCATCTCGGTCTTGATCATGGCGCAGGCTTCATCCACAAGGTCGATGGCCTTATCCGGCAGGAAGCGGTCGGTGATATAGCGGTCGGAAAGGGTGGCGGCGGCGATCAGGGCGTTGTCGTTGATCTTTACGCCGTGGAACACCTCGTACCGCTCCTTCAAGCCGCGCAGAATGGAGATGGTATCCTCCACGGTAGGCTCATCCACCTGCACCGGCTGGAACCGGCGCTCCAGTGCGGGGTCTTTTTCAATATACTGGCGGTACTCGTCCAGCGTGGTCGCGCCGATGCAGTGCAGCTCGCCCCGGGCCAGCATGGGCTTGAGCAGGTTGCCTGCGTCCATGGCACCGTCGGTCTTACCGGCACCCACGATGGTGTGCAGCTCATCAATGAAAAGGATGATCTTGCCCTCGCTCTTCTTCACCTCGTTCAGCACGCTCTTCAAGCGCTCCTCGAACTCGCCGCGGTACTTTGCACCGGCCACCAGCGCGCCCATGTCCAAGCTGAACACGGTGCGGTCTTTCAGGTTTTCGGGCACATCGCCGCGCACGATACGCTGCGCCAGACCCTCGGCGATGGCGGTTTTACCAACGCCGGGCTCGCCGATCAGGCAGGGGTTGTTTTTGGTCTTACGGGACAGGATACGGATCACATTGCGGATCTCCTGATCGCGGCCAATGACGGGGTCCAGCTTCTGCTTGCGGGCAAGCTCCACCAGATCCTGACCGTACTTCTGCAAGGCGTTGTAGGTGTCCTCCGGGTTATCGGTGGTCACCCGCTGGTTGCCGCGCACGGCGGTAAGCTGCTGTAAAAAGGCGTCCTTTTTCAGGTTAAAGGCGCGGAACAGCTCACTGGTGGTCTGGTCCTGCTCGTCCAGCAGACCAAGGAACAGGTGCTCCACGCTGATGAAGTCGTCCTTCATGGCCTTGGCTTCGCGGGCGGCGGCGCTGAGCACCTTATCGGTGGCCTGCGAGATATAGACCTTATCGGGGTCACGGCCAGAGCCGGACACCCGGGGCAGCGCGGACAGCTTTTCCGCCACGGCGGCGGCAAAGCTGCCGGGGTCAACGTTCAGCTTTTGCAGCAGCTGAGGGATCAGGCCGTTTTCCTGCGCAGCCAGTGCGTGCAGCAGGTGGGCGGGCTCCAGCGCGTTGTGCTGGTACTCCACAGCCAGCTGCTGGGCTGCCTGCAAAGCCTCAAGGGTCTTTTGGGTATATTGATTGGTATTCATAAAGTCAAGCCTCCATTCATACCGGAAGGTTTATTTTAGCGGACGGATAAGTTCTTTGCTAACAGCTCCGTGCCCGGCGGCGGCAGAGCCTTGCGTTGATTGTATCGATATTCTTCTTCATGGTCTTGCACACCTCCTGCGGGGCAGTTCGTTTTGTTTTTAGCACTCTATCTGCTCGACTGCTAAAAATATACTCCTGTCCACCTGCTTTGTCAATAGGGTTCACAAAAAGTTTGCAGAATAGACGCAAAACCATGCTTTTCTGCCCAGCGGGATAAAACAAAAAAGCACCGGCATCCTTCGCCGCTGAATTTCAGAAACTCAGCGAATTGGTTGCCGATGCTTTATTTTTAGCGTCCTCGCCCTCTCAGTCATCGCTGCGCGATGCCAGATTCCCCCTTTTGTCGCTGCGCGACATCTTCCCCCGGCCGGGGGAAGTCGGCCCTCAAAGTGGGAGCCCTTGGCAGTCCACGCAAACTGTATCTTTCTGCCAAGGCCTCTCCCTTTGGGAGAGGTGTCACCGTAGGTGACGGTGAGGGCGAGCCCGCTAAAGAAAAAGCATCTGCAACAAAATCGCTGATTCTGAAATTCAGAAGCGATGGTTGCAGATGCTTTTTTGTTTTATTAAGCTTCGCCGTTGGTCTCCGGCACGATATCGTCCAGCACAGCTTGCAGCGCCTGCCAGTTTTTCAGGGTGCAGCCGGGCAGGGTGTCAGCGTCCAGCCCTGCGTCCGCAATGCGTTCGGTCATGCTGTCCTTGTCGCTGAGCAGGTCCAGTGCGGCGTCCTTGATCATCGGCCAAGCCTCGGCAAAGCCCTCCTGCTGGTTGTCGGTCAGGCCATCGTACCAGCTGTAAAAGGCTTCCTGAATGGTCTCCGGGGAGCGGCTGGACATCCGTGCGTCCTCGGCCCAGTGCAGCAGCGATGCCGCCGCGATGACCGATTTCAAGGAGCAGCCGGATACCCCGGGCCCCCAGCCCAGACAGGGCGCAAAGGCGTTTTCTGTGCCAGTGATGGAGAACACCGAGTTCTCATCGAAGTTGCCGGGGTTCAGCTCTCCGGTGTTGGCTTCTGTGGTGGAGGAGGGCAGCTCACTGCTGCCGGAAGCGGATGCGCTGTCCGAGGCGGGCGCAGCGCTGGATGCGGGGCTGTCGGCAGAGCCGTTGCAGGCTGCCAGCAGGCAGCCCAGCAAAGCGGCGCACAGCAGCAGCGCAAGGGAGCGGATATATTTTGATCTCATAAGAAAAACCTCCGTAAACGGTGCTCCGGCAAGCCGCCGGAGCGAAGCGGGATCTACACCCTAAGTATACGTTCTGCGCACGGCGTTGTCAATCGTTCCGCGCAGGACGAATTTCAAGCAGCACCTGTGCAGGATATACAAAAATTCAGCTTGAATTTCGGGCAGTTCAACACATTGACATTTTCCGCGCTGGCTCGTATAATCAAAGCAGACAAGTGAATTTATCAGTGCGTGTAACTGTTCGATCAGGCATGAGCATCAGAGGGAAGGCGGCAACGGCATCCCTTTGGTTCTTGTGCCCTTTTTCTTTTTCACAAAAGCTGCGGCATGGAAGCGGAGGAGTGCGGCGATGCAGGCTGTAAAGGTATTCAATAACAATGCGGTGTCGGTGGTCATGCCGGACGGCAGGGAAGCCATTCTCGTGGGCAACGGGCTTGGGTTTGGCCGCCGCCCGGGGGACGTGATCGACAAAAACCGCGTTTCCAAGGTGTACTATGTGCAGAACGAGCTGCAGACCAAGTTCCTCAAGATGCTGGATAACGTCACCCCGCAGGTGATGCAGGCCGCCGAGCGCATCTCGCTGGCGGCAGAGGAGCAGGGCATCCTGCTCAGCAGCAAAAGCACCATCTCGCTGGTGGATCACATCAGTTTTGCGCTGGAACGTGTGGAAAAGGACACTTTTCTGCCCAACCTCATGCTCTCGGAGACCCGGATGCTGTACCCGAAGGAGTACGCAGTGGGGCAAAGGGCGCTGGAACTTGTCCGGCAGTTCTGCGGCGTACAGCTGCCGGAGGACGAAGCGGGCTACATTGCCCTGCATCTGGTAGCCGGTGCGGCGGACGGCGCGCTGGCCTACGATACCGTAAAGTTCGTCAAGGCGGTCAAGGAGATCATCTGCGATACCTATCACTGCACCTTTGAGGAAGAAAGCCTTGAGACCACCCGCCTGACCGTGCACCTCAAGTTTCTGGCGGCGCGCATCCTGCGGCACACCCCGTGGCAGGACGCCGGGCTGGAATCCATGTACACGGTGCTTTTGCAGCGCGACAGCCGCAACGAGGTGTGCTTACAGCGCATCAATGCCTATCTGCGGCAGGAATTTGATTACGAGCTGGATCATCAGGAGCAGGTCTATCTGCTCATCCACCTGACCAAGATCGTAAGGTGTATCTGAAAACAAAGAAAATGACGAATATTTCGCAAGCACAAGCGGGA
>ERZ833515.2466-NODE-2466-length-10648-cov-29.342868_pt1 | contig 10648 bp, 10 predicted proteins | sample MGYA00519949_ERZ833515 | MGnify/ENA primary metagenome ERZ833515 (study PRJEB31850, sample SAMEA3708741) | human gut metagenome | biome: human gut; feature: human-associated habitat; material: faeces | place: China | collected 2014 ...
AGGCGTCCCCTTGGGGGAGCTGGCTTTGCGCAGCAAAGACTGAGGGGGTATTCCCCGCAGCGCCGCGCTTTCGCAGAAAGCGGCGCTGCAAATGCCGTTTGCCGTTACGACCCCTCCCGTGAAAATAGCGTTTGTCGCGCTCCGCAGAGCGCGACAAACGCGAAATTATAAATATCCTTTCCGCTGAATATGCGCAAAGCGAACGCGGAGCGCATTTCAAATCGTCCCGCCCTCTTGTATTTATCATATCTTTATTGACAACAAACCGCACTTTGCCGTAAACTGGGAGCATAAAACCGGCGCTGCGCCGGAAAAGGGGCGTAAAACAAATGAACGATACCGTACACTTTGAAAAAACTCTCTCCAGCGAGACCCTGTTCGAGGGGCGGGTCATCACCCTGACCAAGGACACCGCACTGCTGGAAAACGGCAAGACCGCTACCCGCGAGGTGGTGCATCACCACGGCGGCGCCTGCATCCTGCCCTATTTTGCAGACGGCACCATCTGCATGGTGCGGCAGTTCCGCTATGCCATGCAGCAGCAGCTGTGGGAGCTGCCCGCCGGTAAGCTGGAAAAGGGCGAGGACCCCTTTGCAGCTGCCAAACGGGAGCTGGAAGAGGAGTGCGGTCTGACCGCCGACAACTACATCTCGCTGGGCGAGTTCTACCCCACCGTGGGCTACGATACCGAGGTCATCTACACATGGGTAGCCACCGGTCTGCACGAAACGAAGATGCACCTTGATGCAGACGAGTTTTTGACCCCCGACCGTGTGCCGCTGGAAAAGGCCTACCAGATGGTCATGAGCGGCGAGATCAAGGACGGCAAGACCATTGCGGGCATCCTGAAGCTGAAGGCTCTGCTGGCCGAGGGCAAGCTGTGATCTTATACGAGGACGCCGCCCTTGTGGTGCTGGACAAGCCCGCCGGGCTTTCCAGCGAGGAGGGCGTGCCCGCCGCGCTGCGCGCACACTGGAACGTGCCCGATGCCTTTGTGGGGGTGGTGCACCGGTTGGACACCGGGGTGTCCGGGTTGATGGTCTATGCCCGCACCCCGGCAGCTGCCGCCGCCCTGAGCCGTCAGGTCACCCAAAGTCAGGACGCCTACGCCGTGCAGGACGGCCGCGCCGAGGGCAAAGCCGCCGCGCCGCTGTTCGTCAAGCAGTACCGCGCGATCATTGCCGGTGCGCCGGACGCGCAGCTGCCCGCCGCCGGGACGCTGCGGGACTACCTGTTCAAGGACAGCCGCAAGGGCAGGGTGTTCCCGGTCAGCCGTCCCCGCAAGGGGGTGCGGGAAGCGGTGCTGGAATACCGCATCCTTGCCACGGCAGGGGAAAACAGCCTTGCCCAGATCACCCTGCACACCGGGCGCACCCATCAGATCCGGGTGCAGTTTGCCAGCCGCAGGCACCCGCTGTACGGCGACGGCAAATACGGCAGCCGCCAGAAGGGCAGCATCGCCCTGCAAAGCTGCGGCCTGCGCTTTGTGCACCCGGACACCGGCAAGCCCATGGCCTTTTCTCTGCCCCTGCCCGCTGCCGCACCGTGGAAGGAGTTTTTAGAACCAGGTGAGTGATATGGAACAGCAATACAAGACTGATGCCGAAATTTACGCCGTGCTGGAGCGGGAGATCATCGACCTGACCATCCGTCCCGGCTCTTCGCTGAGCGAGAACCCGCTGTGCGCCCGGTTCGGTGCGCCGCGCTCCCTGATCCGGGTGGTGCTGCAAAAATTGCAGGAAAACGGGCTGGTGCGCATCGTGCCCTACAAGGGCACCACCGTCACCCGGCTGAACCGGCGCATCGTGGACGAGCTGATCTACGAGCGCACCGCTGTGGAGGGGCGCATTTTGCGGGATTTTGCCCCCATCGCCACCCCGGCGCAGCGGGCGCAGATCCGTGCGCGGGTGGACGCGTATGAAGCCCTTGCCCGTGTCGAGAACCCGGACTTCAACAAGCTGTACGAAGCCGACTGCCGCCTGCACGAGACGTGGTTTTCTGCCATGGACAAGATGTACCTGTGGCGCACCCTGCAGAATGCCCATGCCGATTACAGCCGTTTCCGTATGCTGGACACCATGACCACCGGCGGGCTGGACGAGGTGATTGCCGACCACCGCAACCTGCTGAACGCCATCGAGCGGTGCGACCTTGCCGCCTTTGAGCCGCTGGTGGAGCGGCACCTATACGGCGGTATCCGCCGCCTTGGCAGCAAGCTGACCGAGGAATACGCCGACTTTTTTGAGCCGGAGACCGTAAAATAACGCAAAATTGTTCCACGGGGAACAAAGAAACGAGAGCCTCCCGGCGCGCCGGGATGCTCTCGTTATTGTTGTATTTTGTTCAGAAAAACGCGCTTTAGCCGAGGATCAGGCTTGCAATGCTGGGCACGGAAACCGAGCCGAGCATGGAAGAAACATCGACATACTGTTTCAAAATAGATTCAAAGTCCAGATACTGCGTATTCGCCTGATACTCAATACTGGTGAATTCCACACGCATCGATAAAATTGCCTCGCCGTCAAGACTATTTTCTGCCACCATAAACTTCGGTGTTTCGCTGTTTCTTAGATAATAATAGTTCATGGTCACTTTCACAGTTCCATCATCAGTGGGTAGTTCGTAGGCCTGAGACTCAATGTAATAATTTCCTTCTGTTTTCTGTGTAAATTCAATTCCATCTATCGGCTTTATTACGAACTTATTTTCTATCTGAACACCACTCACGTCCACAGCTTTACAATAGCCAAGTTTACCATCCTTTTTCAATTCTTCATCAGGAACAAGAAGCCACCCCTGCCGCTTTGCCTGATCTATCAAAATGATTGCGTTTTCCAGATTGCCATCATTGCTCAGTTCCATGATTTTCTCATAAGCGCGGTTACCGTTGGTCGAAATCAGAATATCAGCAGTCTCACTCTCACCTTCTGCCGTGAAATCTACCTTCCACCTCATGGTATAATTTGTTCCAAGTTTCTTGAAAAATCTTGCCGTCCGGCTGTTCTTGTAAGCAACGGTTTCTTCCTTGTCCTCAGTGCCACTGTTGGAACTGCCATCAGAGTTGCTGTTGGAGCTGCTGCCAGAGCTGGAGCTGCTGGAGCTGGAGCTGCCGGAGCTAGAGCTGCTGGAGCTGGAGCTGCTGGAGCTGCTGCCAGGATTGCTGGAACTGGGTGCATCGGTGCCGCCGCAGGCCGTCAGCAATGAAACAGACATGACTGCTGCCAATGCAACGGCTGCAATTTTCTTGGACAATCTCATCTTGATGTTCCTCCTGTTTTTGGTTTGAAGATTCAAACAGAAACGAACCCCTGAATGTTTCTATTTGTGCCCCTAGCTTAGTTCTCTCAAACGGACTTGTCAAGCACCTTTCTATTTTTTGTAATTTTGTTTAAAAATCAGCTTGAAATTTCAGCATTCTGATCCTGTATTTTGCTTTGCTTGCAGGAAAAGTAATTCTATGCAAATTCGTTGTTTTTCAGAACACCCCGGTGATGAAGATCTCCAGCCCGATGCCAATGAGGATGACACCGCCCAGAATACTGGCCTTGCCGGAAAGCTGTGTGCCGAACTTTTTGCCAATGCGCAGACCCGCCATGCAGAGGAAGAAGGTGACCACCGCAATGATAACGGCAGCGGTGAGCGCCATCAGCCAGCCGTATTCCGAGATGGTAAACCCCACCGAGAGGGCGTCGATGCTGGTAGCCACGCCCTGCATGAACAGTGCCCCGGCGCTGAGCTCTGCCGCTTCCTCGGCTTCCTCGCCGTGGATGCCGTCCAGCAGCATCTTGCCGCCGATGTAGCCCAGCAGCGCCAGCGCGATCCACGGGATCAGGCTTTCAAAGGACGAGAACAGCTCCACGATGGTGTGCACGCACACCCAGCCGATCATGGGCATTGCCGCCTGAAAAAGGCCGAAAGTACCCGCGATCTTCACCATGGTGCCTTTCGTCATCTTAGGGTCATGCAGACCGTTTGCCATGGACACCGAAAACGCATCCATCGCAAGCCCCACGCCCAGCAAAACGCTGTTGAGAAAAAACACAAAACTCCATTCCATTCTGTCTGCCTCCTGTTTGTTGACCGTATTCCAAACCAAAACAAAACCCGGCCCCGGGCGCATTGTACGTCCGGGACCGGGTGATTTTTTGAGATCCACTCCATGTGCACGGGCGCAGCAAACGCGCACCAAAACACATGAGTCTCGCAAATGAAAGCAAGCCAGACCGGAAAGCGGTCATTGTGTTGACTTGCTGCGCTCTGCAAAGCGCCTGCTACTCCCCCACGGGTATTGTGATTTCGTTTATTCTAGCACAGATTCAAGGGGAAGTCCAGACAAACCTGACGGAAGATCAATCATTCCTTCTCTTCCGGGTCTGCCTCCGGGGCTTCGGTGGCGGCGGCAGCATCGGCGGCTTCCATCTCGGCCAGCTGCTCGGCGGTGGGCTCGGCCTCGGCCTCAGAAGCATCGATCTTCTCGGTCTGTGCTTCGTCGTCGTGGTCGGTGCGTGCCAGCACCATCACCTTGTCGTTTTCGCCCAGACGCATCACCCGCACGCCGGAGCCGTAGCGGCTCTGCAGCGGGATCTCGTTGGCGTGCAGGCGGATGATGATGCCCTCCTGACTGCTCAGCAGCACATCGTCCACGTCATCCACGATCTTCACGGCGGCAACCTTGTCGCGGCTGACATCGTAGTTGCGGATGCCCTTGCCGCCGCGGGCGGTGATGCGGTAGGTGTCGATATCCGAGCGGCGTCCCTTGCCGTTCTCGGTCACGGTCAGCACCGTGCCGCCCTCGCGGCAGATGCACACGCCGACAACTTCATCGCCCTCTGCCAGACGGATGGCGCGCACGCCGTGGCCGTTACGGCCCATCGGGCGGGCGTTTTCCTCGTTGAAGCGGATGGCCTGACCGTTGCGGGTGGCAACGATAAGCATATCGTGGCCGGAGGTCAGGCGGGTCCAAGCCAAGGCATCGCCCTCGTTCAGGGCAATGCCGATCAGGCCGCTCTTGCGGATGTTGGCGTACTGTTCCAGCGGGGTGCGCTTGATCAGACCCTGCTTGGTGACCATGGTCACATAGCCGCCCGACTGCTCGGCGTCCTTGCTCTGGCAGATCATGTTGGTCACCTTTTCGCCCTCCGCCAGCTGCAGCAGGTTGACGATGTTCATGCCCTTGCTGGTGCGGCTGCCCTCGGCGATGGTGTAGCCCTTGATGCGGAACAGGCGGCCCCGGTCGGTGACAAAGAGCACATAGTCGTGGGTAGAGCCTACGAACATCTCCTGCACGATATCCTCTTCCTTGCGGGTCATGCCGGAGATGCCGCGACCGCCGCGGCGCTGTGCCTGATAGGTGGCCTTGAGCTGACGCTTGATATAACCGGCTTCGGTCAGGGTGTAGACGCACTGCTCCTCGGCGATCAGATCCTCGATATCCACCTCGCCGGTCACGGACTGGATCTCGGTGCGGCGCTCGTCACCGAAGCGCTTCTTCATTTCCAGCAGCTCGTCCTTGACGATGGCAAGCACCCGGGCGTCATCGGCCAGAATAGCTTCCCAGTCCTCGATCTTGGCCTGCAGGCTGGCCAGCTCTTCCTCGATCTTCAAGATCTCCAGACCGGCCAGACGACCCAGCTGCAGCTTGACGATGGCGTCTGCCTGCGGGTCATCAAAGCCGAACTGCTCCATGATGGCAGCTTTGGCTTCTGCCATGCCGCCTTTGCAGGCGCGGATGGTAGCGATCAGCTCGTCCACGATGTCGGTGGCCTTCTTCAGGCCTTCCAGAATGTGGGCGCGCTCCTTGGCCTTTTTCAGGTCGTACTGGGTGCGGCGGCGCACCACCTCGTCCTGAAACTCCACATACTTCTGCAGCATCTGCTTCAGGGTGAGCACCTTGGGCACCTTATGGTCGATGGCCAGCATAATGACGCCCACGGTGTCCTGCAGCTGAGTGTACTGGTACAGCTGGTTCAGGATGACCTGGGCGTTGGCGTCCTTGCGCACATCCACCACGATGCGCATGCCCTTGCGGTTGGTCTCATCGTTCAGGCCGGTGATGCCCTCAATGCGCTTGTCCTTGACCAGGTCCGCCATGTTCTCGATCAGGCGGGCCTTGTTGACCATATAGGGGATCTCGGTGATGATGATCTGGGTACGGCCGTTCTTGGTCTCCTCGATGGTGGCACGGCCCCGCAGGGTGATCTTGCCGCGGCCGGTGGCGTAGGCGGCACGGATGCCGCTGCGGCCCATGATGATGCCGGCGGTGGGGAAGTCCGGGCCCTTGATGTATTCCATCAGGCCCGGCAGGTCGATGTCCGGGTTGTCGATATAGGCCACACAGCCGTCGATGACCTCACTCAGGTTGTGGGGCGGGATGTTGGTGGCCATGCCGACCGCGATGCCCTGGCTGCCGTTGACCAGCAGGTTGGGGAAGCGGCAGGGCAGCACGCTGGGTTCCTTTTTGGTCTCATCGAAGTTGGGGTCCCAGTCGATGGTGTCCTTCTCGATGTCGGTCAGCATCTCCACCGCCATGCGGCTCATGCGGGCCTCGGTGTAACGGTAAGCAGCCGGGGGGTCGCCGTCCACAGAACCAAAGTTACCCTGACCATCCACCAGCGGGTAGCGCAGGGAGAAATCCTGTGCCAGACGGACCATGGCGTCGTAAACGGATGCGTCACCGTGGGGGTGGTAGGAACCCAGCACGGCACCGACGGTGTCGGCGGACTTGCGGTAGGGATGGCTGGGGTCGTTGCCGCGCTCATGCATGGTATACAGAATACGGCGGTGAACGGGCTTCAGGCCGTCACGCACATCAGGCAGGGCACGGGACACGATGACCGACATGGAGTAGTCCAGGAACGCGGTCTCGATCTCCTTCTTGACGTCGCGGATGATCTTTTTGGTTCCGCTGCCCGGAATCATGACATAATCTTCTTCCATTTGTTCCTCCGTGTATTACACGTCCAGCTTTGCGTACTGGGCGTTGGTCTCGATAAAGCGGCGGCGGGGCTCCACCTGGTCGCCCATGAGGATGGTAAAGGCTTCGTCGGCCTTTTCGGCATCGTCGATGGTGATCTGCACGATCACGCGATTGTCCGGGTTCATGGTGGTCTCCCACAGCTGGTCCGGGTTCATCTCACCAAGGCCCTTGTAGCGGTTCACCTTGGCACCCGGCATTTCCTGCGAAAGCACGGCCATTTCGGCGTCGTTGTAGGCGTACTTGATGGTGCTGCCCTTCTGGACCTTGAACAGGGGCGGCTGGGCCACATACACATGGCCCTGCTCGATGAGCGGGCGCATATAGCGGAAGAAGAAGGTCAGCATCAGGGTGCAGATGTGAGAGCCGTCCACATCGGCATCGGCCATGATGAACACCTTGTCGTAACGCAGCTTGGAGATGTCGAATTCCTCGCCAATGCCGCAGCCCAGGGCCAGCACCACGGGCATCAGCTTATCGTTGCCGTAGATCTTATCGGCGCGGGCCTTTTCCACGTTGAGCATCTTGCCCCACAGCGGCAGGATGGCCTGAATAGCCGAGTCACGGCCCATCTTGGCGGAACCGCCTGCAGAATCGCCCTCGACGATGAAGATCTCGGTCTTGGAGGGGTCTTTCTCACGGCAGTCGGCCAGCTTGCCGGGCATGCGGCTGGTCTCCAGCGCGCTCTTGCGGCGCACCAGTTCCCGGGCCTTCTTGGCGGCAGCGCGGGCGCGGGCAGCCTGGGTGGCCTTTTCAAAGATGGCCTTGGCCACACCGGGGTTCTCTTCAAAGAACTCCATCAGCTTTGCATAGACCATGTTGGACACGAGGGTGCGGATCTCGGTGTTGCCCAGCTTTGCCTTGGTCTGGCCCTCAAATTCGGCCTCCTGCAGCTTGACCGAGATGACGCAGATCAGGCCCTCCCGCACATCGGCACCGGACAGGTTCTCGTCCTTGTCCTTCAGCAGGCCGTGGCTGCGGCCGTAGTCGTTGAACACGCGGGTCAGGCTGGACTTGAAGCCCTCTTCGTGGGTGCCGCCGTCCGGGGTGTTGACGTTGTTGGCAAAGCTCAAAAGCAGCTCGTTGTAGCTGGAATTGTACTGCAAGGCGATCTCCGCCACGCCGCGGTCGGTCTGCCCCTTGAGGTAGATGACGTTGGGGTGCAGCACTTCCAGCTTGCGCTTTTCGCCCAGATAGGTGACAAAGCTCTTGATGCCGCCCTCGTAGCACATCACCTCGGAGCGGTAGCAAGGGTCGCCTTCCTGACCATCCTCCAGCACGGGGGTGTACAGCTGGCGCTCATCGGTCAGGGTGATCTTGACACCGGCGTTCAGGAAGCTTTCCTCCCGCAGGCGCTTTTCCAGCGTGTCGAAGTCGTAGACGGTGGTATCCTTGAACATTTCCGGGTCGGGCTTGAAGGTGACCCGGGTGCCGGTGACGCCCTCGGCTACCGTGCCGATGCACTTGAGGTCGCCGTCCGGGTCGCCGCGCCGGAAGGTCTGCTCGTACTCCTTGCCGTCGCGGCGCACGTTGACGGTGAGCCACTCGGAGCAGGCGTTGACCACCGAAGCGCCCACGCCGTGCAGACCGCCGGCCACCTTGTAGCCAGAATTTTCGCCGCCGAATTTGCCGCCGGCGTGCAGGATGGTGTACACCACGGTGACGGCGGGCAGACCGGTATCGGCCTGAATGTCCACGGGGATGCCGCGGCCGTTATCGGTGACCTGAATGATGTTGTCCTTCAGGATCTTGACCTCGATGTGGTCGCAGTAGCCGGCCAGCGCCTCGTCAATGGCGTTGTCCACGATCTCGTACACCAGATGATGCAGACCGCGCTCACCGGTGGAGCCGATATACATACCCGGGCGCTTGCGCACCGCCTCCAGACCTTTCAGCACCTGGATCTCGCTGGCGTTATACTCGTGGTCGGTCGCGGTATCGGCATTTGTACTGGTAATGATTTCTTCTGCCATATCCTTTCTCCCTTTTGTTCATTTTTGCGTTTGTTTTTTCAAATTATAGCAAAGCGGGAACCGGTACACCATGGTGTACTTTTTTCTCGCCGTTTTGTTGTGTTTTCACGCGCTGCCCGCAGAGGGCGTTCCGGCTGGCACGGTGCGGCTTTCCGGGCAGTTCCGGGGCTTTCCCATCCCTCTTTTTTCTGTGGATCTTCCGCCCGTTTTCCGCAAATTTCACTCCACCATCTTTTGCGCTCTGCGGCGCATGGCGGCGCTGGACAGCTCCGAAAGATACACCGCATCCACCAACCCTCCGTCTGCCAGCACATAGCACTGGGGCAGCTCGTCCGAAAGGCTGACCACCGCCCCGTTCTTCTGGGCGTAGTTCAAAAACTCCCGCCCCCGGGGGGAGGTGGTGGTGGTCTCCAGATCAAAGATGCCAATGATATCACGGTCGTTCAGAACATAGTCCCGCCCCAGATGAATATACATACTGTATTTTCTCCCGTGTCTTTTGTTTGCATAAAGTCCACGAAAATGCAGCTTTTATGCAATGCTTTCTGCAACATTCCTCTATGCCGTCAGACCCGGTTCAGCACCCCGCCGTCCATGCGGTATACCTCGCCGTCGGTCTTTAAAAAGTCCGTGTCATCGCAGCTGGTCACAAAGGTCTGCTTTTCCTTCATGCAGGTGAGCAGATACTGCTTGCGCCCTTCGTCCAGCTCGCTCAGCACATCATCCAGCAGCAGCACCGGGTGCTCCCCGGTGATCTGCGCCGCGGCTGCGGCTTCCGCCATTTTCAGGCTCAGCACCACGCTGCGCTGCTGTCCCTGACTGGCATACACCCGGGCAGGCTGGTCGTCCAGTAAAAGCTCCAGGTCCTCGCGGTGGATGCCGCACAGGCTCTGCCCGGCGCGCAGTTCTTCCTCCTGCCGCTGGCGCAGCAGTGCGGCAAGCCCGCCCGGCGCAAACTGGGCGGCATAGCGGATGCTCATCCGCTCCGCCCCATGGGAAAGTTCTGCATAGTTGGCACAGGCGAGGGGAGCAAGCAGTTCCAGATACTCCCGCCGCCGCTGCTGCAAAGCCTCGCCCTGCGCGGCAAGCTCGGTGTTGAGCACCTCCAGCAGGGTGCGCTTTTCCGCATAGGGGCGCTCCTGCCCGTTTGCAGAGTGGCGCAGCAGCGCATTTTTTTGCTGCAATACCCGCACATAGCGGCGGTAACTGGCCAGATACCCGGGGTACAGCTGGCACAGCGCAGCGTCCAGAAACTTGCGCCGCCCCTCCGGTGCCCCCTTGACAAGGCTCAGGTGACCGGGGTCGAACACCACCGCCGGAAAGCTGCCTGCCAGCGCCGCCGCCCGCTTGGGCGCTGCGCCGTTTACTGCCGCATAGCGCCCGGGCTTTGCGGCCTCCGGGGTACCCACGGTCATGCGGATGTGGGCAGGCTCGGCGGGCTCACAACCTTCCGGCCGGTCCCGCTGGGTGTCGGCTTCCAGCACCGCGAATGCTTCTCCACGGCGCACAAGTTCGGCATCCTTGCCGCCCCGGAAGCTTTTGCCGCCGGTCAGCAGCCAGATGGCTTCTAAAAGGTTGGTCTTGCCCTGACCGTTGTTGCCGCAGATGACAGTAAGCTCCCGCCCGGGTTCCAGCCGCGCGGCGCGGATATTGCGATAGTTCTGTACTTCCAGCGAAAGCAGACGCATTTACTGACCCTGCC
>ERZ833515.2473-NODE-2473-length-10618-cov-3.437565_pt1 | contig 10618 bp, 10 predicted proteins | sample MGYA00519949_ERZ833515 | MGnify/ENA primary metagenome ERZ833515 (study PRJEB31850, sample SAMEA3708741) | human gut metagenome | biome: human gut; feature: human-associated habitat; material: faeces | place: China | collected 2014 ...
AGGAACGGACCGTGGGCCGTTCCAAAGTCGTCCAAAAGTTCCTCCCGATGGTCGAAATTTTTTCCCTCTATAAGTCAAAAATCCGAACGCTATCCTTGCGCGGCTTCTCGGCCGCACTGCGTGGCACATGTCCCCGGATTTTTGGAATTTGCACAGCAAATTCTATTTGATATGCGCTATCGCGCGAATTAACTTTAAAAGGACGCACTATGTGCGTCCTTTTACGGGACTTCATCAGTATCTCAGCGGAATACCGTGCGGTTCAGCCTCACCGGCAGGCAGCAGCGCCGCCGTAATGTCCGGCCGGCGTGTTTCGATAAAGTTTACGCCCTTGCGGATGAGTTCCGCAAGCGTATTGGGATCGTCCGTGCATCGGCTCATGGTGAACAGCCCCGCCTGTCGGCACGCCGAAACCAGCCGCTCGGATAAATCCTTCGGCTCGGCCCGCAGACCGAACAAACCGGTTGTCTGCGCGGCATTGACCAGCGCGTCAATCTCGCTCGGCAGATTGGGCAGCTCACCCATGATATGTAAATCCGGATTGGCAGACGCAACACGAGCCGCTTCTACCAGTCCCAGACCGATGATGATCGTGTCATCCAGACAATCCGCATACCGCAGCGTCATACGCAGCTGCCGCAGCATGGTCTGATCGTGCACGGTGATGGCAATCTTGCCCTGACAGGTGCGTGCCAGCTCGATTGCCTGACTAACCGGCGTCAGCTGCGGCGCCGCCTGATGCAGCTCCGCGTAGCTGTAATCGCTGACAGGCAGCCTCGTGCCGTCGGGCGCGACAGCACAGCCGTCCGACGAAAGCACGGCAATACCGTCTGCCGACATGGCAACCGAAAAACAGCAGCCTTTTGCGCCCTCGTCGTTGCCGGCCAGAATGGATTCCAGTCCGCCGCGTTCGGTATCCATGCAGCCGTCCGCAGACAGGACAAAAGTCTCCTTATTGGTATAGTACAATACCGATCCTCTCCCTCTGTTACAGGGTCTCCGGAGCCTCGTACTCTACGCCCTGCGTATCCACGGTAACGGACTTCATCTTCTGCTCTTCGCGCGGACGGTCGTGCCAGTCGCGCTTGGTGTTGACGATGGCGTCAACAATGTCCATGCCGTCGATAACCATGCCGAAGGAAGCGTACTGACCGTCCAGATGCGGTGCGTCCTCGGTCATGATGAAGAACTGGCTGCCTGCGGAGTCCGGTGCAGCGGTACGCGCCATGGACAGAACACCGCGGGTGTGGTTCAGGTCGTTCTGGAAACCGTTTGCGGTAAACTCGCCGCGGATCTCATAACCCGGGCCGCCCATGCCGGTGCCTTCCGGGTCGCCGCCCTGGATCATAAAGCCCGGGATAACACGATGGAAGATCGTGCCGTCATAAAAGCCCTTCTGCACCAGAGAAACAAAATTGCGAACCGTGTTCGGTGCAACTTCCGGGTACAGCTCTGCACGGATTACGCCGCCGTTTTCCATTTCAATCGTAACGATAGGATTGCTCATTGGTATCAACTCCATAATTTTTGTCATTTTGCAGCATATGCACAGCCGAGCTGTACATATATGTACTTCTATTGTAGCAAATTTGGAGTGGAACGGCAAGTGGTGTTTGTCGAACAGCGGCAGTTGTCCATTATTTTGCGCTGATTGACTGGTGCGCTTGAACCGCGTAAGCAGTTCACCCTATCCAGGCGGCACCTTTTCTGCACCGGGTGACCGGAGCACACGAGTCGCGTGAGCGATACGCTCTGTCTGGGCGGCAGTCTTTTCTGCACCGATTTTGCGGGGTACACGAACTGCGCAAGCGTGTTCGCCCCTAACGGGCGGGGAGTTGCGCTCTGCGGAGCGCGGGAGACTGCCGCGTCCGCGGCGGGGACAAAGAGGAAGGGACACCTGCGGTTTGCCCGTAGGCTGCTAAACCTTGTTTCCGCGCCGTGCGCGGAGTAAATGAGTGCCCTTCCTCTTTGAACTCCTGCCTTTCCCCTGTTAGATAGTCTGGCGCAAACCAAAGACCGGCGACCGCTCCGAAAAAGGGGAACGACAGTCGAGTTACCATTGCGTGACTTTCGTGAAATATTCGCAGTTCACAGATAGCGTACTGCTACACAGACCGGAGGGTCTCCGCAGGCGCAACACAAGGTGAATTGCCCGAAGGGCAAGAGAAGGTCCCCTGGGGGATAACAGTGTCGCGCAATTCGTTAGCACGTTATTATAGATAGCACTTACGGGAGATGAACAGTACGCCCGTTCCCCTATAGTCTCAGTTATGAATTATCGCCGTGCCCTCTAAGGGAAAGAGGAAGATTCACAAGAAGGAGGAAACCGTAGGTTGCTTCCTTCTTGTGCCCCGCCGGGTAGGCGAATTCCCGCGCGGCGTCAGCGCACATTCCGCCGCTTGGTAAGCGGCATCAGAAAGGTCATTTTCTATGACAAATCGCAAGCAAAAACGCAAACCGGAACCGTCTCCGAAGCCGGAGGCACCAAAGGTGCAGCACTCGCCGGGCGGCATCAAGGGCCGCTGGCTGGTGAACTCTTTGTCCTTCGTGCTCGTTATTCTGGCCGTTGTGGTTATTTTGATCTCTGTCGGCGTTTCAGGGTATTACTATGCCACCGTGCGCGACAACCTCGCGTCACGCGCGGCGACCACGTCGGACACATTCCGCAAATACTTCACCGATACCTACGATCAGTTTTACACGCAGGCGGAGGCAACCGTCACCACATTTCAGGATCAGGACAAGTTTGAACAGCAGTTTCTGGACGCAAACGGCCGCATTCTGCTGTCCACCTCCGGATTATCCGGTGGCGGCGTTGCTTCGACCGAGGATGCGTCGCAGGCGCTTTCCGGTCAGAAAACCGCGGTTTTCACCGGCAGAGACCCGCTTTCCGGCGAGCGCGTGATGAGCGTCACAGCGCCGCTGCTGAGTGCGCGCGGCGATCTGGTCGGCGGCGTGCGGTATATCACCTCGCTGCGTATCGTCGAACGGCAGATCTGGATGATCGTCGGCTTCTCTCTGCTGGCGTGCCTGCTGTTCCTCATGCTGGTTGTGGCGTCGAACAGCTATTTTATCCGGTCGATCGTCGATCCGGTGCTCAAGATCAACACCATCGCTAAGGAGATCGCGGCCGGACGTTACGGCGTGCGGCTGCAGAAGACCTATGATGACGAGATTGGTGAGCTGTGCGATACCATCAATTATATGTCGGACGAGATCAGCCGCGCCGAACGCATGAAAAACGATTTCATTTCTTCGGTTTCACACGAACTGCGTACACCGCTGACCGCTATCGGCGGCTGGAGTGAGACACTGCTGGCCGGCGGCGGCGAGGACCCGGAGGAGGTCATGCAGGGCCTGACGATCATCCAGAAGGAGGCGGGCCGTCTGACCCGCATGGTCGAGGAGCTGCTGGACTTTGCGCGCATCGAATCCGGCCGCATGAAGCTGGAGATCGAGACGTTTGATATGTCCATCGAGCTGTATGAAGCGGTCTATATGTATGAAAATCTGCTCAAAAAGAGCGGAATCCGCCTGCTGTACGACGAAGATGTGGATGCAAACTACTACATCAACGGCGATCGCCACCGCATGAAGCAGGTGTTTCTGAATATTCTGGACAACGCCGCGAAATACGGCGGCGACGGCAAGCAGATTGATATTGACCTTAAACGTGACGGCGGCAACATCGTCGCGTCTGTGCGCGACTACGGTCAGGGTATTCCCGAAGCGGAGCTGCCGTTCGTCAAGGAGAAATTCTACAAGGGGTCATCCAAGCAGCGCGGCAGCGGCATCGGCCTTGCCGTGACAGAGGAAATCGTTTCCATGCACGGCGGTACGCTGGATATCGCGTCCGAGGTCGGCAAGGGAACGACGGTTACCGTCACCATGCCGTCCGCCAAGTCCGAGGAGGCGCTCGGCATTACCGGTGCCATTTCGAAGGCACCTGAAACCCCGTTTACCGAAGGAGAGCATTCATGACAACGCAAAAGAAAACCACCATCGGCGGTCAGGCGATCATCGAGGGTATTGTAATGAAGGGACCCAAGAAGTCCTGCACGGTCGTGCGCAGGGCGAACGGCGAGCTTGTCAGCAAGACCGAACCGACGCCGAGCCGTGCCCCGATTTGGGAAAAGCCGATCTTCCGCGGCGCGTATACGCTGTTTACCGCCATGAAGGAGGGCATGCAGGCCATCAACTACTCCGCGTCCTTCTTTGAGGACGAGGAAGCCGATGTGCCGCCGTCCAGATTTGAACTCTGGCTGGAAAAGAAATTCGGCTCGGAGGGTTTGAACAAGATTATCCTGAGCATTTCGACTGTCATCGGCATTGCCCTGCCGATCGGCCTGTTCATCCTGCTGCCGAGCTTTCTCGGCGGTTTTGTGCCGAAAACCTGGGGTGTGCTCGCGCGCAATGTGCTTGAGGGCTGCGTGCGCGTTGTGCTGTTCCTGCTGTTCATGTGGTCGGTGTCGCATATGAAGGATATTCGCCGCACGTTCGAGTACCACGGCGCAGAGCACAAGACTATTTTCTGCTACGAAGCAGGCGAAGAACTGACCATTGAAAATGTTCGCAAACAGGGCAAATACCACCCGAGATGCGGCACCAGCTTCATGTTTGTGCTGATTATCATTGCGACTATCGTTTCGTCGATCGTCTTTTCCATCATCGACATTACCAATCCGTTCCTGCGCATGCTCGCGCATTTGATCCTGCTGCCGCTTGTTGTCGGCATAAGCTACGAGTTTAACCGCTACGCCGGCCGCTCGGAGAGCTTGCTCTCGCGTGCGCTGCGCTGGCCGGGACTGATGGTGCAGCACCTGACCGTATTTGAGCCGGACGATTCCATGATCGAGGTTGCGATCACCGCGATGAAGGCGGTCATTCCGGACGACGGCTCGGACGAGTGGTAAGCGCCATGCACTATTATTTTGCGCCGATGGAAGGCGTGACCGGCGCGGTCTATCGCCGGACGCACCACGAATTTTTCTCAGGTGTGGACAAGTATTTCATGCCGTTTATCACACCGACCACGAATGAAAAGCTGACGCCGCGGCAAAAGCGCGATGTCCTGCCGGAGTACAACGAGGGCGTGCCTGCGGTTCCGCAGCTGCTCACCAAGTCTGCCGCGGACTGCATCTGGGCGGTGAATGCACTGCATGACCTCGGGTATCCCGAGGTCAATCTCAACCTTGGCTGTCCGTCCGGCACGGTGACGGCCAAGGGAAAGGGAGCCGGATTTCTCGCACATCCGGACGAGCTGGACCGGTTTTTTGACGAAGTTTTCGCAAAATGCGAGGGGATTTCGGTAAAAACCCGTCTCGGCGTGCATGAGGCAAGCGAGTTTGACAAGCTGCTCGAGATTTACAACCGCTATCCCATCACCGAGCTGACCATCCATCCGCGTGTGCGGCAGGATTTCTACAAGGGCAAGGTGCGCGAGAGCGATTTCGCGGCGGCGCTTCCGCGCTGCAGCATGCCCGTGTGCTACAACGGCGATCTCATCACCGAGCGGGATGTGAGCACCGTCAGCGAGCGCTATCCCGATTTGCCGGCGATGATGATCGGTCGTGCGCTGATCGCCGATCCGTCTCTCGTGATGCGCCTGACCGGCGGCAAGGCTGCAGACGCAAAAATGCTCGAGACCTTCCACGATACATTGTTCGTGCGCTACTGCGAAGCCTTCGGTGACAGCCGGATTGCCATGCTTCGCATGAAGGAAATCTGGTTTTATCATCTGAATCTGTTTGAAAACAGCGAAAAAACGGGCAAAGCGATAAAAAAAGCCAAAAATGCCGCAGAATTTCAGGCAGCGGCCGCAGCCGTGTTCCGCGATTGCAGGGTGCGGGCGAACGCCGTGCCGCTGTGGTTCAAACCCGCGTAAATTTAGGAGTTGACCCTGTGTGACCAAGACTATCAACGATGTTTACATGCAGCTTTTCCGCCGCTTGAAAGAGGGCGGTGACCCGATGCCGCAGCTGACCGCGCGGGAGATTACCGCCTACGCCTGCAAAGCAGACAAAAAGCAGACTGCCGGCTGGTCCCATTTCTACGTTGAGGATACGACCGTGGACTACGCCGGTCTGCTGTGCGACCGCTGTCTGGACGGCGAGCCGCTGGCGTACATTATCGGCGAATGGGATTTTTACGGCCTGACCTTCAAGGTGGACCGTTCGGTGCTCATTCCGCGCTCGGACACCGAGCGGCTGTGCGAGCTGGTCATTGAGCAGGCCAAAGAGCGGGTTTCGCCGCGTATTCTCGATTTGTGCTGCGGCTCGGGCTGCATCGGCATTGCGGCGGCGCACACGGTCGAGGACGCCCGCGTGACCGCGATCGACCTGTCGGACGGTGCGCTGCACATTACCCGCGAGAACGCCCGTGATCTGGGCGTGAGCAGTCGTTTGCTGACCATGAAGGCCGATGTCATGCACGCGCCTCCGCGCGGACTTGGGCAGTTTGATATCATCGTTTCCAATCCGCCGTACGTTACCGAGGACGAAATGCAGATGCTCGACCGCAGTGTAGCCGATTTTGAGCCGCATGAGGCACTTTACGGCGGCGAGGACGGTCTGGATTTCTATCATGCCATCTGCGATAGCTGGGGGGAGCTGCTGGTGCCGAACGGCAGGCTGCTGTTCGAGTGCGGCTGGCAGCAGGCCGACGACGTGGCAGGCATCATGCAGCGGCACGGCTACAAGGATGTCACTATCACCGAGGATTACAGCGGCGTGCCGCGCATTGTGTATGGCACGAATAACCGTCCGGATGTGGATTTGACGAGGGATGCGTAAAGCGGGATTTGTGGAGGAATGGCAATGTCGGTTCATTTGTTATTGATACAGACGATAGGTTTTATAGGAATAATTTGAAAAAAATTAGACTGTCAAGATGCAAGGAATTAGATAATTTCCAGTTTGCAATACCGTTCACAAAGAATAAAAAGAAGGCACAGCCACCTGAACTGCACCCAAAAAGTTAGACAAAAATTCAACGCAAAAATTGTTCAAGCAACCGAAAGGGCTTGCTGTCTGTGAATTGCAGGCGGCAGGCCCTTTAGTTTTGCGAGTGGGGGGGGTGCGGACAAAAATCTGGACTCCCATAGGGCTCTCGAAAGGAGCCCTTTTGTGTATTCATATGAGAAAAAATCTATTGCATTAAAAGTATTTCATCAAACTAATTCTGTTTCTGAAACAATACGAATTTTGGCTTACCCAACCAGAAGGCAGTTGTATAGTTGGATCGATGACGAGAATTTGCCATCCAAAGAACGCCAACCATTACCTCGTATTGCAAATTCTCCAGAGCATCATCATGTTTTTTACCGCTGTAAAATCATATTTTCACACGCTTGCCGTATCTCTTCCAGATCCGGTGTCAGCCGTTTGCGGCACTCCTGTTTCAGATTTTCCGGTACACCATAGAATGCTTCGGCGATGCTGCCGGTGATGGCGGTCAGCGTATCGCTGTCACCGCCGAGGGACACCGCCGTGCGGAGAGCATCCTCAAAATCCGTGCTTTCCAAAAATGCAGCAATGGCCTGCGGCACCGTCTCCCGGCAGCTCTCCACATGATGATAGGTTGGACGGATTTCGTCGCAGGTACGGCTGAGATCATAACCAAACTTGCATTCTACATACACTTTGATTTCCACCTTGCTGTGGCCGGTGCGGGCGAGGAAAATCGCCGCAGCGACAGCTTGTGCGCCCTTGATTCCCTCCGGATGATCATGGGTTACCTCGGCGGTGAGCTGCGCCAGATGCAGCGCCTCTTGTATACTCTCTGCCAGCCACGCCGCGGGAGAAACCCGCATGGCACTGCCGTTGCCATAGCTGCGGTACGGCTGCGGATCATCTTCATACAGCCACTGATTGAACCGCGCACCGTAGCCCTTGTCGGGATAAGCACGTCCCAGCCGCTGCATCTCCCGCACCAGCGCCGCTTTGATGGTGATATCATCCTGTCCGCGAGTATCCAGCAGGGCCCGTGTCACGGCCAGCGTCATTACCGTATCGTCGGTAAATTCGGATCGCTGGCTGAATAACGGAAAGTCCTTGCCTTTGTAGTTGTTGCAGTCAAACTCGTAGGGGCTGCCCACAATGTCGCCCAAAATCGCACCGTACATATTCATTATCTCCCGCGTTTCTGCACATCCTCGTCGATGCGGCGCTTCCAGTCGGCGCCGAGAGGTCTTGCGGCGCGAACGCTGCAAACCGCTTCGCTGATGACCTCGTAGTTCAGGGCTGTACCGGCCTCGTCGCACTTGTAGTTCACTGCACGGTCAGCACCGATGCCAAAGCGTGCCGCTTCCTTCGCCGCGTCGATATTGGCACCCAGAAAGAGAAACTCCCAGCCGTACTTCTCCTTCTGCCGCTGAATCATGCGCCGCACCGTCTCATAGTCATAACGGCGGCTGGCATTTTCGTAACCATCGGTGGTGATAATGAACATCGTCTTTTCCGGTACATCTTCGCGGCGGGCGTACTTGTGGATGTTGCCGATGTGGTGGATGGCTCCGCCCACGGCATCCAGCAGCGCCGTGCAGCCGAGGGTGAAATACTCCTTCTCGGTCATGGGCGGCACATCCTCCAGCGGCAGGCGGTCGTGGATGACCACGCTCTCGTTGTCAAAGAGTACGGTGGAGACCAGCGCTTTGCCCGCTTCCTTTTTCTGCTTGGCGATCATGGAGTTGAATCCACCGATCGTGTCTGTCTCCAGCCCCGACATGGAGCCGCTGCGGTCCAGGATAAAAACCAATTCTGCTGTATGCTTCATAAAAAAACCTCCTGTGATTTGTTATCTCTATGGTAGCAAATCACAGGAGAGCAGTGGTCGCTTTTCAAGCGACATTTTTATGCGCCGAGCAAGCTCTGATCAAAGGCGAACAGAGCCTCGTTGATTTCAAAGACGTTGTAGTTTCCATGCTCCACGAAATACTCCACGATAATGTCAAACTTGTTGGAATGGGAGAGCGCGAACCCCGCCTTCATGAGCATATCCTTCATTTCCGCAAGCGGCAGCTCAAGGGCAATGGCAAATGCAATGACTGTGGGCTTGGAAGGTTTGTAGGACTTGTCCGAACGGATCTTCGAGAAGAGCTTCCGATCAATATTTGCCTTCTTATAGCACTGTGCGTCCGTCATGCCGCGCTCATCAATCTTCCGCAGAAGCATCTCTGAAAAGCTCTCGTCGATCTGTCCCAGTGCATCATCAAGGGTTGCCGCCTTTTTAGGGGCAACTGCCGCAGAGAAGGGAGGTGTGAGCTGTTCGATTGCAATTTCACGAACGGATGCCTCGCAAGGCATCGGCTCTTCCATCCGGAAGGTGTTCATTCTGCGCAGACGCTCGGAACGACTATCGGTATGTTCGTCCACATAGCGGTCATCTATGTACGCTGCAATATCAGCAAACAGCTTGCCGCTGATCTGATAGGCTTTACGGTCAAAAATGACAATGTATACTGTCATTTCATTTTCAAGAAGGAAACTGCTGATGGTGTCAATTGCAACCTTGAGAGCCTGATCCTTCGGATAGCCGAAAATGCCGGAGGAGATCAAGGGGAATGCAACCGATTCGCAGCCGTATTCCTTCGCCAGCATGAGCGAAGTCTGATAGCAGGAGATCAACAGTTCACGTTCACCATGCTGTCCATCGTACCAGCGCGGACCGACAGCGTGGATAATATATTTGCAGGGCAGCTTGTAGCCCTTTGTGATTTTTGCGTCCCCGGCTTCGCAGCCGCGGAGCGTTTCACATTCTGCCAGCAGCTCCGGTCCTGCAGCACGATGAATGCAGCCGTCCACACCGCCGCCACCCAGCAGCGACTCGTTGGCAGCGTTGACGATAGCATCCACCTTCATTTTTGTGATGTCATTTCTGACGATTTGAAGCGGCATAATCAAGCCATCCCATTCGGTTACTTCGCGCCGGTCAGCAGCTTGTCCAGCGGGATTCGTTCCGGGTATTTTCCTTCGGTCAGAATGTCGTATAAATACCTGTTATCCAGAATCATATCGTCCCGGATAAGCTGCCAGTTTGCCTTTTTCCTGAAAAACACCTTGAAGATCAGAAAGTTCATGATCGCCCCAATTACCGGCGTGGTCATGCCGAAAGCCTCGGTGTGAGAGAAATTGCATCCTGTTTCCGTTCTTTTTCCTTCAAAGGTGATGAACGCCGTCTTCTTGTCGCTCCGGAATACAATGCAGAAGTGGTTCTCATCCTGTTCGCATTCCGTAATCGTGCCTGTCACATCGTAGTCCAGCCCCATAACAATCTCGCGGAAGCGGACCTTACTTCCAGCATGATAGTTCCCGTTATAGAGATTGCATTCGATGTGGTAGGGACTCCATTTCACAAACTCTTCCTCAAAGTTAGCAGTCCATGCCTTTAATTTTTCATAGGAAGCCGGAATCTCTATCTGCTCGGTAAGTACAACCATTTTTCTATTTCTCCTGTCAAAGCCGTCACCCCAAAATGATTTTTCTAAGTCTTTCTAAATCGTCCTCATCCGGATGGGAAAGCGCACGGTCAAAGTTATCGATCAACGCATCAATATTTGCCGGATGCTCCGGCTGTGCCTTCATTTTCATATAGCGATCCCGTACAGACTGCGGCATTTTCC
>ERZ833515.2484-NODE-2484-length-10586-cov-2.630519_pt1 | contig 10586 bp, 8 predicted proteins | sample MGYA00519949_ERZ833515 | MGnify/ENA primary metagenome ERZ833515 (study PRJEB31850, sample SAMEA3708741) | human gut metagenome | biome: human gut; feature: human-associated habitat; material: faeces | place: China | collected 2014 ...
TCGATCACTCGTTTGGCTCGTGCTTATAATACGGTACAACCGGCTTCCGGTAAGGTGCTTTCCGGTGGTGTGGACGCAAATGCGTTGCAGAAGCCGAAGCGTTTCTTCGGTGCCGCCCGTAATATTGAGAATGGCGGTAGCCTTACGATTCTAGCTACCGCCCTTACGGAGACTGGCTCTAAGATGGACGACGTGATCTTCGAGGAATTCAAGGGTACGGGTAATATGGAGTTACAATTGGATCGTAAATTATCCAATAAGCGTATCTATCCGGCTGTGGATATCACGGCTTCCAGCACTCGCCGTGATGATTTATTGCAGGATGAGAGCACGTTGAACCGTATGTGGGTCTTACGCAAATATCTATCAGACATGAACTCTATGGAGGCTATGGAATTTGTTAAGCAACGGATGGAACAAACCGTTGATAATATGGAATTCTTGGCATCCATGAACGGTTGATAATATCCCATAAAAAAACACTATACTTTTGAGTTCAAAGCAATATTGTTTTAGCTCCAAAAGTATAGTGTTTTTCAAATAAAAAGTATAGTGCTTTTATTGCGCCTTTTTAGGCCTTCCACGATGTCCCATATTTCGTTTTTGTGGTCTCGAGGATGATCCTTTATCCTCACTTTTACGAGGCCGTCCTCTACCTCTTTTATTCATACCGTATTTTTCCGGCTCATACAAGGGCACTTCACCGAATTCCGGGCTGACCGGTATCTTATAAACCTCTTTTTCCAAGAAATCCTCTATGCGCTTGAATTGTGCTTGTTCGTCGATCGATACGAAAGTAATCGCCAATCCTTCGCCGTTCGTACCCCGTGCCGTACGTCCGATTCGGTGTACGTAATCCTCCGGATCATGCGGGATATCGAAGTTCACGACCAACTTGATGTCATTGATATCAATTCCACGTGCTACGACATCCGTAGCCACAAGGATATCGATATGTCCGCTCTTGAATTCTTTCATGACCTCCTCCCTTTGGGATTGCTCTAAATCCGAGTGCATGGCGGCTACATTGAACTTTAATCTTTTTAAGGTAGACGCTAATTCTTTCACCTTCATTTTAGAAGAGGAGAAGATAATTACCCGTTGAGGGCGGCTTTGAGTGAAGAGATCTTGTAGAATCTTGAGCTTTTGTGGATCGTAGCAGATATATGCGGTTTGCATGATAGATTCGGGTGGGCGTGAGATAGCGATCTTGACTTCTTCCGGATCTTTTAGGATGGTTTTAGCCAACGTCCGGATCTTAGGCGGCATGGTAGCCGAGAACATGATCGTCTGGCAGTAGGGGGGCAGCTGTTTATGAACCTGCATGATGTCGTCATAAAAACCCATGTCCAGCATGCGGTCCGCCTCGTCTAAGACGAAGAACGACACTTTAGACAAATCTACAGTACCTAACTTAATATGGGACAATAAACGTCCCGGGGTAGCGATCACGATATCCGCACCCATCTCTAAACCTCTCTTTTGTTGTTCCCAAGCGATTCCGTCGGTACCTCCATACACGGCTACTGCGGATACGGAAGGTATAAAATAAGTGAATCCTTGAATTTGTTGGTCTATTTGTTGAGCCAATTCCCGGGTCGGTGCCATAATGACCGCATTCACCGCGTCTGTCGGATGACAACCTTTGCTTAGTTCATTAATAACTGGCAAAACATACGCCGCCGTTTTACCGGTTCCGGTCTGTGCGCAAGCGATGATGTCTTTACCTTCTAAAATGACAGGAATCGTTAACTCTTGGACTGGAGTCGTTTCGTCAAAATTCATGTCATAAAGCCCGTCTAATACGGCATCTTCCAAATCTAATTCATCAAATCTCATCTTTTTACATTCAAATTCCCGGTAAAGATAAAGATTATTTAGAAATATTATGCAATAGGTAGGTTTCTCTTTGGTGATAAATAGAAAAATAAATACCTTTATCCCCGAGTTATAGCCCAAAAACGAAAGAATTAATATGAATAGTCTAGAAAGCGGAAGTAACGTTCAGTCTGGATTAGAGATGATCATGGAGAAGAGTCCCGATACGATTGTATTAGTAGATCGAAATCTTACTCTTGTCAAGGTTATTTCTGCAAAAGACGATTATTATCATTATTTAGCGAATAACTGTATCGGAAAGCAACCTCAAGCGTTGTTCCCGGACGGGAAGAACTACGATCAATATGAGATCTATAGAGCTGCGGTTAAACGTGTTTTCGAGGAGCAAGTGAAAGTGGATTTCTCTTTTGAGGTCTCTTTTGAAGGAAAGAACTATTATTATCTATCGCAAGCAAGCCCTTTTAATGAGGAGCTTGTAATCGTTTATACACGCGATGTATCTTCTCTGAAAACAGAAAACAATCTACAAGAACTGATCAATACGATATTAGATCGGTTACCGTTGGGGGTTTTCGTGAAAGATGGGGATAACCATTTTAATTACCTGTATTGGAATCATTTTATGGAGGAAATAACGGGTATTGAAACCCGGGAGATCGAGGGACATGATGATTTCGAGGTGAATTATAATGCCTTGATGACCGCCGAGGAGCGTCTGGAAACCGATATGAACGTGATCAAGACAGGACTGACCGCTAGATTCAAGGGCAAGGTAAAATCGGCCTCCGGCGATTACCGGGATATAGAGGTCGCTAAATATCCTATTTCCCTAAATAATGGCAAGCCGCTTGTCTTGGCTTTATGGAGAGATATAACTTCCGAGTTGGCTACGGAGAATACTTTGAGAAGAACCCGGATCTTGACGAAAATGGCATTGCGGATAAGTGATATACGTACATGCTCGATCTTCATCGATCCGGATAGTACCCATAATTTCAAGGATTCCGTTGTGACCTTGAACGATTGGAATACCATGTCGGAAGATATGATAGAGGTGTCATGGGGGCAGTTTATCAGCCGGGCGCATCCGGATGATCAAGAACATTATCATAATATGTTTACCCGTCTTTGCCGAGGGGAAATCTCTGAGGCAAGGATCGAGGCACGTATGCTATTTCCCGGCAAGAAGGAATATGTTTGGAGAGAGGTATTCGCTACCGTGTATGAACGGGACGAGAAAGGAAGACCTTCGGTTATCCTTGGATGTTCAACGAATATTCAGGAACGGAAGAATCAAGAATTAAGCCTAGAGGAGGCGAAGGTGAAGGCCGAGGCCGCTGATAAGATGAAATCGAAATATCTGGCGGATATGAGCCATGAGATCCGGACTCCTTTGAATGCGATTACCGGCTTCTCTGAATTGATGGCTTTTGCTGATACGGATGAGGAACGTATGTCGTACTACGATGTGATCAAGATGAATAACCAATTGTTGATGCAATTGATCAATGACATCTTGGATATCTCGAAGATCGAGGCGGATGCGATAAAGATCACATATGAGCAATTAGATGTCAGTGAATTGATGGATACGATTTATGCTTCCGCCAAGTTACGGGTTCCGGGAGGAGTCAAGTTAGTTTTGGAGAAAGGGGCTGACCACCATATGTTCGGTACGGATAGCATGCGTCTGTTGCAGTTGATTAATAATTTGGTGAACAACGCTATCAAGAACACGAAAGAAGGTAGCATCACGATGGGATATACCATTCAACCGGATAATCAATTACGTTTTTACGTAAGGGATACGGGAATCGGTATCGATAAGGACAAATTGAAAGATGTCTTCGGTCGTTTCGTGAAAATAAACGACTATATGGAAGGTATCGGATTAGGACTGGCTATCTGCAAAGGATTAGTTGTTAAGATGGGAGGTTCGATACATGTTACTTCTGAATTAGGGGTAGGTTCAGAGTTCTCCTTTATTTTGCCGTCTCACGAATAGCGCTATTTGTAATAGCGTTTATAAATTTGGTCGTATAATCCACTGTTCTTGATTTGCTGGAGCCAACTATTTAGGCTATCCAGTAGGACAGGGGAGTCTTTACGGACCGCCCACGATTGCAATTGGGTAAAACTGACATCCGTTAGGATATCGACTTCCGGCAGGTTTTTCTGGGTCATGCGAGCGATTTGTTGGTCGCATACGGCATAATCGATATCGCCTTTGGCTACCATGATCATAAGCTGCTCGGTAGAATATAACTCATCTTCCACCACGTAGATCGTATCGCCTATCTCGTGTCCCAGATTTTGCAGACGCAATAAGGCCGGGGAATCTTTCGGTATGTATAAAGTCTTTTGGGCTAAATCCAATTGGTTACGGATAGGGGCTTGTCCGTTGTTCGCCTCTGCCGTACGTTGTACCAAGACTTGCTTGTTGAGAACGATCGGTTCGGTGAACAGGTAGTTTTCCCGCATCTCGGAGGTGATGGGTATGTTTCTTGCGATTACGTCGCATTTGTTGTCCGATAATTCCTCGAAACTTTTCGCTAAACTCATTTCCAAATGCGTCTGAACCTCCAATCCGGATAATTTAGCGATCGCTTGGCTAAGCTCGTATTGAAAACCTTGCACTGTATCGCCTGATACGAAATACCCGGATTGATTGTATTCGGTTATCATCCGGAGAATTCCTTCTTCCTTGATTTCCGGATAATCACGAGGTCCGATCTCTTGGGGACGTTGGTTAAGTCTCCAAAGCTGTACCATTGTCACTACAGCGACAATCAGTAGGAAAGCGTATAGGATAAGCAACTTCTTAGATCTCATGGCAATCGATTAATTATTGAAAGTCACGGAGATGCCCATTTTCAAGACCATCGGGTCCAACGGATAATGCGCAAGAGAGAAGTAATTCGGGTCAACGAACTTAGAGCCTAGATTGTATGCCATGATGAAGAAGCGAGCTTGCTTCAAATGGAAATTCGCATAAGCGTTGATCAACGGATAATTGCCAACCTTCACCTTCGTATCGCCTTCCTGTACTTGGAATTGCTGGGTAGCCGGCTCGTAATAAGGAGCGTAATAAGCGGTGTTGTAGTATACGTTCGCACCAATCTGTACGGTTAATACTTTCGCCAACTTAAACGCTAGATATATATTCGAGTATGCGCTGATATCCGGTAACGGGAGTTGAGACTTCTCGCTAGAAAGCTGATAGGCCACCTCATTCTCCCATCCGAACGCACGGTACATGATATCTTGCTTGATACGGGCTGAGACAACTTGAATGTTCTTACTGCTTTGCTCCGGCAAACCTTTGCCGTTGAAGAATACATAATTCTGGATACTTTCCACTCCTCCGGATAACTGGGTACGGGTGGATTCCAAGTTGATTTTCGCTCCGGCGTAAATCCTTTGCACATTTTTCAATGATAGATCCCACCAATAGTAACGCCCATGATGGTGACGTTGGTAAAACGCCGGGGTGATATTCTTGATATATCCTTCCGCCTTGATGGTAGCGTCTTTCTTGAAAAGCTTGAATTTGGTCTGTAAGTCTCCGCTCACTCGAACCTCTCCGGCGTCACTTCCCGCAAGTCCTAATTCTCCACGGACATTGTAGGTAAGAAGGCTACCACGGCGTTTGGATAATTCGCCTCCGATGTAGGTCGTAAACTCATCATATACCTCGGAAGTAGGGAAATTTAATGTACTCGGCTCAGAGCTTCCACGACCATCCGGACCGTAATCCAGTCCGGGAACTTGGGATGCCAATCTAAACCGGCGTTTCTCGAAAGTAACGAAGGCGGTCAGCCCAAACTTAGCCCAATCTTGGAAACCTTCCCGCAAGGCCAACGCAAAAGTATTCTTTAAATTCCAGGAGGAAGTCTGGTCATTCAAAGATGCGTCCATACCATAAAGATGAGTGTAGCAGGTATCGATCCCGGCATCATTAGAGATAAAGCGTCTGCGGTTATCTTCGTAATCGATGGTATGGATGATACTGGAAACCGGAATGAATACCTCTTTTATGTTCCCTTCCTCATCGGTTTCTTCCAATTCTTTGGTAAAACCGAGATTGTATCTCTGTGTCAGGAAATATTGTTTTCCACGGACACGGTTCCATGTGTCCGTGTAACGGACAGGGTATGATTTACTATCGATATTTCTTTGATTCTCGGCCAAGTCATCGGGATTCGTGATATACTGGTCATTTGTAAGTCCACCGTTCTCGTAGTTTACGAAATTGAAATTACTTAAATAAGCGTTTAACTCGTAACGGTCGGTGATATAACTTCCGAAAAAACGATAACTTAATAATTTATTACCGTTGGAGTTATAATATCCGCGGCTATAGATATAATCCATCTCGCCACCGACATTGATCTTCTTGCCAAAGTTCATGGTCAGTACCCCTTTCAGTCGGTCCATCTTATTCTGGCTAGCTCCTCCTGTCGTATAAGTCACTTGGGTATAGGGTACTTTGGTATCATAGAAATAAGCGTTTGTCGGGGTCGTGATATAATAATCATAAGCATCGGCGAAGATGAAATCACGTTCCTCCTTACGTTCGTTAAAAATACGGGTTTGCGCCGGCGATCCCACATTCGCCAGATAACCTACGGCCAATGAGTTCGCTTCCACCAACGTACTATTCCCGAAATTTAATCGATTGGTATCCATAGGAGCGATATAACGTTCTCCCAAAAGAGGCGTGAGCCGATAACCGATGATTCGTTTTGATTTCAGCGCTGCGCTATCTGTTTGCAGCAAGCTATCCGGTATTTCCTTGTTTGAGGATGATAAATTAGATAACGAGAATCCACCTCGTCCTCCCCGGCTCCCGGAACGTCCTTGCGCATGCGCGGAAGCCGCCGTTCCTATCAGAAAAAGTAATATGTATAGATAATACTTCATGGGTTGCAAAGATATAACAAAAAATAATGTGCCAATTATAAAATATGCCAATATGCCAATCAGAAAACTTAATTGGCATATCGGCACATCAATGAATGAGCTTCTTATATTTTCTGTATAATCTCCATTCCTTTCTTAATGGCAGCCTCGTTCATCGGCAACAAATGATGGTGACGCTCGGGCAAGGATTTCTTCAATCCTAGCATGACGTTCTCCAATTGAACCATCGGGACGATATTAAGCAACCCGCCTAAGATCAACATATTGAATGCCTTCTCGTTCTTCATCTCGGTAGCGGCGTCCATGGCATCTACCCGATATACGTTAATATCCGTACGTTTCGCCGGCGTATGGATGCCATAACCATCGTAAATCAAGATACCGCCCGGTTTCACCTTGCTCTCGAACTTATCCATGGAAGGTTGGTTCAAGATAATAGCGATATCATATTCATTCAATACGGGTGAGCTGATACGCTCGTCGCTCAAGATAACGGTTACGTTGGCCGTACCGCCACGTTGCTCAGGTCCGTATGAAGGCATCCAGCTAACCTCCTTGCCTTCCATCAAACCGGAATAGGCCAAGATCTTACCCATAGACAATACACCTTGTCCACCGAAGCCTGCTATAATTATTTCTTGTTTCATTGTCGTTTACCGTATTACTTATTCAACATTCTTTAAGTCGCCCAGCGGGTAGAAGGGGAACATGTTCGCTTCCATCCATTTATTGGCTTTTTCCGGAGTCATCTTCCAGCCGGATGAGCAAGTGGAGACGAACTCTACCACAGAAGTACCCTTACCGGCCATAGCGTTCTCGAAAGCCTTACGAAGCATCTTCTTCGCTTTCCGTACGGCTGCGGCCGTCTGTACGCTTTGGCGTGTTACCAAGCAAGTTCCTTCCAATTGGGCTAATAAATCACCGATCTTCAGCGGGTAACCGTTCAAGGCGATGTTACGTCCGTAAGGACAGGTAGCTGTGGGCATACCTTCCAATGTAGTCGGAGCCATCTGTCCGCCGGTCATACCATAGATCGCGTTATTTACGAATACGATCACGATATTCTCGCCACGGTTGGCTGCATGAATCGTCTCGGCCGTACCGATAGCCGCCAAGTCACCATCTCCTTGATACGTGAATACCATCTTCTCCGGATTCAAGCGTTTAACGGCGGAAGCGATGGCTGGCGCACGTCCGTGGGCTGCCTCGATCCAATCGATATCCAAGTAGTTATATGCGAATACGGCACATCCCACGGGGGAGATACCGATTGTCTTATCTTCCAGACCCATATCGGCTATAACCTCGGCGATTAGCTTATGTATCACACCGTGGCTGCAACCGGGGCAGTAGTGCATGGGATTTTCATTCATCAATCTGGGCTTTTCATACACCAGATTTTCCGGTTTAATTATATCGTTGAGTTCCATAATCTTTAATTATTAATGTATATATCTTAGGACATATTGCACCAGCCGCAATACGATCGCCGCTCCACCGCAATACAAGAATACGGTCTTATCGCTAACAGCGAAGTAACATACCACGGCAGCTAGCGTCAATATCTCGTCAGCTTTACTTCCTCGTGTCATACGGATCAGAATAATTTTTCCTTCAGCGCGTTCAATACCTCATCCGGGGTGAATACGATTCCACCCAATCGGCCAAAGTGCTCTACCTTCACCTTACCATTTACGGCTAGGCGAACGTCCTCTACCATCTGTCCGGCGTTCAACTCAACCGATAACATACCTTTTACCTTATCCGCATAAGCGGCGATCACTTTTGTCGGGAACGGCCATAACGTGATCGGGCGTAACAAGCCAAGCTTGATACCTTCCGCACGGGCGATCTCAACTACCTTCTGGCAAATACGGGCGGAAGAACCGAACGCAATCAATAGATAATCAGCGTCCTCACATTGGAACTCCTCGTAACGAACCTCGTTTTCCTCGATCTTGCGATATTTCGCTTGGAAACGGATATTGTTCTCTTCCATCTTCGCCGGGTCTAGCTCCAAGGAAGTGATGACGTTACCTTTGCGTCCGCCCTTCTTTCCTTGTACGGCCCAAGGACATTGAGCGATAATCTCTTCCTCGGTACGACGGGTATGATAGGGAGGCATAACCACTTTCTCCATCATCTGTCCGATGATACCGTCTGCCAAGATAATAGCGGGGTTATTGTATTTGAAAGCCAGATCAAAACCAAGGCCTACGAAATCGGCCATCTCTTGTACGGAAGAGGGTGCCAAGGTAATCAAACGGTAATCGCCATGGCCACCGCCTTTCACGGTCTGGAAATAATCAGCCTGACTTGGCTGGATCGTTCCTAATCCGGGACCGCCACGCATAACGTTCACGATCAGACAAGGAAGCTCCGCTCCTGCGATATAAGAAATACCTTCTTGTTTCAAGCTCACGCCCGGACTGGAAGAAGAGGTCATCACTTTCTTTCCAGTGCCAGCTCCGCCGTATACCATATTAATAGCGGCTACCTCGCTCTCCGCTTGTAAGACTACCATGCCGGTCTTTTCCCACGGCATCTCTGCCATAAGGGTTTCCAATATCTCCGACTGTGGAGTGATCGGATAGCCGAAGTAACCGTCCACGCCATAGCGGATAGCCGCATGGGCGATGGCCTCGTTACCCTTCATTAATTTTATATCTTCTGCCATATCTTGATATAACTTTATATTTTTACTTTGTAGATCGTTAGACAACCGTCCGGACAAACTAACCCGCAACTAGCGCAACCGATGCATGCGTCCGGGTTCTTCATGTACACATAGTGATACCCCTTGTTGTTTACTTCTCGTGGGTGCAACTCCAGTACATCCGACGGGCAGGCTACTACGCAAAGGTTACATCCCTTGCAGCGCTCTGTGTTTACAACAACAGCTCCTTTTATTTTCGCCATAATACTTGTTTATTTAAAATCTAAATGTAACACATTTCTATTGAGGCATCAAAGTTAGTAAAAAATTACTCGTTGCCAAGATTATAACGTTTCATTTTGTTGAATAGCGTCTTTCTACTGATATTTAAAGCCTCGGCGGTCAGGGTACGGTTATAGTTATGCTTTTGCAGCGCGGACAGGATGCGGGCCCTCTCCGCCAAGGAGTTCGTATCACGGAGCGAGGTGTCTTCTTCCGCTTCCTGAGGAGCTGTCAGTCGCTCCATCTGGTAGCTTTTGATACGGGCGGGCAGATGTCCGGGATGGATTTGCCGGTCTACGCAGAGTATCATGGCGCTTTGTACGGCGTTCTCTAAATCCCGTACGTTACCGGGCCAGTCGTAGGCGCATAACTGATCCATAGCCTCGGGCGTGATGCTCTCGATCGAGAGATTGAGCAAGGAATTATGTTTGCGAAGGAAAAATGCGGCCAGCAACGGGATGTCCTCTTTCCGTTCCCTAAGGGGTGGAAGCTGTATGGTGAAGACATTCAGCCGATAGAGCAGGTCCAGACGGAATTTACCCAGTCTTACTTCTTCTTCCAAGTTCCGGTTCGTAGCCGCCACGATCCGGACATTGACGGGGATCGCTTTCTTGCCTCCGATGCGGGTAATCTTACGTTCTTCTAATACACGCAGTAATTTTACTTGGGCGTCTAGCGGGAGCTCGCCGATCTCGTCTAGGAACAGGGTACCGCCATTTGCCCGCTCGAACGTGCCGGCTTGTGTTTCCTTGGCATCGGTAAAGGCGCCTTTCTCATGCCCGAAAAGCTCGCTCTCCATCAAGGTGAGCGGGATCGCCCCACAGTTGATCGCCACGAAAGGCTGGCTCACGCGTTTACTCCGGTCGTGTATCGCCCAGGCGATCAG